>Ga0307497_10000218_pt1 | contig 12714 bp, 14 predicted proteins | sample 10_S_MG_FD_201366 | JGI IMG/M metagenome (GOLD analysis project Ga0307497, IMG submission 201366) | Soil microbial communities from Populus trichocarpa stands in riparian zone in the Pacific Northwest, United States - 10_S | ecosystem: Environmental > Terrestrial > Soil > Riparian zone > Trees...
CGCGAGCAACTCCTTCGCGGCCTCCAGATCCGACGCGTGCACGAGGACCTCGCGAGATCCCGCCGCCATGAAGTCCTCGAGGGACGAGTCGATCGCCTCGGTGTCCCGGTAGGCGCACTCGAAGCCTGCAGACCGGAGCAGACCGCAGACGACTTCCGCCTCGGACTCTCCGGACACCACGGTCAGAACAACGGGGTCGCCGGCGGCCACGACCTAAAGGCTACTCGGCCCAGCCCCGAACGGGCCCAAGGTGGGGAAACGGTCGTGGCCGTCCAGCAGGTGGCGGAGGTAGAGCGCGACGCCGACGTCGCCGGTGAAGAGCGAGTAGCGGCCGCGGCCGAGGGACGCGCGCTCCCGCTCGACCTGGCCGATCGCGTGCATGGCGAAGGCCCGGGCGCGGTCGAGCCAGAGCTCGTCTCCCGTCCGGCGGTGGAGGACGAGGAACGCGTAGGCGTTGCCGCCCGTGCCGTGGCAGAGACCGGGTCCCTTCGTGAGCGGTCCCGCGTGCCAGGTCAGCTCGCCGCCGGCAACTGCGAGCTCGAGATCGAGCAGGTCGCCCAGTGTCGCCACCATCCCCGGCGCTCCGTGGCACCACTGGACGCGGATCTCGCCGGGACGCGCACCCACCCTGGAGACCCAGTTCGCGAGACCGTCCTCTCGCAGCACGTACGGCTCGAGGTTCGCGGACTCGGGCGCCCGTCCCCGATTGGCGAGTACCCGCATGTTCCCGGCGTAGCCGTGCGCCGGGCCGAGGTAGCGGGCTTCCTCCTTCGGCAAGTGCTGCGTCCAGAGTCCGTCAGCGTCGCGCGCGGCCTCGACGCGCGCGGCGCACTCGCGCCAGGCGTCGTCCCAGCGCGGCTCGCCCGTCCAAGCGAGCATGGCCTCGGCGACGAGCATCGCCCCGGGCGTCCCGGCCATCAGCTCGTTCGTTTCGGCCGCGGGGTGGGTGAGGACGAGCTCGTGAACGCGGTCGGCGAGGCCGGCGTCATGCGTCAGCAGATAGGCGACGAGGTCGATGCCGAGTTCGCCGAACGAGTAGCTCGTCGCGACTGTCCACTCGTCGAGGACCGGCTGCGCTCGCTGCCGGTCGACGAACTTGACCGCGGCGTCCTCCCAGCCGGTCGAGCCGAGCTCCTGGAGCGCCCAGATGACGCCGGCGCCGCCGAAGTAGACGTCGCTCGGATCCTCGTCCTGCTCGCCGTCGCGCGGGTGCCACGGCCAGCGCTCGCCGTCGAAGGCTGCCTCCGCGTCGGCGACGATCGCCGCTATCGCCGCCTCGGCGCGCGTCTCGTCCCACTCCGCCCCCGCGAGCGGCTCGTGCTCGCTCGCGCGCCAGAGCTCAGCCAACGCCGGCCAGGAGGAACGCGCGCGACTCGCGCAGCATCTCGCGGGCGATCACGAGCCGCTGGATCTCCTGCGTGCCCTCGTAGATCTGTGTGATCTTCGCGTCGCGCATGAAGCGCTCGACCGGGTACTCCTTGATGTAGCCGTAACCGCCGAGGATCTGCACCGCATCGGTCGTAACGGCCATTGCGACGTCGGCGCACTTGAGCTTCGCCATCGCTGACGCTTTCGTCAGCTCCGCCTCGTCGACGCCCTCGTCGACCATGCGCCCGAAGCGGTAGAGGAGGCCGCGCGCGGCCTCGCACTCCGTCTCCATGTCGGCGAGCTTCGCCTGGATCAGCTGGTGCTGGCCGATCGGCTTGCCCATCGTCTCGCGCGTCTTCGCGTACTCGAGTGCGTAGTCGGTCGCGCCCTGCGCGATGCCTAGCGCCTGCGCGGCGACACCCGGGCGGGAGCGGTCGAGGATGCGCATCGCAATCCGGAAGCCCTCACCCTCCTCGCCCAGCAGGTTCGCGGCTGGAATGCGGCAGGAGTCGAACGTCAGCTCGCCGGTCGTCGAGCCGGAGATGCCCATCTTCGGCTCGAGGCGGGCGACCGCGAAGCCGGCCGCGTCGGCCTCCACAACGAAGGCCGAGATGCCGCTGTGTCCCGCCTCCGGGTCGGTCTTCGCGAAGACGGGGTAGAGGTTCGCCACGCCGGCGTTCGTGATGAAGCGCTTCGACCCGTCGATGACGTAGACGTCCCCGTCGCGGCGCGCGGTCGTCCGCATGGCGGCGGCGTCGGAGCCGGACCCGGCCTCGGTGAGCGCGTAGGCGCCGAGCCACTCGCCCGAGGCGAGCCGCGGCAGGTAGCGCTGCTTCTGCTGCTCGCTGCCGCGCAGCTTGAGGGCGGTGGTGCCGAGCTCCTGGACGGCGAGGATGAGCGCGGTCGTCGCGCAGACCTTGGCGAGCTCCTCGATCGCCACGAGCAGCATGAGGGCGCCCGCGCCGGCGCCGCCGTACTCCTCGTCGATCGCGAGCCCGAGGATCCCCTGCTCGCCGAGGAGCTGTGCGAGATCGTGCGGGAACTCGGCGCTCTCGTCGATCTCGCTCGCCCGCGGCGCGACGCGCTCCCGGGCGATGGTGCGGACGAGCTCGCGGATCTCGCGCTGCTCGTCGCTGAGCGGCTCCCACGGCATAGGGATGGATATTGCCGCACGGCGCCGCTCGTAGCCGCCCGCAGCACTCGAGGGCTCTAAAGAAACGGCGCGGGCGGGCGCGTCATAGTGGTGATGGGCGTGCACCCGTTCAGCCGGAGAGGAGCATCCGTCGCGGAGCTCGAGGCCGTCTACCGGGCCGAGTTCGCACGCTACGCGAGCCTCGCGGCGGCGATCCTGCGCGACCTCGAGGCCGGACGCGACGCGGTACAGGAGGCGTTCGCGCAGGCGGTGCGCCAGCGCGGACACTTCCGCCGCGAAGGGCCGCTCGAAGCATGGCTCTGGCGGCTCGTCGTGAACGCCGCGCTGACCGAGCGGCGGCGTCGCCAGGCGCCGGTGGCCACCGGCGAGCTGTCCGACGGGGCGGTGGAGCCGGACGACGACCGTGGCGTCCGCGCGGCGCTCGACACGCTGCCGGAGCGGCAGCGCCTCGTCCTCTTCCTGCGCTACTACGCCGATCTCGACTACCGCTCGATCGCGGACGCTCTCGGGATCGCGTCCGGCACCGTGGCCGCGACCCTGCACACGGCGCACGCGGCGCTGCGCCGACAGCTCACCGAGGAGGTTCCGGGATGACCACGTTCGACGCCGTCCAGGCAGCGATCGGCGAGTGGGAGGTGCCCGCGCGTGCGGCGGACTGGGAGGACGTCGTGCGTCGCGCGCGCCCCGCCCGGCGACGCCGACGGGTCCTAGTCGCCGCCGTCGCGGGCGCCGCGGTGCTCGCGCTGCCCGCGCTCGGAATCGGCGACCGGCTCACGCAGCTCTTCACGGGCAGAGGCCCCGGGCTCGCGCTCGGCGCTGAGCTCGTCCGTGCGGACGGCACGCGCGTCGGGACGGTGACCTTCCGCTCGTCGCGCCTGTTCGTCCCGACCGGTCGGCGCGCGCACCCCGGTACGCCCGCGCTCCACCGCCTCCGGATGCCCTGGACGCTGAGCCTGTCGACCCCCGCCTCGTCCGTGCGCATCTCCACCAGGGGCAAGCAGCTGGGGACACTGTGCGCTCCCTGCGGCGCAGGAGTCTCGCACGGAACCCTGCGTCTCCAACGCCACGACCTCGGGGCGTTCTTCGGCCGCGCGACCGTGGTCGCGACGACCGCCGACGGCGAGGCGCGCGGGACCGTCCGGCTCGAGCGGCCTCCACGGCGGCGCTAGCGGTTGTGGCAGACGGCCTCGACGTTGTTGCCGTCGGGGTCGAGCACGTAGGCGGCGTAGTAGCCGGGGTGGTAGTGCGGGCGCTCGCCGGGTGGGCCGTTGTCGCGGCCGCCCGCCGCGAGCGCGGCGTCGTAGAAGGCCTTCACGGCGGCCTCGCCGCGCGCGGTGAACGCGACGTGCACCGGCCCGCTCGGGCCGCCGCCCGCCAGCCAGAAGTCGTCCCCGCCCTCGCCGCCGAAGCCGCAGGCCCCGTCGAGGTCGTGCACGACCCCGAAGCCGAGCGGCGCGAGCGCGAGCTCGTAGAACCGCCTGCTGCGCTCGTAATCGCTCACGTCGAGCGTCACGTGATCGATCATGCTGCCCCCATGATCCTGGACAACGGCGTCATCCGCACGCTCGATCCACGGCTGCCGAGTTCGCGCGCGCTGCCGATCGCGGGCGACCGCTGCGCGGGCGGCGTGGGCGTGCACGAGACGGCGCTCGCGAGCCCGGAGCGGGTCGACCTCGGCGGCCGGTGCGTCCTCCCCGGGTTCACCGACGCCCACGTCCACTTCCCGGCCTGGGCGCTCGCGCGGACGCAGCTGCGCCTCGAGGACGCCGGCTCGCTGGCGGACACCCTCGAGCGCGTGCACGAGGCAGCCGCCGCGGTTCCCCCAGGCGGCTGGCTGCGCGGCCGCGGCTGGCGCGAGGCCGACTGGGCGGACGGCGGCAGCCCCACGAAGGAGGCGCTCGACACCGCCGCCGGGGACGTCCCCGTCGCGCTCGAAGCACGCGACGGACACACGCTCTGGGTCAGCTCCGCCGGCCTCGCCCGCGCGGGTGTCCCCGAGTCCGACGGGATCCTGCGCGAGTGGGACGCCTGGGACTTCCGCGAGCGCCACCTCCACCCGTCGGACGACGAGTACGCGGCGGCGTTGCGTGCGGCGCTCAAGGTGGCCGCGAGCCGCGGCGTCACCGCGGTGCACGACAAGGACGGCGCCTACGCCGTCCCGCTCTGGCAGCGGCTCCGCCGCGAGGAGGCGCTCACCCTCCGCGTGTGGCAGTCACTCCCCGCCGACCGCCTCGACGCGCTCCAGGAGCTCGACCTCCACGCAGGGCTCGGTGACGACCTGCTCCGGATCGGCTACCTGAAGGTGTTCATGGACGGCACGCTCGGCTCGCGGACGGCGCACCTCCTCGACGGCAGCGGGATGGCGCTGACCACGCAGGAGGAGCTCGAGGAGATCGTCCGCCGCGCCGCGGCGCTCGGCTTCCCGGTCGCCGTCCACGCGATCGGCGACGCGGCGAATCGGGCCGCGCTCGACGCGTTCGAGGCGACGAAGGAGGTCTGGCACGGTCGCCTCCGCCCGCGGATCGAGCACGCGCAGCTCCTCGCCCCCGAGGACGTGCCCCGCTTCGCCGAGCTCGGGGTCGCCGCCTCGGTGCAGTTCAGCCACGCCCTCGCAGATGGGGACGTCGCCCGCCGGGAGTGGGCCGGAAGGATCGAGGGCGCGTACGCCTACCGCTCGCTGCTCGAGAGCGGCGCCCTGCTCGTGAACGGGTCGGACGCGCCCATCGAGGACCTCGACCCGCTCGCCGGCATCCGCGCCGGCGTCGAGCACTGGCGCGAGGACCAGCGGCTCGGCATCGCCGAGGCGATCGCAGCGACGACGGTGAACCCGGCCTGGCTCACCGGTGAGGAGCGGCGCCGCGGCAAGCTCCTCCCCGGCTACCTCGCCGACCTCGTCGTCCTCGACGGCGACCCGTTCGAAGCCGACCTCGCGGACGTCGAGGTCGTGGCGACGATGGTAGGCGGACGCTGGGTGCACAATCCGCCGCCGTGGGACTGAGGGCCGGTCCGATCCTTCAAAAACGGAAGTAACTATCCATTCCCGCCGAATTGGGGTGTAGCATGGGGTTCATGCGTACCCTGAACGAGGTCCACGACGCCCACTCCTGCTCGGTCGCCGCCTGCGCGGCGATCATCGGGGCGAAGTGGACGGCGCTTCTCGTGCACGACCTCTCGGAAGGGCCGCGCCGCTTCTCCGAGCTCGAGCACTCCTGCCCCGGTATCAGCCCGCGCACGCTCTCGGAGCGGCTCCGCGTGCTGGAGCAGCTGGATCTCGTCGAGCGCCACAGCTACCCGGAGTCACCGCCCCGCGTCGAGTACTCGCTGACGGACAAGGGCCGCGGCCTCCTCCCGATCATCAACGCCATGAGCCAGTTCGGACACGAGTGGCTCTTCTGCGACCACGAGCACGAGCACGTGGCCGCGGCCGTTTCGGCGTAGCAACCCGCGCGTCAGCCGCGCAGCGCGCCCCAGGCGCGGAACAGCTCCTGCGCCGTCTCGATGCCCAGCGGCAGGTACTCGGCGAGCAGGCGCTCATTCGGCGAGTGGATGTACCCCTCCGGCAGGTCGAAGCCCGTGACGACGACCGGGATGCCCCTCGAGGCCAGCGCGGGGACGATTGCGATGGAACCCCCTGAGCGGATGAGCAGCGGCCGACGGCCGATCGTCCGCTCGAAGGCGTCGCGAGCCGACTGCAGCGCGGGCGAGCTGCCGTCGACGAGGCCGGCGGGTATCCTCGACGACACCCGCACCTCGATCTCCACGCCCGCGGGAGCCGCCTCCCGTACGACCCGCTCGAACGTCGCGACGACTTGATCCGGGTCCTGTCCGGGCGCGAGCCGCGTCGACATGAACGCGACCGCCTCGACCGGCAGCACGGTCTTCCCGCTCAGCGCAGTCCCGCCGTGGATGCCGTTCACCTCCACGGTAGGGCGCGCCCACGTGCGGACGTAGAACTCCTCGGCGGCCCGCGCGTCGGTGGGCATCGCGCCCTGTCCCTCGAGCGCGCTCTCTCCGGACGGAAGCTGCGCCCAGCCCGCGAGCTCCTCCTCGCTGGGCGGCACGACGCCCACCCGCAGCTCCTCGGGCACCTGCCCGTCGTGCGGGAGGACGCCCGCAATGGTCTCCACGAGCGCATGACACGCGTTCAGCGCGACCCCGCCGTACATGCCGGAGTGCAGGTCCCGCTCGCCCGTGCGCAGATGGACGTCGAAGTAGCAGAGGCCCTTGCACCCGATGTTGAATGCCGGCACACCGCGCTCGATCATGCTGCTGTCGAAGACGACGGCCGCGTCGGCGCCGCGCTCGTCCTGCTCGAGCCACTCAACGATCGAGTGCCCGCCGAGCTCCTCCTCCCCGTCGCACGCGAAACGGAGGTTCACCGGCAGTTCGCCCGCTTGGGCCAGGAGCTGCGCCGCCTTGAGCAGCATGAAGAGCTGGCCCTTGTCGTCGGCGACGCCGCGCGCGACGAGCCACTCGCCCTTCTGAGTAAGCACGAACGGTTCGCTCTCCCACGGCTCGAACGGGTCGGGCGGCTGGACGTCGAAATGCCCGTAGCAGAGGACCGTCGGGGCGCCGTCGGCCTCGCTCGAGGCGCGGATCTCGCCGACGACGAGCGGCTGCCCGTGCCAGTCGATGCGCTCCGCCTCACCGCCCGCGGCGCGGATCCGGTCGACCACCCAGTCGGCGGCGCGGAGCACGTCACCGGCCCGGGCCGGATCCGGGCTCACGCTCGGGATCGCGATGAACTCCGCGAGCTCCTCGATCAGCGTCTGGGGCACGGCCGCGGAGTGTAGTAGCTTGGCCCCGTGCTCCGGATCGTCCTCCTGCTCGCCGCGCTCGTGCTGACGGGCACCGCGCTCGCGGTCGAGACCTTCCCGATCACCGGCGCCTCCATCGCGGGCGCGAAGCTCGGCTGGACGCGTGCGCAGTACCAGGCGAAGCTTGGCGCGCCGGGGCGCGTGGACCACCTCGAGAGCGGGCTCACCCGGCTCCTCTATCCGAAGCGCAAGCTCGAGGTCTACCTCCACGGGAAGGGCGTCGCTATCGCGACCTGGAACAAGCGGTACACCGACGGCGCCGGCATCGGCCCGTGCTCCCCCATCGTCGACGCGCAGAACACCTTCGGCGCGCGCTGGGTGAAGCTCCTCGGCGGCCCGGACCTTCAGATCTGGGAGTACCGCACGCTCACCTACCGGATCGGCAAGGGGAAAGTCCTGGCGGTCGTGCTGGCGACGAAGCCCTATCGCGTGCAGATCGCGGGCAACACCCGCGACTGCTCCTAGTCAGGCGACGTCTTTGAGCGCGTTCGCGTCGGCGAGCGCGCGCAGCTTCTTCAGGCACTGGTTCTCGATCTGGCGGATGCGCTCGCGCGTCACGTTGAACGCGCGGCCCACCTCGTCGAGCGTCCGCGGGTGCTGCCCGTCGAGCCCGTACCGGAGCTCGAGCACGCGCCGCTCCCGGTAGGTCAGCGTCTCGAGGATCGCCCGGAGAGCCTCCTTCCGCATCGACACCTCCGCGACCTCCTCCGGCCGCGGCGACGTGTCGTCCGGGATGAAGTGCCCGAACTCGGACTCCTCCTCGTCGCCGACCGGCTTCTCGAGCGAGATCGGCGTCTGCGCGCTGCGCAGGATCTGCTCCACCTCGTCCACCGGCAGCGAGAGGTCCGCCGCGATCTCCTCGACCGTGGGGTCGCGGTGGAGCTCGGCGCGCAGCTTCCGTTCGGAGCGGGTGATGCGGTTCAGCTTCTCGACGACGTGCACGGGCATCCGGATCGCGCGCGCCTTGTCTGCGAGCGCGCGGGCGACGGCCTGCCGGATCCACCAGGTCGCATAGGTGGAGAACTTGAAGCCGCGCCGGTGGTCGAACTTCTCCGCGGCCCGGACGAGGCCGATGGTGCCCTCCTGGATCAGGTCGAGGAACGGCAGCCCCTGGTTGCGGTAGCGCTTCGCGATCGAGACGACGAGGCGCAGGTTCGCCTCGACCATGTGCCGCTTCGCCGCGTCATCGCCGCGCTCGATGCGCTTCGCGAGCTCGACCTCCTGCGCCGCGGTGAGCAGCGGGACGCGGCCGATCTCCTTCAGGAAGAGCTGCAGCGAGTCGGTCGAGAGCTCCGACTCTTCGCCGGTCACCGGCGCCGCGACCTCGGCCTCCGGCTCGACGACGGTGATCTGCAGCTCGTCGAGCGCGTTGTAGAAGGTGTCGAGCTCGGACGCGTCCAGATCGAGGTCGTCGAAGGCGACTGCGATGTCCTCGGCGCGCACGGCCCCGCTCTCGCGTGCCGCATCGATGAGCAGCCGCGTCTCGTCGAGCTGGAGGACGTCGCGCTGCGTCTCGTCCGGCTCGGGGCTGAGGGGGATCTCTTTGTGGTCCGAAGTGATGGTGCACTGTGCCAGCGAATCCCCCAAAGCGCATAGGCCACTAGGCTCAACTTCGAGAACGGCAGGTCCTACCCCGGACGGCCGACGGAAGGGGACACGCCACGAAAGGACGGCCAGAGAGCAAGCAGCCGAGCTTGTACGCCTCGCAGCGCCCGGTTGAAGCGGGGCACCGGAGTCGATCACGGTCAGGCGCGGTACGGGTCGGCGCGGCGCTACATGTCGCTGGTCGTATCAGCCGGCCGCGCGCAGCAGCACGCGCGCCTGCGCCGCGAGCCGGGAGCGCGGGTCGATCCGGACTGCGGCCGCGAACTCGCGCTTCGCCTGGGCGATCTGGGGCGGCCGGAGCCAGACGAGCAGAAGCCCGAGGTTGAAGCGCACGCTCGCCGAATGCGGAAATCGCCGGACGAGCGGACCGAGCTTCGAGAAGGGGCGCTCGGGGTGCTCCTTGTCGAAGAGCAGGAATGCCGCGGCCGTCGCAGCGTCGGCGTTCTCCGGCGCCCGCCGCGCAGCGTCGGCGAGCACGCGCTCGGCCGAGATCCGATGCCCCTGCCGGGCAAGCTCGAGCCCGTAGAGGACGCGCCAGCGCACGCCGCCACGCACTGCCCGCGCGCGCAGCGCCGCCACGCGCCGCGCAGGCGGGAGCGCGGCAAGCTCAGGCGGCACGGTGAAGCTCAGGATCGGGAGGTTGCGTTCGAGCGCGAACCCTCCCCGCTCCAGCCTGACGTCCCACTCCGGGTGCAGGAAATCCTGCGCGCGCAGCGCCGAGACCTCGTCCGGCTGGGCGCGCTCGGCACGCTTCCAGGCGGCGAGCGCGCCCGAGGTGTCGCCGCTCCAGAGGCGTGCGAGGCCGAGGTGCAGGAGAACGAACGCGTTGCGCGGATAGACCTGGGCGAGACCTTCGAGCCGCCCCAGCGTCCCGGCGGGCCAGTCCGCGAACGCGGCGCCGACGCGCGCCTGGGGCGAGCCGTAGCGGGCGAAGAGCGGCTCGGCCTGCGCGCGTTTGCCAGCGTCGTACAGGGTTGCTGCGCGCCGGAGCGTCCGCGTCTCGGCATCGTCACGCTCACCGAGGTCGAGGAAGAGCCGGGGCGCGCCGGCCGGTAGGGTGCGCGGCTCGGGCGAGCGCGCGTGCGCCGCCACGAGGACGGCGACCGCAGCCGCCACGGCCGCCACAGCGCCGACCACGAGCCAGATCCGGGTCCGCGCAGTCATGTGCCGACCTTAGCCCGGGCGGTATCCAGAGGCTGCAGTCCATCGCTATACTTCTGAAAGTCATGGCAGGCTACCGCGAGCTTCTGGCCCAACTCCGCGAGCAGATCGGCGAGGTCGACCCCGTCGCTCTGCGCGCCGAGGCCGGCCCGGACGGCCCCGTCCTCGTCGACGTGCGCATGCAGAGCGAGTGGGACGAGGGGCATCTTCCGGGCGCGTTGAACATCGGTCGGGACTACCTCGAGTCGCGCATCGACCAGCGGGTCCCGGATCGCGACACGCCGGTTGTCCTCTACTGCGAGAGCGGCAGCCGCTCGCTTCTCGCCGCGAAGACGCTCCTCGAGCTCGGCTACACGAACGTCCGCAACCTCGCGGGCGGCTACACCGAGTGGAAGCGCAGCGGGTTCGAGATCGTGTTCCCGCGCAGCCTCACGCCGGGGCAGCGCAGCCGTTACGCGCGCCACCTCCTCATCCCGGAGGTCGGCGAGGAGGGCCAGCTCAAGCTCCTCGACTCGAAGGTGCTGATGATCGGCGCCGGCGGCCTCGGCTCGCCCGCGTCGCTCTACCTCGCGGCCGCCGGCGTCGGGACGCTCGGCATCGTCGACGGCGACATCGTCGACGAGTCGAACCTGCAGCGGCAGATCGTGCACTCCACGGAGCGTCTCGGCCAGCCGAAGGTGCAGTCCGCCAAGGAGACGATCGAGGCGCTCAACCCCGACGTGAAGGTCGTCCCGTATGAGGAGCGGATCTCCTCGGAGAACATCGAGCGGATCCTCGCCGACGGCTGGGACGTCATCCTCGACGGAACCGACAACTTCCCAACCCGCTACCTGCTGAACGACGCCTCGGTCTGGCACGACATCCCCGTCGTGCACGGGTCGATCTACCGCTTCGAGGGCCAGGTGACCGTGTTCAAGCCGGGCGCCGGGCCGTGCTACCGCTGCCTCTTCCCCGAGCCGCCGCCGCCGGAGATGGCGCCGAGCTGCGCCGAAGGGGGCGTCCTCGGCGTCCTGCCCGGGATCGTCGGCTCGCTGCAGGCGAACGAGGTCATCAAGCTCCTGCTCGGGATCGGCGAGCCGCTCGTCGGGCGCCTGCTGACCTTCGACGCGCTCTACACGGAGTTCAACGAGCTGAAGCTCAAGCGCAGCGAGAGCTGCCCGGTGTGCGGCGATCACCCGACGATCACCGAGTACATCGACTACGTCCAGTTCTGCCAAGCCCCGACAGCAAAGGCGACCCACTGATCCCATGAGCATCGTTCGCATCCCACCCCCTCTCCGCCCCTCGGTGAACGGCGAGCGCCAGGTCGAAGCCTCCGGCGCCACCGTGCGCGAGGTGCTGGACAACCTGACGAGCCGCTTCCCCGCCCTGCGCCAGCAGGTGTTCGAGGGCGACGACATCGCGCCGTTCATCAACGTCTTCGTCGAGAGCGAGGACGTCCGGACCCTGGACGGGCTCGACACGTCGGTCGCGGACGGCAACACGGTCATGCTCCTTCCGGCCATGGCGGGCGGCAGTGCCTAGCCAGACCGTTACCTCGCTGCTCGAGCTGGTTGGGAATACCCCGCTCGTCGAGTTGCAGCGCCTCGCACCGAAGGAGGGGGTGCGGCTCTTCGCGAAGCTCGAGGGCCAGAACCCGACCGGGTCGATCAAGGACCGCGTCGCCAAGGCGATGATCGAGACCGCCGAAGCGTCGGGCGAGCTCGAGCCGGGCCGCGAGCTCCTCGAGCCCACGAGCGGCAACACGGGCATCGCGCTCGCGCTGATCGCGAAGCTCAAGGGCTACCCGCTCACCGTCGTGCTGCCGGAGAACGCCACCGAGGAGCGGCGTCGGCTCCTGCGCATGTACGGCGCCAGGATCGTCGAGTCGCCGGCCGCGGAGGGCTCGAACGGCGCCGTCCGCGTCGCGCTCGAGCTGGCGGAGAAGAACCCGCGCTACTTCATGCCGTTCCAGTACGCGAACCCGGCGAACCCGCGCGCCCACTACGAGGGCACCGGCACGGAGATCGCCGAGGCGCTCGAGCGGGTCGACCTGCTCGTCGCCGGCCTCGGCACGGGCGGGACGCTCATGGGCGTGTCGGAGCGGCTCCGCGAGTCGTTCCCCGACGTCGTCGTCGCGGCAGCCGAGCCGCTTCCGGGCGACCCGGTGATGGGCCTGCGCTCGCTCGACGACGGCTACACGCCGCCGATCCTCGACGTGGCGAAGCTCGACCGGAAGATTCTCGTCTCGAATGTCGAGTCCGTCGCCGGCGTCCGCGCGCTCGTCGAGCAGGAGGGGATCTTCGCCGGCATCTCGTCGGGAGCGATCCTGCACGTCGCGCGGAAGCTCGGCGCCGAGCTCGAGGGCGGGAGCACCATCGTCTGCATCCTCCCGGACGGGGGCTGGAAGTACCTGTCCGCCGACTTCTGGAGCGCCGACGACGTCGAGCGCTCGATGGAGCACGGCAACTGGTGGTAGTCCCCGAGGCGGTTCGCCGCCGGCTGGTCGAGCACGCGGAAGCTGAGGCCCCGAACGAGTGCTGCGGCCTCGTGCTCCTGAAGGGCGAGACCGCTGAGGACTACGTTCCCTGCCGGAACGCCGCCGCCTCGCCGTACCGGTTCGAGCTCGAT
>Ga0307497_10000219_pt1 | contig 12627 bp, 12 predicted proteins | sample 10_S_MG_FD_201366 | JGI IMG/M metagenome (GOLD analysis project Ga0307497, IMG submission 201366) | Soil microbial communities from Populus trichocarpa stands in riparian zone in the Pacific Northwest, United States - 10_S | ecosystem: Environmental > Terrestrial > Soil > Riparian zone > Trees...
CCTCTCCTCTTTCGTCTCGGTCGGCAACAAGGCCGACGTCTCGTCCAACGACCTGCTCGAGTACTGGGAGGAGGACGACGCGACGAAGCTCATCCTCCTCTACCTCGAGGGCTTCGGGAACCCGCGCAAGTTCGGCCGCCTCGCCCGGCGCGTGGCGCGGAAGAAGCCGATCCTGGCGCTCCACGGCGGCTCGAGCGCGGCCGGCGCGCAGGCGGCCGGGTCGCACACGGCGGCCCTGGCGGCGAGTCCCGACGCCGTGCGCGCGCTCTTCCGGCAGGCGGGCGTCATCCAGGCGGGCTCGCTCGAGGAGCTCATCGACGTCGCGACGCTGCTCACGACCCAGCCGCTGCCCCAGGGCCGGCGGGTGGGGATTCTCACCAACGCCGGCGGGCTCGGCGTGCTCTGCGCGGATGCATGCGCGAGCGTCGGGCTCGAGCTCGCGCGCTTCGAGGAGCGGACGTTCGACGAGCTCGGCGAGCTCCTACCGCCGCCGATCGTGCCGTCGAATCCGCTGGACGTCCTCGGGTCCGCTCCCGCGGCCCTGTACGGGAAGGCTCTCGACCCGCTGCTGGAGGATCCGAACGTGGACGCGATCATCGTCCTCTTCGCACCGCCGGTGAGCGCGACGAGTGGCGAGGTGGCCGCGCAGCTGCGAGCGGGCCTCGAGGCGCGCGACAGCGTCGACAAGCCGGTGCTCGGCGTCCTCTTCGACGACGGCTCGGCCCGGCAGGAGCTCGGCACGGCGGTCTGCCTCTTCGACTTCCCCGGCTCGGCTGCCCGGGCGCTCGCCCGCGCCTGCGAGCGGGCCGAGTGGCTCGCCGAGAGCGAGGGCCGGATCGAAGTGCCGGACGGGATTGCCCGCGAGCAGGCCGAGGCGATCGTCGTCTCCGCGCTCGAGGAGGGCGAGCGCTGGCTCGACCCGATCGAGACCCACCAGCTGCTCTCGGCCTACGGGATTCCGGTCGTCGCGCAGGAGATCTGCGACTCGGCCGACGCGGCGGTCGCCGCGGCGGAACGGGTCGGGTACCCGGTCGTGCTCAAGACAGCCGTTCCAGGCGCGCACAAGACCGAGAGCGGCGGGGTCGTCCTCGGCATCGCCGACGAGACGGAGCTGCGCGAGGCGTTCGGGCGCGTGGGGGCGCCGGCGCTCGTGCAGCCGATGGTGACCACGAAGACCGCCGAGCTCCTCGTGGGCGTCCTGCAGGACGCGCGCTTCGGACCGATCGTCGCGGCCGGGCCCGGAGGCGTGCTCGCCGAGCTCATCGGCGACGCGAACCTGGCGCTCGCTCCGCTCAGCGACCTCGACGCGGAGGCGATGCTGAGCCGCGGCCGCCTCGGGAAGCTCGTGCGCGGATTCCGCGGGCCGGCGCTCGACAAGGCAGGGCTCGCCGACCTCCTGCTGCGCGTCTCGCAGCTCGCCGAGGATCTCCCGCAGATCAGCGAGCTCGACCTCAACCCGGTGCTCGCGAGCCCGGACGAGGTGGTCGCCGTCGATGCCCGCGTCCGGGTGAAGCCGGCAGCGCGGGTCGTCGACCGCAAGACTTGGTAGGCGTGCAAGAGGCGCTCGTCGTCAATGCCGGCTCCACCGGAGTCAAGCTCCACGCCGTCGACGAGGCGGGGGCGGCGCGCGCGGTCGAGGCGCTCGACGACGCGGGCGCCTTCGTCGGGGTAGGGCACCGGATCGTCCACGGCGCCTCGGTGTTCCGCGAGCCAGTCGTGCTCGACGACGGTGTCGTCGCGCAGCTCGAGGAGCTCGTCCCGCTCGCGCCCCTCCACATGCGGCCCGCGCTCGCCGCGCTGGCGCGCGCGCGCGAGTCGCACCCGGACGTCGCACACGTGGGGGTCTTCGACACCGCCTTCCACGCCTCGCTGCCGCGGCTCGCGACGACCTATCCGGTGCCACGCCGCTGGCGCGAGGAGCTCGGCGTGCGGCGCTACGGCTTCCACGGCATCTCGCTCGAGTGGTGCGCTGAGCGCGTGCCCGAGCTCCTCCAGGTGGAGGCGGACGACCTCCACATGGTCGTCTGCCATCTGGGCGGCGGCTCGTCCGTGACGGCGGTGCACGGCGGGTCGTCCGCCGACACGACGATGGGGTTCAGCCCGCTCGACGGCGTCCCGATGGGCTCACGGCCGGGGGCGCTCGATGTCGAGATCCCGCTCTACCTGCTGCGAAACGGGTACCTGACGCGGGAGGAGATCGAGCACGACGTCACCCGGGAGTCCGGCCTCAAAGGGCTTGCGGGCACTGAAGACGTACGCGAGCTCGAGGCGCGCGCGGCGGACGACGGCGAGGCGCTCTTCGCGCTGGAGCTCTACGCACACCGCGTCGCGGCGGCTGTGGCCTCGGTCGCGACGGCGCTCGGGCGCGTGGACGTCGTCGTCTTCACGGGTGGGATCGGCGAGAACGCGCGGGCGACCCGCATGCGGATCTGCGAGCGCCTGCACCACTTCGGCGTCGCGCTCGACGAGCGGGCGAACGACGTCGTGGACGAGGGCGAGATCGGCGCCGAAGGCGCCGAGACGCGGGTCTGCGTCGTCCGCGCTCACGAGGAGCGCGTCATCGCCCGCGCCGTGTTCCGTCTCGCCGGCTAGCGGCGGTTCCGCCGGCGAACCGGACGGGTCCGCTCCGAGTGCAACTCCTTCCCGTCAGGCCCACTCTCGAGGGGACGTGTCCCAAGGGCCATCCGGCGCCACGCCGAGGCCGCGGTCACCGCACCTGTTTCCGCGGGGCATGCCCCGGGACCAGGTCCGGGGACGGTGTCTGGACGGGGCGCTGGTGCTCGCCGATCGGACGTGTTTCAGCGGCAGCGGCAGCGGCGCATCGGCTGCTTGCAGACGACGCAATGGCGCGTGCCGCGGAACTGGAGGGCGCGCTTCTTCACTCCTGCGAGGAGCATCGCCGAGACGAACAGGAGAGTCGTCAGAACCTGGAGCTCGCTCGCGCCTGTCATGCCTCCAGTATCGGCATCGGGCCGGCCGGTCCACATCAGCACGGAGCGGCACCGGCGTGCGTCTTTCCCGCAATTGGATTGGGCAAATTCACCCACGCTGTTCGAGCCGGCCGCCCCTACCTTCGTGGCATGGCACAGAGCCGCGCCGTCAAGCGTCCCACCCCGGCCGCCGCGCCCGTGCTGCGCGGCAAACGTCTCGCGCTCGCCGCCGTCGGCGGCGTCGCGCTCGCCCTTCTTCTCGTCGGCCTGAGCCTCGTCGCCACGCGTGGCGGCGGCAAGTCGGCCTCGACGCCGGTTGTCGGCGCGGCCGATGCGGCCTCGCTCGTCAAGGGCCTCCCGCAGCAGGGCTTCGCGCTCGGAGCCCCCGACGCGCCGGTCACGCTCGAGGAGTACGCGGACATCCAGTGCCCCTTCTGCAAGCGCTGGGCGCTCGAGGTCATGCCGACGGTGGTGCAGCAGTACGTGCGCTCGGGCAAGGTGCGCGTCGTCTTCCGGCCGATGGCATTCATCGGGGACGACTCGGTGCGGGCGGCACGCTACGTGAACGCGGCCTCGAAGCAGAACAAGGCGTGGCAGCTCCTCGACGTGCTCTACCGCAACCAAGGCGTCGAGAACGCCGGTTGGGCGAGCGAGGGATTCGTCGAGAGCGCCGCGAAGAGCGTCGGCCTGGACGTCGCGAAGGCGCGTGCGTACGCACAGAGCGACGCCTCCATGGGCGCGCTCCGCACAACCTCGGCGATCGCGGCGAACCACGGGATCGACTCCACCCCGTCGCTTCTGATGCGCGTCCGCGGCGGCCAGGCGGAGCAGCTCGACGCATTCGACACCGTCGCGCTCGCGAACGCGATCGACGCGGCGCTCGCGTAGCGCCATGAGGCTCCGGGTCGCGATCGGCGCGATTGCAGGCGCCGGGGCGCTCGTGACGGGCTACCTGACGCTCGTGCACTTCACCGGCGCCCGGGTCGTCTGCCCCACCTCCGGCTGCGAGACGGTGCAGAACTCGCGCTACGCGGAGATGTTCGGCGTCCCGGTCGCGCTCCTCGGCCTGCTCGCGTTCCTCGCGATCCTCGCGACCGCGATCTCGACCCACCCCTACGCCCCGATCGCCGGCGCGGCGCTCGCCGTCACGGCCTTCGTCTTCAGCGCCTACCTGCTCCTCGTCCAGCTCTTCGCGATCCACGCGCTCTGCACCTGGTGCGTGACGACCGACGTCGCGACGACGATCCTCGTCCCGCTCACCTGGATGCGCGCTACGTCATGGGGACCTGGCGCAGCACCCGCGGCTCGATCCGATCGAGGATCTCGAAAAGCCCTTCGCCCGTCGCGGTGATCCCGTGGTTCTTGAGGCCGATGACCGCGTGCGCGGGGTCGTCGGCGGCGCCCACGAGCGCGGCGACCGCCCGCGCGAGCTCCTCCGAGCCGCAGGGGAAGTTGATCTGCGTGGCGGGGATGCCCTCGACCCAGGCGTGCACGTGGAGGATCGCCCCGACTTCCGGGTGCTCCTGGTAGATCATCCAGTGCTCGATCGCGTCCACCGAGACGCGGCGCGGCTCGACCCCGGGCGGCACGCTCAGCACGATCTTGCCGCCTGCGACGTCGTAGCCGCTCACGAGCAGGATGTCGCGCCCTGGCTGGTCGAGCTTCGCCTTGTCGACGCCGCTCGCGCTCATCCAGAAGCGGGTCTCGTCCTTGCGGATCGAGAGGTTCCCGTAGGAGAGGCCGCCGATCGCGTAGAGGCGCTTCACGTGCCGCAGGTCGCGCTCGTCGAGGAGCTCCTCGACCGGGAACGGCGCCGGCAGCAGGCCGAGCGCGTCGAGCCTGCGCCCCGCCTCGCTCAGCTCCTCCGTCAGGTCGTCGCCGTCCCAGAGCTCCGACTCGAGGTCGGGGCGGAAGTCGTTGTCGATGACGAGGCGGGCGCGCGCGAGCGGCAGCAGGCGCTCGGCCACCTCGCGGGCTACGTCGACCAGGTCGCGGTCGTTCGCGTCGACGTGATAGCTGCCGCGCTCGAGCGTCGTGAACCAGACACCGTGTCCGGGGACGTAGCAGAGGACGACGTTCGCGAGCGAGCGCACGAGCAGCGGGTAGTCGGCCGCAAGCGGGTCCGGCGCGGGCCGTGCCCGCTCGTGGAGCGACGCGACGAAGGTGCCGCGCGAGCGGCGGCGGAAGGGCCTCGGGTCCTTCGGCTCGAGGAGGTTCAAGACGAAGTCCGAGCTGTACGGATCGTCGGTGAAGGACAGGTCCTGCTCCGAGAAGAGCGGGAGCAGCGAGTCGAGGAAGCGGCGGAGCGAGGCGCTCGGGTTCGCTCCCGTCACGGAGAAGCGTTGCGTGGGCATCCAGAGGTTCTAACCCGCTCGCCGCGCCCGCTTCTGACCAGGATCGACTAGTAGGAGGGTCTGGCCAGACCCTCCTAGTTCTTCTCGAGGATGCCGGCCTGCCGCGCCTTGGCGACCGCCTCGAGCTGCGAGTGCGCGTCGAAGGCGACCAGGATGCCCCGGATGTGGTTCCGGACGGTCGCCTCGGCGAGCTCCAGCTCCTCCGCGATCGCGCGCGCGTTCCGCCCCGCCGCGATGAGCGCGAGGATCTGCGACTGCCGCCCGGTGAGCTGCGCGCGCGGCTCCTCCGGCTCCTCCTCGGTCTCCTCGGCCGCCGTGGCCTCGTGGAGGAGGTGGAGGAACACGGGCCCGCCGCCGTTCTGGACGCGGATCGTCGAGACGCACATCGGCCGGCGGTCGCCGTCGGGGGCGCGGACGAGAAGCTCCTGCCGTCCGACCGGCCAGCCCTCGCGCGCGAGCCGCGCGTTCGAGCAGCCGGCGTGGCAGACCAGGTCGCCGCGCTCGTTCGTCGCGCCGAGCACGGCCCAGCACGGCTGGCCGATCGCCTCCTCGGCGGAAACCCCGGTCATCCGCTCGAGGCTGTCGTTCCAGGTCTGGACGATGAGGTTCTCGTCGAAGCTGAACACTGCGTCCCCGCTGCGGATTCTGAGTTCGTCGGTCATACGTTCCGGATGATCCGCACGCGGGCCGGGTCCGGCATCGTGCCTCACCCGTCACCTGACTACGGCTGACTACGGAGGTAGTCGATTCCGCCTACCTGGAAGGATCGCCGCTATGAGCCAGACAGAGCACGAGACCGTCGAGGCCACCGGCCCGCTCGAGGCAGACGAGCTGCGCCTGCTGGATGCCTGGTGGCGCGCGGCGAACTACCTCTCCGTCGGGCAGATCTACCTGCTCGACAACCCGCTCCTGCGCGAGCCGCTCCGCCCCGAGCACGTGAAGCCGCGCCTGCTCGGGCACTTCGGCACGACGCCGGGGCTGAACCTGATCTACGCGCACATGAACCGGGCGATCCGCGCCCGCGACCTGGACGCGATCTACATCACCGGCCCGGGGCACGGCGGCCCCGGGCTCGTCGCCGCCGCCTACCTCGAGGGCACCTACACCGAGGTGTACCCCCACATCCGGCGCGACTTCGAGGGGCTGCGCGCGCTGTTCCGGCAGTTCTCCTTCCCGGGCGGGATCCCGAGCCACGTGGCGCCGGAGACGCCGGGGTCGATCCACGAGGGCGGCGAGCTCGGCTACGCGCTCTCCCACGCCTACGGCGCCGTCTTCGACACCCCGAGCCTCGTCGCGTGCTGCGTCGTCGGCGACGGGGAGGCCGAGACCGGGCCGCTCGCGGCGAGCTGGCACTCGAACAAGTTCCTGAGCGCGAAGACGGACGGCGCGGTCCTGCCCGTCCTGCACCTGAACGGCTACAAGATCGCGAACCCGACGGTGCTGGCGCGCATCTCCGAGCGCGAGCTCGTGCGGCTCTTCGAGGGCTACGGCTACCGGCCGATCCTGGTCGACATCGGGCTCGACACGCCGCACGACGAGGCCCACCAGCGCTTCGCCGCGGCGCTCGACGACGCGCTCGACGGGATCGCCGCGATCCAGCGCGCCGCCCGCGTCGACGGAGTATCCGAGCGGCCGCAGTGGCCGATGATCGTCCTGCGCTCGCCGAAGGGCTGGACGGGCCCCCGGGCCGTCGACGGCGTCCAGGTCGAGGGGTCGTGGCGCTCGCACCAGGTCCCCATGACGGACGTCCGCACGAACGAGGGCCACCTCGCCGTGCTCGAGGAGTGGATGCGCTCGTACCGGCCCGAAGAGCTGTTCGACGACACGGGCGCGCCGGCCGCAGCGCTCACCCCGGTCGCACCGCAGGGCCAGCGGCGGATGAGCGCGAACCCTCACGCGAACGGCGGCGAGCTCCTCCAGGACCTCGCCCTGCCGGCGTTCCGCGACTATGCCGTCGACGTCGACGAGCCGGGGGTGACGACGAGCGAGGCGACGCGCGTCCTCGGCACCTGGCTGCGGGACGTCGTCGACCGCAACCGCTCGACCTTCCGCGTCTTCGGGCCGGACGAGACCGCCTCGAACCGGCTCGGCGACGTCTTCGCCGTGACCGACCGCGTGTGGGAGGGGACGCTCGAGCCGACGGACTCGGGGCTCGCCCCCGAAGGCCGGGTCGTCGAGGTGCTCTCGGAGCACCTCTGCCAGGGCTGGCTCGAGGGCTACCTCCTGACCGGCCGGCACGGGATCTTCAACTGCTACGAGGCGTTCATCCACATCATCGACTCGATGTTCAACCAGCACGCGAAGTGGCTGAAGACGACGCGCGAGATCCCCTGGCGCCGCCCCATCGCCTCGCTCACCTACCTGCTCTCGTCGCATGTGTGGCGGCAGGACCACAACGGCTTCTCGCACCAGGACCCCGGGTTCATCGACCACGTCGCGAACAAGAAGGCGGAGATCATCCGGGTCTACCTGCCGCCGGACGCGAACTGCCTCCTGTCGGTCGCCGACCACTGCCTGCGCAGCCGCCACTACGTGAACGTGATCGTCGCGGGCAAGCAGCCGGCGCTGAACTACCTCTCGATCGACGACGCGGTCGTCCACTGCACGCGCGGCGCCGGGATCTGGGAGTGGGCCTCGACCGGCGCGGGCGTCCCGGACGTCGTGCTCGGCTGCGCCGGCGACGTCCCAACGCTCGAGACGCTCGCGGCGGCGAAGATCCTGCGCGAGCACCTGCCCGAGCTGAAGGTCCGGGTCGTGAACGTCGTCGACCTCATGCGCCTCCAGCCGGAGACGGAGCACCCCCACGGCATGTCGGACACGGAGTTCGACTCGCTCTTCACCCACGACCGTCCGGTGGTGTTCGCCTACCACGGCTACCCGTGGTTGATCCACCGGCTCACCTACCGGCGGACGAATCACGAGAACATCCATGTGCGCGGCTACAAGGAAGAGGGCACGACCACGACGCCGTTCGACATGGTCATGCTCAACGACCTCGACCGGTTCCACCTCGTCATCGACGTGATCGACCGCGTGCCGGGGCTGCTGGACGCCGCGGGCGAGCTGCGCCAGCAGATGGTGGACGCCCGCATCCGCGCCCGCGCCTACACGCGCCTGCACGGCGAGGACGAGCCGGCGATCCAGAACTGGACGTGGGGCGCCTAGACAGGCGCCCCACCCTCCAAGCTAGACGGCGACCGGCGAGTCGCTCGAGCGCAGCTCGAGCTCGAGGCGGAGCGGCACCGCGAGCGCGCCGGCGACGATGCAGCCGCGCTCGACGTGCTCGGCGACGCGGCGCAGATCCTCCACCCGGTCGCCCGCGGTCTCGGCGGTGACCGTCAGGTCGATGCGGTCGAAGGCCGTCCGGCCGCTGCGCTTGCTCAGGTGGCCCACCCCGTTCACGCGGAGCTCGTGAAGCGGCAGCGAGCGTGATTCGCAGGCCGCCACGAGCGTGAGCACGAAGCAGCTCGCCGCCGCGCCGACCACCATGTCCTCCGGACTCCAGAAGCCCTCCATCCCGGACGGGAAGATCGGCGGCGTCGCGATCTCGAGCGCCTGCCCGCCGCCGGTGCGGGCCCGCGTCAGGCGGCGACCGAACCATTCGACCTCGACCGGGAACAGGTGTGTCTCGCTCGCCATGGCGTCCCTCCTCTAGTCGCTACCCCTCAGCCTCGCGCCCGGCACTTTCTCGCGCCTCGTGGCGAGGGGGCAACCGGGCTGCGGTAAGCCCGCACCAGGTCGGCACAGGCCCCGGATGCCCCGCCACCGGCCCCGGCCCGATGCTGGGGGCACACGAACAAGCCCCAGGGAGGTGTCAACCGTGACCGACGATCAGACTCCACTCCGCCGTGAAGACGATCCCGTCGAGACGTGGGTGCGTGCCCTCACGGAGGTGTTCGTGTGGAAGCGCATCGGCGTCGCGCCGCACTACAAGGGCTGGCTGCGCGTCGACCCTGAGCGGCTCCGCCTCGCCGGGTACGAGCAGGGGACGACGATCTTCACGACCATGTGGATCCCGTTCGAGGACGTCGACGCGGTCCGTCTGAGCGACGCCTCCGAGGAGGCGATCGAGGGCGTGCACGGGATCGTGCTCGAGCTCGACGACCAGCGCCCGATGCTCGTTCGTGCGGACGATCCGGAGGCCGACGCCGAGGAGCTCCAGCGGCTCTTGCGCGCCGCGGTCTTCGAGGGCAAGCAGGCGGCCGCGTTCCGCGATCGCCAGAGGCGAGCCACGCTGTGAGCGCGTCGTTCCACTACCCGGTCGCGTGGCGCCGCCTCGGCGCACGCTGTCACTACGCCGGGACGCTCGACGCCGAGGACGGGCGGCTCATGCTGCGCGGACGCGAGCCGAGCACCGGACTCGAGGTCACGCTTGGAATTCCGGAGTACGCGGTGCGCTCCGTGCGCACCGCACGCTCCGACGAGGAGGAGGTCGTGGGCGTGCGCGGACTCGTCCTCGACCTGGCGGACGCGATCCCGCTTCTCCTGCGCCCCCTCGGCGTGGGGCCGCTCCACGACGACGAGCTCGCACGAGTGCTGGCGACGGCGCTCCACCGCCCGATGCCGCGCCGCGACGTCGTAGTGGCGTAGAGCACGGCCGCCCCGGACGGCCATAATGGCGCGCGTGAGCGCGAGCCCCGACCGCATCCGCGGATTGATCGACACCGGCATCGCGATCAGCTCGGAGCTCTCCCTCGACGCCGTGCTGCAACGCGTGGTCGAGACCGCCGCGGAGCTGACGGGCGCCCGCTACGCGGCGCTCGGCGTGATCGACCGCTCGGGGAAGGCGCTCGAGCGCTTCCTCACGACGGGCATCGATGCCGAGACGCACGCTGCGATCGGCGACCTCCCGCGCGGCCGGGGCATCCTCGGCGTCCTCATCCGCGACGCGAAGCCCCTGCGCCTGAAGCGGCTCAGCGACGACGCCCGCTCGGTGGGCTTCCCCCCGAACCATCCGCCGATGGACAGCTTCCTCGGCGTCCCGATCATGCTGCGCGGCGTCGCTTACGGGAACCTGTACCTCACCGAGAAGGAGGGTGGGGCCGAGTTCACGGACGAGGACGAGGAGCTCGTCCGCCTGCTCGCCGCGCAGGCCGCCGTCGCGATCGAGAACGCCCGACTCTACGAGTCCGCCACCCGCTGGCTCGCGCAGCTCGAGTCGCTGAACGAGGTCGGCGACGCGCTCGTCAGCGAGATCGACCTCCAGCGGCTGCACGCGCTCGTCGCCGCCCGGCTGCGCGAGCTCCTCGACTGCAAGCTCGTCGCGATCGGGCTGCCGGTGCGCGCCGGGCTCCTGCGCTGGGCCACCGCCGACGGCGAGGGCGCCGAGCGGATCGTCGGGACGGAGGCGCAGGCAGCCGACTCCAAGAGCGGGCGCGTGCTCGACCGGCGCCGCAGCGAGCGCGTCGACTCCGTGCTCGACGACCCCGAGGTGAACGTCGAGATGGCGCGCCAGCTGCAGATGAACGCCGCGCTCTGGGTGCCCCTCCTCCTCCGCGACCGGCCGATCGGGATGCTGCTCGCGATCGACAAGCTGGGCGGCGACCCGCGCTTCAGCGAGGACGACCTGCGCCTCGCCGAGGCGTTCGCCGTGCGCGCAACCGTGGCCGTGGACCTCTCGCAGCGCGTCGCCCGCGACGCCCTCCGCCGCGTGGTCGCGGGCCAGGAGCTCGAGCGGCGCCGCCTCGCACGCGAGCTGCACGACGAGACGGGGCAGGCGCTCACGTCGATCCTGCTCGGGCTGCGCGGCGTCGAGGAGGCCGACGACGCGAACACGCGCCAGCAGGCGCTCGGCGAGCTGCGCGAGCTGGTCGTCGAGACCCTCCGCGACGTGCGCCGGCTCGCGGTCGAGCTCCGCCCGAAGGCCCTCGACGACTTCGGCCTCGTGCCCGCACTGGAGCGGCTCACGAGCGGGTTCAGCGAGGCGACGGGGATCAGGCTCGAGCTCGAGGCCGCCCTCGGCGAGGACCGCCTGCCGCCCGAGATCGAGACGGCGCTCTACCGGATCGTGCAGGAGGCGCTCACGAACATCGTCAAGCACGCGCGCGCCCGCCAAGTGAGCATCGTCCTGAACCGGCGCGGGCCCGCAGTCTCGGCGATCATCGAGGACGACGGCCGCGGCTTCGCACCTGCGCAGGACAACGAAGGGCTGGGAGTGGTAGGAATGCGCGAACGCGTGGCGCTTCTCGACGGACACCTGCAGATCGAGTCCGGGCCCGGCGGGGGCACGACGATCGCGGTCGAGGTGCCGCTCCCGTGATCAGGGTCGTGCTCGTCGACGACCACGCCGTCGTGCGCTCGGGGCTCCGGCTCCTGCTCGAGGCCGAGGACGACATCGAGGTGGTCGGTGAGGCCGGCGACTCGCGCGAGGCCGTCTTCGAGGTACGCGAGCACAAGCCGGACGTCGTCCTGACCGACGTCGTCATGCCCGGCCAGAGCGGCATCGAGGCGACGCCGTCCATCATCAAGGAGTCGCCCGAGACGAAGGTGCTCGTGCTCTCGATGCAGGACGACCCGAACTACGTGCGCGAGGCCTTCGCGGCCGGCGCCTCCGGCTACGTGCTGAAGGAGGCCGCGGACTCCGAGCTCGTGGCGGCGGTGCGCGAGGTCGCGAGCGGCGGCAGCTACGTGAACCCGGAGCTTGGCGCGCGGATGGTCGCATTCGAGGTCAAGGCGCGCGCGGCGGCCGAGGCCGACCCGCTCACCGAGCGGGAGCGCGAGGTGCTGCGCCTGCTCGCTCTCGGCCACACGAACCAGGAGATCGCGAAGCTCATCTACGTCTCCGTCCGGACCGCGGAGACGCACCGCGCGCACATCATGCAGAAGCTCGGCCTGAACACCCGCGCCGAGCTCGTCCGCTACGCGCTCGCGCATGGACTGCTCGAGGCGGACGGCCAGACCTAGGTCTAGTTCGCCGCCTCCTCGCGATCCCAGACGAAGACCTCGCGCGCAATCGACGGCCGCCCGACGAGGAGCGGTGCCCAGGCGCCGAACGACGCGGCGAGCACCGGGTCGTTGACGATCTCCTGGACGATCCACTCGACGTCCGGGCCCTCGAAGACGAAGAGCACGATGCCCTCGGCAAGGCAGACGCTGTGCCGGAGCAGATCGAAGCGGTCGAATGGGAACGGCGGCCCGAGCGTGATCAGGCGCTCCGCCTGGGTCTCGGTTCCGTCCCGCAGGCGCGCCGTCACGATCAGGCGATCCATTCAGCGATGATCCGTCCTCCTCGGCGGGCGGCCATCAGCGCTGCTCCCGATCGCGTTGTGGATTTTCCGCAGCGTGGATGTGGCGCGCCGGGAGGCCGCTGGAGAGGACCGCGACCATCCTGATCCCATGAAGGC
>Ga0307497_10000220_pt1 | contig 12585 bp, 13 predicted proteins | sample 10_S_MG_FD_201366 | JGI IMG/M metagenome (GOLD analysis project Ga0307497, IMG submission 201366) | Soil microbial communities from Populus trichocarpa stands in riparian zone in the Pacific Northwest, United States - 10_S | ecosystem: Environmental > Terrestrial > Soil > Riparian zone > Trees...
GAGGCGCCGCCCGAGCAGCGGGTGCAGGTGCTTCGGCGTGCGCGAGTGCATGCGCGTACCGAGGCCCGCGGCCATCACGACTGCTGTGAGGATGGGCGGCGTCATCGCGGAGAGCGTGGCTGGGGCGCCAGGATTCGAACCTGGGATCGCGGGACCAAAACCCGCTGCCTTACCGCTTGGCTACGCCCCAAAGGAGGAGTCGAGTATAGAGCTAGCGGCGACGACGCAGCAGTGCCGTCACTGCGAGAACTCCGATGATGACGAGCGCCGTGATCGCCGCCGCCTCGAGCACGAACAGGAAGAGCGGGATGAAGAGCACGAGCCCCTGCGAGACAGCGGCCGTCCGCGCGACGAGGCGGCTGAACGGCGAGTAGGAGCGCTTGTTCACGGTGAAGTACGCGACGACGACGCCTGCCGCCACGATGAGGGCGACCGTCTTCGAGAGCATCCCGAGCACGATGAGGAGCCCCTCGGCGAGCGCGACGCCGGCCGCGAGCGAGACCCAGCGGACGCGCAGCCAGCGCTCGAACCGGCTCGACCCGTGCTCGACGTCTTCGATCGCGGCGCGCTGTTGCGGAACGGAGGGCATGAGGAGACGCTAGCAGGGCGCCGTGAGCCAGAGCCGCCCGCGGCCGCTGAGCGCCTCGAGGGCGTGCTGCGCGGCTTCCGCGCCGTCGAAGAGGCCGTAGAGCGTCGGCCCCGCGCCGGTGACGTCCGCGCGGAATGCGCCCAACCCTCGGAGCTCCTCCCCACGCTCGTCGCGTACGAGGTCGTTCGGGGGGAAAGCGGCAAGGTCGCGCGGCGTCCTGACGCGCGCGAGAGCGTCCGCGAGCGCGGTGCACCGCTCCCCGAAGCCCGTGCTCCCACTGCGGGCCTCGAATGCCGCGAAGACGTCGCCTGTCGAGGTCTTCGCCGCACCGTCGGGGAGCCAGAGGAGAACGGCGTAGTCGCGGGGCAGCTCGAGCGGCTCGAGCTCCGTGCCCCGCCCCTGGCCGAGATGGGCGCCGGGACGGAGGAAGAACGGGACGTCGGCGCCGACGCGCTCCGCGAGCTTGTGCAGCCGCGTCTCGGGCAGCGGTTCGGGGAGCGTGGCGTTTGCGAGCCCCAGCGCTGCAGCGGCGTCGCTGCTCCCGCCCGCGAGCCCCGCAGCGACGGGGATCTCCTTCTCGATCGTGACGCGCCAGCGCGGCTCCACACCGGCGGCAGCGGCGAGGAGCTCGAGTGCGCCGCGGACGAGGGTGTCCTCCGGAAAGCCGTCCACCGTGAGCCGCTCCGCCGGCGCGAGCTCGAGGCGGTCGGCGAGCTGGAGCCGCTCGTAGACGGTGAGCAGCTCGTGGTAGCCGTCTGCCCGCCGAGGGCCGACGACGAGCGCGAGGTTGAGCTTCGCGGGGGCGAGGGCCGCGCTCACGCGAGCGCCTCGAGGAGCGTGGGGAACTCGTCCGGAGCGAGCGCCTCGGCCCGAGTCTCCGGCGGCCGCCCGATCGCCGCGAGCGCCGCGGCGGCCTCCGGCCGGGAGGCGGTTCCCGCGAGCTCGAGGGAGTTCGGAACCGTCTTCCGCCGGTGCGCGAAGGCACCCTGGACGAGTGCTTTCAGCTCGGGGAAGCGGGCGGGGAGCCGGCGGCGGCGGAACGCCACGAGCGCCGAGTCGACGTTCGGCCGAGGGCGGAACACCTCGCGCGACACCGGGTGGAAGCCGGTCCGTTCAGTCTCGAGCTGGAGGAGGACCGAAACCGCCCCGTAGGCCTTCGTCCCCGGCGTCGCGAAGAACCGGTCCGCGACCTCGCGCTGCACCATCACGCACCACCGGTCGAGCGACGGGATGCCGTCCAGGCTCTCGACCACGAGCGGCGTTGCGACGTTGTAGGGGAGGTTCGCGACGAGCTTCGCCGCCGGCGGGTCGAAGGCGGCGAGGTCGACCTGGAGGGCGTCCGCGAAGAGGAGGCGGACGTTCGCGTACGCGGCGAGCCGCTCGCGGAGCGCCGGCTCGAGGGTCGTGTCGAGCTCGACCGCGTGCACGAGGGCGACGCGCTCGGCCAGAAAGGCGGTGAGAACGCCGAGGCCCGGGCCGATCTCGAGGACGGTGTCGGAGGCGTCGAGCTCGGCGAGCCGTTCGATGACGCGCAGGATGTTCTCGTCGACCAGGAAGTGCTGGCCGAGCTCCTTGTTCGCCGTGACCGGTGGACGCGTCATGCCAGGAGCGCCGGGCCGAAGACACGCTCCGCGTTCTCCTCGATCTGCCGCTCGAGGTCGGTGCCCTCCTCGCCGCGGATCTGCGCGAGCGCCGCGAGTGTGTGGACGACGTGCGCAGGCTCGTTCGGCCGGCCGCGCACCGGCTGCGGCGCGAGGTAGGGCGAGTCTGTCTCGGCGAGGAGGCGGTCGCCCGGCACCTGCGTCGCGGCGAGACGGAGGTCGGTCGCCTTCGGGAAGGTCGCGTTGCCGGCGAAGGAGACGTAGTAGCCGCGCTCGAGCGCGACCGGGAGGAGGTGCGGCGAGGAGAAGCAGTGCAGGACGACGGTGCCCGTGAACCCCGCGAGGAGGCGCGCCGTGTCGTCGTCGGCCGCCCGAGTGTGGATGACGGCGGGCAGCCCGAGCTCGTCCGCGAGATCGAGCTGCGCGGCGAAGAGCCGCTGCTGCGCGTCGTGAGGTGCGTAGTCGCGGAAGTAGTCGAGGCCGATCTCGCCGATTGCGACGGCCAGCTCGTCCTCGAGGAGGATGCGGAGCTCGTCGAGGCGACTCGCGTGCGCGCCGCCGGCGTCGTGCGGATGGATTCCCAGAGCCGCTACGACGCCGGGCTCGCCGTGCGCGATCTCGAGCGCGCGGCGCGCCGAAGCCAGGCCCGTGCCGATGGTGACGACGCCGCGCACTCCGGCAGCGCGCGCACGCGCGAGCACGTCGGCCGAGTCGTCGTCGAGGGAGTCCAGGTGCGCGTGCGCGTCGATCACGCAGACGCGGCGGGCTCGACACGCGGGAAGAGGGGCGGCGCCGCCTCGACGCCCTCTGCCGCGACGAGCTGCCCGTACGCCACCCCGGTCCAGGCGAGCTCGACCGGCTGACCGAGCGCGCCGAGGATCTGCTCCGCCGTTGTCGGCAGGTGGGCCGCAAGCGCGACGGCCGCGATGCGGAGTCCCTCGCAGAGGTCGTACAGCACCTCGTCCAGCTCGCCGGCCCGCGCCTCGTCCTTGGCGATCGTCCAGGGGGCTCGCACCACGACGTAGCGGTTGAGCTCGCGGACGAGCTGCCAGATGCACTCGAGCGCGCGCGTGATGTCGAACACGTCGATCTGCGAGGCCACTTCGGCCCCGAGTGTCGCAACGGCAGCTGCGATCGGGCTGTCCTCGCGTGGTGCGATCGGGAGCGTTCCCCCGCGATAGCGCGCAATCATCGCCGTCGTGCGCGAGAGCAGGTTGCCGAGGTCGTTCCCGAGCTCGGTCTCGTAGCGCTCGTGCAGCGAGTCCACGGACGCGCTCCCGTCCTGGCCGAACTGCGCCACGCGCGCGACGTAGAAGCGAACCGCGTCTACCCCGTAGACGTCGACGAGGTCGAGCGGGTCGATGACGTTCCCGATCGACTTCGAGATCTTCTTGTCGTCGATCAGGAGGAAGCCGTGCACGAACAGCTGGCGCGGCACCTCGTACCCGGCAGCCAGGAGCAGCGCCGGCCAGTACACGGCGTGGAAGCGGAGGATGTCCTTGCCGAGAAGGTGACGGACCTCCGGCCAGAAGACCGGCTCCAGATCCTCGCCGGGGCGGGCGTAGTTGAGCGCGCTCAGGTAGTTGATGAGCGCGTCGACCCAGACGTAGACGACCTGATCGGTGTCCCAGGGAATCGGGACGCCCCAGGGCTGGCCGGCCCGGCTGACGCTGAAGTCGACGAGGCCGCCCTCTATGAAGCTCCGCGCCTCGTTGTAGCGGAAGCCCGGCAGGACGAAGTCGCGGCGCTCGTCGTAGAGCGCGAGCAGCTTGTCCTGGTAGGCCGACAGCCGGAAGAAGTAGTTCTTCTCCTCGATCGTCTCGGGCACGGTCTCGTGGATCGGGCACTTACCGTCCACGAGCTCGTCGGGTGTGTAGAAGGCCTCGCAGCCAACGCAGTAGAGGCCTCGATACACGTCCTCGTAGATGTCGCCGTTCTCGTAGATCCGCTGCAGGAACTGCTGGACGAAGCGCTTGTGGCCCTCGTCGCTCGTGCGGATGAAGAAGTCGTTCGTCGCATCGACGCGCTTCGGCAGCTCGCGCCACGTCTCGGCGATCCGATCCGCGTACTCCTGCGGCGTCAAGCCCTGCTCCTCGGCGACGCGCGCCACCTTCGACGCATGCTCGTCCGTTCCCGTCAGGAAGAACGTCTCGTCGCCGCGCTGGCGGTGGTGGCGCACGATGATGTCGGCCCCGATCGTCGTGTACGCATGACCGATGTGCGGCGTCGAGTTGACGTAGTAGATGGGTGTTGTCAGGTAGAAGCGCACGGGCGGACATCATAGGCAGCGCCCTCAGGCCGACCCCGCGCGCCGACCGGCCCGTCAGCGCACGACCGCCCGTCTTCGCGGCGTCTGCGTACGGACGGTGCGGGCATGGCGAGCCTTGTGTCGACGCCGGGCTGCGATCGCAGATTCGCGTCGCCGCACCGTGCGGCGGTGAACGGCGACCACCCGCTCGGGCGGCGGTTCGGGAGCAGGGCGGCGCACCCGCCGGGCGACGCCTGCTGCGAGAGTCACGGCCGCAGCGAGAAGGGCGAGCCCGGCGACCGTCGCCGTCCCCTGCGTCTCGTGCGCGACGCGCCCAACCGCGGGAAGGATGCCGTCGCTGCGCTGTGAGCGCTCCCGTACCACCGCCGTGGAGTACGCCGCCCGCGGTTCGTGACGCACGGGTTCGCGCTCGCCGCCGCTCGCGCCCGGCACCCCGGCGACTGCGACTTCTGCGACTTCTGCGACTTGCTTACCCCCGGCAGCGGGCTCCCAACGCGGCGCCCGAGACGCGGCCGAGCGTTCGGCTACCGGCCAGGTCAAGACGAGTGTCCAATTCATGCCGGCGCTGACCGCGGGCACTGCCGGAGGCACCGCCTCGGGGACTGCGACAGAGCCGGTTCCCGTGGCACGCGCACCCTGGGGCGCGTCCGCGGTCGGGACGGCCCCCGGCGCCGCGATCGTGGGCTCGCCCGGCGCCGGCTCGGCTGACCCGGTGTTCGAATTGGAGGGCGCGTCGGATGCGGGCGCGTCGGTGCCCTTCGCGTCGCCGTGAGGCGTCTGGGCGCCTGCAGCGCTCGAGTCGGCGTCGGATGCGGGCTTGCCACCGCCACCCTCCGCGTCCGACCCATCGCCGCCGGTGGCCGGCTCCGGCGCCCCCTCCGGGGCGTCTGTATCGACGGCACCGCCGCCGTTCGCACCTGCTTCGGAGCCGCCGCTCTCCGGCTCCGCGCTCCCGGATGCCGCGTGACGGCCGCTCGCGGCGCTGTCCTCAGCGGGCGAAACCCCGCCCGCACCGGCTCCATCCCGCGCAGGCAGCAGGCTGAGCGGGTCGACGTAGCCCTGGTCGTCGCTCGCGACGCGGACGCCGAGGTGCACGACGCCGGAGCTGCCGGAGGTCGCAACTCGCTGACCCTCGGCGACGGCGTCGCCCTTCGCGACCTCGATCGACCCGAGCTCGGTCAGGGTCACGCTGTACTCGCCGCTGAGAATCGCGATGGTCTTGCCGCTCGAAGGCACCGTCCCGGCGAAGGTCACCGAGCCTGCCGCAGGCGCGACGACGGTTGCTCCCGACGGGGCGGCGATGTCGATGCCGCGGTGCTGCCCGCCCGCATACGGGTGGCTGCGGTCGAAGTCGAATGACTGCACCACGTCTCCCTCCACGGGCCAGCTCCAGCCTGCGGCGGACGGCACGACGACAAGAGCGCCCACGACGAGCGCGACCATCGCTCTCCTACGCATCAGCGTGCTCCTTGGTTGTCTGGATAGCGAACGGCACGGAGGCTAGCGGGCGCTCCGATATGTTGTCAATACTGTTAACAGAGGAGATGTCCGCCCCGGACGACTGCGATATGACCAAGGAGACGCGTGACGAAAGGAGGTATTAGGATTGGTCGGAACTGGTCTGTACCACTTTTCCGGAACAAGGAGCTCGTGACGACGATGAGTAACTCCGTCGCGGAGGCACTGCGGCTGGTGGAACCGGCGTTCGCGCCGCCGCTCGACCCCGATTTCCGCCCCGCGGTCCTCGCGAACCGCGCCTTCGCCGTCGCGGTGGCCCGATCCGGTGCCGGCGTCCCGCTCGTCCTCGGCGTCGAGCGCCTGAACGGCCAGCTCTCCCGCTACGAGACGACGGTCTTCCCCGACGGACACCCTGAAGCCGGCGCGAACCTCCAGTACGCCGAGCGGATCGTCAAGTTCCTGCTCTGGCAACGCGGCGGCTGGAGGGTCCACGTGGGCGGCCCGAGCGGGATCGCGGAGTATTTCCAGCGCGTCTACAGCGCGACCGGCGACCGGGCCTTCGACCACCAGTTCATGGGCGAGGACGTGTACGAGCGCGAGTTCGCGATCGTGCCCTGCGCCCCGGAGGACGTGCCTACGGCGAACGAGGGAGGAAAGGACATCGGCCGCCACCTCGACGGCTGCCGGATCGGGTTCGACCTGGGTGCCTCCGACCGGAAGGTCTCTGCCGTGGTGGACGGCGAGGCGATCTTCTCCGAGGAGGTCGTCTGGGACCCGAAGAAGCACTCGGATCCGGACTACCACTACCGTGAGGTGCGCGCCGCACTCGAGACCGCTGCGGCGAAGATGCCGCGCCTCGACGCCATCGGAGGCTCCTCGGCCGGGATCTACGTGGACAACCGGGCCATGATCGCCTCGCTCTTCCGGGCCATCCCGAAGCATCGCTTCGGCGACGTGCGCGAGATGTTCCTGCGGCTGCGCGACGAGTTCGGCGTCCCGCTCGAGATCATCAACGACGGCGACGTCACGGCGCTCGCCGGGGCCATGTCGCTCGAGGACAACGCCGTGCTCGGGATCGCGATGGGCTCGAGCCTCGCCGCCGGCTACGTCTCGGCCGACGGCACGATCATGGGCTGGCTGAACGAGCTCGCCTTCGCACCGGTCGACTACGCACCCGGGGCGGCCGTCGACGAGTGGTCGCAGGATCGCGGCGTGGGTGCCCCGTACTTCTCGCAGCAGTGCGTGTTCCGACTCGCGCCGGCAGCCGGCATCGCGGTCCGCGAGGACATCACCGACGCGGAGAAGCTCGAGCTCGTCCAGGCAGAGCTCGACGCCGGGCACGAGGGCGCGCGCAGGATCTGGGAGACGATCGGCACGTACCTCGGGTACGCCGTCGCCCACTACGCTGAGTTCTACGAGGTCCGGCACATGCTGATCCTGGGTCGCGTCACCTCCGGCTCGGGCGGCGACATCATCGTCGCCAAGGCGCGTGAGGTGCTCGCCGCCGAGTTCCCGGAGCTAGCGGCGGTCAACATCCAGCTCCCCGACGAGAAGAGCCGCCGGGTGGGGCAGTCCATCGCCGCGGCGAGCCTTCCAGCCCTATGAACCTGGCGCGCGAGACAGCCGAGATCTACGTCCCCGACGGGCTGGAAGAGGACGCGGCCCTCGCGCGGACGACGCACCTCGCGATCGGCGCCCACCAGGACGACCTCGAGTTCATGGCGGGGCAGCCGATCATCGAGTGCTACCAGCAGCCGGACAGGTGGTTCACGGGCGTCGTCGTCACGGACGGGCGCGGCTCCCCGCGCGCGGGCCTCTACGCGAGCTACACCGACGACGACATGCACGCCGTCCGGTTCAAGGAGCAGAAGAAGGCGGCCTTCGTGGGTGAGTACGCGGCACAGGTGTTCCTCGACCACCCCTCGAGCGCGGTCAAGGACGGGCATGGCGGGGCAGCGGCCGACGACCTCTTCGCCGTGCTCGACGCGACCCGCCCCGACGTCGTCTTCACGCACAACCTCGCCGACAAGCACGACACCCACATCGGCGTCGCGCTCGAGGTGATCGCCGCGCTGCGCCGGCTCCCGGCCGGGGCGCGGCCACGCCAGCTCGTGGGCTGTGAGGTCTGGCGCGACCTCGACTGGATGTGCGACGACGACAAGCTCGTCTTCGACCTCTCCGACCACGAGAACCTGCAGGCCTCGCTCATGGGCGTCTTCGACTCGCAGATCTCCGGCGGGAAGCGCTACGACCTCGCGACCGCCGGTCGGCGGCGGGCGCACGCGACGTACTTCCAGTCGCACGGCACCGACAACGCCACCGGACTTTCCTTCGGGATGGACATGACCCCGCTCGTCGAGGACGACGGGCTCGATCCGATTGCGTTCGTGCAGGGCTACGTCAGCCGCTTCGCTGACGAGGTCACCGCACGTCTCGCGCGGATGTCGTCCGAAGGCTAGTGCCCGAGCGCCGATCGCGGCGCCGCCGAGCTCGTCGAGAGCGTCCATTCCCCGCCCGCTAGGACGTCGGAGCGTTCCCCTCGAGACCTGCCCCGTAGAGACGGTTGCGCGGCAGACCCGTCAGGCGCGCGACGAGCGCGGCGGCCTGCTTGCGCGGGACACCCGCTGCGACGAGCTCGGCGACCGCCTCGACGGCGTCGTGCTCGTCCGCTCCGACGCGCGCCACGCCGCTCAGGACGAGCGTGATCTCCCCGCGTGGGTCGACGTCCGCGTACCGCGTCGCGACATCCCCGGCGCTGCCGGAGACGATCTCCTCGTGGAGCTTCGTGAGCTCGCGGCACACGACCACGTGTGCGCCCGGGCTGTGTTCGGCAAGGCTGCGCAGGGAGGCGGCCAGCCGCTTAGGCGACTCGAACCCGACCGCGGCGAGCCCGAGCTCGGCGAGCTCGTCCCAGAGGGCGCGGCGCTCCGGCTCGCGGCGCGGCAGGAAGCCGACGAAGACGTACGGGCCCTCCGAGCCGCCGCTCGTGACGAGCGCGGTCTCGACGGCGCTCGGGCCGGGGAGCACCGTCACGGCGATCCCCGCCTGCCGCGCGGCGAGGATGAGCGGCGAGCCGGGGTCGCTGATCCCGGGGAGGCCGGCGTCCGAGACGAGAGCGATCCGCTCGCCCGCCTCGAGGCGCGGCAGGAGCTCCGCCGTCCGCTCCTGCTCGTTGTGCTCGTGGTAGCTCAGGAGCTGCTTGCCCTCGATGCCGTGGCGGCCGAGCAGCTGGCGGGTGCGGCGGGTGTCCTCGCAGAGGATGGTGTCCGCCTCGCGGAGCTCGCGCAGCACGCGCAGCGTGACGTCTTCCAGGTTCCCGATCGGCGTGGCGCAGACCGCGAGCGGCACGGCGCCGCGCTAGGTCGCGCTGACCGGGATCGCCTCGAGCGCCTCGAAGGCGACGAAACCGGCGCCGACGACACCGGCGACCGTTCCGAGCTGCGCCCGGGCGAGGCGCACCTGCTCGCGCGCCGGCGAGAGCGTCTCCTCGCGTATCCGCGTCTCGGCGGGCCCGTGGAGGAAGTGCCACGCGGCCGCGAAGCCGCCGCCGATGACGATCAGCTCCGGGTTGAAGAGGTTCACCATTCCCGCGACCGCAGAGCCGAGGTGGTCGCCGATGTCGGCGAGGATCTCCCGTGCCTGCTCGTCGCCCTTGAGTCCGCGCTGCACGAGGTCGCGGGCGTCCGACTCCGGGCCGAACACCTCGCGCGCAAGCTCGGAGGCCGCCTGGCCGGAGACGTACGACTCGATGTGCCCGTGGCCGCCGCAGGAGCAGGGGCGACCGTCGTGGACGATCACCACGTGGCCGAGCTCGGCACTTGCTCCCGTGGAGCCGCGGTACGGCTTCCCACCGAGGATGAGGCCGCCGCCGACCCCGGTCCCGAGGGTCAGCATCACCATGTCGCTGGTGCCGCGGCCGGCGCCTATCTTCCACTCGGCGATCGCCGCCGCGTTGGCGTCGTTGTCGATCCCGACGGGGAGGCCGAAGCGCTGGGACATCCGGTCGCGGAAGTCGAGATCGGCGAGCGGGATGTTCACCGAGGCGACGACGCGCCCGTTGCGCTGGTCGATGCGCGAGGGGATGCCGAACCCGATCGCCGTGACGCCTTCGCCGACCAGCTCCTCGACGACGCCGTCGAGCGCGGCCAGCAGATCGGTCTGGCTCCCGATCGGGGTCGGGCACTGGGTGTGGTGCTCGACCTCCCCGTCCGAAGAGATGAGCGCGGCAAGGATCTTCGTCCCCCCGAGATCGACGCCGATGACTGTCTGCTCACTCACGTGCGGCGGCTACCATACCCCGCCGATGCCCCGGGGAGACAAGCCCTACCGCGTCTACCGGGGTGGCCGCGCGAAGGGAGACGTGCCGCTCGAGGCGCCGCGACGCCCGCGGACGCCCCGTCAGGCAGCCGCGAAGCCGTCCTCCGAGGGCGTCCGCCGCTATGCCGGACCCGGCCCCAAGACGGCGCGCAAACGGCCGCGCTGGGGACGCTGGGTCGCGGTCACCCTGATCGCGCTGGCCGTGCTCTTCCTCGCCTGGGGGATCGCGAGCTACGTCGCGCTCGCGCACGCGGATCACGCCGCGCAGAAGCGGCTTGGCCCGGAGGCGACGGCGGTGCTCACGAAGCAGGACGGGCTGCTGATGTCCTCGACGACGGACGTGCTCGTGCTCGGCACGGACCACTCGAACGCGGTCGGGCGCGAGGCGAACCGGCACTCGGACTCCATGATGCTCCTCCGCATCGGCGGCGGCCGGACGGCGTACCTGTCGATTCCTCGCGACCTGCGCGTGTCGATCCCGGGGCATGGGCCGGACAAGATCAACGCGGCCATGCAGCTCGGCGGGCCGGCGCTCGCGATCAGGACGGTGCGCGACTTCACGGATCTGCCGATCAACCACGTCGTCGTCGTGGACTTCGGCGGGTTCCGCGACCTCATCGACAGGGTCGGCGGCGTCGACGTGACGGTGCCGGCGGCGATCGTCTCGAACAAGTTCGACTGCCCTTACACGGCGCAGCGCTGCACGACGTGGCGCGGCTACCGCTTCGCGGAGGGACGCCAGCACATGGACGGACGGCGCGCGCTCGTCTACTCGCGCATCCGCGAGAACCGCCTGAACGCGGCCGACACGGATATCACGCGCGGGTCGCGCCAGCAGGCCGTGCTCGGTGCGCTGAAAGGGAAGCTGCTCGGGATCGGGACGCTCGGCCGGCTGCCGTTCCTCGGCGGCGACCTGCTCAAGCCGGTCGCGACGGACATGTCCGCAGGCGACCTGATGCAGCTCGTCTGGCTGACGAAGGTGCGCGGCGGCTCGACGCTCCACTGCCGGCTCGGTGGCTCGTCGAACGGCTCGATGATCATCCCGGACAACGAGGCGAAGCGCCACGTCCTGAGGCAGCTGGCGGGAGCAGAGCCGCCCTTGCCTCCGGCGGTCGACGCCGGCCTGTACGCGCCCGGCTGCTCGACGAAGGAGCTCAGCTAGTGCTCGAGGAGGAGCTGTCGGTGCCGGACGACTTCGCCGGCTCCGACTTCTCCTTGGCCGGCGCGCTCTCCGACGAGCCGCCGGAGCCGTCGCCGGACTCGCCGCGTTTCCGCTTGCTGCCGTAGTCCGTCGAGTAGAACCCCGACCCTTTGAAGTGCACCGCGGCCGGGTAGAGCACCTTCGTCACCGGGCTCGCGCCGCAGACCTCGCAGGTCTCCGCCGGATCGTCGCTGAAGCGCTGGAACAGCTCGAAGGTGTGCCCGTTCGGGCAGCGGTACTCGTAGATCGGCATCCGGTGGATCAGGCTACCAAGGTGCCCGGCGCGGACTCAGCGCCTGCGTTCCTGGTCTTCCTCCCGGAAGCAGGGCGCGTCCTCGAACGCCGCGAGCCCGCCCGGAAGGGGGCGCTGGGTCCGGCGGCGGCGGCGCGCGGTGGCGATCGCAGCCGAGGCGCCGAGGACGCTGCCGAGGACGAAGGAGCGCAACCGATCGCGGTTGCGGCGCTCGCGCTCCTCGGTCATGCCGGCACCGGCGCGGCGCGCACGCGCAGGCGGGCGGACTGGTCGACGTAGAGGAGCGCCGACCCGACGAAGACGACCGGGAAGAGGATGACGTCGGCGAGCATCGCCGCCCCGGTCACGGTGTTGCCGCCCTGTCCGTGCAGGAGCGCGGCGAGGGCGCCGCGCGCGACGACGAAGACGAGCACGAGCCCGCAGATCCCGCCCCAGGCGTGGAGGTAGTCCGCGCGCGCGAGCGCGACCCCGCGACGAAGCGCACCGCGAATCGACACGTCCTCGACCAGGTACGCGGGAACGGCGAGGCCGACGAACGCGAGCCAGGCGAGCGCCGGCAGGACGAACGCGCTCACGAGCAGGACGACCGGCAGGTACAGGACGACGGCGAGGCAGTACGCGCCCGCGAGGCGCCGCGCGCCCGGCGAGACGCCGGTGACGAGGACGCAGGCGCCGACATAGGCGGCCGAGAAGAACGGCGCCTGGGCGAGCACGCGGAGATACGTCTTCACGCCGAGCTCGTTCTCCCCGCCGTCGAGCGCGGCCGAGACCAGGTCGGGCGGCAGCGCGGCGAGCCCGAGCGTCACGACGAAGAAGAAGCGGTCGCCGTAGAGCTTGATCGACTCCGCGATGAGCTGGCCGACCGTCCGCTCCTCGGGCGGGAGCGCCGGCGGAGTC
>Ga0307497_10000221_pt1 | contig 12578 bp, 13 predicted proteins | sample 10_S_MG_FD_201366 | JGI IMG/M metagenome (GOLD analysis project Ga0307497, IMG submission 201366) | Soil microbial communities from Populus trichocarpa stands in riparian zone in the Pacific Northwest, United States - 10_S | ecosystem: Environmental > Terrestrial > Soil > Riparian zone > Trees...
GGGCTAACGGGGGGTGTCCGGATTTTTGTGTGCGAGGCATACCATGACGAAGAGGAGTCAGTATGCCGAGCAAGAGAAGGAAGACGGCCGCAGAGGCTGGGAAGACGGCTGAGCTGAACGTTCCGAAGGAACTGCTCGATCAGCTCGTGAAGGGCCCGATGACGCAGGGCGATTTGGAGACGATGTTCCGGTCGCTGAAGAAGGCCGTGATCGAGCGCGCGATGGGCGCGGAGCTGAGCGATCACCTGGGCTACGAACCCGGGGATGCGAAGCCCGAGGGCCAGAGCAACCAGCGCAACGGGGCGAGCGGCAAGACGGTGATCACCGACGATGGCCCGGTGCGCATCGAGGTGCCGCGAGATCGAGACGGCAGCTACGAGCCGCAGATCATCGGCAAGCACGAACGGCGCTTCACCGGCTTTGATCAGAAGATCGTGGCGATGTACGCCCGCGGCATGACGGTGCGGGAGATCCAGGGGTACTTGCTGGAGATGTACGGCACGGAGGTGTCGCCGGAGTTCATCAGCAAGGTCACCGACGAGGTGATGGCGGAAGTCATCGCCTGGCAGAACCGGCCGCTCGAGCCGATGTATCCGGTGGTGTTCTTCGATGCGCTGCGGGTGAAGATCCGCGACGACGCCGTCGTTCGAAACAAGGCCGTCTATCTCGCGCTCGGCGTGTTGCCCGACGGCAGCCGCGACGTACTGGGCCTGTGGATCGAGCAGACCGAGGGGGCGAAGTTCTGGCTCAAGGTGTTCAACGATCTGAAGACCCGAGGCGTCGCGGACCTGTTGATCGCCGTGGTCGACGGCTTGAAGGGTCTGACGGAAGCGATCGAGGTGGCGTTCCCAGCCACGACGGTGCAGACCTGCATCGTGCATCTGATCCGTAACAGCCTGAACTACGCGACGTGGAAGGATCGCAAGGTCGTGGCGGCGGCGCTGCGCCCGATCTACAAGGCCGCGACCGAGGCTGGCGCCCGAGCGGCGCTGGAGACGTTCGCCACGGGCGCGTGGGGCACGAAGTACCCGACGATCGCACAGTCCTGGCAACGCGCCTGGGAGCACGTGATCCCGTTCTTCGCGTTCCCGCCGGAGGTGCGTCGGGTGATCTACACGACCAACGTGATCGAGAGCCTGCATATGCAACTGCGCAAGATCATCAAGTCGCGCGGGCACTTCCCCAGCGACGACGCGGCCACCAAACTGCTGTGGCTCGCGCTGCGCAACGTGCTGCGCAAATCGGTAAGATCGACCCGCGAGTGGAAGAGCGCAATGAATCAATTCGCGATCCTGTACGGCGAACGATTCACGAGCTCACGAACGTGAAACCCGCCTCGCACACAGAATTCCTGACAGGCCCTCGCGCGGCCGCTGAACTGCGGCGTTAGCCGGACATCCAATGGAGCTCGCTCGTGGCTGAGGTCATCGGAATCGATCACATCTACATAACCGTGTCTGATCTTGAGGCATCAGAACACTTCTACGACCGGGTGATGATCGACGTCCTCGCCTTCCGCAAGAACAAATTCAGTGTCGCGGGCGACCCGCACATTCAGTACTTCAATCGACACTTCGGCTTTGTGCTAAGACCGTCCCGCGCGTCCGCGAAACACGACCCTTACTCGCCAGGTCTGCATCACTTTTGCCTGCGTGTCGATTCCGCGGCTGACGTTTACGCGGTTGCGAATCAACTTCGCGCCCTCGGAGTCAACGCCACAGAACCAAGGCTGTATCCAGAGTACGCAAGTGACTACACGGCAACCTTCTTTGAAGGCCCGGATGGTATTCGTCTAGAAGTTACCAACTACCGGCAAGAGCGGAGGGAACGCCATGATCACTGGCATCACGGTGCCGGCTAACAACCGGTTGCAGCGGACGGTAATGGATAAAGTGCCAAGTCACAAGCGTCAGCGCGCGGCCGCTGAACTGCGGTGTTAGGTGTCACGGACGGGTGGAGGCGTATGGGCCCGGGGAGGGGGTGCAATGTCGAACGAAGCTCAGTTCAAGAAGGCGTTCCCGTACCAGAAGGACGTCTTGGCCTTGCCGGTCACTGATCTTGATGCAGCCGCACGGTGGTACTGCGTGCACTTTGGCATGGTCGAAGTCGAACGTATTGAAAAACCCCTTCCAACAGTAATCCTTGAACGCGATGGCACGAGAATCGGTTTTTCCATAACCGGTGGTGACCCATCGCAAGAAGGAGCCGCCGTACTCGTATCGAACATCCAAGCTCTCAAAGACGAACTCGAGCGAAACGGCGCGACGATCGGCAACTGGCGGATCGACGAAATGGACGGCCAGAAGTATCAGGTCTTCTTCGTCGTCGCGCCGGACGGGCTGTGCTATTACTTTCACGAACCCCTGAGCGCGAGTGACGCCTGACCAGCAGTTGCAGCGGACCGTGACGCGGCGTCGCGAGCGCGGCGCAAAGGCTGGAGCAGTAACGACGCCTAAACATCGGATTTTCGCGACGAAGTTCGCAAAGGTCTATCCGCTATACGTTCGAAAAGCGGAACGCAAAAGCCGTACGAAAGCAGAAGTCGACCAAATCATCTGTTGGCTAACCGGCTATGGCCATGCGGAGCTGCAGAAGCGGATCGGTGCAGTAGTGCGTACTGGTCGAGAGCGGAGATGCGAGCCTTGTCGCGACTATTGACCGAGCTCCTGCCTTCGGCGCAACGGAGTGTCGGCGGCCGTCTCCGCGGCGACGCGCTTCTGAAGCCGCTCGTCCTCGTAGTCATCGTGGTATTGGTCGGACCGGATCTTTTCGCCCTCGTCGAGCTGACGACACTCCCCGAAGTCTTGGGCGCAACGCTCTTCGTCATCGCCTTCGCAGTGGGTTTCGAGCTGCTCGGCGTCGCAGCGCTCAAGTGGTTCCGCAGATTGCTGCTGCCGCCCGAGTATTTGATGCTCGTCCATATGCGTGGTCAGCCCTTGGCGGTTGCCTTCGGCGTGTTGTTCGTCGCGGCGCACATTTTGTTTTTGGCGACGCTGTTGGCCACACTGTGTTTGTTGTCGTACGTGGGTGCTTTGGCGCTGGGGCAACTAGTCGCGTGAGAGCCTATCCGAGAGAGCGCTTCTCGTCCGAAGTGGCACTCACGCCCGCCGCAGTGGTCGCGTTTGCGAATGCTGCCGGCGACGACAACCCGATACACCATGATCCGGAATTCGCCGCGGTCACTCGATTCGGGAGGCCCACGGCCAGCGGTCCGCACACGACCGCATTGCTGCTCGCGCTAACCGCCTCTCATTTTTCGAAGAAGGGGGCGATGCTGGGACTGGAGTTCTGGGTTCGATTCCGTCGGCCAATCTATGCGGACGAGACGATTCGCCTGGAGTGGCTCGTCGTGAAGGTAACGCCGAACCACAAGCTCCGCGGCGAAATCGTCGAGCTGCGCGGTCGCATCAAAGGCGAAGATGGGAAGACCGCGGTCGGTGCCAAGGGCCGCGTCTTGGTCACGGACAGACTCTGAGCCAACGTCGTGCCTGCGCCAATGATCTGTACGTCGCCCGACGCCTAGCGTGTGTTTGCGGGCATCAAGGCCTAGAGATTCCTCGGCAGCGCGAGCGGGTAGACTCGCGCAAGCTTTGTTTTCGCCCTCGGCACCTTGCGCAAGGTAACCGGCACACGATTCGTGGGCGAGAATGTAACCGACGCGTGGCGTTTCAATCTCGGCACGGAGCGGATCGAGCCCCTCCGCCGGTCGTGACGGACGCATGGAAAGGACCCGATGAAGCTCTACGCGCACCCGTTCTCGTCCTACTGCCAGAAGGTGTTGATCGCTCTCTACGAGAACGACACGCCGTTCGAGTATCGCAATCTCGAAGATCGCTCGGCGAACGCCGAGCTCGCATCCCTCTGGCCACTGAAGCGCTTCCCCGTGCTCGTGGATCGAGGGCGCACGATTCTTGAGACGAGCACGATCATCGAATATCTGCAGATGCGCTACCGCGGCGTCGTTCGCCTGATCCCCGAAGGCGACTCCGGCGTCGAGGTTCGGATGCTCGACCGCGTCTTCGACAACTACGTGATGACGCCCATGCAGAAGATCGTCCTCAACCAGCTTCGTCCTGAAGCCGATCGCGATCCGTACGGCGTGAAGGAGGCGCGCGGGCTCCTCGACCGGACTTACGAGTGGCTCGACGAGCGGCTCGCAGCTCGGGGCTGGGGCGCCGGTGAGAGCTTCACGTTGGTTGATTGCGCCGCTGCCCCGTCGCTCTTGTACGCGGATTGGGCTCATGAGATACCGCCAAATCGCACGAGCCTTCGCGCTTATCGTGCCCGCCTGCTAGCTCGCCCATCGGTCGTCCGCGCCGTGGACGAGGCGCGGCCCTACCGTAAGTACTTTCCCCTTGGCGCGCCGGAACGCGACTGACTTTCTCCTACTCTTGCGCAAGCACCAGCCGCTAACCGATAACCGACTCGACGGAGCTGCCACCATGGGTTCCCGTCCGCTGCGGAAGTACGAAGGCTCGTGTCACTGCGGCGCGGTGCGCTTCGCGATCGAGACAGACTTCCCCGAGCTAACCATGTGCGACTGCTCGATTTGTAAGCGCAAGAACGCCCTGATGGTGAAGGTGCAAGGTCTGCGGCATCTATCCGTTTCACCGCAAGCGCGTGACGCCGGACCATGTGGGCGTCAACGTGCATTGTCTCCACGACTTCGACCCCGCGGGAATCCCGGTTCGCCAGGCGGTCGGAGCAGCAATGCCATGAGCCGTGCCCGCTCACGGGGCAGCTTCACCTAAGCGCGTCTCCGTTCGGTGCACGCCGCGCACGGCTCGCGGGTCTCCGAGCCGTTCCGTCACCAGTGCACGCTTCTTGCATCGCGGTCGGTTTTGCGGGCTGGCCGCAGTGCGTAGCCATGAGTCATCGACCGCTCCGAATCCTGATCATCGACGCGAACGCGGTGCGCGCCGCGATCCTCGAGGAGGGGTTGCGCGAGGCGAGCGGCGAGGCGGGCGGCGGTTACGGCGAGCTCGCCATCCATCACATCCGCGACGACGTGAAGCTCTTGCCCCGGATCGCGGAGATCGATCCGGACGTCATCCTGATCGACCTCGAGAACCCGAGCCGTGACACGCTCGAGCAGATGTTCCAGGTATCCCGGCTCGCTCGCCGGCCGATCGCGATGTTCGTCGACAAGTCCGACAGCGCGACCGTGCAGGCCGCAATCGATGCCGGAGTCTCCGCGTACATCGTCGACGGCCTGCGCAAGGAGCGCGTGAAGCCGATCCTCGACGTGACGATCAGCCGCTTCCATGCGTTCGACCGCCTCCAGACCGAGCTGAACCAGGCCAAGTCGGCGCTCGAGGAACGCAAGATCATCGACCAGGCGAAAGCAATCCTGATGAAGCAGCGCAAGCTCAGCGAGGAGGAGGCGTACGTGCTGCTGCGCCGCACCGCGATGAACCAGAACCGTAAGATCGTGGAGCTCGCGCGCTCCCTCGTCGCGGCCGCGACGCTGCTGAGCCCCGGAGGCGACGATGACTGAGCGAATCGCGGCGGCCTTCGTGCCGCTCGTCGACTGCGCGGTGCTCGTCGCCGCTCGCGAGCTCGGCTTCGCTGCGGCGGAGGGGCTCGAGCTCGTGCTCGTAAAGGAGCCGTCGTGGGCGAGCCTGCGCGATCACCTGAACTTGGGCTACGTCGACTGTGCGCACGCGCTCGGGCCGCTGCCGATCGCGTCCACGCTCGGCGTCGGGCAGGTGCAAGCGGAGCACGTCGTGCCGTTCGTGCTCAGCCGCGGCGGTAACGCAATCACCGTGTCCCGGCGGCTCGCCGACGAGATGCGCGAGGCCGCGGCGAGCCCCGCGCTCGACATCCCCGCGGCCACGGGTGCGCTCGATACGCCTGCCGCCGTCGGCGTGGCGCTGGCCGCGGCACTCCGAGCGCGCCAGGCGCCCGCGACGCTCGGCATGACCTTTCCGTTCTCGAGCCACAACTTCGATTTGCGCTACTGGCTCGCGTCGTCCGGCGTCGATCCCGACCGCGACGTGCGGCTCGTCGCGATCCCGCCGCCGCTCATGGTCGAGAGCCTGCGCGCGGGCCACGTCGACGGCTTCTGCGTCGGCGAGCCGTGGAACAGCCTCGCTGTCGCCGAGGGGCTCGGCGAGATCGTCGCGACGAAGTCGCGTCTGTTCCCACACAGCGTCGAGAAGGTGCTCGCCGTACGTGCGCCGCTCGAGGAGCGGCTCGACCAGCTCGGCCCGCTGCTGCGCGCCCTCGCGGCCGCGGCGCAGTGGTGCGACGAGCCCCTGAATCATCGCGAGCTCGCGTCGCGACTCGCGCGGCCGGAGTATCTCGGCACCTCGGCGGAGCTGGTCGAAGCCGCGCTCAACGGCCACGTGCTCGGCATCGCCGCCGACCCGGCCTTCCTGCTCTTCCACCGCGGCGCTGCGAGCGTGCCGCGGCCGGAGGACTCGCTTTGGATCTACGCGCAGATGGCGCGCTGGGGACAGCTCGCGCCGAGCGCTACCGCGCAAGCCGTCGCGGCGCGCGTGTTCCGTTCGGACCTGCTTGCTCGCTACGTCGGCGTGCCGAGCACGCCTGCTCCGCGCTGCGTGCCGTTCGACGGGATCGAGCTCGACGCGCGCGACGTGGAAGGCTATCTCGCGCGTTTCGAGATCCGCACGCGCTTCGCCGCCGGGCCGAGCGCGAACGTTTGACGCTGCACCGCGCTGCAGCACCGCCAACGCGCGTTGAACCACGATGGCGCAAAACGACGCGAGCGGATTTGCTCCATGCGTCGGCGCGAGCGCTGCAAACGCGGTGCCGCTCAAGCGCTTAGCTCGCACAGCGATCGCCGCGAGCGAGTTGGCACGAGACTTGTACTACTGATCGCAAGCCGCCGCGCTCGCGCAGCGATCGCAGCGAGACGGGTCCAAGGCCGGGCCCACCCAGCAACGCCGCTGAAACGTTCCGCGAACGGAGCGTCAATCAGCGGCGTTTTTTTGTGCGCGCGAATCGGTGGCAGCAGCGAGGGACGACGATGCAAAACGGACGAGCTCATTCGATCGGGTGCGCGGTGCTCGCGGCGGCCGCGCTCGGCGCGTGGGGCGCGAGCGCCGCGCCGCCTGCGCTTGAAAAAGACGAGCTCAAGCTCGGCTTCATTAAGCTCACGGACATGGCGCCGCTCGCCGTCGCGTACGAGCTCGGCTACTTCGAGGATGAAGGGTTGTTCGTGAAGCTCGAGCCGCAGGCGAACTGGAAGGTGCTGCTCGATCGCGTGATCACGGGCGAGCTCGACGGCGCGCACATGCTCGCGGGCCAGCCGCTCGGCGCGACGATCGGCTTCGGCACGACGGCACACGTCGTGACCGCGTTCTCGATGGACTTGAACGGCAACGGGATCACGGTCTCGAACGACGTCTGGGCCGCGATGAAGAAGAACGTGCCGGTCGGTGCCGACGGCAAGCCGGCGCACCCGATTAAGGCCGACGCGCTGAAGCCCGTCGTCGACGCGTACCGCGCGGCCGGCAAGCCGTTCAAGATGGGCATGGTCTTCCCGGTGTCGACGCACAACTACGAGCTGCGCTACTGGCTCGCGGCGGGCGGCATCCATCCCGGCTACTACACGAGCGCCGACGTCTCGGGGCAGGTCGGCGCGGACGTGCTGCTGTCCGTGACCCCGCCGCCGCAGATGCCCGCGACGCTCGAGGCCGGAACGATCTACGGCTACGCGGTCGGCGAGCCGTGGAACCAGCAAGCCGTGATCAAGGGCATTGGCGTGCCGGTGGTCACGGACTACGAGATCTGGAAGAACAACCCGGAGAAGGTCTTCGGCGTCACGGCCGAGTGGGCCGCCGCGAACCCGAACACGCACGTGGCGCTCGTCAAGGCGCTGATCCGCGCTGCGATCTGGCTCGACGCGAACGGCAACGCGAATCGGCAGGCCGCGGTCGAGATGCTCGCGCGGCCGGAGTACGTCGGCGCGGACCGCGCGGTGATCGCGAACTCGATGACGGGCACGTTCGAGTACGAGCGGGGCGACAAGCGCGCGGTGCCCGACTTCAACGTGTTCTTCCGCTACTTCGCGACCTATCCGTATTACTCCGACGCGGTCTGGTACCTCACGCAGATGCGCCGCTGGGGCCAAATCACGGAGCAGAAGCCGGACTCGTGGTACGACGCGACGGCGAAGTCGGTCTATCGGCCCGACGTCTACCTGAAGGCCGCGCGCGCGCTCGTCGCGGAAGGCAAGGCGAAGGAGCAGGACTTCCCGTGGACGACCGACGGCTACCGCGCGCCGACGCACGACTTCATCGACGGCGTCACGTTCGATGCGCACACGCCGAACGCGTACATCGACAGCTTGAAGATTGGTCTCAAGGGCGACGAGCGGCCCGCGGCGACAGAGCTCGTCACGGCGCAATAGGGCGGGAGGACTTCGATGGACGCAGTGCTCGCGCGCGCAAACCCGTATCTCACGCTGCTCGGTCTCGGCTGGCTCGTGCCGCTCGTGAAGATCGCGAGCGGCGACGATTGGCAGCGCCAAGTGCGTGAGCTCTGGCGGCAGCTCGGCGTGCCGCTGCTCGCGATCGCGCTGTTCCTGCTCGCTTGGTCGCAGCTCGCGGGCCGGATCGAGACGAGCCTCGGCGGGATCCCGGGGCCGTCCGCCGTCTGGCACGAAGCGGGCGGTCTCGTCGCGGAACATCGCGCAGAGCGCGCGCGGCGCGCGGAGTTCTACGCGCGCCAGGACGCGCGTAACGCGGCCGCGCGCGCGGCCGACGGCAATGCCGACGTCCGTGTGCACCGATACACCGGCAAGCCCACGTACCTCGATCAGATCCTCACGAGCCTCGCGACCGTGTTTACGGGTTTCGTGCTTGCGGCGCTCGTCGCGGTGCCGCTCGGCGTCGTCGCGGGCCTGTCGCCGACGATCAACGCGGCGATCAATCCGCTCGTGCAGATCTTCAAGCCGGTGTCGCCGCTCGCGTGGCTGCCGATCGTCACGATGGTCGTGAGCGCCGTCTACGTGAGCTCGGAGCCGCTGCTCGCGAAGTCGTTCGTGAACTCCGCGATCACCGTGACGCTCTGCTCGCTCTGGCCGGCGCTGATCAACACGGCGCTCGGCGTCGCGAGCATCGACAAGGATCTGATGAACGTGGGGCGCGTGCTCCAGCTCCCATGGCACACGAAGGTGCTTAAGATCGTGTTGCCGTCTGCGCTGCCGCTGATCTTCACGGGACTCCGGCTTTCGCTCGGCGTCGGCTGGATGGTGCTGATCGCGGCCGAGATGCTCGCGCAGAACCCGGGGCTCGGGAAGTTCGTCTGGGACGAGTTCCAGAACGGCTCGTCCGCGTCGCTCGCGCGGATCATGGTCGCGGTGCTCACGATCGGCGGGATCGGCTTCCTACTCGATCGCACGATGCTCGCGCTGCAGGCGGCCGTGACGCACACGGCGGGCCGCCGATGAGCGGCGCGACGATCGCGCCGGCAACGAACGCGCCGGCGCCGCTGCTCGAGCTCCGTGCCGTCACGAAGTCGTTCGGCTCGGGCGCCCGCGCGGCGCACGTGCTCGGCGGCATCGACCTCGCGGTCGCGGAGGGCGAGCTGGTCGCGATCGTCGGCTTCTCGGGTTCGGGCAAGTCGACGCTCGTTTCGCTGCTCGCGGGGCTCGAGCGGCCGACGAGCGGCCAAGTGCTGTTCGAGGGCCGCGAGGTCACGGGGCCAAGCCCCGAGCGCGGCGTTGTGTTCCAAAACTATTCGCTGATGCCGTGGCTCTCGGTGCGCGGCAACGTGGCGCTCGCGGTGGACGCCGTGATGCGCCGCGCGCCGCGTGCCGCACGGCGCGCAGTGGTCGAGCGCTACGTCGCGATGGTCGGGCTCGCGCATGCCGCGGAGCGCCGGCCCGCCGAGCTCTCGGGCGGGATGCGCCAGCGTGTCGCGGTCGCACGCGCGCTCGCGATGTCGCCGCAGCTCCTGCTGCTCGATGAGCCGCTGTCCGCGCTCGACGCGCTCACGCGCGCGAAGCTCCAGGACGAGATCGCCGCGATCGCGGCGTACGAGCGCAAGACGGTCCTCCTGATCACCAACGACGTCGACGAGGCGCTGCTGCTTGCCGACCGGATCATCCCGCTGAATCCAGGGCCCGGCGCGACGCTCGGACCGGAGTTCCGCGTGCCGCTCGCGCGGCCGCGCGAGCGCGCGACGCTCAACGACGACGCGGACTTCCGGCGGCTGCGCGCGGCGATCACTCGCTATCTGGTCGACGCGGGCCGCGCCCACGACACGGGTCCGCCCGCGCGGGTTGCGCTGCCGAGCGTGCTGTCGAACGTCACGCCGCTCGCCCCGAAGGAGCCGCCGCGCGCGTATGTCCAAGCCGCCGGCAAGCATCCGGCGCGGCGCTACGTCGAATTCTTTCGCGTCGCGAAGGCGTTCCCGACCCGCTCGGGCGCGCTCACGATCGTCGACGGTTTCGACCTCACGATGAACCGCGGCGAGTTCGTGTCGCTGATCGGCCACTCGGGCTGCGGCAAGTCGACGGTTCTCGCGATGGCCGCGGGGCTTTCGGAAGTCAGCGCGGGCGGCATCGTGGTCGACGGCCGCGAAGTGCGCGCCGCGGGGCCCGAGCGCGCGGTCGTGTTCCAAGCGCCCAGTTTGTTCCCTTGGCTCACCGCTGGGCAGAACGTCGCGCTCGGCGTCGACCGCGTCTACGCGCGCGCGAGCGCGGCCGAACGCGCCGACATCGTACGTTACTACCTCACGCGCGTCGGTCTCGCCGCCGACGCGGACAAGCTCGCGAGCGAGCTCTCGAACGGCATGCGCCAGCGCGTCGGGATCGCGCGCGCGTTCGCGCTCAACCCGAAGCTGCTTCTGCTCGACGAGCCGTTCGGGATGCTCGATTCGCTCACGCGTTGGGAGCTCCAGGAGCTCCTGATGGAAGTGTGGACGCGCACGCAGGTGACCGCGATTTGCGTCACCCACGACGTCGACGAGGCGATCCTGCTCGCGGATCGCGTCGTGATGATGACGAACGGGCCGAACGCGAAGGTCGGCAAAGTCATGGACGTCGCACTGCCGCGGCCGCGCAGCCGCAAGGCGCTGCTCGAGCACCCGGACTACTACGCGTACCGGCAGGAGGTGCTCGACTTCCTCGCGGGTTGCGAGCCCGAGAAGGCCGCGGCCGCGGTCGCGGCGTGAGCGGAAGCGGGAGCGAGATCGAGATCGAGATCGGGAGTCATGAAGGATCGAATCAAGGGAGAGCCCAGAGCATGAATCGGAACACCAGGCTCATCGCATGCAGCGTTGCGGTAGCGGTCGCGGGCGGCGCGCGCCTCGCGGCGGCCGCTGAGACGTTCGAGCAGGCGTTGCGCGAGTCGGACTTCATCGTCGACATGCGCCTACGCTACGAGGGCGTCGACCAAAAAGGGTTTGGCGAGGACGCCGAGGCGCTTACGAGCCGCGTGCGAGCCGGGCTGCAGACCGCGCCGTGGTACGCGACGGCGTTCCTCGCCGAGGCTGTGTGGGTCGGCGACCCCATCGACCACTACAACAGCACGACGAACGGCGAGACGCAGTATCCGGTCGTCGCGGATCCGGCGAACTTCACCGCGGTGAATCGCTTCGAGGTGATCAATAGGTCGCTCGATCACACGACGCTCACGGCCGGCCGCCAGCGGATCGTGCTCGATGACCAGCGCTTCGTCGGCAACGTCGGCTGGCGGCAGAACGAGCAGACGTTCGATGCGCTCCGCGCGCAAATGGCCGGAGCGAACATCAAAGCCGACGTCGCGTACGCGAGCCAAGTGAACCGCGTGTTCGGCCCGGACTCGCCGGCCGGCCGCTGGCACGGCGACGTCGTGCTCGCGAACGTCGCGAAGAGCTGGAAGGCCGGCACGCTCACGGTTTTCGACTACTACCTCGACATCGAAGAGACCGCGGCGCAGTCGAGCAACACGTACGGAGCGCGGCTCGCGGGCGCCAAGCCGCTCGGCAAGCTCAAGGCGAACTACGTGTTGTCGTACGCGACGCAGTCCGACGTCGCGAAGAACCCCGCGCACTTCACGGACGACTACTACTTGGTCGAGGGCAGCCTCGACGTCAAAAAGCTCAACGTCGGCCTGGGTTACGAAGTTCTCGGCAGCAACGGCAGCGTCGCGTTCGCAACGCCGCTTGCGACGCTGCACGCGTTCCAAGGCTGGGCCGACAAGTTCCTCACGACGCCGACGCAGGGCATCGAGGACAGCTACCTGAAGCTCGGCTACACGCTCGGGATGCGTGGCCCCTTCAAGAGCCTGGGCGCGCTCGCGTGGTGGCACGACTTCGCCGCGGAGCAGACATCGGCGCACTACGGCTCGGAGCTCGACCTCCAGCTCGTCGCACGCACCGAAAAGATGGCGCTCACGCTGAAGTACGCCGACTACCGCGCCGACGCCTTGCTCACCGACACCGACAAGGTCTGGCTCTCCGTCGACTACTCCTTCTGACCAGGAGCGAGCGATGGACCAATCTCTTGACGGCACGCCAGGGCACGAAGCCGCCGACGAGCGGCCGCGGATGAGTGGCCCCGAGAGCGTGGGCGCACGGGGACGTGCGCCCACGAGCCCCACGGACGGCGTCTTAGCGTCTCAGGG
>Ga0307497_10000222_pt1 | contig 12541 bp, 15 predicted proteins | sample 10_S_MG_FD_201366 | JGI IMG/M metagenome (GOLD analysis project Ga0307497, IMG submission 201366) | Soil microbial communities from Populus trichocarpa stands in riparian zone in the Pacific Northwest, United States - 10_S | ecosystem: Environmental > Terrestrial > Soil > Riparian zone > Trees...
TTTCACGGGCGGCAACGCGAGCCTCGCGACCTTCACGCCGATCGGGCTGCCGCCCGACAATCAGTCGCACCAGATCTACGTGAGCGGCAATTACGCTTTCACGCCGACCACGCGCAGCACCTTCAAACTCGCCTGGGGAAAGATCACTCAGGACGCCGGGTTCGTGACCGGTCCGAACGTGCCGCTCGCTCCCGGCGTCGGCGGCGACCTCAACGGAAAGATCGATACCAAGCTCGCCCAGTTCGGCATCACCGCGCGGCCGATGCCCAAGCTCTCGGTATTCGCCGACTTCCGCGTCGAGGATCGCGACGACAAGACTCCGGTCCTGGTGTACTTCTTCCCGCCGCCCACCACCACGTCGAACGGCGAAAACGAGCCGCGCTCCATCCGCACCACGACCGGGAAGGCCGAGGCGAACTACGCCCTGCCCGAAGGCTTCCGGATCATCGGCGGCGTGGGCTGGGAGGAGAAGAAGCGCAACTTCTCCGAGATCCGGGTGGTGAGCGCGCGCGAAATCACCGACGAGAGGAGCTACCGCGTGGAGCTGCGGCGCCCGATGGCGGAAACGCTCGTTGGCTCGGTCGCCCTTGTGCACAGCGATCGCGACGGCTCGCCCTTCTTGACGACGGTGCAGAACAGCGGCGCGGTCGGCAGCAATCTCATCGCCCCGGTGTTCCTCGCCGACCGCAAGCGTGACAAGGTTCGCGTCAACGCCAACTGGGCCCCCATCAGCCCCCTCAATATCCAGTTCTACGCCGAGAGCGCGCGCGACGACTACAGCGGACGCGACGGCTCCGCGCTGGGGCCGCGCAAGGGCGAAGCCACGAACTACTCGCTCGACGCGGCCTACACTTTCAACGACCGCTGGCAGGCGAACGCGTGGTATTCGCGCAACGACACGCGCTTCGACCAGGCGACCTGCGAAGCCGCTTCTTCAGCCGGCGTCTGCCCCGGCACGGCCGCCGACCCGGTCTGGAGCGCCAAGCTGAGCAATCTCAGCGACAACCTGGGCGTCGGCGTGCGTGCCAAGCCGACCGGGCAGATCGATCTCGGCGCGGACATCACCTACTCCGAGATCCGCGACCAATTCGACATGGGGACGATCCAGGGAGGAGCAGTCACCTCGCTCCCGGATGTCCACACCAAGCTCACCCGCGTCAACCTCTTCGCGCGCTATGCGTTGCAGAAGAACACCGGCGTGCGCCTGGACTATATCTTCGACCGCTTCAAGACTGACGACTGGACCTGGCCGACCTGGACCTTCGCCGACGGCACGACCCTGACGCAAAACCCGAGCCAGAAAGTCAGTTTCCTCGGCGTGTCGTATTACTATAAGTTCCAGTAGCGCACCCGAAACCAGGCACCAAAGGAGAGCGCAGCATGAAGATGACGTGGCTTGCAGGGATCATCGCGGTCGCCGCCGGCGCGGCGTTCGCGCAGTCGGGCGCCGACGTGGTCAAGTCCAAGGGCTGCCTCAACTGCCACGCGGTGGACACGAAGAAGATGGGACCGTCCTTCAAGGACATCGCCGCGAAGCACAAGAGCGACAAGGGCGCCCCCGACGCGCTCGCCGCGAAGCTGAAGGAAGGCAAGGGCCATCCCAAGGTCGCGGCCTCCGACGCCGAGATCAAGTCCGCGGTCGGGTACGTGCTGTCCCAATAGAAAGTCCGGTGCAGGACGCGTCGAAGCTCGAGCTGGTGCGTAATTCCGCGCTCGCCGCCGAATTGACCGCAGACCAGTGCAGCGTGCTCGCCGGCCTGATGGCCGTGCGCGACCTCGAGGACGGCGAAATCCTGGTCAAGGAGGGCGCCAGCGACAGCCGCGTATATACGCTCGTCAGCGGCGCGCTCGGCGTATCGAGACAAGTGGACGGCGAGTGGCATAACATCCACGTCCTCACCAAGGGCGACCTCGCCGGCGAGCTTGGTTTCATGGATGACCGGCCGCATTACGCGGCATTGCGCGCGCTGGGGCCCTCCCGGGTCCTGAGCCTGGAGCGAGAGAAGCTCGAATCCCTCCTCGAGCGCGAGCCGCTGATCGTGTACCGGGTGATGCGCGCGATCCTTCGCGTCGTGCACGGCATCCTCAACCGCTTGGCGATAGAGTCGAGCGAGCTGACGAACTACATGTTCAAGGTCCGGGGCAAGTACTAGCCTGAAACGGCAGGGATTCATGAAGCTCGCCAAGTACGTGAAATTCCGCGAGGAGAAGTTCGGCGGCGTGCTGTTCGAGACGCGCTCCGAGAAGGTGTTCACCCTCAATCCCACCGCGACCGCGGTAGTGCGCGAGATCCAGGCGGGGAGCGCCGAGCTCGACATCCCGGCCCGCCTGAAGGCGCGCTACGGCGGCGAGGGCGATACGATCGAGCGCGAGGCGCAGGCCTTCATCGCCGACCTGCGGCAGAAGGGCCTGGTGGAAGACTGACCGTGTCCATCCCGGCGAGCACGCCGGCCGCCACCGGCTCGGGCGACCTGGGCGCGCCGCTCTACATCGCCTGGCAGGTCACGAACGAATGCAACCTCGCGTGCCTGCATTGCATCGAGGAAAGCGGCCCCGGCAAGGCGTTCCCCGACGAGCTCGACGACGATGAGGCGTTCGCGGTGCTCGAGCAGGTGATGGACCTCGAGGTACCCTACCTCTCGTTCTCGGGCGGCGAGCCGATGGTCCATCGGCGCTTCTTCGACATGGCGCAGTACGTCTGCCGCCGGAACGGCCAGCTCAAGGTCGAGACCAACGGCCACTATCTCGGCCCGGAGAACTGCGCCCGCCTGAAGGAGATCGGCGTCAAGGCGGTGCAGGTGAGCCTCGACGGCGCCACGCGCGAAACCTTCAACCGCATGCGCGTGCGCGGGAATTTCGATACGGCGATCCAGGGCGTGAAGAACCTGCGCACGGCCGGCGTGCCGATCGAGATCAACTACTCGCCCACCTCGTTCAACGCGCATGAGATCGGCAGCGCGGTCGATCTCGCCTTCGAGCTCGGCGCCTACAGCTTCTACACCGGGCGCACGATGTACACGGGCAACGCGGTCAAGACCTGGCACCGCATGGCGCCGGCCGAATCGCAGTACGAGACCTTCTTCGAGACCCTGCACCGCAAGACCGAGGAGTACCGCGGCCGCATGCGCGTGCATTTCCACGAGATGGGCCTGCTCGAGGAGCTGCGCTACCGGCTGCACCACCCGGCGGCGCTCCTCATCGTGCTCCCGAACGGCCTGGTCAAGCTCATCAACGCGCTTCCCTTCGTATGCGGCGACCTGCGCAAGCAGACGCTCGCCGAGATCTGGGGGCGCTTCCAGCGCGCGTGGCAGGACCCGCGCGTAGCCAGGTTCGTCGACGACCTCGCCACCGATCCGCGGAAGACCGCCACGCTTCATCAATGGATCTATCTTTAGATTCTCCATGGAAGCGTTTGTGGCTGGTGTTCAGCCTGGTGCGCTACCGCTTTTTCCTCTATGCCGGGCTGCTGCCGTATCTGCTCGGCGCCGCCTGGGCCTACGCAATGGCCGGGGCCTTCGATGCGGCGGTGTTCTGGAGCGGCCTCGGCGGCGTGGTGCTCGCCGTCGTCGGGGTCGAGTCGTTCAACGAGTACTTCGACTCGCGAATGGGCACCGACCGCGTGTTTAATCCCGAAGACTTGCCGCCGATGTCCGGCTGGGTGCTATGGCTCGGCATAGCCGCGTTCGCCGGCGCGCTCGCGGTCGGCATCTACCTCACGTACCGTGGCGGTTGGCCGATCCTCGGCTTCGCGGCGCTTGGCGGACTCGCGGCCATCTTCTACGTCGCGCCGCCGATCCGCTGGGCCTATCGCGGCCTGGGTGAGACAGTGATCGCGCTCTCGTACGGGCCGTGGATGGTCCTCGGGAGCTTCTACCTTCACACCGGCACGCTCTCGTGGGGTGCGCTGTGGGCCTCGCTCGTGCCGGGGCTCCTCATCATGGCGCTCGCCGTGGTGAACGCGATCCCGGACTACCACCAGGACCGGCTGGTCGGAAAGCGCAACCTCGTCGTGCGGCTCGGCCGAAGGCGCGGGGTCTGGCTCTACCTCGCTCTCGCCGCGGCGGGGTTGGTCGTTGCGGCGGTCGGCGTCGCCTCCGGGGTGTTTCCGGTGGCCTGCCTCGCATCGCTCCTCGCGGCGCCGCTTCTCTTGCAGAGCGCGCGGGTCGGAGTGCGCACCTACGAATCGCCGCGCCAATTCGTGCCGGCGATCCGCGCCGTGGTCGCTTGCTACCTTGTCGCCGTCGCCTTGTTTAGCACTGGAATCTTGGTGCATGCCTGAAACAGTGGAAAAGAATCGAATCGACAATCTAAAAGCACCACTGTTCGTTTCGTGGCAGATCACGCGCGACTGCGATCTCGCCTGCCTGCATTGCTGCACCGAGTCGGCGCCCGGCAAGCGCCTGCCCGACGAGCTCGACCGCGAGGAATCGATGAAGGTCGCGGTCGAGATCGTCCGCGACGAGGTGCCCTACGTCATGCTGTGCGGCGGCGAGCCGCTGGTGGCGCCGCATTTCTTCGAGCTCGCCGAGGCGCTGGGCGCGGCGGGGATCCAGCTCAAGATCGAGACCAACGGCCAGCGCTTCGACGACGAAGTTGCCCGGCGACTCGCCCGCCTGCCGGTGCGCTCGATCCAGGTGAGCCTCGACGGCGACACGCAGGAGGTCTACGGGCGCCAGCGCCCGGGCGGGTCGCTAGCCAGGGCGCATGCCGCGTGCCGCGCCGCTCGTGCGGCGGGTCTGCCCCTCGAGGTGACGTTCGCGCCTACGCGTATCAATCTCCACGAGGCACCTGCCGTGATCCGCCGCGCGCGCGAGCTCGGTGCGTTTCGCTTCAATTCCGGACAGCTCATGCGCGTCGGCACCGCAGCGCGCCACTGGCAGCGCCTGGCGCCGCCGGCCGAGGCGTGGAGCGACTTGCGCGCGCTCTTGACGCGTGAGGCTGCCGTCGGCGACATGGCGATTTGCTTCGAGCCGTTCAGCCTCGCCGAAGGCCTGCGCCGAAGCGCGCACGAGCCGCCCGCCACGCTGCTCGTCCTGCCGAACGGCTGGGTCAAGGTCGCGGCCGCGCTGCCGAACGTCTGCGCCGACCTGCGGCGCTGCAGCCTTCAGGAAGCCTGGCACGCCTACCAGCGGGCCTGGCACGAACCTTCAGTGGAGCAAGCCGTGCGCGCCGCGCTCGCCGATGAATCGCGCCACCGGCTGGCGAACAGTTGGCAGCCGATGAACCTCATCAGCGCCTGAACATTCGAGCGATTTTCAAGGGAGGAAGAGAGTATGGCAATCGAATCGCGGGAAAGGGGTGGACTCTGGCGGCGGCTCACCCGGCCGAGCATGCACTGGTCCGTGCTGACGCTCCTCATCATCGGCCTCGTCATCGGCGCTGCGGCGATCGTCGGCACCGCAGTGATGGTCGAGGTGACCGGGACCGACAAGTTCTGCGGCACCGCCTGCCATTCGATGCAATGGGTGGCGCAGGAGCACAAGGCGAGCGTGCACGTCGCGAACCGCACCGCTTTCCACGCCGGGTGCCACGACTGCCACATCCCGAAGCACTACCCCGAGCTCCTCGTGTACAAGGCGAAGGCGGGCATCCATGACGCGATCGGCGAGATGCGCGGCGTCATCGACACGGAGGAGAAGTTCAAGAAGGAGCGCCTGCGCATGGCGAAGCTCATCTGGGACGAATACAAGGCCAACAACTCCCAGAACTGCCGCAACTGCCACCAGTTCACGCTCGAGGCGCTGAAGAAGCAGAAGGAGTTCGCCCAGCCGATGCACCAGCAGGTGCTGGAGGGCAAGGCGACCTGCATCGACTGCCACAAGGGCGTCGGGCATGTCGCGCCAACCGAATGAAATTCTGTTATTCTGGGTTCGAGTTTTCTTCCGTGGGAGCCAACGATGGGTCACGCTGAACCGAATCTGCGGGAAGAGCAGCACGAAGCGAGGACCGAGCAGGCCGAGCCGGCCGAGCGCCTGAACTGGGAAACGCCGAGAATGGAGGACGTTTCCGAGCAGGTGATGGCCCAGCCCTACATCCGCTTCACCTGAAATAATCCAGTTGTCCGGAATGGCGGGGCGCGCGGTAGGCGAATACCGCGCGCCCCTTTTTCTTGCCTGGCAGCTCACCAATCGCTGCAGCGCTCGCTGCATCGCGTGCTGCGAGGAATCAGGCCCGGACCGCGCCTGGCGCGATGAGCTCGGCCGGGACGAAGCGCTCGAGCTTGCGCGCCGCATCGTCGAGTCGGGCATCCCCTACGTCGCCTTCGGCGGCGGCGAGCCGCTCGGGGTTCCGCACTGCTGGGGACTCTTCGAGCGGCTCACGGCGGGCGGCGTCGCGCTCAAGATCGAGACCGACGGCAGCCGAATCGACGAGCGCACGGCCGAGCGCCTGGCGAGCCTTGCCGTCGAATGCGTGCAGATCTCGGTGGACGGCGCCACCGCTGCCACGCACGAGCGGGTGCGTCCGGGCGGCAGCTTCGGCGCCGCGACCGGCGCGATCCGGCGGCTCGTCGCCCGCGGCCTCGCGCCGCAGCTCGTGTTCGTTCCCACCCGCCACAATATCGGCGAAGCAACCGCTGCCTACGACCTCGCGGTCGAGCTCGGCTGCAGCGCGTTCGTGACCGGGCCGCTCATGCGCATCGGCCGCGCCGCGGCCGACTGGGACGCAATCGCTTGCACCGACGAGGAGTGGCAAACCACAGTCGCTGAGCTCCAAAAAACCGCAAAGTCGAAACAAGGAGCAATTACGCTCTCGATCTACCCTTGGGACATCCTGACCGAGATGGAGCAGCGGCTCGAAAGCCCGCAGGCGATGCTGCTCGTGGTGCCCAACGGCAAGGTGAAGCTTTTGAACGCGCTCCCGTTCGCGCCCGCCGACCTGCGGCGCGATTCGCTCGAGCGGGCCTGGGAGGCCTATCGCGAGGCCTGGCGCTCCGACGAGGTGCGCGATTTCGTCGCGGCTTGCCGGGGAAATCTAGCCCTCCTGAGGCATGCGAACGAAACGTGGGATAGGACCAAGGTCTAATTGCCGTTCGGCGGCGGCTGCAGCACCCTCTACCCGAGACTTCGTCTATATCCATAAAAAGGAGCACGTCATGCGCAAGACCCTCGTCCTTCTGGCGGCCCTCGCCTGTTCCGCGGCGCTTCCCGCCGCCGCTCAAAAGCCCGACGTCACCGGCGGCACCGCCGTGGCGAGCGAGCCCGGCAAAGCGGCGATGGTGCGCACGATCAAGGTCACGGCGCAGGTCATGGCGATCGACAAGGGCACCCGCACCATCACGCTCAAAGGACCCGACGGCAAGACGGCCGACGTCGTCGCCGGAGAGGAAGTGAAGAACTTCCCGCAGATCAAGGTCGGCGACTGGTTGGTCGTGGAGGTCATGCAGTCGCTCGCGCTCGAGCTGAGAAAGACCAAGGGCGGCGAAGCGATCGCGGCGCGCGAGGGCGCGGTCACCGCCAAGCCCGGCGAGCGTCCCGCCGCCATGGCGGGCCGCGAGATCACCGCGATCGCCAAAGTCACCGCGGTTGACCCGAAGGGGAAGACCATCTCGCTCAAGGGCCCGCGCGGCAACACCGTGAAGCTCGACGTGCAGAACCCCGACCAGTTCAAGGTTGTGAAGGTAGGTGACGAGGTCCAGGTCACCTACACCGAAGCCGCCGCAGTCTCCATCGAGCCCGGCAAGAAGCCCGCCGCGAAAAGCAAGAAATGACCGCGTCGGGCGGCACGCTGGCCGCGTGCTGCCCGCGTCTACCGCGCTTCGCGCTCTTTCGGCGCGGGTAGCTGCGCGCGGTAGACCGCGCCGATCTCCGCGACCAAAACCCCGGTCGACCAACCGAGCATCAGCACACCCACCGCAGCCTCGATAGGGCCGAGCAGGCGCCAGCGCTCGGGCAGGACGACGTCGCCATAACCGACCGTGGTATAGCTTGTGAGCGAAAAATAGGCGGCGGTCTCGACGTTGGGCAGCGCGCCGATCAGCACCAGGAACAGCGCCCATACCAACGCCTCGGCGAGGTGCAGCAACAGCAGCAGGCTGACGAGCGCCGCGAGCCGCAGCTCCAAGCCGAGCCGGCTCGGACCGGTCGCGCGACTCGCCAAGGGCGGCATCACCTGCCGCGCGCTGGCCCCTGCGCCGGCCCCGTGCATCACCACCGTGATCGCCGTGAGGCAAATCGCGCAAAGAATGAGCGTGATCACTGCCGGGGAGCCGCTTGCCCCTTTCTCTCTTATTGAGACTGCGTAAAGCTGCCGCCGAGCGCGAGGTGCAGGTTCACCCGCTGCACTAGGCGCTCGACGCGCACGCGGAGCAGCGCGGTGCGCGCGGCATGCAGCGCAAGGCTCTGCTGCTGCACCGCCCGCAGGTCGCCCACGCCGACGCGGTAGCGCACGTTCGCGAGCTCGAGCACGCGTGCGTTGTCCACGACGGCTTGCGTCAGGATGGCCTCGCGATCCTCGAGCACGAAAGCGCTCGAGAGCGCGTTCTCCACTTCGCCGAAGGCACGCGCGCCGATGCGCCCATATTCGGCCAACGCCTGCTTCTGCTCGGCGGTGCGGACTTCCACCTGGCCCTGCAGCGCTCCGCCGGTAAAGAGTGGTGCGGTGAGCGAGGCGCCGGCGCTCCAGAGCGGGTTGTCGCGTTCCTTGAGCACGAAAAGCTCGCTCGAGATGCTGCTGACGGCTGCGGTGAGCGAAATGCGCGGCAGGCGCGCGGCCTTCGCCTCCTCGACGCGATAGAACGCGGCCGCCACGCGCCGCTCCGCGGCGATCACGTCCGGGCGGCGCTCCAGCAGCTCCGATGGCATGCCGACCGGGACCGGCCCGGGCACCGGGGCGAGCTGCGCCGGAACCGCGAGCGCCGCAGCCGGATAGCGGCCGGCGAGCGCTTCGAGCGCGCGCACCGCCTGCTGAAAAGAGAGGTCAAGGCTGCGCGCCGTATCGCGGAACGTCGCGACGTTCGCCTTCGACAGGGCGACGTCGTATTCGTCGCCCCGGCCGATGCGCAGGCGGTCCTGCGCGAGGACGAGCTGCTTCTCGGAAGAACCGGCCATTTCCTCGGCGATCGCCTTCTGCATGCGCGCCTCGGTGGCAAGGAACCAGCTCTTGGCCACGAGCGCCGCGAGCGACTGGCGCGCGTACTCGGCGTCGAGCGCCGCCGAGGTGTACTGATCTCGCGCCGACTCACGCCCGGCACGCACGCGGCCCCACAGGTCGAGCTCCCAGTTGGCGAAGATGCCGACGCCTTCCAGCCCGCTCGAGTCGCCGCTCAGCGCGCCGCCGCCGCGCGCGAGGGCATTGACTTGCGGAAGCAGCGTCGCGCCCGCGACCTTGACGTAGGAGGCCGCCTGCTCGACCCGAGCCGCGGCGACCCGGAGGTCGGGATTGTTGACGAGAGCCTCCTGAACTATCGCGTCGAGCTGCGGATCGCGGAAGCTGGCGAGCCAGCGATCGCCGATCGCGCCCGGGACACCCGCCGTGCCGCTCTGCGCGGTCCAGGCGGCGGGCACCTGGAGATTCGGCAGCGCCTGCTTCGCGAGCTCGTCGCGCTCGGGCGGTGCTTGCAGCGCGCAGCCCGCGAATGCCGAGACCGCCAGCGCGAGGATCGACCGGAGCCCGCGCATCGCCTCAGTGGAGCTTGAGGATCAGGTAGTTGACGTACGAACCGACGCGCACGATCACCTTGCGGATGATGTGCACCGCGTGCAGGTGGTCGGTGTAGATGGCGGCGTCTCCGGCGGCGCCGGCGGCGAGAAAGAGCTGCTTGTCTCGCTCGGCGATATTGAACTTGACCGCGTAGCGGCCCGCCGGCATCGCCTGCACGCCGGACATCGGGATGTTGCCGCTCGGCTGAAGCTGCCCCTGGCCGATCGCCCAGACGATCGAGTCGACCTTGCCCTTGATGACCTTGCCCGGCATGGTCTTCAGCGAGAACTCGACTTCGTTGCCGGGCTCGACCTTGTGCAGCTCGTTCTGGTTGTAGAAGGCCACCACCTGGCCGTCGGCTTCCACGAGCGTCATCACCGGGTTCACCGGCAGGCCGGCGACGAAGCCGCCGGGCCGAAGCTGCAGGTTGACCACGTAGCATTCGCACGGCGAGACCGTCGTAGTCTGGTCGAGCAGCCATTTCGCGTTCTCGAGCTGCGCGCGGATCTGCGCGACCTGCGCGAATTCACCCTTGAGCGTGGCGCCTAGCTTCTGCCCGATCTGCCGCTCGCTCGACACGGCCTGGCCTTCCGAGGCGCGCGCCTGGATCTCGGCGCTGCGCGCCGCGGCGAGCTGGCCCTCGAGCTCGCTGACATCGGTCTCGGCACGCTCGAGGTCGAAGCGGTTGCCTGCGCCGCTCTTCACCAGCTCGCGGTACTGCTCGGCGCGCCTGCGCGCCAGCGCGAGCTTGGCCTGGACCTCACGCGTACGGCTCGCGGCCTGCCCGATCGCGCCGCGGGTCTCGTCGATCTTGGCGGCCGCACCCCTCGCCGATTCCTTCAGCTCGCGCTGTCCGGCCTGCGCGTTGACGAGCTGCGCCTCGAGCGTGTTCACGTCGAGCTGGTAGGGCGTCGGGTCGATCCGGAAGAGCACCTCGCCCTTCTTCACCAGGCGGTTGCCCTCCTCGACCGGCACCTCGACCACCCGGCCGCGGACCTGCGACACGATCGGCACCGTGTACTTGTAGACGCGCACGTCGGACGACGACGGCGCGTAGATGTTGAGCAGCAGAATCAGCGCGGCGAGGCCGACGACCGGAATGATCACCACCGTGACCTGCGTGCCGATGTTCCACGGCAGCCACTTCAGCTTGATGAAGATCAGCCAGACGAAGAACGAGTAGATGCCGAGAAGCAGGACTTCCATCTACGCCGCCTTGTCCTTGGCTGCACCCGGCGGGGGCCGGTTCGCGGGGTCGGCCGGTGCACGCGCCTGCGCTTCGGCGAGCCTCAGGCGCGCCAGCTCGTCCTTCAGCCCCCGTAGCTTGGGCGGCAGGGCGCCGCGCGCCTCCATCGCCTCGAGCTCCTCGCGCAGATGGTAGGCCTCTTCGCGCGCGAGCTTCCCCTCGCGGTGTTTCTCGGCCATCTCCTCGTACCAGTCCTCGTGCTTGTCGGTGCCATAGGCCATCCGATGCATGACCGGCTTGGTGAACGCCCACAGCCAGGCGATCGGCCAGAGCAGGCCGCCGAACACGAGAGAGAGCAGGCACAGGGTGGTGATCGCCGCGGTCTGCGGGTGGTGACGCTTCTCGGCGATCTTTTCCGGCAGCACGTGGACGATCCAGAACACCACGATGCCGACAATCGGCACGAGGAACAGCACGACGATCGCCAGGATGTCGGCCGCGGTGTCCAGCGCCTCCCCGGACAGGAACGAGGCGTGCGCCGGCGGGGCCGCGAGCGCATACGCCAGGCTCGAGAAAAGCAGTCTCTTCAGCATGACCCTCCCTTCGGGGAGGATTTTAGCCCGGCGGCAGCGCTCGAAACCCATACCGAACTAGTGTGCTGAAGCCGGTTCGGGGCGGGTATTGGACTTTGGTCTTATCCCCCGGTAAAAGATTCAAAACTCCATGCGTCGTCACGCGCTAACGCTCCTGATCGTCGCCGGTATTCTCGCTGCCTGCTCCGGAGAGAAGCCTTCGACCTACCAGGGCTATGTCGAAGGCGAATACGTGCACGTCGCCTCGCCGGTCGGCGGCCGGCTCGAGCGCCTGCTGGTGCAGCGCGGCCAGACGGTCGAGGCGAAAGCGCGGCTCTTCGAGCTCGAGGCGGACCAGGAAAACGCGGCCAAGCGCCAGGCTGACGAGCAGCTGAAGGCCTCGCAGGCCCAGCTCGCCGACCTGAGGGTCGGCCGGCGCAATCCCGAGCTCGATGTCGCGAAGGCGCAGCTCGCGCAGGCGGTCGCGGCGGAGCAGCAGGCGGCGCAGCAGCTCAAGCGCGACGAGGCGCAGTTCGAAGTCGGCGGCATCCCGCGCGCCCAGCTCGAGGATTCGCGCGCGAACCACGCGATCAAGGCGGCGCGGGTGCGCGAGCTCCAGGGCCAGCTCGACGTCTCGCGGCTGCCGGCGCGCGAGGACCAGATCCGCGCTCAGGACGCGCAGGTCGCCGCCGCGCGCGCCGCGTCGAGCCAGTCGAGCTGGCGGCTCGATCAGAAGCATGTCGCCGCGACCGAAGGCGGGCTCGTGGTCGATACCCTGTACCGCGAAGGCGAATGGGTCCCGCCCGGCAGCCCGGTGGTGCGCATGCTGCCGCCGAAGAACGTGAAGGTGCGCTTCTTCGTTGCGCAGGCGGTCGCCGGCGGGCTCAAGCCCGGGCGCAACGTGAGCGTGCGCTGCGACGGCTGCGAAGCCGAGGTCCCGGCAACGGTGAGCTACATCGCATCCGAGCCCGAGTACACGCCGCCTGTCATCTACAGCAACGAGACGCGCGCGAAGCTCGTGTTCATGGTGGAGGCGCGCCCGTCAGTTGAAAACGCGGGACGCCTGCGACCTGGACAGCCGGTTGCGGTCACGTTGAGATGAACCCGCTCGCGATCGACGTGCACGGGCTGAACAAGCACTTCG
>Ga0307497_10000223_pt1 | contig 12516 bp, 11 predicted proteins | sample 10_S_MG_FD_201366 | JGI IMG/M metagenome (GOLD analysis project Ga0307497, IMG submission 201366) | Soil microbial communities from Populus trichocarpa stands in riparian zone in the Pacific Northwest, United States - 10_S | ecosystem: Environmental > Terrestrial > Soil > Riparian zone > Trees...
CATCCGCGCGGCGATTGCTTCCAGATGTACTACGCGAACGTGATCGGTTTGCTCAAGGAGGCGGACGAGAAGGCGCGCGAGCGGATCAGCGCCGACCTGATCGAGGGTCTCGCACCGCCCTGCAACGCCGACGATGCCGCCTGATTCGGCCGCCGACGAGGCGCTTCGCCACGAGCCCGCGACCCATCGATTCACTCTGTCGTTCGAGGGCGCGCTCGCCGTTCTCGACTACCGCGTGGTCGACGCGACCACCGTCGAGTACCACCACACCTACGTGCCGCGCGAGCTGCGCGGCCGCGGAATCGCCTCGCGGCTGGTCGCGTACGCGCTTCGCCATGCGCTAGACAACCGGCTCAAGGTGATCGCGACCTGCCCCTTCGTCGCGGCGTTCATTCGCAAAAACCCCGACTACGCGGCCGTGCTCAGCCGCTGAGCCGAATGCCGCAGAGCACGAGCACGACGGACAACAGCGCGCAAACGCACGTCAGGCCACCGAGCGCGGCGGTCCCGCGCCGGCTCGCCGCCCTCGCCTACGACGCGCTGCTCGTCGGCGGGCTGTTGTTCGTGTTCACACTGCTTCTCGTCCTCGTGCGCGGCGGGCGCGCGATCGACGCCGATACGCTTTGGTACCGAGCGAGCCTCGTCGTCGTCGCGTTCGCGTTCTGCGGTTTGTCGTGGACCCGCAACGGTCAGACGCTCGGCATGCGGGCGTGGCGCATCCGCGTGGTGGCGCTCGACGGGCGACCGCCGAGCTGGCCGCGCGCGGCGCTGCGCTTCGTGGCGAGCTGGCTCGCGCTCGCGCCCGCGGGGCTCGGCTACTGGTGGGCGCTTTTCGACCGCGAGCGGCGCTGCTGGCACGACGTGCTGTCGGGCACGCGCGTGATCCGCTCCTCTAGCGAACCCGCGCGATCATGATCAGCGTCGCGACGAGCAGCACCGCGCTCGGCGCCCACGCGACTATCGCGGGCTCGACGTTGAACACCTCGCCACCGCTCGCGAGCACCTCGCCGAGCATGTAATAGCCGAGCCCGATCACGAGGCCCACGAGCAGCCGCGAGCCCGCCGCCGCCGAACGCAGACCACCGAACACGAACGGCAGCGCGAGAACCGTCATCAGCACGACCGACGCGATATCCGCGAGCCGCGTCCACAACGCGATCTCGTAGTGTTTCGAGTCGAGCGAGTTCTCTTTGAGATATTGGATGTAACGAAGCAGCGCCGGTGTGTCGAGCCTGTCCTCGCGGACGACGGAGATCAGCAGGTTCGGATTCAGCGTGTACGTTTGCGTCTGCTCGCGTTCGCTGCGCGTGTCGACGCCGTTCGGAAGGAACGACGTCTCGGCGTAGTTCGACAACACCCAGCGGCTCTGCGCGTCGATGTCGGCGGAGTCCGCGCGCGCGATTTCCTTGAGCGTGCGCCCCGGGCCGAGCTCGAACAGGAGCACGCCGCCGCCGTAACCGAGATCCCCGGTCTGGCGCCGTACGCTCAAGATCCGGTCGCCATCGCGGAGCCAAGTCGCGGGGCCGTTCGTCGCGGCGTTGTCGGTCTGCATCGCCTGCGTCCGCATCTCGTTCGCGTACGCCGTCAGTGAAGGCGCAAGCGACTCGCCGAGCAAAGCCATCAACACGGCGAGCCCGAGGCCCGCGAGGCCCACGGTGCCGAGCAGTTGCAGCGAGGAGATGCCGCTCGCGCGCATCACGACGAGCTCGCGATGCACGGCCAGGTTGCCGAGGCTCAGCAGCGAGCCGATCAGCGCGGCCGCGGGCAGCGTGTCGAAGATCTTGCGCGGCAACCGCAGCAGCACGTAGCTCAGGAGCTGAGGGAAACCGTAGCTCCCGGTGCCGAGGTCGTGCAGCTGGCTCACGAGATCGATAGAGGCGTACACGGCGACGATCACGGTCAACGCGAGCGCGACACCGCGGAACACGGACATCACGATGTAGGCGCGCAGTAGATTCATGGCTGCGCCTCTGCCGGGACCAGGCGCGCGCGCGCGAAGACGCCCGAATGGCGCAGCAGCAGCAGCCCCGCGACGGTGGCCGCCCCGACGTGCACCCACCAGAGCCCGAGCCAAGCGGGAGCCACCTCGCGCTCGACCCAGATGCGGGCGATCGAGAGCACGTTCGCGTAGACGATGTACGCGAGCAGGCCGATCCCGAGCTTCGCATAGCGGCCTTCGCGCGGCGCGGAACGGCTCAGCGGCACGGCCAACAGCGCGAGCACGAGCACCGAGATCGGATACGACAGGCGCCATTCGAGCTCGGCGCGATCCGCCGGCAGATTCGACTCGAGCAACACCGACGTCGGCTTCGAGAGCACCGTCTCGACGACCTCCGTGTCGTCATTGCGCCGAATCGGAATGCCGTGCTCGTCGAACTCGACGATGAGGAATTCGTTGTCGCCAGGCACGCCCTCGTAGCGCCTGCCGTCGCGCAGTACGAACGACACGGCGCCGGTCGCGGGATCGACGATCCGCTCGCCGCGATCCGCGAGCGTCACGACGACGCGGTCTCCCTGCTGCTGCTCGAGAAACGTGTCGAGGAGACGATCTTCAACCACCTCGCGCGCGTAGAGCACGGTCCTGCCGTTGTCGGGGCTCATGAACTTGCCGGGCTCGAGCGCGCCGAGGTGCATCTCTTGCTGCGCTTTCAGCTTGATCGCGTCGATCCGCGCGCTCGCGGCCGGATTGAGGAACAACGAGAACCACGCGAGCACGACTGCGAGCGCGAACGTGAGCGTGAGCACCGGCACGAGCAGACGCCCGGGGCCGACGCCGCACGCGGCGAGCGCGGCCGCTTCGCAATCGCGGTTGAGCCTCGCGAGCGCGAGCATCACGCCGAGGAACAGCGCGATCGGCGTGAGCAGCGTCACGTAGCGCATCGTCGTGAGGCCGAAGATCGACCAGATCGCATCGCGCGGCAGCCGCTCGGCCGCCGCTTCGCCGAGGATATCGGCGAACTGTTTGGTCATCAGGATCGTCAGCAGCACCGCGACGACGATCAGCCAAGCCGTGAAGGTTTCGCGCAGGATGTAGCGGCTGATCAAGCTCACTCGGCGGAGTCCGTTGCCAGTACCTTCAACGAATCGGATGCACTACACTGCAATTTCCCGCGGTATTCCAAGACGATAGCATAGCGAGACCGTGCGCCGCGGTTTTGTTTTCGACCCGCTCGCGCGCGTCGCGACCGCAGGAGACGACATGGACTTTCCGTTGAAGACGGGCGAGCCCCGCCGGCAGCGCACCGAGTGCGCGATCTTGCCCGTGTTCGACGACGGCGTGCTGCGCGGCGCGACGGCGGCGTTCGACCGCTCGGCGCGCGGCGCGATCAAGCAGCTCGTGCGCGCCGGCGACGCGGCGGGCCGTCTCGGCGCGGCCACGCTGCTGCACCGCGCACAAGGCGCCGCGCGCCGTTGGCTGCTCGTCGGTTGCGGCAGGCACGCGGACTTCGACACGCGCCGTCTCGCGACCGCGCTCGGCGCAGCCGTCGCGGCTCTGCGCGCGAGCGGCACGCGCGAAGCGCTGAGCTACCTCGCGTACGGCGCGGACTCGATCGGCGCGGAGCCGGCTGCTCGCCAGAGCGTCGAGACTGTGCGGGCGCAGATCTATCGGTTCGACGAGCTCAAGAGCCGCCGCGAGCCGCCGCCGAAGCTCGCGCGGGTCGGCATCGGCCTCGCGCCGGGCAGCGCCGCGCGTGCGGCCCGCCGCGGCATCGAGGTCGGGACGGCGATAGCGAACGGCACGGACCTCGCGCGCGACCTCGGCAACCGGCCCGCTAACGTCTGCACTCCCACGCATCTCGCCGAGACCGCGCGCGCACTCGCGAAACGCTTCAAGAAGCTCGAGGTCAAAGTTCTCTCCGAGCCCGACATGCGGCGTCTCGGTATGGGCGCGCTGCTCGCCGTCACGCAAGGCGCCGACGAGCCTGCCCGGCTCATCGTGATCCAGTATCGCGGCGCCGGCGCGAAAGTCGCGCCGATCGCGCTCTGCGGCAAAGGCGTCACGTTCGACACCGGCGGCATCTCGCTGAAACAGCCGCCGAAAATGGACGAGATGAAGTTCGACATGTGCGGCGCGGGCGGCGTGCTCGGCGCGATGGCCGCGATCGGCGAGCTCGAGCCCGAATGCAACGTGGTCGCGGTGCTGCCGGCCTGCGAGAACATGCCCGGCGGCGACGCGACTCGCCCCGGCGACATCGTGACGAGCCTGTCGGGACAGACGATCGAGATCATCAACACGGACGCCGAAGGCCGCCTGATCCTCTGTGACGCGATGACTTACGCCCGGCGCCAGTTCAAACCGCGCTGCCTGCTCGACGTCGCGACGCTGACCGGTGCGTGCGTGGTCGCGCTCGGCCACGTCTACACCGGGCTCTTCTGCAACGACGAGCCGCTCGCGGCTGCTCTGCGCGCCGCGGGCGAGCGCTCGCTCGACCCGGTTTGGCGGCTCCCGCTGCACGACGAGTATGGCGAGACGCTGCGCAGCAACTTCGCCGACTTCGCGAACTCGGGTACGCGCGACGGCGGCGCGAGCGTGGCCGCGAACTTCCTGGCGCGCTTCGTGAACGGCCTGCCGTGGGCGCATCTCGACATCGCGGGCGTCGCGTGGCGCGCGAACGCGAACAAAGGCGCGACGGGTCGGCCCGTGCCGCTGCTCGTCGACTTCCTGCTCGCCGCGGCCGCGCAGTGACGCAGGTCGATTTCTACATCCTCGCGAGCGACTCCGACGACGCGCGTCTGCGCCTCGCGTGCCGGATCGTGGACAAGGCGACCGAGGCGGATCAGCACGTGTTCATCAACGCGACTTCCGACGTCGAGGCCCAAAAGCTCGACGAGCTGCTGTGGACGTTCTCGCAGGGTAGCTTCATCCCGCACAAGATCGTGCACGATGGGATCGAAACCGCGCCGATCGAGCCGGTCGTCATCGGCTTGAATCGCGGGCCGCTCGGCGAGCGCTGGGATTTGCTGATCAATCTCGCGGCCGAGGTGCCCGAGTTCTTCAGCCGCTATCGCCGCGTGGCCGAAGTGGTCGACGGCAACGATGCACGCCGCGCCCAGAGCCGCGACCGTTACCGTTTCTACCGCGACCGAGGCTACACGCTCAACACGCATCAGGTGTGACTCGCATGGCGCACGAACCCGGCGAAAGCATTCCGATCTTGACCGAAGTGATCCTCTCAACCGGGCCGACGCTGCCACCGCTCGGCGAGCGCGAGACGCTCGTCGCCGAGCTGCAGACGGCCCTCGCGGCGCGCACCTACACGCTAACCGAGGAAGTGCTGCGCGCCGCGTTCGCCGAGCTCGAGGCGACTCTATTCGAGCGGATCACGGCGCAGCTGCGGCGCGAGCTGCCGGAGATCATCGACGCGACGCTGCGCGAGCGCCTCGGCGAGGAACGGAGCTAAGGAACGGCTGCTTGAACAAGGACTACCGTCCGGCCGAGATCGAGTCTCGTCACTACGCGCGCTGGGAAGCCGCGGGCTACTTCGCGCCATCCGGCCGCGGCGAGCCGTACTGCATCGTGATCCCGCCGCCGAACGTGACGGGCACTCTGCACATGGGCCACGCGCTCCAAGACACGATCATGGACGCGCTCACGCGCTATCACCGCATGCGCGGCCGCAACACGCTCTGGCAACCCGGCACCGATCACGCGGGCATCGCGACGCAGATGGTCGTCGAGCGGCAACTGAATCGCGAGGGCACGAGCCGCGCGGCGCTAGGCCGCGAGAAATTCGTCGCGCGCGTCTGGGCGTGGAAGGAAAAGTCCGGCAACACGATCTCACAGCAATTGCGCCGACTCGGCGCGTCGGTCGACTGGTCGCGCGACGTGTTCACGATGGACCCCGCGCTGTCGCGCGCGGTCGTCGAGGTGTTCGTGCGCCTGCACGAGAAGGGCCTGATCTACCGCGGCAAACGCCTCGTGAACTGGGATCCGGTGCTGCACACGGCGCTATCGGATCTCGAGGTCTTGAGCACCGAGGAGCGCGGCAAGCTGTGGCACTTGCGCTATCCCGTCGACGGCGGCGGCGAGCTCGTGGTCGCGACGACGCGGCCCGAGACGATGCTCGGCGATACCGCGGTCGCGGTGCATCCGAGCGACCAGCGTTACCTCGCGCTGATCGGCAAGCGCGTCGCACTGCCGCTCGCGGGCCGCTCGATCCCGATCATCGCCGACGAGTACGTCGACCCGGAGTTCGGCACGGGCTGCGTGAAGATCACGCCCGCGCACGACTTCAACGATTACGAGGTCGGCTTACGGCACAAGCTGCCAATGATCAGCATCTTCGACGAGAACGCGGCGCTCAACGACAACGCGCCGGCGCGCTACCGCGGCCTCGACCGCTTCGTCGCGCGCGAGCGCGTGCTGGCCGACCTCGAGGCGGGCGGCTTCCTCGTCCGCGTGACCGAGCACACGTCGATGATCCCGAAGGGCGACCGCAGCGGCGTCGTCGTCGAGCCGATGCTCACGGACCAGTGGTACGTGAGCACCAAGCCGCTCGCGGCGCCCGCGATCGAGGTCGTCGAGCAAGGCCGCGTGAAGTTCGTGCCCGAGAGCTGGGCAAAGACGTACTTCGACTGGATGCACGACATCCAGGATTGGTGCATCTCGCGCCAGCTCTGGTGGGGGCACCGTATTCCCGCGTGGTACGACCACGCGGGCAACATTTACGTCGCGCGCGACGAGGCCGAGGCACGCAAGAAACACGGGCTCGCCGCGAGCGTTAAGTTGCGCCAGGACGAGGACGTGCTCGATACGTGGTTCTCGTCCGCGCTCTGGCCGTTCGCGACGATGGGCTGGCCCGCCGAAACCGCCGCGCTCAAGACCTTCTATCCGACCAACGTGCTCGTGACGAGCTTCGACATCATTTTCTTCTGGGTCGCTCGGATGATCATGATGGGTCTCGAGTTCATGCGCGACGTGCCGTTCCGCGAGGTCTACATCCACGCCCTCGTGCGCGACCACGAAGGCCAGAAGATGTCGAAGTCGAAGGGCAACACCCTCGACCCTCTCGACCTCATCGACGGCGTGGACCTCGACACGCTGCTCAAGAAGCGCACCGACGGGCTCATGCAGACGCACCTGCTAGCGAGCATCGAGAAGGTCACGCGCAAGGAGTTCCCGAACGGCATCGAGGGCGTCGGCACGGACGCGCTGCGCTTCACGTTCGCGTCGCTCGCGACGACGGGCCGCGACGCGCGCTTCGATCTCGGGCGCGCCGAAGGCTACCACCGCTTCTGCAACAAGCTCTGGAACGCGTCGGCGTACGTGCTGAGCCAGCTCGATGGCGCGACGGACGGCCCTGCCGAGCTCGGTCTCGCGGAGCGCTGGATCCGTTCGCGGCTCGAGCGCGCGATCCGCGACGTGCACGCGAGCTACGCGGACTATCGTCTCGACCTCGTCGCGCAGACGCTCTACGACTTCGCGTGGCACGAGCTCTGCGATTGGTACCTCGAGCTCACGAAGGCCGTGCTCACGGATCCGGCCGCGGATTCGAAGCTGCGTCGCGGTGCGCAGCGCACGCTCACCGACGTGCTCGGCGCGCTGCTCAAGCTCTTGCACCCGCTGATCCCGTTCGTCACCGAAGAGCTATGGCTCGAGCTCTGCACGCGCACGGGCGTGAGGAGCGCCACCGTGATGCTCGAACGCATGCCGGAGCCCGGCGACTTCACCCACGACGCGGAGGCCGAGGCCGAGATCGATTGGCTCAAGGCGTTCGTGATCGGCATCCGGCAGATCCGCGGCGACTCGAATCTGCCGCGCTCGACGGCGCTCAGCGTGCAGCTCGCCGACGCGAGCGAAGCCGATCGCGTGCGCGCTTCGCGGCACGCGGCGCAGCTCAAGAAGCTCGCCGGTATCGAGCGCGTCGACGTGCTCGCGCCGGGCGCGGCGGTCAAGGGTGCAGCCGCGGCGCTGCTCGGGGCGATGCGGATCCTCGTGCCGCTCGCGGGTCTCATCGACGTGGCGGCCGAGCGCGAGCGCCTCGGCAAGCAGCTCGCGAAGTCGCGCGACGACGCGACGAAGAGCCGGCGCAAGCTCGAGAACCAGAGCTTCGTCGCGAACGCGCCGGCGGAGGTCGTCGCGAAAGAGCGCGAGCGCGTCGCGGAGCTCGACCAACGTGCGCTGCAGCTCGAGCAGCAGCTCGCGCGGCTGGCCGAGATCGGCTGACGTACCACCGCTGCGTGTTCGCGCGGCGAATAGCCTTCCCTCGACACGCAAGACGCCATCCCTGGGGCTCGTGTGCGCACATCCATGTGCGCACACGGTCTCGGAAAGGCCATTCGCCGCGCGAACACGCACCGGAATGACCGTCATCGGCGCGAAGCCGTGCGGACTGGGTCACAGATGAGCGCGAGCGGGGTGTTGCGGCGCGGAGTTTTGCGCCAACATGCGCGCATGGCCTCGCCTACCCTGATCACGAACCGCGGCGCCGATCACGCAGCCGTCGTCGAGCCCGTGCTCGCGGCGCTCGGGCGAATCATCGTCGGCAAGAGTGAGCAGCTGAAGCTCGCGGTCGCATGCTTGCTCGCGCGGGGTCACCTGCTGATCGAGGACTTACCGGGCGTCGGCAAGACGACGCTCGCGCACGCGCTCGCGCGCGCGCTCGGCCTCTCGTACCAGCGGATCCAGTTCACGAGCGACCTGCTGCCGGCCGATGTGCTCGGCGTGTCGGTGTTCCATCGCGACACGAGCCGCTTCGAGTTCCACAAGGGCCCGATCTTCGCGCAGCTCGTGCTCGCCGACGAGATCAATCGCGCGACGCCGAAGGCGCAAAGCGCTCTGCTCGAAGCGATGGAAGAGCGCCAGGTCACGGCCGACGGCACGACGTACGCGCTGCCCGCGCCATTCTTCGTCGTCGCGACGCGCAACCCCGCGCACCAGATCGGCACGTTCCCGCTGCCCGAGTCGCAGCTCGATCGGTTTCTGATGCAGATCGAGCTCGGCTACCCCGAGCCGGCCGAGGAGCGGCAGCTGCTCGCGAGCGGCGAGCGCCGCGCGCTCGCGGATCGGCTCGAGCCCGTGCTGTCTCTCGATGCGCTGTTGCGGCTGCAGGAGCACGTGCCGAAGCTGCACGTCTCCGAACCGCTGCTCGATTACGTGCAGGCACTGCTCGCGTACACGCGCACTTCCGGCGAGTTCGTCGCGGGCTTGTCGCCCCGCGCCGGCATCGTCCTCGTGCGGGCCGCGCAAGCGTGGGCTCTGATGAGCGGCCACGCGGGGGTACACCCCGAAGACGTGCAGGCAGTGCTCGGCGCGATCGCGGCGCATCGCCTCCAACCCGCGCACGGCAGCTCGCTCGAGCGCGACGCCGACCTTGGCGCCGCGATCCTCGCGGCCGTGCCGCTGCCTTGACGCCTCGGAAGGCGTAACCGCATGCAGCTCGCCGCCGCGCGCAGGCTCGAGAGCTGGGCCGCGTCGTGGGCGCGCCGTCGGCAAGGCGCCGACAGCCATGCGGTCGTGCTCAAGCGTCGTCGAATCTACATCCTGCCGACCGGCTTCGGCGTCGCGTTCGCGGTGATGATCTTCGCGATGCTGCTCGGCTCGCTGAACTACGGCGCGAGCTTGGGCTTCATGCTCACGTTCCTGCTCGCCGGCCTCGGGCTCGTGCTGATGCACCACTGCCACGGCAACCTGCTCGGCGCAGAGCTCAAGCTGATCGGCGCGCATCCGGTCTTCGCGGGCCAGCGCGCCGAGTTTCGAATCGGGTTGTGCAACGCCACGACCGCGCCGCGCTACGAGATAGAGCTCAGGCATGAGAAGCACTCGGCCGGCCCCGTCGACGTTGCGCCCGGCGCAGAGGCGTCGCTGCGGATCGCGGTGCCGACCGAGCGCCGCGGCTGGGTCGCGCTCGATCGGTTCGCAGTCGTCACGCGCCATCCGGGCGGACTGTTCCGCGCGTGGACGTGGGTGCACATGGACGCGCGCTGCCTCGTCTATCCGCAACCCGCGCCGCCGGGCCGCCCGTTGCCCGAGAGCGCGGGCGCCGGTTTCGGCGGGCGACCCGACCGCGGCGACTCCGACTTCGCCGGGCTCCGCGCGGCAGCTCCCGGCGATCCGCCGCAGCGAATCGCCTGGAAAGCGTTCGCGCGCAGCGACGTGCTGCTGCTCAAGCAATTCGCGGGCGGCGACCGCGAGCCGTGCGACCTCGACTGGGACGCGCTGCCCGGGCTCGAGCCCGAGGCGCGGCTCGCGCAGCTCACACGTTGGTGCCTCGATGCGGCCGGCGAGGCGCGCACCTTTGCGCTCAAGATTCCGGGCGTCACGCTGCCGCTCGGCGGGGGCCCGCAGCATCTCGCCGCGTGCCTCGAGGCGCTCGCGCTCTGCGAGACGGGCGAACGATGAAGCTCAGCGCACCCGCGACGCCGACTTCGTCCGCGGAGGTCACGCGGCTCCACTGGACGGCGGCGATCGTCGTCGCGGCGACGTTGCCTCATTGGTCCACGCTGCCGATCTGGGCGCCGGTGCTGCTCGCCGTCGCGATCGGGTGGCGGCTCGCGGTCGCGACGCTCGAGTGGCCGATGCCGATTAGGACGCTGCGCCTGCTGCTCACGCTCCTCGCAGCCGGCGTCGTGGCGTTCACGTACCACACGATCAACGGTGTGGAGGCCGGCAGCGCGCTGCTCGTCGTGATGATCGCGCTCAAATTCCTCGAGTCGCGAGGCTATCGCGATCAGCTCGTGCTGATCATGATTTCCTACTTCCTGCTGTTCGCGACGCTGTTGACGGCGAGCGGCCCGTTCACGGCGATTTACCTTCTGGCGTTGATCTGGCTCACGACGATCGGCCTGCTGCAGCTCAGCCGGCGGGGGCCGCTGCTCGGGCTGCGGCCAACGGCCGAGCTTGCCGGGCGTCTGCTGCTGCAATCGCTGCCGCTGATGATCGCGCTGTTCGTGTTGTTCCCGCGCCTACCCGGACCGCTCTGGGCCGTGCCCGGCACGTCAACGAGCGCGACGAGCGGTCTCGGCGACACCGTGAGCCCCGGCGACATCACCTCGCTCGCGCTGTCGGACGATATCGCATTCCGCGCGCAATTCCTGTCTCATCCGCCGCCCGCGCGCGAGCTCTATTGGCGCGGACCGACGATGACCAATTTCGATGGCCGCACGTGGTCGATGCCGATCGGCGACCGGCGCGGCGAGCGCGTCGCGTCGACCATCGAGTACCTCGGCGAGCCGACGGAGTATCGCGTGATGCTCGAGACGAGCGGTCGCAACTGGGCGTTCGCGCTCGACATGCCGAAGCCGCCCGAGCAGCGCGGGCTCCGCATGGGAAGCGACTACCAACTCCGCACGTTCCCGGGCATTCCGACCGGGACGCGGCTCGACTACCGCGTCGTCTCGTACACGAGCTATCGCGCGCTCGAGCCGTTGTCGATCGACGAACAGGAGCGGTTCAAGCGACTGCCGCCCGAGAGCAGCCCGCGCACGCGCGAGCTGGTGCGCAGCTGGCTCGCCGACGATCCGTCGCCCGAGCAGCTCATCGAGCGCGGGATGAGTTGGCTCCGCTCGCAGCCGTTCTTCTACACGTTGACGCCGCCCGCGCTCCGCGCCCAACCCGTCGACGAGTTTCTGTTCTCGACGCGCGAGGGGTTCTGCGAGCACTACGCGTCGGCGTTCACCGTGATGATGCGCGCCGCCGGGCTGCCCGCGCGGATCGTGACGGGGTATCAGGGAGGCGAGCTCAACGGCCTCGGCGGCTACTACATCGTTCGTCAGTCCGACGCGCACGCGTGGACGGAGGTGTGGCTCGCCGCTCGCGGTTGGGTCCGCGTGGATCCCGTGTCCGCGGTTGCGCCCGACCGCGTCGCGCTCGGCTCGTGGCGCAGCGCGCTCGCGGGTCAGCGCGTACCGGGCAGCGCGCTCGGCCGGATCGAATGGGTGCGGCGCGCGCTGCTCGCGTGGGACGCGGCCGCGACGTTCTGGAACGAGTGGATCATCGGCTACGGCCCCGACCTGCAGCGCGCGCTGCTCGACATGCTCGGTTTCGACGGCGCGCCGCGCGCGGAGCGTTGGTCGAAGCTGCTCTTGCTCTGCGTCGGCGCGACGCTCGCGGGCTCGCTGCTCGTGAGCCTGCAGCTCGCGTGGCGGCGCAGGCGACGCGCGGCCGTGGACGAAGCCGCGCAAGCGTTCGCGAGGTTCGCGAAGAGACTCTCGAAACTGCGCGTGCTGCCGCGCGCACCGAGCGAAGGCCCAGTCGCCTACGGGGGCCGCGCGGAAGCGGGCGTGCCGCAGGCCGCCGGAGAGATTCGCGCGATCGTCGCGGCCTACCTCCGCGCGCGCTACGAGCGCGACAGCGACAGCTCGGCGCTGGCGGAGCTCCGCGCGCGCGTGGCTTCCTTCCGCCCCGCCCGCGTCTGACGACGACGCTCGGTCGAATACGCCGAGCCAACAGGATTTCCTAGCGAACCGATCTGTCGTTCAACGCGGCTCGACCCGACAAGTCCGCGCGATCGGAAGCGTGCCCGACCTGCACGACGTAGTTCCCTCGGCGCACGTGCCAGGCACGGCGCTGGGTCG
>Ga0307497_10000224_pt1 | contig 12477 bp, 8 predicted proteins | sample 10_S_MG_FD_201366 | JGI IMG/M metagenome (GOLD analysis project Ga0307497, IMG submission 201366) | Soil microbial communities from Populus trichocarpa stands in riparian zone in the Pacific Northwest, United States - 10_S | ecosystem: Environmental > Terrestrial > Soil > Riparian zone > Trees...
CCACGTGCACAGTGGTGCGGCCGAAGGGGGGCAGGACCTGCACGACCTTGACCCCGTGCGCGTCGTCCTTCAGTTCGCCCACGAAATCGGTTCCGGCGAACGAGCTGCTCACGAATTCTCCCGCGTAGCCGCGTTTCTTCATCCCGCGAACGATCTGGACGAGCGGCGCCGCGTTGGTGATGAAGAGGATCACCTGGGGGTCGGCCTTGGCCAGGGTCGCGACCGCGTCGTCGAAGTTCTTGGCGTTGCGGTCCAGGCCGACGGCGACGACCGCCTGCACCTGGTTCGCGGCCAGCGCGTCCTCCATGACCTTGCGGTTGACCGTGGTGTCCTGCAGGTACACGAGCGCGAAGCGCTGCAGCCCGATCAGCGCAAGCGTATCGACCACCTTGCGCATCTCGTCCGCGTAGCCGGCCCGGCTGTGAAACAGATACTTGTGAAAGTTCTGCCGGATCCCGGCGTTGCCGGTCGCCGGCGAGAGCATCGGGACTCCGGCCTGATCGAGGATGGGCAAAGAGGCTTCGATGCCGGCGCCGCTGGTGTAGCCGATGAGCGCCACGACCTTGTCGGCCTCGATGAGCTTCTTGGTGTTGGCCAGGACCTGGTCCTTGCTCCCTTTGTCATCCTCGGCGACGAGCCTGATCGGCTGGCCCGCAATGCCGCCTGCGCGGTTCACGGCGCGGAAGTAGGCTTCCAGGCCGTTGCGTACATCTTTGCTGTATTGGGCCTGGCCGCCGGTGAATCCGGCGCTTTGGCCGACCAGGATGTCGGCCTGCGCGCCGCCGGCGAACGCCGCGGCGGCAGCCAAAAGTGCGCCAATGAATGATCTCATCGTGTTCCTCAAGCTCCCCGCTGCTCGTTCAAGAAACGTCCCCGGCGGCGACTCTCTCACATCGGGCGAGGAGGCCGGTGTGAGAAATTTCCCGGGAATTTTCTTTTTCGGAGAAAACGATGACCGCGGTCAATTCGACGCCGCGGGTACGTTTCGCGAATCAACTCCAGTTGGCGCGGACGCGCAGCGCCGCCGCGGTTTCGTTCGCTTCCTTCAGCGCTTCGGCGTAATCGAGCGCGGTGAATTCGCCGCCGCGGCGCAGGATGCGGCCGTCCACGATGACGGTGTCGATGTTGCGCGGCTGCGCGAACGAGATCAGCGCCTCGTAGGGATCGCCCACCGGGGCGATGTTGACGTCGCCGGTGCGAACGAGAATGAGGTCGGCGCGCTTGCCCGGCGTGAGCGAGCCGGTGCGCTCGGCGATGCCGAGGTCGACCGCGCCGTCGAGCGTGGCGAGCTGCACCAGCCGCTTCGAGGTGAGCGGCACGCGCGCGCCGATGCGATGCTGGTGCAGGTTGTACAGGATGCGCATGGCCTCGAAGTAGTCGCAACCGTAGGTGCCGGTGGTGTCGATCGAGAGGCTCACCTTGACGCCGGCTTCCAGGAGCTCGCCGAGCTGGATCACGCCGGCGCTCGCCGGGCGGCGCGACTCGCCGATCGGCGCCATGCTGTAGCTCACGCCCCGCTCGCGCAGGATCTGGCGCTCCTCGGCGCTCGTGAGAAGCGGGTGGACGAGCTGCACGTCGGGGCCGAGGAGCTTCGCCTCGTCGAGCGCCTTGATCGGGCTCGGCCCCGAGGTGTGCAGCGTGATCGGCAGGCCGAGGGCGCGGGCGCCGCCCCAGTCCTTGCGTGCCATGTCGAGCGAGATGGTGCCGCGCAGCGCCGTCTGGGAAGGACCGAAGTTGCGCGAGCACATGCCGAGCGTGAGCATGCTGTCGTTGGGCATCCACTTACGCTTCACGCTGGCGACGTCGTCGTAGTTCATCGGTTCGTCGTCGGGCATGCCCTGGGCCTGCCCGTAGCTGAACCGCCCACGCACGCCGCAGTCGCGCATGGCGCGAAGCTCCGCATCGGCGTGCGCAGGCGTGCGCACGTTGTGCGCCCAGTTGTGCACCGTGGTCGCGCCGGCGCTCAGCGCCTCGGCGAGCCCGAGCCGCACGCTGCGATAGCTGTCCTCGGGCGTGAAGTGCCGGCCGAGGGCGCTCGTCACCGGGAAATAGCCACGCTTCGGATCGTCGATGCGGATGATCGGCCGGCAGACCGTGGTCCAAAGGTGCCAGTGCGTGTCGATGAACCCCGGCATGCAGATCGTGCCGCGGCCGTCGATCGCGACCGCGCCGGGCACGGCGAGCGCCTGCGCCACCGCCACGATCGCGCCGTTGCGCACGTGCACGTCGCCGCGCTCGAAGTCGCCCAGCTTCGCGTCCATGGTGAGCACGGTGGCGCCCCGGATCACGAACTCTCCCCGCGCCGGCAACGGCTTCGCGGCAGGGCTCGCACTCGACGCCTGGCCGAATGCGCGTACCGGGACCATCCCCGTCGCAGCCACTCCTATTGCCACCTTGAGAAGGGCCCGGCGATTCAGCAGGTGCATGTCCATATTGGTTGAGTGCCTCCCTGGTTCAGAATTCTCGCCCGACTCGCAGGTAGCCGGTGGTCCTGCCGGGCTCGTCGATGCCTCTCGCGATTCCGGCGCGGGCCTGCAGCCCGATCAGGTAGCCGATGCGCAGCTCCGTTATGAGCTCGGCGCCTACGCCGCGGTGATAGTCGGGCCGGGTGTCGTGCTCCCAGGCCGCGCCGACGTCGACGAAGAGATTCAGCGAGAGCCGGTTCAGCCCGACCGGGGGCACCATCAGGTGCCGGTCGATGTCGCGAATCGGGGTTCGCCATTCGACCGTCGCGACGCGCGCGCGGTGCCCGGTGAGCGCCGGCTCGCCGCTGCCGTAGCCGCGCAGCGCGAACTCGCGCTGGTTGAGGATCGGCAGGATGAATTGGTCGTCCGAGAAGCTGCCGCCGAGCTGAAACGGCTCGGCCTTGTCCTGGCCGTACGCTTCGTTCCAGCGCAGGGCGAGGACCGTCTTGCCGAGCGCCACGTAGCCGCGCCAGTCCGCCCGGTAGACGTTGCCGGAGAAGGCGCCGCCGAGCCCGTTCGAGGTTTCGGCGAAGAGCTGCAGCCACATGCCCTGGTTCGGCCCTTCGGAGAGCCAGCGCTCGCGGCGGGTGTCGAGCCCGCCGACCAGCCCGAGCACGCGCTCATCCTGGAGGGTCGAGTCGAGGCCCACCTGATGGAGGCGTTCGCGCTCGAGCGCGCCGCCGAGGCCCCAATAGAATCGCCGATTGAGGGAGAGCGCACGCCAGGTGGAGACCCATTGCGCTCTTTCCTTGATGCTGTAGGCGGTGATCTCGTTGTTGTCGTCCTGTCCCTTGACCGTCAGATAGCGGCTCACGAGCAGGCCATGGCGTCCGTCGTAGGTGTATTCGAAGTCCGCCAGGGGCTCGTCCTGGGTGAACTCGTACCGGGGCGTGAAGACGTAGCGGTGCAGGCCCAGGGCGTCCTGCCCGGACACCGTGAAGCCGAGCTCGATTGCGCCATCGGCGAGGCCGATAACGGGAAGCCACGCGGTCGGCCGCAGCGAGGACCAGGGCGAATAGGGGCGGTCCGGGACATCCAGCGCCGCTCGCGGCTGCTGCGGCGGCGCTTCGGCCGAGGGCGGCAGATCGCGCCGCTCCAGAGCCGCGGCGGGGAGCCGGTGCAGCCGCAGCGTATCGCCGTCGGCTTCGATCGTCGTGAGCAGGATGTCGCCGCCGCTCGGCGCGCTGATCTCCTTCACGCCGGTCGGCGCCGCGGTCCAGCGCGACAGGCTGCGCTCGCCGCGGCGCAGCGACCAGACGTTGTATGTCTTGCCGTAGTCGGCAACGAAAAAGATCTCGTCCTCCGAGTCGCCGAAACGCGGCGAGTGCTTGACCGCTTCGTCGGAAACGAGGATGCGCGCCTCGCCGCCGGCGACTTCGATGAGCGACCAGCGTCCGCCGCGCAGGCTGGTCGCCACGACCGAGGCGCCCCTCGCGGCGAGGCCGGTGAGCGCTTCTCCGTCGGCCGCGCGGTAGAGCGAGCGCTCCACCGCGCCTTTTCGATCGAGCATGACCACTTCGGTGGTGCCCGCGTCGACCCGCAGCGCAGCGATCCGGCCGTCTTCGAGCGGCGCCGCGAAGCGAAACCGTCCGCAGCGCGAAAGGCGCTCCCAGTCGCCATCCGCGCGGGGCCGGTAGAGGTCGTAAAGATAGTTGTAGTTGCGGCAGATGTCGGCCTGCGCAATGACGAGCGCGCCGTCCGGCGCCGCTGCGAGCCTCGCGTCCTGCTCGACGCCGCGAATCACCTCGGGCGCGCCATCGCCCGCCTGCCGCACGAGCTTCGGCGAGGTATAGCCGTCGGCCTGGATGGACCAGCGGACTCCCCCCGGCGTGAGCACCGGGCTTGAAATCGCCCACGCGCGGGCGATGACGTCTTTGGTGCCATCTGTTGGAGGCGATTCACCTTGTGCTTCACCTTGTTTAGGGGCGAAGCGCGCGCGCAGCCAGTCCTGGTACTCGAGCCACAGCGCGTCCATCGGCTTGCCCGTGGTCTGTACCGGGTTGCTCTCGACCTTGAACGGGATGATGTTGCCGCTGTAGGTCTCGACCAGGCGGGTGACGGCCTCGGGCCCGTAGCGCTCGCGCACGAAAGCGAAGAAATAGCTGCCGTAAAGGTAGTCGCGGTTGAGCGGAAAGCCGCGGCCTTCCGCGTTCACTTCGCGCAGCGACAGGAAGCCGCGGGCGGCCTCGGCCCGCATCATGCCTTCGAAATGGCTTTGCCCGAGCCGGCCGTAGCCGCGGCTCGGGTCCGACTCGACGTACACCGCGAGGCCTTCGGTGATCCAGGTGGGCTCGAGCGCGTTCGGGAACAGCAGCGCCAGCCGGCCGAAGATGCGTCGCAGCGAATAGGGCGAGCCGTACGCCTTGTCGAGGTGCACGATGTGAGTGAACTCGTGCGTGAGCACGAGCTCGAGCCATTCCCGGTTCTGCAGCAGCTCGTTTTCGTCCGGAGGCGCGAGGAAGATGGCGAAATAGTTGAACGGCAGCGGCGAGGCGTAGCCGTTGGCGAAGTCGGCCGAATCGAGCAGCACCAGGTGCACGCGCGCTTCGGGCTGCCAGGCGAGCATTCCGGTCACTCGCGGGTAAACCGCTTCGGCCATGCCCGCGACGATGCGGGCTTGCGCTCGCTGCGCGTCGGCAAAATGGACCGCGAAGTGCGGCGTCTCCAGCGTGCGCCAGCGAAGCGATGGATCGACCCAGGTCAGCTCGCGCCACTGCGCGTGTGCCGTCGTGGCCAGCAAAAGCAGCGCCACGACGCATGCGCGTATCAAGACGACTCCGGCTTGATGCCGGCCTCCCGCATGAGCTTTGCCCACTTCGCCTGGTCGTCGCGGATGAAGCGGGCGAACTCTGCGGGCGTATTGCCGCGCGGGTCGGCGCCGAGCGCGATCATCCTGGACCGCACATCCCGGTCGGCGAGCACGCGGTTGGCGTCGGCGCTGAGACGCTCGACGACCGGTTTGGGCGTCGCGGCGGGCGCGAGCAGCCCGAACCAGCCGAGCGCTTCGTAGCCGGGAAGCCCGGACTCCGCCACCGTGGGGAGGTCCGGCAGGGTCTCGGTGCGCCGCGCGCCGGTGGTGGCGAGCGCCTTGAGCTTGCCGGCCCTCACGTGCTGTATCACCGTTTGCGAAGGCGCGAACAGGAGATCGACCTGCCCCGCGAGGAGGTCGGTCACCGCCTGGCCGGTGCCTTTGTAAGGGACGTGCAGCAAGTCGACCCGCGCCATCGATTTGAAAAGCTCGGCCGAGAGATGCGAGGCCGCGCCGCTGCCGGACGAGGCGTAGCTCAAACGCCCCGGATTCGCTCTCGCGAAGGCGATGAGCTCGCCGATCGAGGCGACGGGAGCCTTCGACGAGGCGGTGACGACATAGGGCGACGCCGATACCAGCGTTACCGGAGCGAACTGCGCCACGTTCTTCTCCGTGAGCGACGCGGTCGAGCTCATGAGCAGCACGCTGCCGTCGGGCAGTGACTGCGCGACGACCTCGGCCCCGATATGGCCGCTCGCCCCTGGCTTGTTCTCGATGGTGACCTGCTCCTTCCAGATCTCGGTGAGCTTCGGCGCCATGAGGCGGGCGAGGGCGTCCGCCCCGCCGCCGGGCGGAAAGGGAACGACGATGCGGACCGGCCTGGCCGGGGAGGGCTGCGAGAGCGCCGGGAGCGCAACCGCGAGGCTGAGAGCGAGGAGCAGGAGCTTCAGCCGCGCTCTCCCGTGGTGACGTAGAGCCACAGCGCCTCGATGTCCTCGGGCTTCAGCACGCCGCCCCACGGCGGCATCGCGTTCTTGCCTTTGGACACCGAGGTCACGAAGCGCTCGCGCTGGTCGCGCGGGAATTTGCGCAGGTCGAAGGCGCCCTGCGGGTCGAGCATGCGTGCGCCGTGGCATGCGGAACAATTGCGCGCGTAGATCTCTGCCCCGGCCTGCAACTGCTCGGGCTGCTGGGCGAAGCCCGGCGCGCAGGCCAGGGCGAGCGCGCCGGCAGTGAGCCGCATCAATCCGGCATCAGGGCGAACGTCCAGACCGAACCGCCCTGAGGCACGTTCTGCAGCCGCTCGCGCGCGATGTTCCAGTACAGGCCGCCGATGCCGGAAAGCACCGTGACGTACTGACGGCCCTTGTGAGTGTATGTCACCGGCATGGCGTTGATGCCGGAGCTGGTCTGGAACTGCCAGAGCTGCTTGCCGGTGTCGGCGTCGAGCGCGATGAAGTCACCCGTTTCCTTGCCGGAGAATACCAGCCCGCCGCCGGTCGAAAGCGTCGCCGACCACACCTGGAAGTCCATGAGCGGCACGCGCCATTTCTTCTCGCCGGTGAGCGGGTTGATCGCGTCGATGTGGCCGATCGGCTCGCCGGCAGCGTGCGGCAGCGGCAGGTTCTCGATGTACATGTAGCGCTGGCCGACGACGTGCGGTTTGGTCTCGAGGTGCTTGTACATGCGGCCCTCGTGCAGCGTCGCCGCGTAGAGCAGGCCGGTCTGCGGATTGAACGAGGCATGCATCCAGTTCTTGCCGCCGCGGGTGGAGGGCCACATCTCGGTCGGGTTGCCGGCGCGGATGCTCTTCGCGACATCGCTCTCGACCGGCCGCCCGGTGTCCGGGTCGACAGCGCTCGCCCAGTTGACCTTGGCGTAGGGCCGCGCCGAGATCAGGCTGCCGCTCGCGCGGTCGAGCACGTACACGAAGCCGTTGCGGTTGAGCTGCATGATGACCTTGCGATCGCGTCCGTCGATCTTGAGGTCGGCGTTGATGAGCTCCCAGCAGGCGTCGTAGTCGTAGGCGTCGTTCGGCGTGAACTGGTAGTGCCAGACGATCTCGCCGGTCTTGGGCCGCATGGCGAGCACGGAAGAGGTGTACAGGTTATCCCCGGGGCGCGACTGCGAAGCCCACGGCGCGGGATTGCCGGTTCCCCAGAACATCAGGTCGAGCTGCGGGTCGTAGGAACCGGTGATCCACGCCGAGCCGCCGCCGACCTCCCAGGCGTTGGTGCCTTGAGGCCAGGTCTCGTTGCCCTTCTCGCCCGGCGCCGGAATGGTGTAGCGGCGCCACAGCCGCTTGCCGGTCTCGGGATCGATGCCGTCGATGAAGCCGCGCACGCCGAATTCCGCTCCCGAGTTGCCGATCACCAACACCCCGTTCGCAATGAGCGGCGCGAGCGTGAGCGACACGCCGTCCTTCCACTCGGCGACCTTGCTCCGCCAGAGCTCCTTGCCGTCCTTCGCGTCGAGCGCGATCACGTGCGCGTCGAGGGTCGTGCGGTACACGCGCCCGTTATAGATCGCCGCGCCTTTGTTCGACACGCCGCAGCACACCACCCGCGGCGTCTCGGGCGGCCACTCGAGGGTGTGCTTCCAGATCTGCTTGCCGGTCGCGACGTCGATCGCCACCGTGTGGCGGGCGTTCGTCACGTACATCACGCCGTTGTAGACGATCGGCTGCGCCTGCTCGCCCCAGTTGTTGTCGAGGCTCAGGCTCCACACCGGCACCAGCCGCCGCACGCTTTTGCGGTCGATCTGGCTGAGCCGGCTATAGCGCTGCTGGTGGTAGCCCATCCCGTAGGTCAGGATGTTGTCGGTGTTGCGGCCGTCGTTTTTCAAATCGTCCAGCGATTGCGCGCACACGGCGGTGGCGCCCGACAGGACTGCCGCGGCGAACACGATTCTCATGGCTCCTCCTCTAAGGGCCCGGACATGCTACGCCCGAGGCGGGGCATGCCGCAACGCGCGTTCTGCTAGACTGAAAATCCAATGCCGGCCACGGGAGGGAGAGTGGCAGCGTCGCTCTGGCCGTTTCTGGCCGTTCCGGACGATCCCGAGGACGCCGAGCGCAGCGCGCAGGTGCGGCTTTTCAACGTCGTCGCGCTTACCGCGGTGGCGGCGCTGGTCGTGGCGATCGCGATCCAGTTCGCCGTCGGGCAGGCCGGCCTGCCGATGCTGGTCACGGCCGCGGCTCTCGGCGCTATCGGGTTGATGAGCGCTCTGGCGCGCCTCGGCCGCCTCAAGCTCGCCTCTGTGCTGCTGCCGCCGCTCCTCCTGGCAGCGTGCATCGCGGTTGTCGTGGTGCGTGACGGTCTGCACGACTCGGCCGTCATGGCGCTCGGCGCGGTACTCGTCATGGCCGGGGTGCTGCTGCAGCGGCGCGGCCTGGCGCTGTTCGCGGCGGTGACGGTGGCGGCGGTGTTCGCCGTCGGCTATGCGGAAATCAACGGAGTCCTGCGCCACCGGCTGAGCAGCTACACCGACTGGAGGCACGTGGCAGGACTGTGCCTGTTCCTGCTGTTCATCGCGGTGACCGTGCGCACGCTCATGGACGGCATGGTCGCGAGTCTGCGCGACGCGCAGCAGAAGCGCGCCGCGCTCGCCGGGAGCTATGCGCGCCTTCAAGCCCAGACCGCGGCGCTCCGGGAGTCGGAGGCGCGCTTCGCCAAGGCCATCGAGACGATGGCCGAGGGCCTCGTCCTGCTCGACATGGACGGCAACGTGCGCCTGTGCAACCACGCCGCCGAGCGGATCCTCGGCCTTCCCGCAGCCGAGATCATGCGCCTGGGCCTGACGATCGGCAGGCCGGGCGCGGTGCGCGCCGACGGGTCGCGCTTCCCGCCCGAGGAATGGCCGGTCGGGATCACCCTGCGCACCAGCCAATCGCGCACGGGTGTCGTCATGGGACTGGTGCGCGACAACGGGTCGATCCATTGGCTCTCGGTCAACTCGACGGCCCTGTTCGCGGACGACTCGCCGAAGCCGTACGCCGTGCTCACCACGTTCTTCGATATTTCCGGGCTGAAGCGTGCCGAGCAGGCGTTGCGCGCCCACGCCGGGCAGCTGCGGCACCTGTCGCATCGCCTGTTCGAGGTCGAGGAAAACGAGCGCCGCCGCCTAGCGCGCGAGCTGCACGACCGGATCGGCGCCAATCTGACCGCGCTCAGCCTGAACCTGAAGCTGGTGCGCGGCGAGTGGGAGAAGACCAGCACGCGCCTCGACGACAGCGAGAAGCTGCTCGAATCCACGGCGCAGCTGGTGCGCGACGTGCTCACGGACATGCGTCCGCCGGGGCTGGACGAGCTCGGGCTGCTCGCCGCGCTGAGGGAGCACGCGGAGCAGGTCGCCAAGCGTAGCGGCCTCGCGTTCCAGGTGCACGGCGCCGAGCCGCGGCCGCGCCTGTCGCCCGCGACCGAGATCGCGCTGTTCCGGGTCGTGCAGGAAGCGTTGACCAACATCGTCAAGCACGCGGGCGCCGGCGCGGTGACGATTTCGCTGCGCCCGGAGCCCGGCCTGGTCACGCTGACGGTCGCCGACGACGGCACCGGCTTCGACGGCGAAGCGCGCGCCATGGCTGCCGGCATGGGGATGGCGAGCATGCGCGAGCGTGCCGAGGCAGTCGGCGCGCGCGCGCGCATCGAGTCGGCGCCCGGGCGCGGCACCCGGGTGATCGTCGAGGTGCCCCATGTCGCCGCGCCGCAGTCGGTGGCGGCACACGCATGAGCCAACCTCCCGGCGGGCCGATCAGCGTGTTCATCGCCGACGACCATTCGATCGTGCGCGAGGGGCTCGCCGCGCTCCTCGCCGCGCAGCCCGACATCCGCATCGCCGGAGCCGCGGCCAACGGCCGCGAGGCGCTCGCCGCGGTGCTGCAGGCGAAGCCCGCGGTGGTCATCATGGACATCGCGATGCCGGAGATGAACGGCATCGAGGCGGCGCGCCAGATCCACGCGGCGCTGCCGCAGACGCAGATCGTGATCCTGTCGATGCACGCGAGCGCGGAACACGTCTTCCAGGCGCTCGAGGCGGGTGTGCGCGGCTACCTTCTCAAGGAATCTGCGGCCAAGGAAATCTGCGACGCGGTGCGCGCGGTGCAGCTCGGCCGGCGCTATCTCAGCCCTAAGGTCGCCGAGGTGCTGGCCGAGCGCGTCGGCCGGCGCGCCGCAGTGAGCCCGCTCGACAGTCTGAGCCCGCGCGAGCGCCAGATCCTGAAGCTGGTGGCCGACGGCTGCTCCAGCGCGCGCATCGCGGAGATGCTGCACCTCTCGCCGAAGACCGTCGACACTTACCGCAGCCGCCTGATGGAGAAGCTGGACATCTCGGATATCGCGAGCCTGGTCAAGTTCGCGATCCAGCACGGCCTGACGTCGCTCGACTGACGGGATTGGCGAGAAGTCCCTACAGCGCCCGCGTTGCGTCCGGGCTACGCTGCCCCAACGATGAACGGCGCTGTCACCATCCTGGTCGTGGAAGATCATCCGGCGACGCTCGCCGCGCTGCTCGAGCTGCTCGAGGCGGCGTTTCCGCAATGCGCCCTGCTCGCGGCGGAGTGCGCGGAACGCGCGCTCGAGCTTTGCGCGGCTGCGGTGCCCGACGTGGTCATCATGGACATCGCGCTGCCGGGCATGAGCGGAATCGACGCTACCCTGCACATCAAGGCGTTGCTGCCCGATACGCGGGTGGTCATGCATTCGAGCTACGACATGCGCGTGTACCGCGAAGGCGCGGCGGCCGCGGGCGCGAGCGCCTTTGTCAGAAAAGGCAAGGCCGGAGCCGAGCTGGTGCCGGCGGTGGCCGATCTGCTGGCCAAGCGCGGCTGAATCACGATTTCCCCACAGGACAAGCCCGGTTTTTCCGACAGCCACCCGGGGGGCGCTTCTCTAGCATGAGAATATGGCCAATCCGCACGCGAGCCGGCGCGACTCCGAAGCCGATGCACTTTTCGGCGAGTTTGCCGCCTATGTTCCCGAGATCGTCTGGATGCGGGAGGTCGGCAGCGAGCGGATCCTATACGTCAGCCCGGCCTGGGAGGCCGTCACGGGCTGTCCGCCGCCCACGAACCGCGACGAGTTTCTTTCCATCGTCCATGCCGAGGACGCGAAGCGCGTAAAGCGCGAGGCCGACGCGGCGCCCCGCGGCGGGGTCGACCACCGTTTCCGGATCATGCGCTGCGACGGCACGCAGCGCTGGCTGCACGCGCGCACGTTCCCGGTCCGCAACCGCGCGGGCGAAATCTATCGCATCGGCGGGATCGCCCAGGACGTTACCGACGAGATGCGCACGGACCTGGAGCTGCGCCAGTTCCGCGCCGCGGTCGACGCCTCGGCGGTGCTCGTCACCCTGATCGACCCGGCGAGGATGCGCTACGTCGACATCAACGACGCGGCGTGCCGCGCGCTCGGCTACAGCCGCGAGGAGCTGCTGAGCATGGGTCCGGGCGACGTGTTCTCGGCTCCCGGCGCCGACCTCGGGCGAAGCTACGAGCGGCTGCTCAACGGCGACTCGGCTGCCTCCAGCGTGGAGGGCATCTATCGCCGCAAGGACGGATCGACATTCCCGGTGGAGGCGGTGCGCCGGGTGGTCCCTTCCGCCACTGGCGACATCATCGTCGCGATCGCGCGTGACATTACCTCGCGCAAGCTGGCCGAAGAAGGCGCCAAGAGCCAGAGCCTGCAGCAGATGGTGATCGCCGAGTTCGCGCAGCAGGCGCTCGGCAACGCCGACCTCGAGCAGGTGATGAGCAACGCGGCGGAGATCGTGGCGCTGACCCTGGACGTCGAGCATTGCCGCATCCTGCAGCTCGACGCCGACCACGCCTCGCTCGCAGTGCGCGCGGCCTACGGCGGGCCGCCGGAAATGCTCGGCCGGCAGCTCCCGCTGCCCGATCCGGCCAGCGAGACCGGCCGCGTGCTCGCGCTGCGCAAGGGCGTCATCATCGGGGACCAAGGCGCCGAGGTGCCGATCCCGGGGCAGAAGAACGGGCCCTTGGGCGTGCTCGGCGCCTATTCGGAGCGCGCGCGAGGCTTCACCGCCGACGAGCTGAATTTCCTGCAGAGCATCGCCAACAACATCGCGGTCGCAATCGAGCGCAAGAGCGCGGAGGAGCGCTTTGCCTATCTCGCGCAGTTCGACGCGCTGACGGGGCTTCCCAACCGCCACTTGTTCCAGGACCGCGTCGCCCAGACCATGGCCCAGGCGAGGCGCGTCGGGCGCGCGATGGCGGTGCTGTTCATCGACCTCGACCGCTTCAAGCTGGTG
>Ga0307497_10000225_pt1 | contig 12462 bp, 10 predicted proteins | sample 10_S_MG_FD_201366 | JGI IMG/M metagenome (GOLD analysis project Ga0307497, IMG submission 201366) | Soil microbial communities from Populus trichocarpa stands in riparian zone in the Pacific Northwest, United States - 10_S | ecosystem: Environmental > Terrestrial > Soil > Riparian zone > Trees...
CGACGGTCTTCACGTCGCTGATGCGGTTGTCGCGCACCATCTGCACCGCGTCCTCGAACGGCAGCAGGAAGATCTCGAGGAACTCGCCGGGGTCGAGCTTGCGCGTCTTCTTGACGAGCTTGCGCGCGAGGAACAGCTCGATGCGCTCGTCGGTATAGCCGATGGCGGTATCGATCACGCACAGGCGCGTCCACTCCTGCGCCTCGTAGCCGGTCTCCTCCATCAGCTCGCGCTTGGCGGTATCGAGGTGCGGCTCGCCCGCCTCGAGCTTGCCCGCCGGGACCTCGATGAACTCGCGCCGCGTCGGATAGCGGTACTGGCGCTCGAGCAGCAGCTGGCGGTCCTCGGTGAGCGCCACGATCGCCACCGCGCCCGGATGGCGGATGTATTCGCGCTGGCCTTCGCTGCCGTCGGGCAGGCGCACGGTGTCGCGGTAGACCTTGAGCAGGTCGCCGTCGAACACCAGAGCGCCGCTGACGAAATGCTCGGTGAGGTCTTTCAAAGAGCCAGGATCGCTGCCAGGCAAAGGGCCATCAGCGGCTGCGGCATCAGGCCGAAGACGAGCATGGCGAGGCCGTTCGCGGAGAGCAGCACGCGGAAGCTGCCGCGCGCGTTCACCGGGTGGGCATCTTTGGGTTCATCGAAATACATCAGCTTGACGATGCGCAGGTAGTAGAACGCGCCGATCAGCGACAGCACCACCGCGGCCACCGCGAGCCAGATCTGGCCGGCGTTCACCGCGGCCGACAGCACCGCGAGCTTGGCGTAGAAGCCGGCGGTTGGCGGGATGCCGGCGAGCGAGAACATCAGCACCGCCATGATGAACGCGTACCAGGGGTGGGTGCGGTTCAGGCCCTTGAGGTCGTCCAGGTTCTCGCACTCGAAGCCCTCGCGCGAGAGGTAGAGCAGCATGCCGAAGGCGCCGAGCGACATCAGCACGTAGATGATCATGTAGAACAGCGCGCCGCTGTAGGCCTCGGGCACGTTCAGCAGGTTGCCCTCGACCACGCCGGAAAGCAGCCCGAGCAGCATGAACCCCATGTGCGCGATGGTCGAGTACGCGAGCATGCGCTTCAGGTTCGATTGCGCGATGGCGGCGATGTTACCGATCGCCATCGACAGCAGCGCGAGCAACATCAGCATCTGCTGCCAGTCCTGCGCCAGCTCCAGCATGCCGTTCACCAGTAGGCGCACCGCCATCGCGAACGCGGCGAGCTTGGGCGCCGTGCCGACGATCAGCGTCATCGCGGTGGGCGCGCCGTGGTACACGTCGGGGATCCACATGTGGAACGGCGCCACGCCCACCTTGAACGCGAGGCCCGCCACCAGGAACACCAGGCCGAACACCAGGAAGGTGCGATCGGAACCGCTCGCCGCCAGGCGCGCGGTGTGGCCGGCGACCTCGTAGATGTTGAGCGTGCCGGTGGCGCCGTAGATCATCGACATGCCGTAGAGCAGCAGGCCCGAGGACAGCGCGCCGAGCACGAAGTACTTCATCGCCGCCTCGGTGGCGAGCGCCGAGTCGCGGTTGAGCGCCACCAGCGCATACAGGCAGAGCGACATCAGCTCCAGGCCCAAGAAGAGCGTGAGGAAGCTCGCCGCGCTGATCATCACCATCATGCCGAGCAGCGAGAACAGCAGCAGCGTGACGAACTCGCCCTTGAACAGCGCCCGGTCCTGCAGGTACTGGCGCGAGTAGACCAGCGCGCCCGCGACCGCGACGTAGCACATCAGCTTCAGGATGTGGCCCAGAACATCGGACACGAACAGGCCGTGGAACAGGAACGCGCGCTGCCCCTCGGACTCGCGCAGCACGAAGAACGTGGAAGCGAAGCACAGCGCGAGCAGTCCCTGCGCCAGGTAGTAGGTGACGCGCCGGTACTCGTCCTTCGAGTACACGTCGACCAGCATGACGACGCAGGTGCCGACGAGCAGCAGCATCTCGGGGAACGCCCGCAGGTGGCTGAGGAATTCCATCTCGGTCATGTCAGTTCTTCGCCGTCGCCACGTGCTTGAGCAGCTCGCTGACCGAGGCATGCATCACCTCGGTGAACGGCAACGGGTAGATGCCCATGAACAGCACCGCGGCCGCGAGTGCGGCGAGCACGGCAAATTCCCTCGGGTTTAGATCCTTGAGAGCCCCTACGTGCGCATTCGCGACCGCGCCGAAGATGACGCGCTTGTACATCCACAGCGTGTACGCCGCGCCCGTGATCAGCGTGGTGGCGGCGATGAAGGCGAGCCAGAAGTTGGCCTTCATCGCGCCCATGATCACCATGAACTCGCCGACGAAGCCGCTGGTCGCGGGCAGGCCGGCGTTGGCCATGGCGAACAGCATCATGAAGGCGGCGAACTTCGGCATGGTGTTGACCACGCCGCCGTAGTCGGCGATGGCGCGCGAGTGCATGCGGTCGTACATCACGCCGATGCAGAGGAACAGCGCCGCCGAGACGAAGCCGTGCGAGATCATCTGCACCAGCCCGCCTTCGACACCATAAGCATTGAAAACAAAAAATCCAAGCGTGACAAACCCCATGTGCGAGATCGACGAGTAGGCGATCAGGCGCTTCATGTCGGTCTGCACCAGCGTCACCAGGCCGATGTAGGCGATCGCGATCAGCGACAGGCCGATCATCATCCACGCCAGCTCGCGCGAAGCGTCCGGCAGGATGGGAAGCGAGAAGCGCACGAAGCCGTAGGCGCCGAGCTTCAGCAGGATCGCGGCCAGCACCACCGAGCCGCCGGTCGGCGCCTCGGTGTGCGCGTCCGGCAGCCAGGTGTGCACCGGCCACATCGGCACCTTCACCGCGAACGCGAACAGGAAGCCGAAAAACAGCAGCGTCTGCACGTCGAGCGCGAGCGGCAGCTTGTGCCAGTCGGTGATCGAGAAGCTGCCGCCCGACTTGTTGTACAGATAGAGCATCGCGACCAGCATCAGCAGCGAGCCGAACAGCGTGTAGAGGAAGAACTTGACCGCCGCGTACACCCGGTTGGGGCCGCCCCACACGCCGATGATGATGAACATCGGGATCAGCGTGGCCTCGAAGAAGACATAGAACAGCGCCGCGTCGAGCGCCGCGAACACGCCGTTCAGCAGGCCCGACATCATGAGGAACGCGCCGTAGTACTGGCCGACGCGGCTGTCGATCACCGACCAGCCGGCGATCACGACCAGGATGGTGACAAAGCTGTTGAGCAGCACGAACAGCAGCGAGATGCCGTCCACCCCGAGGTGATAGTGGATGTTGAAGCGGGCGATCCAGTCCAGCTTCTCCTGGAACTGGAAGTCCGCGCTGTGGACGACGAACCCCGTATATAACGGGAGGGTGACCAGGAAGCCGAGCAGCGCGCCGGCGATCGCGATCCAGCGTTGCACATTCGCACGCTGGTCGCTGCCACTGGAAAGAACGGCAAGCCCCGCCAGGATCGGCACCCAGATCGAGAGCGAAAGGAGCGGCAGGCTCACTTAACGAAGTTCCAATAGCGCCACACCATCCAGGTGAGGCCGCTGAGGATGCCGAACAGGATGAGGAAGGCGTAGGTATTGAGCAGGCCGGTCTGCACCAGCCGCACCACGCCGGAGAACCAGCCCACCATGCGCGCCGAGCCGTTGACCATCAGGCCGTCGATCACCGCCTGGTCGCCGCCGCGCCAGAAGCCCTTGCCAAGGTTGCGCGCCCCGCCCGCCAGCAGCCAGGAATAGAGCTCGTCGAAGCCGTACTTCTTCTCCACCAGCGCGTACACCGGGCCGAAGAACCGCGCCACGCGCGCCGGCATTTCCGGGTTTCTCAAATAGCAATACCAGGCTGTCGCTATGCCGGCGAGCGCCAGCCAGAACGGCAGGCCGGTGAAGCCGTGCTCGAGGAACTCCCAGATGCCGAAATAGTTCGGGTCGGGCGCCGGCAGGCTTTCGCCGAAGTAGTTGCCGAACACCACGTCACCTATGGCATATCCAGCCACTACTGAAGGAATAGCCAAGAGAATCAAAGGAACCGTTACGACCGGCGGCGACTCGTGCGGCGGATGGTGCGCGTCGTAGCGCGGCTTGCCGTGGAACGCCATGAACACCAGGCGGAAGGTGTAGCAGGCGGTGACGAACACGCACGCCACCACGCAGAAGTACGCGAAGCCCGCGCCCGGCGTGGGCGACTCGTGGATCGCCTCGATCATCGCGTCCTTGGAGAAGAAGCCGGCGAAGCCCGGGATGCCGGCAGAGGAGATCGCCGCGAGCAGCAGGGTCCAGTACGTGATCGGCATCGCCTTGCGCAGCGCGCCCATCTTGCGCATGTCCTGCTCGTGGTGCAGCGCGATGATCACCGAGCCGGCGGCGAGGAACAGCACCGCCTTGAAGAACGCGTGCGTCATCAGGTGGAACATCGCCGCCGAGTAGGCCGAGGCGCCGAGCGCCGCGGTCATGTAGCCGAGCTGCGAGAGCGTCGAGTAGGCCACCACGCGCTTGATGTCGTATTGGGTCAGCGCCACCAGGCCCATGGACAGCGCGGTAATCGCCCCGATCACGAGCACGACCGACCTCGCCGTCTCGCTCAGCTCATAGAGCGGCGACATGCGCGCCACCATGAAGATGCCGGCGGTCACCATGGTCGCGGCATGGATCAGCGCCGAGATCGGCGTCGGGCCTTCCATCGAGTCGGGCAGCCAGACATGAAGCGGGAACTGCGCGCTCTTACCCATCGCGCCCATGAACAGCAGCAGGCAGATGAGCGTCATTCCGCTCTCCAGGGATTGCGCTTGTTCGAAAACCGGGGCGTAGTCGAGCGTGCCGAAGTGCGCGAGGATCAGCGCGATGCCGAGGATGAAGCCGAAGTCGCCGACGCGGTTGACCAGGAACGCCTTCAGGTTCGCGTACACCGCGCTCTCGCGCGTGTACCAGAAGCCGATCAGCAGGTAAGACACCAGGCCGACGGCCTCCCAGCCGAAAAACAGCTGCAGGAAGTTGTTGGCCATCACCAGCATCAGCATCGCGAAGGTGAAGAGCGAGATGTAGGCGAAGAAGCGCTGGTAGCCAGGGTCCTCGGCCATGTAGCCGATGGTGTAGACGTGCACCATCAGCGAGACGAAGGTCACCACCACCATCATCAGCGCGGTGAGCGGATCGATCAGGAAGCCGATCTTCAGCGTGGCCTCGCCCATCGTCAGCCAGGTGTAGACCGGGCCGTTGAAGGTGTTGCCCTGCTGCACGTCGTAGAACACCACGCACGAGCACAGGAACGACAGCAGCACGGCGAAAATGGTCACCGAGTGCGCGCCGACGCGGCCGATCCGCTTGCCGAGCAGCCCGGCGGCGATCGCGCCGAGCAGCGGCGCGAACGGGATGATCAGGTAGAGAGCCTTCATCCCTTCAGCGAGTCCATTTCTTCCACGTCGATGGTGTTCAGGTTGCGGAACAGCACCACGAGGATGGCCAGGCCAATCGCGGATTCCGCGGCCGCCACGGTGAGGATGAAGAACACGAACACCTGGCCCGCCAGGTCGCCGAGGAAGTGCGAGAAGGCGATGAAGTTGATGTTGACCGCGAGCAGCATCAGCTCGATCGCCATCAGCAGCACGATCAGGTTGCGCCGGTTGAGGAAGATGCCGACCACGCTGATCGCGAACAGGATCGCGGCCAGCACCAGATAGTGAGAAAGATTGAGGGTTTCAATCATTTCTCGGTCTCCGGGGGCATCGAGATCAGCTGCACCCGGTCCTCGCGGCGAACCTTCACCTGGGCCGACGGATCCTGCGAGCGGCTGTCCTTGCGCCGGCGCAGGGTGAGCGCGATGGCGGCGATGATCGCCACCAGCAGCAGCACCGCGGCGATCTCGAACGCGAACGCGTACTGCGTATAGAGCACGCGGCCGAGCTCCTTGGTGTTGCTGTAGTCGGCCGGCACCGGCGTCGCCAGCGGGCGCGTGCCGTAGATGCGGTTGAGCAGCACCGCCGTCATCTCGAACACCATGATGCCGCCGACGATCAGCGCGAGCGGCAGGTTGCGCCAGAAGCCTTCGCGCACGCGCTCGAGGTTGATGTCGAGCATCATCACCACGAACAGGAACAGCACCATCACCGCGCCGACGTAGACCACCACCAGCGCGATGGCGAGGAACTCGGCGCGCAGCAGCAGCCAGATGCCGGCCGCGGTGAAGAACGCGAGCACCAGGAACAGCACCCCGTGCACCGGGTTGCGCGCGGTGATCACCAGCACGCCGGACACGAGCAATACGGCCCCGAACAGCAGGAAAAGCCAGGTCTCGAACATTCTTGTTATCTACCGATAACGGGCGTCTTCGGCCCGGTCGCGGGCAATGCTCTCCTCGTAGCGGTCGCCCACTGCGAGCAGCATGGGCTTGGTGTAGTAGAGATCCCCTCGCTTCTCGCCGTGGTACTCGATGATGCGCGTCTCGACGATCGCGTCGACCGGGCAGGCCTCCTCGCAGAAGCCGCAGAAGATGCACTTCACCAGGTCGATGTCGTAGCGCGTGGTGCGGCGCGTGCCGTCCTGTCTTTGCTCGCTCTCGATATGGATCGCCAGCGCCGGGCAGACCGCCTCGCACAGCTTGCAGGCGATGCAGCGCTCTTCGCCGTTCGGATAGCGGCGCAGCGCGTGCAGGCCGCGCATGCGCGGGCTGGCCGGCGTCTTCTCCTCCGGAAACTGCACCGTGATCTTGCGTGCGAACAGGTGCCGGCCGGTGAGGCGCATGCCCTGCATCAGCTCCAGCAGCAGGAACGATCTGAAGAAATCGAAAACGCGCGTCATGGCCAGAGACTCCAGGGTGTCTGCATCCAGATGCCGATCACCGCGATCCACACCAGGGTGAGCGGGATGAACACCTTCCAGCCCAGCCGCATGATCTGGTCATAGCGGTAGCGCGGGAAGGTGGCGCGAATCCAGAGGAACATCGAGACGATGAAGAAGATCTTCAGCAGCAGCCAGCCGAAGGGCGGCAGCCAGTTGAAGAAGATCGAATCGATCGGCGCCTGCCAGCCGCCGAAGAACATGACCGCCGTGAGCGCGGAAATCAGGATCATGTTCATGTACTCGGCGAGGAAGAACAGCGCGAACGTCATCCCCGAGTACTCGACCATGTGGCCGGCGACGATCTCGGACTCGCCCTCGACCACGTCGAACGGCGCGCGGTTGGTCTCGGCCACGCCGCTCACGAAGTACACCACCAGCATCGGCGCGAGCGGCAGCCAGTTCCACGACAGGAAGTTGATCCCTTTCGAGGCGAACCAGCCGCGGCCCTGCCCCTCGACGATGTCCGACAGGTTGAGGCTGCCCGACACCATCAGCACCACCACCAGCGCGAAGCCCATCGCCAGCTCGTAGGACACCATCTGCGCCGCCGAGCGCATCGCGCCGAGGAACGCATACTTCGAGTTCGACGCCCAGCCGGCGATGATCACGCCGTAAACGCCGATCGACGACAGCGCCATGATGTAGAGCAGGCCGGCGTTGATGTCCGACAGCACCAGCTCGGGCGAGAACGGGATCACCGCCCAGGCGGCGAGCGCCGGCATGATCATCACCACCGGCGCGAGCAGGAACAGCGCCTTGTTCGCGTTGGCGGGAAGGATGATCTCCTTGAACATCAGCTTGATGCCGTCGGCCACGGGCTGCAGCAGGCCGAACGGCCCGACGCGGTTCGGCCCGATGCGGATCTGGATCCAGCCGATGAACTTGCGCTCCCACAGCGTGAGGTAGGCAACCGCGAGCATGAGCGGCGCCACGATCGCCACGATCAAGGCCAGGCTGGTCGTGGTCTCGTAGAACGCGGTGCCCCAGAACGGGCCGAACCACACCTGCGATTTGGCGGCGTACCACTCCATCTACGCCGCCCTTTCCGAAGCCGCTTTTGCCAGCGTGATGGCGCCGAACATCGGCCCGATCGCCGCGGTGGTGGGGTGGCCGGCCGCGATGCGCACGCATTCCTCGGGCAGCCGGTCGTCGAGCGCGGCCATCAACTTCACCGCGCCGTTCACCAGCACCGGCTGGCCGGCCGCCACGCCGAGCTTCGCCAGCAGGCGCGAATTCATCCAGGCGCGCGGCGGGCGCGCGTCCCGGGTCTTCTGCAGCGGCGGCGAGCGCCGCACCAGGGGGTCGGTGAAGTAGATCGGCACGTCGGCGATTCTCTGGATGCCGGAAGCGGGCTCAATTCCATTGCCGGTCCCGCGTATCACGTTCGAAAGCAATGACGCGACATTGCGCTCGCCCAGGCACGCTGCCCTCACCTGCTCGATGCTGTCGAAGTCGAAACCCTGCTTGCCCAGCAGGCTGCCGAGCACGCGCAGCACCTTCCAGCCCGGGCGCGCATCGCCCAGCGGGTTCACGCAGGCATGGAAGGTCTGCACCCGGCCCTCGGTGCTGACGAAGGTGCCGGCCGCCTCGCTGAAGGGCGCGATCGGCAGCAGTACGTCCGCGTACTCGAGGTTGGTCTTCCAGGAGCTCAAGCTGACGACGAAGTCGGCGTCCTTCAGTGCCTGCAGCGCGGCGCGCGAGTCGGCGCAGTCGAGCTCGGGCTCGACATTGAGCAGCAGGAACGTGCTCTTCTCCAGCGCCGCGGGCAATCCACCCGCGGCCGGCAGCCCGGCCACATACCCGCCGACCGAGTTCGCCGCCTCGCCGAAAACGCCGACCTTGACTCCCAGCGCCTGGGCGGCGGCGTGGATCTGCGCGGCCTGCGGGTGCTGCTGGGCGAAGTTGCCGAGGAATACCGCCGCGTTCTTCCCGCCTTTGAGAATTTCGGCGAAGGAGGCGATGGCGCCGGCGATCTCCGAAGGGGGAACGATCTTCTTGCTGGCAATCGGCATCAGCCAGTCGTCGTCCACCGAATGCAGCACGTGGATCTGCGCGCCGCGCTTGGCGGCCTGGCGCAGCCGCGAAGCCAGGAGCGGATGGTCCTTGCGCAGGAACGAGCCGATCACCAGCACGCGGTCGAGCTTCTGCAGCTCGGTGAGCGGCATGCCGAGCCAGGGGATGCCGTCCAATTTCCCGGAAAAGTCGCTCTGCCGCAGGCGGAAATCCGCCGGGTTGCCTAATTTGGAGACCAAAAACAATTCTTCCAGCGTCGCATGCGGCGACGCCAGCACGCCGAAGTCGCCCTTGAGTCGCGGCACCAGTACGTCGAACGCCTGCTCCCAGTCGAGCTCGTGCCACTGGCCGTCGCGCTTCACCATCGGGCGCGTCAGCCGGTCGGGCGAGTTGAGGCCCTCGTAGGAGAAGCGGTCCTTGTCCGACAGCCAGCACTCGTTGATCTCTTCGTTCTCGAGCGGCAGCACGCGCATCACGCGGTTCTGCTTCACCTGCACCACCAGGTTGGAGCCGAGCGAGTCGTGCGGCGCGATCGAGCGCCGCCGCGTCAGCTCCCAGGTGCGCGCCTTGTAGCGGAACGGCTCGGAGGTCAGCGCGCCCACCGGGCACAGGTCGATCATGTTGCCCGACAGCTCGGAGTCGACCGCCTTGCCGACGAACGAGACGATCTCGGCGTTCTCGCCGCGCCCGGCGAGGCCGAGCTCCATGATGCCGCCAATCTCCTGGCCGAAGCGCACGCAGCGCGTGCACTGGATGCAGCGGCTCATTTCTTCCGCGGCGACCAGCGGGCCGAGCTCTTTGCGCAGCACCACGCGCTTCTCTTCGGTGTAGCGCGAGTTGCTGCCGCCGTAGCCGACCGCCAGGTCCTGCAGCTGGCATTCGCCGCCCTGGTCGCAGATCGGGCAGTCGAGCGGGTGGTTGATGAGCAGGAACTCCATCACGCCGTTCTGCGCGTCCTTCGCCACCTTGGAGTGGGTCCAGATCTTCATGCCATCGGTCACCGGCGTGGCGCACGCCGGCAGCGGCTTGGGCGCCTTCTCGACCTCCACCAGGCACATGCGGCAGTTGGCGGCGATCGACAGCTTGCGGTGATAGCAGAAGTGCGGGACGTAGGCGCCGAGCTTGTTGGTGGCGTCCATCACGGTCGAGCCGTGCGGGACTTCCACTTCGGTGCCGTCGACCATGACCTTCAGGTTGGCCACTAGGCGGCCTCCGCCATGTTGCGTACCACATGGGGCTCGTGCCGCGCGCCGGATCGGCCCCATTTAGGTTCCACGGCACCCTCGAGGCACGCCTTGTGTTGAATGTGATGAACGAATTCATCCCGGAAGTGCTTGATGAAACTCTTCACCGGCAGCGCCGCGGCGTCGCCCAGCGCACAGATGGTGCGGCCGGCGATGTTGTCGGAGACGCTGTTGAGGAGGTCAAGGTCTTCCATGCGCCCCTGCCCGTTCTCGATGCGGTTCACCACGCGGTAGAGCCAGCCGGTGCCCTCGCGGCACGGCGTGCACTGCCCGCAGGATTCCTCGAAGTAGAAGTACGACAGGCGCTCGAGCGCGCGCACCATGCAGGTCGAGTCGTCCATCACGATCACTGCGCCGGAGCCGAGCATCGATCCCGCCTTGGCGATCGAGTCGTAGTCCATGTCGGTCTTCATCATGATGTCGGCGGGCAGCACCGGCATCGACGAGCCGCCGGGGATCACCGCCTTGAGCTTGTGGCCGGTGCGCACCCCGCCCGCCATCTCGAGCAGCTTGGCGAACGGCGTGCCGAGCTTCACCTCGTAGTTGCCAGGACGGTTGACGTGCCCGCTCACGGTGAACAGCTTGGTGCCGCCGTTGTTGGGCTTGCCGAGCGCGAGGAACGCGTCGCCGCCGTTGCGCACGATCCACGGCACCGCGGCGAAGGTCTCGGTGTTGTTGATGGTGGTGGGCTTGCCGTACAGGCCGTAGCTCGCCGGGAACGGCGGCTTGAAGCGCGGCATGCCCTTCTTGCCCTCGAGCGACTCGAGCAGCGCGGTCTCTTCGCCGCAGATGTAGGCGCCGTAGCCCGGCACCGCGTACAGCTCGTAGCTGAAGTCCGAGCCGAGGATGTTCTTGCCGAGGTAGCCCGCGGCGCGCGCTTCCTTCAGCGCTTCCTCGAACTGCTCGTAGGTTTCCCAGATCTCGCCGTGGATGTAGTTATAGCCGGCGGTGGCCGCCATGGCGTAGCCGGCGATGATCATTCCCTCGATGCAGGAGTGCGGGTTGTAGCGCAGCAGGTCGCGGTCCTTGCAGGTGCCGGGCTCGCCCTCGTCCGAGTTGCACACCACGTACTTGGCGCCCGGAAAGGCGCGCGGCATGAACGACCACTTGAGCCCCGTCGGGAATCCCGCGCCGCCGCGGCCGCGCAGGGCGGACTTCTTCAGCTCGGCGATCAGGTCTTCCGGCTTGATTTTTTCACTTAGGATTTTCTTGAGCGCGGCATAGCCATCGCGCTTCTCGTAGTCGGCAAGACGCCAGTTCTGGCCGTCGATGCCCTTCATCAAAATCGCGTCGGGGCCGTAATCGAGCATTACTTGAGGTCCTCGAGCAGGCGGTCGAGCTTCTCGTTACTCATGTAGTCGTGCATCTTCTTGTTGTTCACCAGCACCACCGGCGCCATGGCGCAGGCGCCCATGCACTCGCCTTCCTTCAGCGTGAACTTGCCGTCGGACGTGGTTTCGTTGAAGTCGATGCCGAGCTTCTCGCGCAGGTGGTCGCCGGCGGCGAGCGCGCCCTGCAGGCCGCACGGCAGGCAGGTGCACAGCGTGAGCTTGTACTGCCCGGTCGGCTTCAGGTTGTACATGCTGTAGAACGTCGCCACCTCGTACACCGCGACCGACGGCATGCCGAGGTACTTGGCGACGGTGTCGATCACTTCAGTGGACAGCCAGCCCTTTTCATCCTGCGCGATGATGAGCGCCATCATCACCGCCGACTGCTTGCGCTCGGGCGGGTATTTGGCGATCTCCGCGTCGATCCGCTTCAGGGAATCCGTCGTCAGCAGCATCTCGCTCATCGGTCAATCTCGCCGAACACGATGTCCTGGGTGCCGATGATCGCCACCGCATCCGCGATCATGTGGCCGCGCGCCATCTCGTCGAGCGACGCGAGGTGCGGAAAGCCCGGCGCGCGGATCTTCAAGCGATAGGGCTTGTTGGCGCCGTCGGAGATCAGGTAGATGCCGAACTCGCCCTTCGGCGCCTCGACCGCGGCGTAGCACTCGCCCTCGGGCACGTGCATGCCTTCGGTGAACAGCTTGAAGTGGTGGATCAGCTCTTCCATGTTGAGCTTCATCTCGCCGCGCGCCGGCGGCGCGACCTTGTGGTTGTCGACCATCACCGGGCCGGGATTCTTGCGCAGCCAGTCGATGCACTGGCGGATGATGCGGTTCGACTGGCGGAACTCCTCGACGCGCACCAGGTAGCGGTCGTAGCAGTCGCCGTTCTTGCCGATCGGGATGTCGAACTCGACCTTGTCGTAGACCTCGTAGGGCTGCTTCTTGCGCAGGTCCCAGGCGATGCCCGAGCCGCGGATCATGGGGCCGGTAAACCCGAGCGCCAACGCCCGTTCCGGGCTGACCACGCCGATGCCGACCGTGCGCTGCTTCCAGATGCGGTTCTCGGTGAG
>Ga0307497_10000226_pt1 | contig 12431 bp, 11 predicted proteins | sample 10_S_MG_FD_201366 | JGI IMG/M metagenome (GOLD analysis project Ga0307497, IMG submission 201366) | Soil microbial communities from Populus trichocarpa stands in riparian zone in the Pacific Northwest, United States - 10_S | ecosystem: Environmental > Terrestrial > Soil > Riparian zone > Trees...
AGAAGTCGTTCACCCAGGCGCTGCCGCGCAGCGACTCGCCCGAGGAATGGCCCGGGGTGTGCCACTGGTCCTTCGCCATCCAGACGTAGTTCTTGAGCGCGTCGTAGAACGGGGTGCGGGCGCGCTCCTGGATCTGGGCGTTGAGGATGCGGTAGATGCCGCGGTAGTCGCGCTCTTCCCGGTAGAAGTATCCGTCGACCGACTCGGCGAACAGGGCGTCGACCACGTCGTCTTCCTTCTCCTGCGCGATCAGGATATAGACGTCGAGCTCGGGTCGAAACCGGGTGATGCGCTGGACCAGCTCCAGCGCCGACATCTGCAGTTGCTTCTTATCCTTGTCCTTGCCGTTATTCCGCGACAGCGAATAGAGCGTATCGTCCACCAGCACCGCCTGCAGGTCGCCGTCGGACTCGATCACCGACAGCGCTTCCTTGGCGGTGGCTACGCCGGTGAAGCTGATCCCGAGGGGATTGTCGAGCGCGCGCGCGGCGGCGTTGAGGCCCTTGACGAACTCGCGCAGCACCAGATGCTCATCGTTGATGACGAGGATGCGGCACGAAAGTTTGGGCATCAAAGCGTGGGCATCAGCACGGCTCAGTATAATTTTGCATGCCCGAGCCGGCCGTCGAGCCGGACTTCTCGACGAAATTGCAGAGTGCTACTTCAGGGTCTTGAGCGCGTGCGCGAGTCGGCTTTTGTGGCGGTCGCCCGCGTTCCGGTGCAGCACGCCCTTGGCGACCACGCGGTCGATGACGCGCTGCGACGCGCGCAGCACGCTCTCCGCCGCGGCTCGATCGCCCCCCGCCACGGCCTTCTTCACGTTCTTGATCGCCGTGCGCACGGCCGTGCGCAGGCTCATGTTGTGCACGCGGCGCACCTGCGCCTGGTGGGCGCGCTTCCGCGCGGACTTGGTGTTGGCCATGAATTCGATGCCCTTAGAAGGGGCGGGATTTTAACATGAACCTCCTGCGGGCCTTGGTCACGGTGAGCGGCCTGACCTTTGTCAGCCGGATCCTCGGCTTCGCGCGCGATTTCATCATCGCCCGGGCGTTCGGCGCGGGCCTCGCGACCGACGCGTTCTTCGTCGCGTTTCGCCTGCCGAACCTGCTGCGGCGCCTGTTCGCCGAGGGGGCCTTCTCGCAGGCGTTCGTGCCGGTGCTCGCCGAGCAGAAGAACAAGACCTCGCCCGAGGAGGTGCGATCGCTCATCGACCGGACCGCGACCCTGCTCTTCCTGGCGCTGGTTGTGACCGCGCTCCTCGGCATGGCCATCGCGCCCCTCGTCGTCTACGTCTCGGCGCCCGGCTTCGCCTCCGATCCGGCGAAGTTCGGCCTGACCGTGACCATGCTGCGGATCACGTTCCCCTACATCGCGTTCATCTCGCTGGTGGCCCTGGCCGCCGGGGTGCTGAATACCTGGAACCGCTTCTCGGTGCCGGCGATCACGCCGGCGCTGCTCAACGTGTCCTTCATCGTCGGCGCGCTCTTCCTGGCCGAGCGCTTCGACCCGCCGGTGCTGGTGCTCGCGTGGGCGGTGTTCGCCGGCGGGGTGCTGCAGCTCGCCTTCCAGGTGCCCTTCCTCGCCAGGCTGGGACTGCTGCCGCGCTGGCGCCTGGACTTTTCGCACCCCGGGGTGCGCCGGATCCTGAAGCTGATGGGTCCGGCGACCTTCGGCGTGTCGATCAGCCAGATTTCGCTCCTCATCAACACGATCTTCGCCTCGTTCCTCGTGACGGGCAGCGTGTCGTGGCTCTACTACGCCGACCGGCTGATGGAGTTTCCCTCCGGCATGCTCGGCGTCGCCTTGGGCACCATCCTGCTGCCGAGCCTGTCGAAATACCACGCCGATGCCAACCACGAGGAGTACGCCCGCCTGCTCGATTGGGGCCTGCGCGTCACGGTATTGCTCGCCGTCCCGGCCACGGTGGCGCTGGCGGTGCTGGCGTTGCCGCTGATCGCGGCGCTCTTTCACTACGGGCGGTTCACCGCGGAGGACGCGTGGATGACGCGCCAGGCGTTGATGGCCTACAGCGTCGGCCTGGTCGGCATCATCACGGTCAAGATCCTCGCGCCGGGCTTCTACGCGCGACAGAACATCGTGACCCCGGTGAAAATCGGGATTCTCACCCTCGTGGCTACCCAGGCCCTGAACGTCGCTCTTGTCGGTCCGCTGAAGCATGCCGGGCTCGCGCTTGCCATCAGCCTCGGAGCCTGCCTCAACGCGGCGCTGCTCTACCGCGGTTTGAGGAAAGACGGGGTGTACAAACCGGTTCCGGGCTGGCCCGTCTTCCTGCTGAAAGTCGGTGCGTCCGTGGGCTTCATGGCGATCGTGCTCTTCACCACCATGGGAGACGAGAGATGGTGGCTCGCCGCAGGATGGGAGAAGAAGATCCCGGCGCTGACCGGACTGGTGGTCCTCGGCGCCGCAGCATACCTGGGGTGCCTGCTCGCGTTCGGCTTCAGGCCGCGCGATTTCTCGCGCCGGGCGGCGGGATGAGCCTCGAGCGCTTTGCGCAGGAAGTGAGGCGCGAGGACCGCGACATCGACCTGGCGCAGTGCTGCCTGCTGATCGCGCAAGACCCGTACCCGGCGCTGGATGTCGGGCGTTACATGGACGAAATCGAGCGCATGGCGCTGCGCGTGCGCGCGGGCATACCCGAGGCTATGGACCTCGAAGAGCGCATCGTGGCGTTGAACGAGTTCCTGTTCGGCGAGCTGGGGTACCGCGGAAACACGCGCGACTACTACGATCCGCGCAACAGCTACCTGAACGACGTGCTCGACCGCAGGACCGGCATCCCGATCACCCTTTCTGTGCTCTACATGGAGCTTGGCCGGCGCGTCGGGCTCGCGGTCGACGGCGTGTCGTTTCCCGGGCATTTCCTGGTGCGGGTGCAGCTGCGCGGCGGCGTGATCGTGCTCGATCCGTTCGCGGGCGGGGCGCCGCAGTCCGAGGCGGAGCTGCGCGCACGGCTGAAGCGCGTGATTCCGGAAGGGGTCGCCGACGACGTGCCGGTGGCCGAGCTGCCGCTCGACCAGTTCCTGGAGCCGGCGACCAAGCGCCAGATCCTGATACGCCTGCTGCGCAACCTGAAGGCCATCTACCGCGACGCCGACAAGCCCGAGCGGCAGCTCGAGGTGCTGAACCGGATGCTCGCCGTCACGCCCGAGGCCGCAGCCGAGCTGCGCGACCGCGGCCAGGTCTACCAGCGCCTGGAGTGCTGGCAGCCGGCGCTCAAGGACTTCACCGACTACCTCGAGCGCGAGCCCGATGCCTCCGACGTCGACGACGTGCGTGTCAGGATGATGGAGCTGAGGGCGCTTTGCTCGCGGATGAGTTGACTTTCCTGACGGTTTGCTTAAGCCTGCGCGGCGATCCCGCGAATAGAATGACCCGCTTTTCATCTGAGAGGAAGAGGAAAATGACCCGCAGAACGTTTCTGAAGAACGCCGCGGCCGGCGTCGCGGCAAGCACGCTCGCCGCCCCGGCGATCGCGCAATCGCAACCGGCCATCCAGTGGCGCCTCGCCGCGAGCTGGCCCAAGAGCCTGGACACGCTGTTTGGCGGCGCCGACCTCGTCGCCAAGCGCGTCGGCGAGCTCACCGACGGCAAGTTCCAGATCCGCACCTTCGCCGCCGGAGAGATCGTGCCGGCGCTGCAGGTGCTCGACGCCGTGCAGGCCGGCACCGTGGAGCTCGGCCATACGGCCCTGTACTACTACTTCGGCAAGGACGCGGCCTTCGCCCTCGCCTGCGCCGTGTGCTTTGGGCCCAACAACCGCCAGTCGAATGCCTGGTGGTACCACGGGGGCGGCGAGAAGGCTTTGGAGCCGCTCTGTAAGGAATACGGCATCAAGGCGATCCTCGCCGGCAACACCGGCTGCCAGATGGGCGGCTGGTACCGCAAGGAGATCAAGAGCGTGGCGGACCTGAAGGGCCTCAAGATGCGCATCGGCGGCATGGCCGGCCTGGTCCTCGCCAAGCTCGGCGTGGTGCCGCAGCTGATTGGCGGCCCGGATATCTACCCCGCGCTGGAGAAAGGCACCATCGATGCAGCTGAGTGGGTCGGCCCCTACGATGACGAGAAGCTCGGCTTCAACAAGGTCGCAAAGTTCTATTACTACCCCGGCTTCTGGGAAGGCGGCCCGATGCTGCATACGCTCGTCAATGAGAAGAAATGGAACGAGCTGCCGAAGAGCTACCAAGCGGCGCTCAGCACCGCGTGCGCGGAAGCCAACGTGTGGATGCCGGCCAAGTACGACGAGCTCAACCCGATCGCGCTGCGCCGCCTGGTGGGTAGCGGCACGCAGCTGCGTCCTTTCCCGCGCCCGGTCCTGGAGGCTGCCGAAAAGGCGTCCTACGAGCTCTACGACGAGCTCAAGGCGAAGAGCAAGCACTGGGCGCGCGTGTACCCGGAGTGGCTCAAGTTCCGCAACGAGCAGTTTCTCTGGTTCCGCGCCGCCGAGCACACCTACGACTCGTACGCTTTCAACTCCAAGCTGGGCATGGCCGCGCAATAACCGCTGCTATTTCTTGGGAGTCCCGAAGTCGGGCGGCGCGGATTCCTCGCGCTGCTCCTCGGGAGTCTCCTGCGGGAGCTCGATCTTCACCTTGGAGGGGTCGAAGCTAGCTTTCTCCAGGTTTCCGGTGACCAGGCCAGGGAAGGCGATCACGATCGCTACCATGATGACCTGGATCACCACGAACGGCACCGCGCCCCAGTAGATCTGCCCGGTGGTGACGCCCTGGATGGGCCTGCGCAGGATCTTGTCGACGTACTCCCGGGAGGGCGCGACGCTGCGCAGATAGAACAGCGCGTAGCCGAACGGCGGATGCATGAACGAGGTCTGCATGTTGACGCCGAGGAGCACGCCGAACCAGATGAGATCGATGCCGAGCTTGTCGGCGACCGGCGCGAGCAGCGGCACGATGATGAAGGCGAGCTCGAAGAAGTCGAGGAAGAAGGCGAGGAAGAAGGTGAGGAGGTTGACCACGATGAGGAAGCCGATCTTGCCCCCGGGCAGGCTGGTGAGCAGGTGCTCGATCCAGAGGTCGCCGTTCACGCCGCGGAAGGTCAGGCTGAAGACGGTTGCGCCGACCAGGATGAAGACCACGAACGTGGTGAGCTTGGCGGTCGAGTTCATCGCCTGGCGCAAGAGCGACCAGGTGAGGCGCCGGTTGATGAGCGCGAGCACGAGCGCGCCGGTGGCGCCCATGGCGCCACCCTCGGTGGGCGTCGCCACGCCGAGGAAAATCGTGCCGAGGACGAGGAAGATGAGCGCCAGCGGCGGGATCAGGACGAACACCACCCGACCCGCGAGCTTCCAGCCGCGCAGCGGCCGGGCCTCGGACGGCAGCGCCGGCGCAGCGTTCGGACGCACGAAGGTCACGCCGAGGACATAGACCGCGTAAAGCGCCGTCAGCACCAGCCCCGGAAAGATCGCGCCGGCGTACATGTCGCCCACCGAGCGGCCGAGCTGGTCGGCGAGCACGATCAGCACGAGCGAGGGCGGGATGATCTGCGCGAGCGTGCCCGAAGCGGCGATCACGCCCGTCGCGAGGCGCCGGTCGTAGCCGTAGCGCAGCATGATCGGGAGCGAAATCAGCCCCATCGAGATGACGGAGGCGGCGACCACGCCGGTGGTCGCCGCGAGGAGCGCGCCGACGAAGACCACCGCATAGGCGAGGCCGCCGCGGATCGGGCCGAACAGCTGGCCGATGGTGTCGAGCAAGTCCTCGGCCATGCCGCTCCGCTCGAGGATGAGGCCCATGAAAGTGAAGAACGGCACCGCGAGCAGCGTCTCGTTCGACATGATGCCGAAGATGCGCTCGGGGAGCGCCTGGAACAACGCCTCGTTCAGCAGTCCGAGCTGGATGCCGAGCAGGCCGAACGACAGGCCGAGCGCGGCGAGTGCAAAGGACACGGGGAAGCCGACCAGCAGGAACACGATCAGCCCGGCAAACATGATCGGGGCGATGTTGGCGACCAGGAAGGCGCTCATTTCCTGCCCTCGCGCTCCACGTCGAGCACCATGTCGAGGCCGGGGTCCTTGTGCTTCTCCACCGGATCCGGAATCAGGCCGCGCAGGTAGGCGATGCGCTTGATGAGCTCCGAGAAACCCTGCGCGCTGAGGAGGAAGAAGCCGAGCGGGACGAGTAGCCGCGCCGGCCAGCGGATGAGGCCGCCCGCGCTGCCCGAGATCTCGCCGCTGTTCCACGCGTTCATGAACACCGGCCACGACAGCCACATGATGAACAGCGACATCGGCAGCAAGAAAAAGACGATGCCGAACACGTCGATCCAGACCTGCGCGCGCCGCGAGAGCTGCGAGGAGACGACGTCGATGCGGATGTGCTCGTTGTGAAGCAGGGTGTAGCCCGAGCAGAGCAGGAACACGCCGGCGAAGAGATACCACTGGAGCTCGAGCCAGGCGTTCGACGCCACGTTGATCGCGTAGCGCGAGGTCGCGTTGGCCGCGCTTACCAGCACCGTAATAAGGACGCACCAGTAGACCAGGCGGCCGATCCGCTCGTTGGCGAAATCGATCGCCCGCGATAGTGCGAGCAAGCCGTTCATGTCCTCCTCCTCAGGGGGATAGTACCGAACTGGGCGTCAGCGAGCCGGCGTCAGTTTCGCGTCAGTCGAAGACGATCTGAGCTCGAGCGCGCGCGCGTGCACCGCGGCGCGAAGCGCGGGCTTGTAGCCGAGCGCGAACAGGATTTCCGCGCCCAGGAATATCGGCGCGACGAAGATCTGGAACAGGTTGTCGACCAGCGCGGGCTTGCGCCCTTCGAACGCGTGCCCGGCGAGCTGCAGGATCCAGCCGCCGACGAAGAGCGCGCCGAACCAGGTCCAGGCGCGCGCGGCGCCGCCGGCCGCGATCAGCTCGGCGAGCCAGATGAGCGCGCCGAGCACCGCCAGCATCGCCACCGCGAGCGCGAAGTCGAGGACGAAGTAGTAAGCGAGCAGCGCGGCGGCAAGCAGCATGGCCGCCGTGATCTTGAAACCGAAAAAGTCTATTTCCGGCCAACTGAGAGGCACCAGGAGCGCGAGCATGATGAGCGGGACGCCCACGAAGTGCGTCGCCTTGTTACGCGCGTCCTGGTGGTAGGCCGCGTAAGTCGCCATCTGGTCTTCGAGGGTCTTCACAAAAGCACTATAATTCATGGTTTTAACCGAGTCCATGGTCGTCACGCACGGCTCATTGCAGCGCGCCCCGGGCCGGTGTGCACTGACGATCGGCAACTTCGACGGTGTGCACCGGGGTCACCGCGCGCTCATCGAGCGCGTCACCGCGAAGGCGCGCGAGCTGGAGCTCGTTTCCTGCGTGCTGACCTTCGAGCCGCACCCGCGAGAATTCTTCGACCCGCCGGCCGCGCCCGCGCGCCTCACCCGCCTGCGCGACAAGCTCGAGCTGATCGAGGCTGCCGGGGTCGAGCGCGTGCACGTGGCGCGCTTCGACCGGCGTTTTGCCTCGCTCTCGCCGGAGCGTTTCGTCGACGACGTGCTCGCGAGCGGGCTCGCCACGCGCTGGCTCCTCGTCGGGCGCGACTTCCGGTTCGGCGCGCGGCGGGCAGGCGACTTCACGGCGCTCGCGACGGCGGGCGCGCGGCACGGATTCGAGGTCGAGTCGATGGCCGACGTCCTGTTCGACGGCACGAGGGTATCGAGCTCGGCGGTACGTGCCGCGCTCGCCGCCGGCGAGTTCGATTCCGCCGAGCGCCTGCTCGGGCATCCGTATACGATCAGCGGCCGCGTCGCCCACGGCGCGAAGCTCGGACGGAGCCTCGGCTTTCCAACGGCGAACATCGTGCTGCGCCGGCCGCCGCCGCTCTCGGGCATCTTCGTGGTGGAGGTCGACGGCCTCGGCCCCGGCGTAGCGAGCGTCGGCAGGCGCCCCACGGTGAACCCGGTGCCGCTGCCGCTGCTGGAGGTGCATCTCTTCGACTGGGAGCGCGACCTGTATGGCGAGCACCTGCGGGTGCGCTTCCTGAAAAAATTGCGCGACGAGCAGAAGTACGACGGCCTCGACGCGCTTAGAGAGGCCATCGCGCACGACGCGCGGCAGGCCCGTGACTACTTCGTGAACCATGGCTGATTACAAAGACACGCTCAACCTCCCCGAAACGCCGTTTCCCATGCGCGGCGACCTCGCCAAGCGCGAGCCGCAGTGGGTGAAGCAATGGCAGGAGAAAGGCGTCTACCGGCGCCTGCGGCAGATCGCGAAGGGCCGGCCGACGTTCGTCCTGCACGACGGGCCGCCTTACGCCAACGGCGACATCCACATCGGCACGGCGGTGAACAAGATCCTCAAGGACATGGTGGTGAAGTCGCGCTCGCTCGCCGGCTTCGACGCGCGCTACGTCCCGGGCTGGGACTGCCACGGCATGCCGATCGAGGCGCAGATCGAGAAGAAGTACGGCAAGAACCTGTCGACCGCGGAAACGCAGCGGCTGTGCCGCGCGTTTGCCACCGAGCAGATCGCGATTCAGAAGGCGGGCTTCCAACGCCTCGGCGTGCTCGGCGAGTGGGACAACCCCTACCTCACCATGGCGCCCGGCAACGAGGCGAACGAGATTCGCCTGCTCGGGATCCTGCTCGGCAAGGGCTACATCTATCGTGGCTTGAAGCCGGTGAACTGGTGCTTCGATTGCGGCTCGGCGCTCGCCGAGGCGGAAATCGAGTACGAGGATCGCAAGGATCCGGCCGTCGACGTGGCTTTCCCGCTCTTTCAGGAGGATCTCAACAAGCTTGAAAAAGCTTTTGGAACAAAAATCCAAAAGCCGGCCTTCGCAGTCATCTGGACGACGACGCCCTGGACGCTGCCCGCGAACCAGGCCCTCAACGTTCATCCCGACCTCACGTATCAACTCGTCGATACGGAAAAGGGGCTCCTCGTCCTGGCGGCCGAGTTGCGCGAGGCGTGCTTGAAGCGATACGGGCTTGAAGGGAAGGTGATTGGAGAGACGAAGGGCAAGGATCTCGAGAAGATCCGGTTCAGGCATCCCTTCTACGATCGCCTGGCGCCGGTCTACCTCGGGGAATACGTCACCACGGAATCCGGTACGGGCGTCGTGCATTCGTCGCCGGCGTACGGCGTGGAGGACTTCGAATCGTGCCGCCGCTATGGCATGAAGGACGACGAGATCCTCACGCCGGTGATGGGCGACGGCAAGTACGTTGCCTCGCTGCCGCTGTTCGGCGGGCTGTCGATCTGGGACGCGAACCCGAAGGTCGTGAAGGCGATCGAGAACAAGGGCCTGCTGCTCGCGGTCGACTGGAAGTACACGCACAGCTACATGCATTGCTGGCGCCACAAGACGCCGGTGATCCTGCGCGCCACCACGCAGTGGTTCGCCTCCATGGACAAGAAAGTCGGCGGCGAGGAGCGGAGCCTCAGTTTGCGTGAACTCGCGCTGCGCGCAATCGAGCAGACGCAGTTCTTCCCCGCCTGGGGACAGGCGCGCCTGCACGGCATGATCGCGAATCGTCCGGACTGGACCCTGTCGCGCCAGCGCCAGTGGGGCGTGCCGATGCCGTTCTTTCTGCACAAGGAAACTGGCGCGCTGCACCCCCGTACGCAGGAGCTGCTCGAGGCAGTCGCGCAGCGGGTCGAGAAAGGCGGCATCGAGGCCTGGCAGGGCATCACCGCGGAAGAGTTGCTGGGTTCCGAAAGCGTGTCGTACGAAAAGGGCCGCGATACGCTCGACGTCTGGTTCGACTCGGGCAGCACCCACTTTACCGTCCTGCGCAACTCGCACCGGGAGCAGTCGACCTACCCGGCGGACATGTACCTCGAGGGCTCCGACCAGCACCGCGGCTGGTTCCACCTCGCGCTCCTCACCGGCTGCATGCTGGATGGTCGCGCGCCCTACGAGAGCCTGCTCACGCACGGCTTCGTCATCGACATCGAAGGCCGCAAGATGTCGAAGTCGAAGGGCAACACCACCTCGCCGCAGGAGATCTCGAGCACGCTCGGCGCGGAGATCCTGCGCCTGTGGGTGGCTTCGAGCGACTACAGCGGCGAGCTCACGATCTCCAACGAGATCCTGAAGCGGGTGGTGGAGAGCTACCGCCGTATCCGCAACACCCTGCGCTTCCTGCTCGCCAATGTGTCCGATTTTGACATCCAGAAGCGTGCGATGCCCGTGGCGGAAATGGTCGAGATCGACCGCTATGCGCTGGCACTGACGCGCGAGATGCAGGACCAGGTCGCGGCCGACTACGCGAGGTATCAGTTCCACCTGGTGGCGCAGCGCCTGCAGAGCTTCTGCTCGGAGGACCTGGGCGCGTTCTATTTGGATATCTTGAAAGACCGCCTATACACCAGCGGCGCCGAGTCCAAGGCGCGGCGCTCGGCGCAGCAGGCGCTCTATCACATCACGCACAGCCTCGTGCGCCTGATGGCGCCTATCCTGTCGTTTACCGCCGAGGAGCTCTGGCAGGTCTTCACCGGGAAAAGCGACGACAGCGTGTTCTTCCACACCCTGCACGAGCTGCCGGTGCCGGCGGACGCGCCGGCGCTGATGGCGAAGTGGAAGCGTTTGCGCGAACTGCGCGAGCCGGTCCGCAAGCAGATCGAGGAACTGCGCACCCAGGACAAGGTCGGCGCTTCGCTCCAGGCCGAGGTGGAGCTGCGTGCCGAGGCTCAGGACTACGAATGGCTGGCGAGCCTCGGAGACGAGCTCAAGTTCCTGCTGATCACCTCGGCCGCCCGAGCTCACCGTTCGAGCGAGGCCGCAGTGGAGGTGCGGCCGAGCGAGCATCGTAAATGCGACCGCTGCTGGCATTACACCCCCGATGTCGACGAGGAAGGTTTATGCGCGCGCTGCCGTTCGAACCTGCGCGGGCCGGGGGAGACGCGGCGCTATGTCTAGGTCGGCGCCCTGGTTCACCGGCGCGGCCGCGATCGTGCTCGCCGACCAGCTCACGAAGTGGCTGGTGCTCGCGCGCTTCGCGCCGGGGGAGCGTGTCGAGCTCACCGGCTTCTTCAACCTGGTGCTGGTGTTCAACAAGGGCGCGGCGTTCAGCTTTCTCGCTGCCGAGGCGGGCTGGCAGACGCCGGTGCTCGCGGCCTTCGCCCTCGGCGCCGCGCTCGTCGTGTCGGTGCTGCTGGTGCGCTCGCCCGAGCGGCGCATGCTGTGCGCCGGCCTCGCGCTGATCCTCGGCGGCGCGCTCGGGAATCTCGTCGACCGCCTGCGCTTCGGCCACGTCGTGGACTTCCTCGATTTCCACGCCGCCGGCTGGCACTGGCCGGCGTTCAACGTCGCCGACTCGGCGATCACGATCGGCGCGGCGCTCCTGATCCTGGACGGCTTGCGCCGCCATGAAAAGCGGGCTGGCGCTCCTTCTTAAGGCGCTCGCCTTCGCGGCGCACAAGCACCGCGACCAGCGGCGCAAGGATGCCCAGGCTTCCCCCTACATCAACCACCCCATCGCCCTCGCCGACGTCCTGGTGAACGAGGCCGGGGTGAGCGATGTCGAAGTACTCTGTGCGGCCCTCCTTCACGACACCATCGAGGATACCGAGACGACGCCCGAGGAGCTGGAACGCGAGTTCGGCCGCGAAATCGCCGAGATCGTGATCGAGCTGACCGACAACAAGATGCTGAAGAAGCGCACGCGCAAGCGAATGCAGATCGCGCACGCGGCCAGCGCGAGCCGCGAAGCCAAGCTGGTGAAGCTCGCCGACAAGATCTGCAACCTGCGCGACGTCACCGCGAGGCCGCCGGCGAACTGGGATCTCGAGCGACGCCGCGAATATTTCGACTGGGCGAAGACGGTGGTCGATCGCCTGCGCGGCGCCGATCCGCGGCTGGAAGCGGCGTTCGACCGCGCCTACGCGCAGCGCCCCGAATGAGAGAGAATGAGGCGATGGAAGTGATGCTGGCCAGCCCGCGCGGCTTCTGCGCCGGCGTCGAGCGCGCGATCGAGATCGTCGAGCGCGCGCTCGAGCTGCGCGGGGCGCCGATCTACGTGCGCCACGAGATCGTGCACAACAAGTACGTGGTCGAGAACCTGCGCGCGAAGGGCGCGGTGTTCGTCGAGGAGCTTGACGAGGTGCCGGCCGGCGCCACCGTCATCTTCAGCGCGCACGGCGTGTCGAAGGAAGTGCGCTCGCAGGCAGAGCGCCGCGGCCTCAAGGTGTTCGACGCCACCTGCCCGCTCGTCACCAAGGTGCATGTGGAGGTGACCAAGATGGTGCGCGAGGGCTACGAGATCGTGATGATCGGCCACCGCGGCCACCCGGAGGCCGAAGGCACCATGGGCCAGGCCGCCGCCGGCATGCATCTCGTCGAGACGGTGGACGACGTCGCCGCGCTGCGGCCGGCTTCCGACAAGCTCTCGTACGTTACGCAGACCACGCTCTCGGTGGACGACGCCGCCTCGGTCATCGCCGCGCTCAAGGCGCGCTTTCCGCGCATCGTCGG
>Ga0307497_10000227_pt1 | contig 12418 bp, 15 predicted proteins | sample 10_S_MG_FD_201366 | JGI IMG/M metagenome (GOLD analysis project Ga0307497, IMG submission 201366) | Soil microbial communities from Populus trichocarpa stands in riparian zone in the Pacific Northwest, United States - 10_S | ecosystem: Environmental > Terrestrial > Soil > Riparian zone > Trees...
CTCGGCGCCTTCGTCGCTGCCAAGTTTGTACACCAGCCGCTCGGGTTTCACCACCTCGAGGTAAGTGACCCGGTTGCGGTAGTCGCGGCCATCCGGCCCGTGCATGACGTAGCGCCACACGCCGCCCGGCCTCAGGTCCATGCCGTGGGTGGTCGTAGTGAAGCCGTTCGGGCCCCACCATTTCGCGATGTGCTGCGGATCGGTCCACACCGTCCAAACCAGCTCGCGCGGCGCGTCGAACAGGCGCACCGCGGCGATCTCGCGGTCGCCGACGAGCTTCTCGCTTCGCCGCGTCTCGACGAAGTTCTTCAGATTGGAGCCGACGATCCCGGTCCAGCCCGCGAGGAAATTCGCTTTCGCGAAGGCGTCGATCTTTGGGAAGGTCTCGAGCCCGGTGTGCGTGAGCCTCAGCCTGGTCTTCTTCCCTTCGGCGAACAGCTCGAAGGTCACCAGCGAATCGCCCGCATAGCCTTCGTAGCGCCAAGTGTAGGCGAGGCGCTTGTTGGGAATCGCTTCGGTGACCTTGCAGCGGTGGAGGTACTTGGTTTCTTCTTTTCCGGCGCGGAACTGGAACTCGAATCCCGCCCGCGGCTCGAACGCGGGGAAGTCGAAATACCAGTGGCGCATGTCGTCCACGTCGGTGAGCGCCTTCCACACCAGGGCGACGGGGGCATCGAACACGCGCTCGAGCACGAGCGGCTGCTCCTTCGTCGCCAGGTTACTTCTTGCGTCCATTTCCTTTCTCCTTTCGGGCTTCCTTGTCCTTGCGCTGCAGTTCCTTCAGGTAGCTGTCCAGTCTGCTCAAGCTCTCCTCCCAGTGGCGCCGGTAGAACTCGACCCAGTCGGCGACGCCCTTCAGAGGGTTGGCCTGCAGCCGGCAGGGGCGCCACTGCGCCTCGCGCCCGCGCTCGATCAGCCCGGCGCGCTCGAGCACCTTCAGGTGCTTGGACACTGCGGGCAGGCTCATGTCGAAGGGCTTCGCGATCTCGAGCACCGAGGTCTCGCCCGAGGCGAGCCGCGCGAGGATCGCCCGCCGCGTGGGATCGGCGAGCGCGGCGAAGGTGGCGCTAAGGCGGTCTGCGGTCATACTGTATTTAACTAAAAGGTTAAATACAACCTCGCCGCTTGTCAACTGCGCTTGGGGCGGCGCACGGCACGCACTTTGCCGCTCGGCCCGCCGCCCGCGTAGAACAGGCCGGCGCCATCGGACTCGAGGCCCGACACGAAGACGCCTTCGGGCATGGTGAGCCGGGCCAAAACCTTGCCGCTCTTGGGGTCGACGCGCCGGATGTCGCTCTCGTCGCCTTCCCATGTGCCATGCCAGAGCTCGCCGTCGACCCACGTCACGCCCGTGACGAAGCGGTTCGACTCGATCGTGCGCAGGATCGCGCCGGTCTGGGGATCGATCTGGTGGATCTTCCGGTCGCGGTACTGCCCGACCCAGAGCGTGCCCTCGGCCCACGTAAGGCCCGAGTCGTTACCGTTGCCGGGCGCCGGAATGGTCGTGATGACCGTTCCTGTAGCGGGATCCACTTTTTGAATGCGATCGGCGGCGAGCTGATAGAAGTGGCGCCCGTCGAACGCCGTGCCGGCGTCGGATGCGACGTCGATGGCGCGCACCGCCCGGCCGCTCGACGGATCGAACGCGCGCAGCGTGTCGCCTGCGGCGAACCACACGTGGGTGCCGTCGAACGTCACGCCGGCCACCTTCGGGGCATCCGGAAACGGGCCGTATTCGCGGACGATCTCGGCTACCTGCGCGCCGGACCTTGCACTGCTTTTCGATCGCTTCATGCGTTGCTCCTTCCTTGTGTTGCGATCAGCCTAGCCCATGCCGGGCGGAGCGGGGAGTAACAAGGTCGTCGCGAATCCTGCGACCGGCGCAGCGAGCCAGCGGCGCGCCCGGCCGCGACCGAGCGTGCGCACCTTGCCGGACGCCTCGAGAGCGCCGAGCGAGCGCTGCACCGTTCGCTGGCTCGAGCCGAGCGCCAGAGCGAGCGCCGATGTGGACCACGCTTCGCCGTCAGCCATGAGCGCGAGCACTGCCGCGTCCGTGCTTTCGATGGGCGGCGCGAGGACCTGCACTTCGCCCGCCCTGGGCAGGAGCGCGAAGCCGCCAGGTGTCGCGCGCACGTCGGCCAGCGGACGGAGCTCCCTTCGCAGGCGGCCGAGCTCGACGCGGAGCCGCGCGCGATGCGATTCATTGATGTGCCGGGCACGGAAGGCGCGCTCGCAGAGAACCTCGCGAGTCGCCTCGCCGGGCCATGCCTCGGCCAGCGAGCGCAGGAGCGCGAACAGGACCGGGCGTCGCTCGAGGCGCACTTCACGCCGCTGAGCTCGCGCGACCCGCCGGCACGCGTCCACGATCAGGTGCTGCGAGGCGAGCACCGTTTCCACTTCCGCCAGTACGAGAGGCCGTTCCGTGCCTTTCGCGATGAGCCGCGCTGCCGGAAGCGCGAGCGTGAGCTCGGCTCGCTCGACTTCGGCGCGGAGCGGATTGATGCCAGAACGGTCTGCCGCCGTTCGGGCACGGGCCAGCGCCGCCCGGGCGGGCGCGGTGTGGCCGCGGCGCAGCGCGATCTCGAACGCGACGAGCTCGCCCCTGGCCATCAGCATTGCCGGAGCCGCGCGAAGGTCCAGCTCGTCGAGCGCGTCGTCCGCTTCGATCACCCGGCCGAGCAGGAGCAGCCGGCGGATCTGCAGGAGGGCGGCGTGAAGCTCGTTGTCGCGATCGCCCAGGGCGTCGAACGTGCGCCGGGCCTCCTCGAGCGTGTGCGTCGGCCAGCGGAGGTCGCGCGATACGAGCGCTACTTCGGCTTCGGCGGTTACGCATCGCGCGCGCTCCACGCGCTCTCTCGGGCCGAACGCGCGCGCCGCGCGCCGCAGGAGCATCCTGGCTTTCACGAGCTCGCCGAGCTGGGCCATGGCGATCCCGCGCAGGGCGAGCGCGGGTGCGTCGTCCCGAAGCGCGATCAGCTTGAGCGCGCCCAGGGGGTCGCCTGCCTTGAGTGCCCTTGCTGCCGCCGTGACGAGCGAATCCATGTCGCTTCCTATCCCGCGATCGGGCACCACCAAAACGCGTCACAGTTGTTACTCACGGTTCGCCGTCGCTGAAGGCTAGCCTGTCGCCGGTCTGTGAACGCAGTCGTTTCCTACAACCAGTAAAGGAGAAAGCAAATGGCGGATATTCTGCATCGAGTTGGAATCAAATCGTCCACGAATGAAGTCTATAAGGCCTTGGCTACGCGTGAAGGCTCGGCAGCGTGGTGGACGAGCAACACGCTAGGGGAAAGCAAGGTCGGCGGAGTGCTCAAGTTCCGCTTCAGCGCCGGCGGCGACGAGATCGGCGGCTTCGACATGAAGATTCTCGAGCTTCAGCCCGCCAAGCGCGTGCTATGGCAAGTGGTCGACGGGCCCGAAGAATGGATCGGCACCAAGATAAGCTTTGATCTCGAACAATCGGGCGACCATGCCATCGTCCTCTTCAAGCACCAGGGCTGGAAGGAGCCGGTGGAATTCATGCACCATTGCAGCACCAAGTGGGCGATCTATCTGATGAGCTTGAAGTCGCTCGTGGAAACCGGGAAAGGTACGCCCAACCCGAACGACACCCACATAAGCGGAGACGGGCCGGACTGAACTATGTCTTCAGCCGGTAGCCTGTCCTGAAGATCCACGCAACGACCGCCATGGAGCCCGCAAGGAAGGCGCCGGTCATGGCGAGGCTCACCCAGACCTCGACGTCGGCGAGGCCGTAGAAGCTCCAGCGGAAGCCGCTCACGAGGTAGACGACGGGGTTGAACAGCGACACGGTCTGCCAGAAGGGCGGCAGCATGTCGATCGAGTAGAAGCTGCCGCCGAGAAACGTCAATGGGGTGATGATGAGGAGTGGTATGGCCTGGAGCTTCTCGAAACCGTCGGCCCAGATGCCGATGATGAAACCGATGAGGCTGAAGGTCACCGAGGTCAGCACGAGGAAGAGGGCCATCCAGAAGGGATGCTCGATCCGCAGAGGCACCAGGAACGCCGCCGTCGCCAGGATGATGAGGCCGAGGATGATCGACTTGGTCGCCGCCGCACCTACGTAGCTCACGACGATCTCTAAATAGGAGACCGGCGCCGAGAGGAGCTCGTAGATCGTCCCGGTGAACTTGGGAAAGTAGATGCCGAAGGAGGCATTCGAGAGGCTCTGCGTCAGCAGCGACAGCATGATAAGCCCCGGCACGATGAAGGCGCCGTAGCTGACGTTCTCGACCTCGGGTATGCGCCCGCCGATCGCCGCGCCGAAGACGACGAAGTACAAGGCCGTCGAGATCACCGGAGCGATGATGCTCTGCATCAACGTGCGCCGCGTGCGCGACATCTCGAATTTGTAGATGGCGCGTATCGCGTATAGGTTGATGGCGTTCATTTTCTGTCGCTCACCAAAGTGACGAAGATGTCCTCGAGCGAGCTCTGGGTCGTCTGAAGATCCTTGAAGTGAACTCCGCACCCGGTCAGGTCCCGGAGGAGCGAAGCGATGGCGCTGCGGTCACCTTTTTCGTCGTAGGTATAGACCAGATCGGCGCCCTTGAGCTCGAGCCGGTAGGCGGAGAGCGCCGGCGGAATGACCGCCAGCGGCTGCTCCAGGTGCAGCGTCAGCTGCTTCCTGCCGAGCTTGCGCATCAGCTCGGCCTTGTCTTCCACCAGGATGATCTCGCCCTTGCTGATCACGCCGATGCGGTCGGCCATTTGCTCGGCCTCGTCGATGTAGTGCGTGGTGAGGATGATGGTGACGCCCGCGACCTGGAGCGAGCGCACCAGCTTCCACATGTCCTGCCGCAGCGTGACGTCAACGCCCGCGGTGGGCTCGTCCAGGAACAGCACGCGCGGTTCGTGCGACAGCGCTTTGGCGATCAGCAGGCGCCGCTTCATTCCGCCCGAGAGCGTCATCACCTTGGCGTCCTTCTTGTCCCACAGCGAGAGATCACGCAGGACCTTCTCGATGCGCGCGGGATTCGCAGGCCGGCCGAACAGCCCGCGGCTGAAGGACACGGTGTTCCACACCGATTCGAAGGCGTCGGTGGTGAGCTCCTGCGGCACTAGGCCGATCGTCGAGCGCGAGGCGCGGTAGTCGCGCACGATGTCGTGGCCGTCCACCGCGACCTTCCCCTCGCTGGGGTTGACGATGCCGCAGATGATGCTGATGAGCGTCGTCTTGCCGGCACCGTTGGGACCGAGCAGCGCAAAGATCTCGCCGCGGCGGATCTCCAGGCTGACGTTTTTCAGCGCGCGGAAGCCCGACGCATACGTTTTCGACAGATTCGTGACGGAGATAATGGGCTGCATGCGGCGTACGGCGGCATTCTACTATCCCCGCCGATTCCGCTATCATCGTTCACGCAAAATCACAGAAGGCAGCCCATGCCGAAGCCGAGGCGTCCGTCGCCCTCGGGCGACACCCCAAGATCGGGAGGAAAAGTCCCCCCCGAGCGCGTCGCCGACCTCGCCGCGGCGAGCCGCATCCTCGCCGCGCAGGGGGTCGTCGACGGCTTTGGCCACGTCTCGATGCGCCATCCTTCCGCGCCCGACCGCTACCTCATGGCGCGCGCGCTCGCGCCGGCGTTGGTCGCGCCCAAGGACATCATCGAGTACGACCTGGACAGCAATGCCTGCAACGCCGCCGGCCGGCCCAGCTTCCTCGAGCGCTTCATCCACGGCGAGATCTACAGGGCGCGGCCCGAGATCATGGCGGTCGTGCACAGCCATTCGCCCTCGGTGATCCCCTTCGGGCTGGTCGACGTGCCCATGCGCGCGATGTTCCATAACGCCGCCTTCATCGCCGCGGGCGTGCCGGTGTTCGACATCCGCGAGAAGTTCGGCGCGACCGACCTCCTCGTCAGAGACCACGCCAAGGGCGCAGCGCTCACCCAGATCATGGGGAAGCACGACGTCGCCCTCATGCGCGCCCACGGCAGCGTCGCCTGCGGGGCCACGCTCGAGACGGCGGTGTTCCGCGCGGTGTATACAGAGGTGAACGCGCGCATCCAGCACTGGACCACCGCGCTGGGGGAGGGCGCGCCGATCGCCGCGCTCGAGCCCGAGGAGGCGCGGCTCGCCGACGCCGTCAACCAGGGCGCGGGGGTGCGCGCCTGGCACCTGTGGCGCACCCAGGTCCGGAATCAGGTGAAGTGGTAGCGGCGATCATCGATAGACGTTCCGGAAGCGGCTCGTGTCCCAGCTGAGATCGTTCCAGATCTTCACGGTCTGAAGCCATTCCCCGGGTGTCGGAGCCGCCGCCATACAGGTAAACTGCGGGAATCACCGCTGGAGATCCCCATGACGCAGCCCAAGCTGAAGGAAGTCGGAGGCGCCACCTCGCTGCCCGAGCTGAAGCAACAGCTCGTCGACTGCATCCGCATGCTCGAGCGCTCGGACATCATCGACTACAACGGGCATTGCAGCATCCGCCTCGACGACGACCGCGTGCTCATCAACAGCGGCTCCTGCCAGCGCTCGAGGCTCACCGTCGAAGACATCTGCGTGATCGACCTCGAGGCGAACCAGCTCGAGGGCAAGGGCAACGCGCCGCTCGAGCGCCATCTTCATTGCGGCATCTACCGCGTGCGCCCCGACGTGCGTGCGATCGTGCACGCGCACCCGAAGTGGTCGACCTTCCTCACCATGGTCGGGGAGAGCTACAAGCCGGTGTACGCGCAGGGGTCGCTCGTCTACCCGGTGCCGCTCCTCGACTCACCCAACTCGATCAACAACCGCGCCATGGCCGACCGCCTCGCGGTGACGCTGGGCGACCGGCCCGCGGCGCTGATGAAGTCGCACGGCGCGGTCACCGTCGGCCGCGACATCGTCGAGGCCTTCGTGCTCGCGAACTACATGGAGGAAAACTCCTACCGCCAGTACATGGCGCTGCAGATCGGCAAGCCCTACGTCTTCAGCGAGGAGGAGATCGCGCTGTGCCGCGAGAAGCTGTGGAACGCGGGCCTGTTCAAGCGCACCTGGGACCACTTCCGCGCGAAGCTGGATCAGTGAAGCCGAAGGTCTACGGCATCCGCAACTGCGACACCATGAAGAAGGCCTTCGCCTGGCTGGAGGCAAGGAAGATCCCCTACGACTTGCACGACTACAAGAAGGAAGGTGTGCCACCGGGCAAGCTGAAGGAGTGGGCGGCGCGCGCGGGCTGGGAGAAGCTCGCGAACACCCGGGGGCCGACCTGGCGCAAGATCCCGGAGGCGCAGCGCGAGAACCTCACCGAAGCCCGCATCCTTGCGCTCCTTGAGCAGAACACGAGTGCGATCAGGCGGCCGATTGTCGAAGGCGGCTCGAAGCTCCTGATCGGGTTCGACCCCGCGGAATACGCGGCGACGTTGCGGCAGTGAAGCCGTTCTCGGTCGCCGGTCGCCTTGCGAGCTTGCAGCACGCCGCACGCGGCGTCGCGTTGATGGCGAGGACCCAACACAACGCGCGCATCCACCTGATCGCCACACTCCTCGTGGTCGCGCTCGGCTGGTGGCTGCGCATCAGCACCCCGGACTGGCGCTGGCTGGTCCTCGCGATCGCGCTCGTCTGGGCCGCGGAGGCGATGAACACCGCGTTCGAATACCTGTGCAACGTCGTCTCGCCCGAATTCGGCCCCATGGTCCGGAACGCCAAGGACATCGGCGCGGGCGCCGTCCTGATCTGCAGCGCCGGCGCCGCCGTGCTCGGCGTCCTCGTCTTCCTGCCCTACCTGCAGCGCTGACCGCTCAGTTGGTCTGCATGCCCTTGGCCTTGATGGCGCCAGCGGCAATGGGACTGCCGAGGAAGCGGATGAAGGCAGTCGCCGCGTCCGAGGCCCTCGCGTCCTTCGGGATGCCTGCCACGAACACCGTGTAGTTCTGCAATGCGTCCGGTATCGGCCCCACGAACTGCGCGGTGGGCTTGCCGACGATCTCGCTGATCTGCGTGATGCCCAGGGCTCCATCCCCTTGAGCGATCGTGACCTCGGTGACGTCACCGCCCGCGCCGAGCTTGATGCTGGACTTCAGCCGGTCTGCGAGACCCAGATCCTGCAGCACGCGTCCGATGTGCACGCCAGCGGCACCGCCGCGAACCGGGTCGGCGTAGACCAGGACCTTCGCCGCGAGCACCGCGCGCTTGAAATCCTCGACGTTCGCGATCGGAGGCGTCTCGGCCCCGGCCCGCACGACCAGGCCGATGCCGGTCTTGCACACCGTAACCAGGCTGTCGGGTCTGATCTTCCCAGCCTTCACCAGGCCGGGCATGGTCAGCGTCGAGCCGATGACCACGTCGGCGGCCTCGCCCTTCAGGACCCGATCGTTTACGCCGCCGACCGTGCCATAGGCGATCGTCAGCTTGTGGCCGGATGAGCGCTCGAATTCGCCGGCGATCTCCTTGAACACCGACTGCATCGCAGCGGCCGAAAGGAGACGGATCTCGTCGGCGCCCGCGGGGCTCGAGAGCGCTACGAACAGCGCGGCCGAGCTCAGGAATATCTTCATCTCGGTTCTCCTTGTCGGAATCATGCGGGAACGTGCCGCTTCGTCGGGACGCCCAGTGCCTTCCACGCCGAGTGCCCGCCGGTCATGTACCTGGCGTCGAAGCCCGCCTCGCGCAGGGCAGTCGCCATCTTGCAGCCGACGTGGAACCCGTAGGTGCAGTACACGATCACGGGATCGGACTTCGACAGCTCGCCAGCCCACTCCTGTACGCGGTCGGGATCGCGCCAGGTGGCGCCTTCGACGATGCCCTCCTGCCGCGACACGGAATGCCGAGGGCGGGCGTCGATGAGCTGCACCGGCTTGCCGGATTCCATCATCGCCTTGACCTCCTCAACGCCGATCCCCGGAACATCGCCGAACTCGGGCTGGACAAGCGGACGCGGCGGCTCGACTTTCAACGCGTCCTCGTAGCGCGCCTGCACCGCCTTCCAGTCGATGTTGCGCATGAATGCGTCGATGTAGGCTCTGGCGTTGGCACCGAAGTCGATGTGGTAGGCGTGCTCGTACATGTCGAGCGCGAGGATCGGGATGCCACCCGCCACGGCCTGCGAGTGCTCGGCGGCGTTCTGGTTGTAGAGGCGCCGGTCGCGAGGAACGTATACGAGGAGGATCCACCCCGAGCCACCCGCGGCCGCGTTCGCCATGGCGACGAACTCGTCGCGCCAGCGGCTGAACGACCCGAAATCCCGCACGATCGCGTCGGCGAGCGCGTCCGCCGGCCTCGCGTCGCTGAAGATGCCGGCCGCAGTCGCGGCTGGTGCGCCGCCGAGGCTCGCGAAGTAGAGCTCGTGCAGCAGCGTGGAGTTGAGCGCGATCAGCTGCTCGCGCTTGAGGCTGTTGATGACGTAGGGCGGCGTGCTCGAGAGGTCGAGAGACTCGAGCTTCTCGGTGATGGCGTTCAGACGCCGCATCGCGCCGCCGTAGTTGTTCTCGTAGTGGCTCTCGATGAGCTTCGGCGAGAGGCCGTTCAGCAGCCAGGGACGGCAGTAGATCGGTGCAAGTTGATAACGCATGACACTCCTTTCGCATTGCGAATCGGAGCGGTGCTTGGTACGCGGTGAGCGTGCTTGAAACCGGGTGACACCCCGACGACCCGGCTGGGCGCACTGAAGTGCGCCCACTAATAGGATTTCGGTTCGAGCTTTGCGCGCGCCTCCTAGCGAACCTTGTAAGCGAGCACCCTCGCGGGCGAGGAACCGCTCGCCGGCGCGGCGACGTACAGGACGCCGTCTTCGGGAACGTAGAATCCCGTTCGCGCGCGCGCGGCCGTTTTCACCGTTCCTTCGAGCGCGTAATGGTCGGGATCGTGCTGGCGCACGATGTCGATCCGGCCCTCGCCGCAGACCACGTAAATGCGCTTGCGCGCCGGGTCGAAGAACAGATCGTCCGTGTCCCCGCCTATGGCTTGCTTCGCGACCACCCGCCCGGTGTCCGTGTCGTAGACGATGAGCACGGCCGGCGCGCGCGCGCCGACGAACAGGCGCCGGCCCGCTTCGTCGAGCGCCATCGGGAAGTTCGCGACTGCGGGCACGCTCCAGCTCCCGACCACGGTCTGTTTGGCGCGGTCCACGACCGAGATCCGCCCCGCGGTCGGCACGTTGACGAAGATGCGCGTCCCGTTCCGCTCCAGCTGGAACGATTCGGGATGCCCCGGGAGCGCGATGTCGCCGGCGGACGCGCCGGTGGTCGCGTCGAGCACCCGCAGCGCGCCCCTGCCGTAGCCGACGTAGACCTTGCGCGCCTGAGCGTCGTAGCGGACATTGTCGGCGTCCTCGAGTCCCGTCACATGGCCGACAAGCACGAGCGATTCCGCGTCCAGGATGTCCAGCCGGTTCGCGGTGCTGTTCGCGACGAAGACCCGGTTGCTGTCCGGTACGTGCAGGATGCCCTGCGGCTCGCCGAAGCCGTCGAGGCTGCGCTCGCGCTTGCGCGCGTTCAGGTCCAGCACCTCCACCGTATCGTTGCCGAGCGCGGCGACGAATAGGCGGTGGCGTTTCGCGTCCACGCCGAAGTGGTCGATGCGGCCTTTTACCCCGGGCATGACGATGTCGGCGGTGAGTTGCGGGAGCGCTCCCTGCGCGATCGCAAGGGCCGGGCACAGCAGGAGGCAGAACAGAAATGACTTCACGATCGCGGATCCTTCTTGAATGAAAAAGTCCAGGTCAACCCCAAGCGAACCTCGCGGACGAGTTCGTCGCCCGAGCGAGCGAAGCGCAGGCCGAGATCGAGCATAAGGTCCTCCCGCGCCCGCCACATTGCGCCCACCAGGGCCGAGCTGGTGCGGGGGCCGCCCGACGCCTGCTCGCCGAAGACTTCGGCGACGGGGCGCAGGGGCCAGGAGTAGGGCCCTTCCAGAATCGCGCCCACGAACACGTCGGGCTCGTGCTCGCGGTTCCACGCGAGCGCGGCGTTGAGGTGCAGCGTGCCCGCTTTCCAGCGCTGAGAAACGATGCCCGCGAGCGACGCGCCGGTGCCCGACTCGCCGTGCACCTCGGGCAGCAGCAGCCCGTACTCGGCGGCGATGCTCGGTCCGCTCGCGTCCTGCAGCGCGCCCTCGCGCAGCACGGTCTTCACGAACACGCCGGTATCGACAATCGACGAAGATGGCTCGCCGGATGCCGGATCCAGCGCGACCTGTCGCTGCCCCTCCAGTACCAGCTCGCTGCGCCAGGGCAGGCCGAGGTTCGCGACGACCGCCGGGGCCACGCGGAAGCTGCTGTCGCCCTCGCGCAGCCAGCCGATCGGGCCGAGCTCCAGCTCGAATTCGCCGGAGGCCGCGACGTCCGCGTCAGTGGAATCGAAGGGACGGTATGCGAGGGCGGGTGCGGCGAGCATCGCGAGCAGCATTGTGGCGCAGAGTCTTCCCATCATTTCCCGCCGTAGCCGAAGTCGTCGAACAGCGTCACGCTGTCGGCCTTGGTCCATACGCCTACGGCGCCTGAGCCTGCAATGTGCGCGTCCTCCATCTCGATGGTCGGCTTGCCGTCGTAGATCACGCGGATAATCTTTCCGGCAAATTCCACCCGCATCGTGTGCCAGCTATTACCGGGTACCGGCGCGTCGACGTACTTGAGGGTGTTACGACGGCCGCTCGCCGTGTAGTAGAGCGAGACGTTGTTCTCCAGCGCGTTGGCGCGCGCGACGTAATAGTTGTCGCCGTCTTTCCAGCGCCACACCACGCCGCCCGCCTGGTCCTCGCGGCCCGCGAGCGGCTTGAACCTCACCTCGACCCAGCCGTCGGCGAGCGCCACGTCCGGCCGCACGCACCAGGGAAAAGTGCCGCTGCCGGATTGCTTGAGCACGTTCGGCCTGCTCGGCGCCGAGGCGTCGGCTTCGACCGTCCACTTGGGCGAGCCGCGCCCGGTGACCCCCGCGCGCCAGCCCGCAGGCAAGGTGCCCGTGGGATCGGCGTCGAAGCCGGCGGTCTGGGCCGCCGCCGTCGCTGAGAACAATGTAGCCATGATGACGAGTCCTTTCATCGAAATGCCCCTCTCACGATTCCAGCCAGACCGCCGCAGGCGATCGAGGGCAGCACCGGCAGCCGCTGCCACGCGACCATGACGGCTACGGTAACCAGCAGCACCGCCTTGGTGAACGCGTCCGGCGCAGCGTGCGGCGCCAGCTGGACGATGGTCACAGCGAGGGTGGCGATCACCGCCGGGCTGATGCCCTTCATCGCCGCCTTGATCCACGCCAGCCGCCGCACGCGGTCGAGCACCGGCACGATCGAAAGCATCAACGCGAAGGAGGGCAGGAAGATCGCGAGCGCCGCGACTGCCGCACCGGAGACGCCTGCGACCTTGTAGCCCACGTACGCCGCGACCATGATGATCGGGCCCGGCGTGAGCTGCCCGATCGCGAGGCCGTCGATGAATTCCTGCGGCGTGATCCAGTGGAACTGGTTCACGACCTGGTCCTGT
>Ga0307497_10000228_pt1 | contig 12403 bp, 4 predicted proteins | sample 10_S_MG_FD_201366 | JGI IMG/M metagenome (GOLD analysis project Ga0307497, IMG submission 201366) | Soil microbial communities from Populus trichocarpa stands in riparian zone in the Pacific Northwest, United States - 10_S | ecosystem: Environmental > Terrestrial > Soil > Riparian zone > Trees...
CAGCGTCTTGCCGCTGCCGGCATTGCGGTTGTTGAACGTCTGCGTGAAGCTCTCAGTGTCGCCACCGACCGGGGCCAGCGAGCCCGCGGTGATCAGCGGCGTTACCGCGGAGCTCGTCGAGCCGTCGTAAGCCCTGGTGTCGGTCTGAGCCGTGACGGTGATGGCCCGCTGGTTGATCACGCCCGTGTTGTCCGCAACGAACGTCAACGCATAGTTGTTGCCCGAGTTGCCATCGCTCACCGAGCCGGTGGCTGTCAGCGTCTTGCCGCTGCCGGCATCTCGGTTGTTGAACGTCTGGATGAAGCCCGCCGTATCCCCGCCGACTGGTGCCAAGGTCCCGGCTGTGATCACTGGCGTTACCGCGGAGCTCGTCGACCCGTCGTAGATCTTCGTATCGGTCTGCGCCGTTACCGTGATTGCGCGCTGGGCCATCTCGCCGATGTCGGCGTTGGCCGTGGTCGCGAGCTGATAGCCATAGACTGTCGCCGTGCCGTTGGTCGCACTGGAGAGCGCAATTCCCGAGACGCTGACGTTCTTCCCGGTGCCGGCATTTCTCGTGTCGTACGTCCCGGCCGCCGGGTTATTCAGCGTGATGGTGTCGCCATCCACCGCGCCGCTCGTCGTGTAGTTCCCCGCCGCGAGCGTAGCGGCGGTCGACCCGTCATAGGTCTTGCCGACCGTTCCGATGAGCCCCACCGTGATGCTCGGCGCGAGCGCATACAGGAACGCGTCGCCGGTGGCCTGGGCCGGGGTCGTCACCCCGAATGTTGCGTTGTACTGCTTGAAGTCGTAGGCGAGCCCGTCCCGGTCATCCAGGGTCCCGCCGCTGAACGGGTCGGGATTCGACGACCAGACGAGGAACCTGCTTCCCGCGCCCGGCGCAAGCGCTCCCGCGCCGGCGGTATTGGTGAAGCCCTGCCCGGCGAGCTCGATGCTGGTTCCTGCAGAACCGCCGGTGGCGAGCGTCCCGGTGAGCGTCAGCCTCCCGTCCGCGACCGCGCTCAGGTTGCGGCCGATTGTGGAGCTCGCCAGCGTCAACGCATTGGTGTCCGTGACCGAAGCGTCGTTTGCGCCCGAATTGATGAGGCTCACGGCGCCGGTGAAGTCGTTTGCGGCGCTGGTGAGCGTGATCGCTCCGGCTCCAGTCGTGAAGTCGGCCGCGCCCGCTCCGGAGGCCTGCGTGATCGCCCCGCTCTGCGTGATCGAGTTCGCACCCGTTGCGTTCACCGTGAGCGTGCCCGTCCCCACGCTCGAAGTCCCCAGCACGATCGCATTGGCGTCGGTGATCGCGACGTTGTCCGGACCGGAATTGTTCAGGCTCACCGCGCCCGCGAAGTCGTTGCTGGTGTCGGTTAGCGTGATCGGGTTGGCGCCTGCGCTGAAGCTCGAGGTCCCGGCAACCACCACAGGTCCGCCCTGGGTGATCGCTCCGCCCGCGATCACGGCCGCGTCGCCCCCCGCGGTCGTCGTGAAGGTCGGCAGGTCGATCGCGGCGTTGTCGAACTGAAGCGTCAGGTTGTGCAGGTTCGTCAGCGGCGTGAGCGCCGGGGTGAGCGCGCCGGCGTTGATATTGCGCAGTCCGAAGTCGTTCACGTTCGACTGCGTGCCCCCGAACGCAAATGCGCCACTGAAGTTGTTCGCCTGGGTACTCAACTGGATGTCTGATCCCGCAGCGGTAACTGTGAACGTTGCCGTCCCGGCGCCTGCCGCCTGCGTGATCGCCCCGGTCTGCGTGATGTTGCCGCCCGCGGTCACGTCGAGCGTTCCGTTGCCGAGGCTCGAACTGCCCAGCACCAGCGCGTCGGTGTCGGTGATCGACACGTTGTTCCCGCCGCTGTTATTCAGGCTCATTGCGCCGGTGAAGTTGTTGCCGGCGTCGGTCAGCGTGATCGCGTTCGCTCCAGCGTCGATTGCGGTCGTGCCGCCGACCAGGAGCGCCTGCGTCTGCGTCACCGGCCCATTGGTGGTGAGAACGAGGTTCCCCAAGATCGTCGAAGCACCGGCGTTGCCCCACTTGAACGTCGCCGCAGTGTCGTTCAGCGTCACGTTGTTGCCGCTGACGACGCGCATCTCGCCGGTGAACACGTTCGCCGCGTGAGCGAGCGTGATGTCGTTCGCCGCCCCGGCCGTGATCGAGGACCTGCCGCCCACCGTCAGCGGCCCGGCTTGCGTGATCGCTCCGTTGGCCACCAGAAAGAGATCTCCTGTTCCGGGCGACACTGTCCCCAGCACGAGCGCGTTGGCATCCGTGATGGATATGTCGCTTGCGCCGGTGTTGATGGCCGATACCGCACCCGTGAAGTCGTTTCCGGAGTTGGTCAGCGCGATCACGTCGTTCCCGGCGTTGATCGAGGTCGTGCCGCCGACCAGCAGCGCTTCCGTCTGCGTCACCGGCCCATTGGTGGTGAGCACGAGGTTCCCCAAGATCGTCGAAGCACCGGCGTTGCCCCACTTGAACGTCGCCGCAGTGTCGTTCAGCGTCACGTTGTTGCCGCTGACGACGCGCATCTCGCCGGTAAACTTGTTCGCCGCGTCAGCGAGCGTAATGTCGTTCGCCGCACCGGCCGTGATCGAGGTATGGCCACCCACCGTCAGCGCACCGGTTTGCGTGAACGCTCCGTTCGCAATCAGGAACAGATCGCCCCCCCCTGTATTCACCGGCCCCAGGGCAAGCGCGTTGGCATCCGTGATCGAGATGTCAGCCGCTCCGCTATTGATGGCCGACACCGGCCCGGTGAAGTCGTTTCCGTTGTGGGTCAGCGCGATCACTCCGCCGCCGGTCGTGAAGCTCGCGCCGGCCGCTCCTGGGGCCTGCGTGATCGCACCCGTCTGCGTGATCGTGTTCCCGCCGCTTCCCCGCACGGTGAGCGTGCCGCTGCCCACGCTCGAAGCCCCCAGCACGATCGCGTTGGTGTCCCGGATCGAGACGTCGTTCGCTCCGGAGTTGGTTAGGAACACCGCGCCGGTGAAGTCGTTCCCCGAATCGGTCAGCGTGATCGCGTTCGCTCCGGCGTTGATCGAGCTCGTTCCATCGACGCGCACGGCGTTCGCCTGCGTCACCGGTCCCGCCGCCGTCAACGACAGGTTCCCCGAGATCGACGAGTTGCCGCCGTTGCCAAAGGCGAGCGCGGTGCCGTCGCGCAGCGTCACGTTGTTGCCGCTGACGATGCGCACCTGCCCCGTGAGCTGGTTTCCCGCATCGTTCAGCGTGACGTCGTTCGCCCCGGCCGTGATCCGCGTCCTGCCGCCGACCAGCAACGGAGCCAGCTGTGTGATCGCTCCGCCCGCCACCAGAAAGAGATCACCGGTTCCCGGCGACACGCTTCCCAGCACCAGCGCGTTGGCGTTCGTGATCGAGATGTCGCTCGTTCCGGGGTTGATCGCCGATACCGCACCTGTGAAGTCGTTGCCGGCGTTGGTCAGCGCGATCACGTCGTTCCCGGCGTTGATCGAGGTCGTGCCGCCGACCAGGAGCGGCTGCGTCTGCGTCACCGGCCCATTGGTGGTGAGCACGAGGTTCCCCAAGATCGTCGAAGCACCGCCGTTGCCCCACTTGAACGTCGCCGCAGTGTCGTTCAGCGTCACGTTGTTGCCGCTGACGATTTGCATTTCGCCGCTGAAAACGTTCGCGGCGTGAGCGAGCGTGATCTCGTTCGCCGCCCCGGCCGTGATCCGGGTCTTGCCACCCGCCGTGATCGGGCCGAACTGCGTGATCGGCCCATCCGTGACGAGAAACAGGTCGCCTCCTCCTGACGACACCGTTGCCAACGCAAGCGCGTGGGCAGTCGTGATGGAGATGTCGCTCCCTCCGGTGTTGATGGCCGTCACCGCACCGGTGAAGTCGTTGCCGGCGTTGGTCAGGGTGATCGCCGCGTTCCCCCCGGTCGTGAAGCTCGCAGCGCCCGCGCCTGGTGCTTGCGTGATTGGCCCGTTCTGGGTGATCGTCCCGTTCGTCTGCACCGCGAGCGTGCCGCTCCCCACGCTCGAAGTCCCCAGCACGATCGCGTTGGTGTCCCGGATCGAGACGTCGTTCGCACCGCTGTTATTGAGGCTCACCGCGCCGATGAGGTTGTTCGTCGCCGCCGTGAGCGTGATCACGCCCACTCCGGCGTTGAGGATCGATGCACCGTCCACCTTGATCCCGCCGGCGTCCTGCGTGATCCCGACTGCGTTCACCGTCAGGTCGCTCTGCGTGTCGATCGCACCCAGTTGGATCGCGTTCACGTCGATGATCTGAATGGCGTTGGCGCCGCCGGTGTTCGTCAGCGACACCGGCCCGGTGAAGTCGTTCGCCTGGGTCAGCGTGATCACTCCGCCCCCGGTCGTGAAGCTCGCGCCGGTCGCACCCGGGGCCTGCGTGATCGCGCCCGTCTGCGTGATCGTGTTCCCGCCGCTCGCCTGCACCGTGAGCGTGCCGCTGCCCACGTTCGCAGTCCCCAGCACGATCGCGTTGGTGTCCCGGATCGAGACGTCGTTCGCGCCGGAGTTGGTCAGGGACACCGCACCGGTGAAGTCGTTTCCCGAATCGGTCAGCGTGATCGCGCTCGCTCCGGCGTTGAAGGATGACGTGCCGGTGACCGCCAGCACGTCGGATTGCGCGATCGCGCCGGCTGCGGTCGCGTTTAGGTTGCCGGCAACCGTCGAAGCGCCGAACTCGAGCGGCGTCGCGCTGCTCACGAAGACATTGCCTGCGGCGGTGCTCGTCGTCACGGCGAACGCGCCGGTGTTGTTCGTCGCGCCTCCGGTCGCGGTTCCGAACGTGAAGCCGAGCGCGCCCGATGCGGTGCCGTTATTGATTTCGTCGCGGCTCGCGAGCGTGATGTTGCCGACGGTCGCGGTGTCGGTGACGGCGCCGGTGCGCGCCGCGTTCCCGGTCGTCAGCGCGTTGCCCGCGGCTGCGAATCCGATTCCGCCGCTCGCGCCGCCGGTGCCGGCGGTGACGCTGATGCTGCCGCTCTTCGCGGTGTCCCTTCCGCCCAAGGCCGGGCCGGTGAGCTCGGCAGCCCCGGTGATCAACTGCCCGCTCGCATTGCCGGTCACGCTCGTTCCGGCGCTCAGCGTGATCGCGCCGGAGGCCGGGACATCGCCGGCGCCCGTGCCGGCCGCGGTGGCGTCGCCGGTCGTGATCACCGCGTTGATCGCAATGCTCGTCCCGGCGGTGAGGGTTACCGCTCCCGTGGTGCCGCTCGTCGCCCGGTTCGCGGTCGTGATCGGCGCGTTGACGGTGATGCTTCCGGTCTGCGCCGTCGCGCTCAGCCCGACGCCGGGGTTCGCCATGCTGATCGCGTTCGTGAACAGGAGGCTGTCCGTCGCCTGCAGCGTCACGTTCGCCGCGGCCACGTTGATCGTCACGGGATCGATCTGGCTGCACGCGTCGCCCAAGTTCGCGCATGTCGTCAGGTCCGGATCCGCGAACTGGTCGACGTCGCCGAGCGCAGCGCTGCCGCCGGTGATCACTTCGACGTTGGTCGGATCGAGCAGGAGGGTGCCGATGTTTCCGCGCGGCGCGGTCGTGTCTACTACGCCCCTGAAATCGAGCTGCCCTTGCCCGGATACTTCCACCAGGCCGCCGTTACCCGACCGGCTTCCTCCTCTTGCGCTGGTGCTGCCGTAATAGCGCGTGACTTCGTCGGCCCAGACTACGACTTTGCCCCCGTTGCCCGCTTCGGTCGCATCGGCTTTGATCGTCGCCTGGGGGCCGACGTAAGTGCGCGACGCATTCTGGATCCCGGGGTTCCTGCCCTGATAGTCGCCGCCGACGAGCACCGTGCCGCCGCCGGTGCGGCCCGAAGCCTCGATGCTCGCCTGATTGACGACGCCCACGCGCTCGCCGAGCAGCTCGACCGAGCCGCCGGCGGCGTCCGTGCCGCGCGCCTCGATCCGGCCGTCCGCCTGCAGCGTGCCTGCTTCGGCCTGGATGACGACCTTGCCGCCGCGCGCGCCGCTGGCGGCGATAACGGAGGTCGATTCGAGCGTGACGTCCTGCGTGGCCCTGATGGAGGTCGAGCCGCCGCCCGGCGTTGCGAGCGTGCCCGAGTTGGTGATGCTGCCGCCTTCGAGCCGGATGACGCCGTCGATGTTGCTGATGGTGCTGGCCGTGACGATGCCTGTGTTGTTTACCACTGAGCGCGCCAGCGCGTCGGCCGCCCTCGCGCTCAGAATGACCTGTCCGCCGTCCGCGGTGATGATCTGCCTGTTCTCGACCAGCGCATCGAGTACGCCCTTGTCGACGGCGATACTCACCAGGCTAGTGCCGTTGAGATTGACCGTGACCTGGCTGCCGGCGGCAAGGGCAATGGACCCGAGCTGCGCGGTGACCACGCCTTCGTTTCTGACCTGGGGACCCAGCAGCCCGACGTAGCCGCCATTCGCGGCGGTGATCGTGCCCTGGTTGACGACCGGGCCGGCGGTGGCGCCCTTGGTGAGTGTGTAGCGGCCGGCAAAGAAGTCGGCATTCGAGAGACCGAGAGTCGAAGCAACCAGGCCGCCCACATCGACCTGCGAGCCGGGTGCAAACAGGATGCCGTTGGGGTTGAGCAGGAAGACCTGACCGTTCGCGGAGAGACTGCCGAAGATCTCCGACGGACTCTGGCCCAACACCCGGTTCAACGCGATGGAAGAAGCGGAGGGCTGGTTGAAGCGCACGGCCTCATTCGGGGCGATCCCGAAGCTGTGCCAGTTGATGGCCGCGCGGTCGCTCGCCTGGTCGACGGTGAGGTTTGCGCCCGAGCGCTGGATGACCGCGCTGCCACCGGCTACCTCGCCACCCTCCGGCGTGGCAAGCAGCGTCACCGGTGCGAAACCGGCGAAGAGCACGCTCGCCACTGCCCTGGCGATCCTGCCGCGGCTGAAGCGGCCGTCTTTCATTCGACTCGGAGTCCCTGCATTTTCATGACCGTGCCCCGAGCAGGCTAAACCGGACCGGCTGAAAATGACACGTTCCGCGAACTCGAACTATTGACTGAACCGTAGCGCCGGCTCGTCGATCTCGGCTCGGGCGACGGATGCATCGTCATCGAGGCGGCGAAGCGCTACCGGACCACGGGTTTCGGAGTGGACATCGATCCGCGGCTCGTCGCCCTGGCGCGCGAGAACGCGAAGCGCGCGGGCGTGGAGTCGCTGGCGAGCTTCGAGGTGAAGGATCTGTTCGAGGCCGAACCTGCGCGGCGTGCGCCGCCGGCAGCGGCGGCAGTCGCCCGCTACCTCGGCGATTCGAATAGCAGCACGAAGGCGCCGGTATCCGGATCGCGCAGCATGATCTCGGCCGCGACCAACGGCGCCGCGACGCTCAGCGCCGCTAGCGAGGCAAGCGACCTCAAACCGCGCAAGCGAATCACTTGCCGAGATCGACGCAGACGATCGTGTCCATGCCGCCTTCGATCACGTCGGGTGCCGCCGGCAACGGACTCGCGGGTGAACAGACGCGGCCGTCGGGGGGAAAGAAGAACTCGCGCGTATACGTGCCGCGCGTCGGCAGTCGGTAGGCGATGAACCGCCCTTCCTTGGAGAGGAAACGAAACAGCCGGTCCGACATGTTGGACGTGATCCAGACGTCCTGCCGGCGCGGGTCGACGGCGAGAGCGTAAGGCGCCTCCGATTCGTCGGGCGAGAGTCTCGGCAATTTGTAGGTGGTGTACTTCATCGTCTTCGGCTCGAGCTTGACCAGCGCGCCGTCGCCGAATGCAGGAATCCAGAGCGTGCCGCTCGCGTCGAACCGCAGGCGCCGCGGGCCGCTCAGCGGCGGATCGTACTCTTTGACGGCGAGCGTCTTCGGATCGACGCGACCGATCTTCCCGGCCCAGAGGCGCGAGTACCAGACGCTGCCGTCGGTGGGGCTCACGTCGATGCCGTACGGGAACATGAAGCCCGCGCTCGGCCGATTCGTGGTCTTCGGCAGATCGATGACCTTCGACTCGCCCGAGGCCGGATCGAAACGGCCCAGCTGGTTCGAGATGGAGATCGTAAACCAGGCGATCCCCTTGCTATCGAAGCGGAGCGTGTGCGGCCAGAGCGCGCCGCCGCCGACGGGATAGTCCTTGAACTCCCGCGACGCCGGATCGAAGGACGTGATCGTTCCGCCGAGCGCGGAAGTTATATAGAAGCGGCCGTTCGGTCCGTACTGCAGGCTGTGCATGCCGTGGCGCGACTGGTTCATGCCGATCGGGATCGGCAGACCCATCGCGGGAAAATTGCCGCCGAGCGGGACGCCCATTGCCGGGACTGGCACCGTCTCCGTCCGGTTGGCGACCGGATCGGTGATGAAGACCGCGTCGCCGTCCACCAGGTAGAAACGCCCGTCCTTCGGATTGACCTCGCCGTCGTGCGCGATTATCGCCCCAGGCAATTTCCATTCCGTGATCTTCGCGCGCAGCATCTCGGGCGCGACGTCGGTGCTCTGCTCGACGATGTAGGGCTTGCCGTCGAAAGCCTTGGACAAGAGCTCGACGTACTCGGCCAGCGTCTCGGGATTGCTGCTGCCGACGTAGCCGAGCATGCGCTCGACCGTCGCCCGCCAGTACTCGACCGGCGCGGCTTTGCTCGTGCGTTCGTTACCGATCTGATGGCAGCTCAGGCAATCGTTCTGGAAGTCCTTCCGCTGCGTCTCGCTCTTGAACTTCAGGCGCTTGAACTGTGCGCTCGCCGTCAGTCCGTAGGACAGCTCGTCCGGGGAGGTTTGGCGCCGCATCTTGAACGCCGCTTTGGCCGAGCCCGCGGCGAGCAGGTGGAGCGTCTGCTGCGCATCGACGAAGCGCGGTGCGCGCGCCCGCAACGTCAAGTCTCCCTCGAGCGCGGTGTCGAGATGGAAAAGCCCTTTGTTGTCGCTGTAGACGGTCTCCGAGTAGAGGCCGTCAGCCCGAAAGAGCGTGATTAGCGCTCCGGCTATCGGCGCGTCGTCGCCGTCCACGATGTGCCCGTCTATGCCGGCGGCGAGAATCGATTGCCCGGCGAGCAACGCGCCGACCGCGAGTACCAATCGACACGAGTGCCTGACCATATCTCTCTCCCGGGGGAAGGGGGTTCGGTTGCGCGGCCGGCGGAGCGGAGAACAGGAGCCGCGTCGGACTATAGTCGACGTAGCTTAGCTCTGGTTCCACTCCACGGGCGCCGCGTCCGGGCTCTTGCGCTCGTAGAACCACTTGAGCCCGCTCGCAGCCTCTTTGCTCAAGATCGTGGTCTTGAAGCTGCGCCACGCCTGAATCTCGAAGTAGTCAAGCGTGCCGCCGTGAGCGCTGAGTCGATGCGGAACGCCGGGCGGGAAGTATACGAGCGTGCCGGGCTCGATCTCCTGCGACGTCTCGCCGACGTCGACCTTGCCGCGGCCCTTGAACGTCATGTAGCAGTGAGCGGCGCCGTCGGGATTCGCGTCCGTGCCTTTGTGCAGATGGTAGGGCGAGCCGCCGCCTTCCTTGTAATGCATCTCACCGGCCTGGATCGCGTTGGTCAGCGTGAGCCGGTTGCCGTCGAGCAGTTTCACGCTCGACTCGGCGCAGAAGCGACGCACGCGGCCGCCGCTCGCGTCGGACAACGTGCGCAGCGTCTGCCGGTTGAAGAAATATCCCGGGCCGCCCGGCAATCCGGCTTCCACGGCGGCGGGGGGCTTCGGAGTGACCATGTGCAAGAGCTCGAGGTCGGAGCCCTTCGCGTCGAACTTCGCCGACTCGCCCGGCACGATCAGCACGCCCGCGCCTTCCTCGGCGGCGTGTGACTTGCCCTTGAATTCGATCCTGCCGTCGCCCGTCCCCTGCATCACGTAGATCAGGTGACAGTCCTTGTCCGCGTCGACCGCGAGCTGCCGTCCCTTCGAGATCGTGCGTCGGTACACGGTTAGGTTCTTCGAGCCGCAAAGGCTCGGGCTGCAGATCGTCCGTTCGAATCCGGACTTGACCGCTACGGCCTTCGCTTTGTTCGAGTCGATGATGGAAACGTCTTTGATGGTCGGCATTGCGGGTCGCTCCTCAGGTCTTACTTCTTCGAGTCTTTCTTGCGTCCGTGCGTGCCCGCCACCGAGTACAACACCTGCGTCTTGCGGGTCTTCTGAAAATCCTCGAGCGACTCGCCGCGCATCGCGGCATAGATCGCTTGATTCGGCACGCCAACGGCCGCTGCGAGCTTCTCCAGAATGAAGAAGATGACGCCGTAGCGGATCAGCGCGCGCCAGTCGAGCGTGCGCAGCATCTCCTTCTCTTCTTCCGTGAGACGGCCCCGCTCGTATGAGCCTTCGCGGTCATACAGGAACCGGCCGCGCAGCTCGGGTTGGATGATGCCGTGCAGATACTTGTTGAGGCGATACGCTCTGCTGCTGCTATCGAACGTGAACGGATAAGAGCCTTCGAGCGTCGCCAAGCCGCCGTACTCTCTCTTGGCCCGGGCCTGGTACGTGGCGGGGGTTTCCTCCGCGGCGTCTTCGGCCAGATCCTCGTAGACGACCGTCGCGGTGGCCGTCATCGACGGCAGGCAATACGACTGATGCACCTTGTGCACTTTGGGCGTCAGCGCGCCGCGCATGATGAGCCACATGATGACTTCCGCGCCCTCGATGCCGCCGCGCTTCGCGAAATCCGAGATGGAAAGCTCGGTGAGCTTCTCCGGGTCCTTCTCGAGCAGCTCGAGGAACTCCATGTCCCACTTCGTGTTGTTGAAGCCCGCGCGCTCTCCGCTAACCTGATGCGAGAGACCGCCGGAGCCGACCACGGCGACTTTGATTTTCTCCGGAAAGCTCAGAATCGCCTTGCGCACCGAGCGGCCGAGCGCGAAGCAACGTCGCGCGGTCGGAATCGGAAACTGCAACACGCCCACCTGCAGCGGCACGATGGCCGCCGGCCACTCGCGCTCGTGCGGCATCACCATGGACAGCGGCGAGAACACGCCGTGGTCGAGGCCCCTCGCCTGGAAGAACGACAGGTCGAACTCGTCCGCGACGAGCCCATTCGCGATGTGCTGCGCGAGCGCGGGATGGCCTTTGAGCGCCGGGAGCGGCCGTGGGCCGCCGCCCTCGTCCGCGACAGGGAACGTCTCCGAGAAGCCGAGCGTGAAGGCGGAGTAGTGATCGAAGAAGAACGACGTGACGTGATCGTTGTACACGAAGAACAGCACGTCCGGCTTCTTGTCCGCGAGCCACTTCCGCACGGGCGCGAAGCCCTCGAAGATCGGCGCCCAGACCGGGTCGTCGGCTCTCTGTGTGTCTACCGCGAAAGCGATCGCAGGCGTGTGCGAGACCGCGATTCCACCGATTATCGTCGCCAAGTCGAAAAGCCCCGTCGGAAAAAGGACACCGATTATAGGATATTCGAGCTGCCTTCGCGCTTTAGGCAGGATCTTCGCAACACGCCGCGCATGCCGTCAGCCGCGACTATACTCGGCGACTCACGACCGGACGTTTCAGCAACGGAGCTCACGAGATGCAGACATCGTCACGTATTCGGCCTCGTCATCGGGCCGTGCTCGCCGCGGCGCTCGCCGCGCTCGGGCTCGGGCTCGCCGCGACGACGGTCCCCGCCGCGAAGGTCGACACCTCAGGCATGTCGTTCTCGCCGACGCCGCTCGTCGGCAAGGTCATCTGGAACGACTTGATCACGAACGACCTCGACGCAGCGCGCGACTTCTATGGCGCGCTGTTCGGCTGGACGTTCGAGCACTCGAGTGGCAAGGGCGGACGTTACGTGCTCGCGCGCGCCGGCAAGACCTACGTCGCCGGGATCGTCGAGGTGCGCGGCGAGAAGGGCGCGACGAAGATCTCGCGCTGGCTCCCGTACGTCTCGGTCGAAAACGTCGACGAGTCGCTCGCGAAGGCGTCGGGCGCGGGCGCGAGAATCGCGGCAGTAGCGCGCAACGTGAATTTCGGCCGGGTCGCCGCGATCATCGATCCCGAGGGCGCGGTGATCGGGCTCGCGCGCAGCGCCATCGGGGATCCCGACGACGCGACGACGGCGCCGCGCCCCGGCCGCGTCGTCTGGACTGAGCTACTTGCAGGCGATCCTGGCGTCGCGGCCCGGTTCTACGGCGACGTCGTGGGCTATGACGCGAACACGATCGCGAGGCGCGGGGGCCAATACACGATGCTGACGCGCGGCGGCACCAACCGCTCGGGCGTCGTGAAGAATCCGACGAACGCGGCGCCGGTTTGGCTCACGTATTTCGGCGTCGACGACGCGGTGGCGGCGGAAGGCAGAGTGGAGGCGCTCGGCGGCGCGGTGGTCGTTCGCGCGTCGTCGCAGCTCCGGGAAGGCACGATGGCCGTCGTGACCGATCCGACCGGAGCGCTGCTCGTGCTGCAAAGGGTCGCGCAATGATCGGGAGAACGGAAGTGCGCGGAGGAATTCGGTTCGCGGGAGTCTTCGCGTTGGTCGTCTCGATGCTCGCGATCGCCGGCTGCTCGGGCAACGTCGGCGTCGGCATCAGCGTC
>Ga0307497_10000229_pt1 | contig 12391 bp, 8 predicted proteins | sample 10_S_MG_FD_201366 | JGI IMG/M metagenome (GOLD analysis project Ga0307497, IMG submission 201366) | Soil microbial communities from Populus trichocarpa stands in riparian zone in the Pacific Northwest, United States - 10_S | ecosystem: Environmental > Terrestrial > Soil > Riparian zone > Trees...
CCTGGTGCACCTCGGCCACCTGGCCTATTCCGGCGCCGGCCTGATGATCCTCGAGGCGACGCACGTCACGCGCGAAGGCCGCATCACGCACAACTGCGCCGGCCTCTACAGCGAGCACAACGAGGCCTCGATGAAGCGCGTGATCGACGCCTGCCGGCGCCTGTCGAACAATCCGATCGGCGTGCAGCTCGCGCACGCCGGGCGCAAGGCCTCGTCGCAGGTACCGTGGGAGGGGCGCGAGTGGCTGCGCGAGGACCAGTCGCCGTGGCGCACCGTGGCGCCGTCGGCGATCGCCTACGGCGAGGGCTGGCACGTGCCGCACGAGTTGACTACGGCGGAAATCCGCGGCCTGGTCGATGCCTTCGTCGCGTCCGCGGAAAGGGCGAAGCGCATCGGCTTCGACGCCGTCGAGCTTCACTCCGCGCACGGCTACCTGCTGCACCAGTTCCTGTCGCCGCTTTCCAACCAGCGCAAGGACGCCTATGGGAAGGAGCGGATGAAGTTTCCCCTCGAGGTGGCGCGCGCGGTGCGCGAAATCTGGCCGCGCGAGCGGGCGCTGGGAGCGCGCATCAGCGCCAGCGACTGGATGCCGGGCGGGTTCGCCCCCGACGACGCGGTGGCCTACGCGCGCGAGCTGGAGCGCATCGGCCTCGACTACGTTTGCGCGTCGAGTGGCGCGCTGGTGCCGCAGGCGCGGATCCCGCTGGGGCCGGGCTACCAGGTGCCGTTCGCCGAGAAAATCAAGAAGGCGACGGGAATAAAGGTGCAAACCGTCGGCATGATCGCGGAGCCGCAGCAGGCCGAGCAGATCCTGGTGTCCGGCAAGGCCGACATGGTCGTGATGGCGCGCGCGTTCCTCGATAACCCGCGCTGGGTATGGCACGCGGCGGAGAAATTTGGCGTCGAGCTCGGCTATCCGCCACAATATGCGCGCAGCCGGCACGACCTGTGGCCGGGGGCCAGGATCGCCAGAGGGGGGAGTTGGAGCGGGGACTGAGATTCGGACTCAGATCTCGATCCGGGAAGGGCCGCGCTCTTGCCATTGAGCTATCCCCGCACCAGGGTTCCCATAATGTTCTCGACCTTCTATTCCCTCAATAGGCAGGGCGGATCACAGGACCGGTCCCGCGGGGTGCGGCGAACGAGGAGTCGGAGAATGACGACACCAGCAATGCGCGTTCTGGGCATCATTGTTCTCGCTTACTTCATCGCCGCGTGCACGCGGGTCGGTCACATTCAGCGCAACGAGCCGGTTCGCATGCTGACGTTCACGGGCGCGCCCCAGGCCGCGGCGCAATGCGTCCAGCTGCGCCTCGGCGCCAAGCTGCAGACCGACTCCGCCGACCGGTTCGTGGTCTACGACAGCGTGAAAGGCAGGCAGGCGGAAGGCATCACGCACTATGCGGTGACGGTCGGCAGGGCGCCGGAGAAGGGCTCGTTCGCGGAGCTGCGCGTGGTGCGGCCCGCGCCGGCGCCCGGGCCGGGCGTGCCGGCCGGCCGCCGCGTGCCGCCCGCGCGGGATGTGATCAACGAATATTGGAAAACCGTGCAGGACTGCGCGGCGCAGGCCAAAGCCGCCGGCTAACAACCACAGAGGGAGATAAGCAATGACGAAGCAAGCGATGCAGATTGCGGGGATTTTCTTGCTGGCCTACCTGATCGGCGCGTGCACGAAGCTCGGGCACATCCAGCGCAACGAGCCGATCCGCATGACGACGTTCCCGGCCTCGCACCAGGCCGTGGCGCAGTGCACCCAGCAGCGCCTGTCGGCGAAGCTCCGGGTCGAGGGAATCGACAGCTACGTGGTCTTCAACAGCGCCAAGGGCAGGTACTCGGACGGCTTCACCCACTACGCCATCACGTTCGGCAAGGCGGGCGAAAAAGGCGGCTTCGCCGAGATGCGCGTCCAGCGCCCGGCCGCGTCGACCGGCCCTGGTGCGCCCGGACCGGTGGCGCTCTCCGAGCCCGCGGTCGACGAGTTCTGGAAGACGGTCCAGGACTGCGCCGCGGCCTCCAAGCCGTCGGCTTAGGAGCCCTTTACCACCTTGAGCTGATTGTCGACCGCGGTCACGCCTTCGACCTTGGCGGCGACCTGTGCGGCGCGGTTGCGCTCCGCGGCGGTTGCGGTCGTCCCCCACAACGTGACCTTGCCGTCGGCGGCGGTGACGTCGATGCCGGCACCCTGGATCCTCGCCTCGCCCTCGAGCGCCCGCTTCACGCGGCTCGCGAGCTCCTTGTTCGGATCGGGCTTGGGCGCCTCGGGCGCTTTCGTTTCCGGCGCCTTGGGAGCTTCGGCTTGCGGCGTGGGCGTCGCAGCGGCCGGGGCCGCGGGCTTCGGCGGGGGCGGCGGCTCGCTACACGCGACCAGCGCAACGGCGATACTTGCAGTGAGGATGGCTTTCATGGCTTTACTGTAGGTGGGAATCATGGCTTTTTAGGGGCAGGCGAAAAAGTTCTTCGATCGCTTTCGCATCGAAGCGGTACTCGTGGTTGCACATCTCGTTGCGAATCACCACCTCGCCCTGCTCGGCGAGGATCGACTCGACTTCTTCGCGCCCGAGGCCGAGCAGCATGTCCTTCACTTTCCCGTCGTCGTACGGGCAGTGGTACTCGACGGCATAGAGACGGAACACGCGCATCAGTTCCTCGGGGAATATGCGCGTGAGCAGGTCATAGGGCTGCGCGTCGCGCGTCTCCTCGAGGGTCAGCGTCGAGGCGAGGTGGGTGACGCGGTTCCAGCCGTCGGGGTCGCGCGCGTCGGCTTTCGGCAGCTTCTCCAGCAGCAGCCCGCAGAGCGCGCCGCTATCGGCCTTGAGGCGCAGGAACGCGGTGCTCTGCTCGGATTGGGCCAGGTAGTGCTCGAAGATCTGCTCCAGGGTCTCGCCCTCGAGCGGCACCAGGCTCTGGTAGAACTGGCCGCTCTTGAGGTCTTCCAGCGTCACCGACAGGCGGCCGTCTCCCAGGAGAGATCTTTCCGTAAAAGGACCGGAAAAGCCCTCAAAGCTGGCCATTCCCCGGATCTGCAGCTCGGCGGTGCAGTCCGAGACCAGCAGCTTGACCGGGCCCGAGCCTTGCACCTGCAGGGTAACCCGCCCGGAGCCCTTCTGATTCGCCCCCAAAAGTACGTTGAGTGCGGTGGTATGACCGAGGAGAGCTGCGATATCTTCCGGGTAGCCGCGGCCGTCCAGCATGCGCTGCCAAGCCCCTGTCAGGCAGACCAACCTCCCCCTAATATCCAGATTCTCGAAGAGAAACCGCTGAACGTAGTCCGTCTGCATGGCTCAAAAGTATAGAGGCCAATCCCTAGCTAACGATGCCCACCGTCACTGAACGCCCAGTAGCTCTGACCGGCCACGACCTGTACCTGTTCCGGGAGGGCACGCATACCCGTCTTTACGACAAGCTCGGGGCGCACGTCCTTGGCGACGGAACGCAATTCGCAGTCTGGGCGCCAAACGCGGCGCAGGTCTCGGTGATCGGAGACTTCAACGGCTGGGATCCGCGCGCGAATCCGATGCGAGGCAGCGACGCCGGTATCTGGAGCGCCAAGGTGCCGGAAGCGAAGCAGGGCAGCCTCTACAAGTTCCACGTGGTTTCGAAGAGCGGCAACTACACCGCCGACAAGTTCGATCCCTACGCCTACCGCGCGGAGATGCCGCCGCGCACCGGCTCGATGGTGTGGAAGCTCGACTACGAATGGAGCGACGGCGGCTGGATGAAGAACCGCGCGCGGCATAACGCGCTCGACGCGCCGTGGTCGGTGTACGAGATGCACCTCGGTTCCTGGCGGCGCGATCCCTCGGATCCGCGGCGGCTGCTGAGCGCGCGCGAGATCGCCCCGATGCTCGCCGATTACTTGAAGCGCATGGGCTTCACCCACGTCGAGTTCATGCCGATCATGGAGCATCCGTTCTACGGCTCGTGGGGCTATCAAACGACGGGCTACTTCGCGCCAAGCGAGCGCTACGGCACGCCGCAGGACATGATGCACATGATCGACGTGCTGCATCAGAACGGCATCGGCGTGATTCTCGACTGGGTGCCGTCGCACTTCCCGTGGGACAAGCACGGCCTCGGCTTCTTCGACGGCACGCACCTGTACGAGCATTCCGACCCGCGCCAGGGCCATCACCCGGACTGGGCGAGCGCGATCTTCAACTACGGCCGCAACGAAGTGCGCGCCTTCCTCTCGTCGAGCGCGCATTTCTGGCTCGAGAAGTACCACGCCGACGGCCTGCGCGTCGACGCGGTGGCGTCGATGCTGTACCTCGACTATGGGCGCAAGCACGGCGAGTGGATTCCCAACCGCCACGGCGGGCGCGAGAACCTCGACGCCATCGACTTCCTGCGCTTCCTGAACGAGGGTGTGTACCGCGACTTCCCCGACGTGCAGACCATCGCCGAAGAGTCGACCGCGTGGCCGCAGGTGTCGCGCCCGACCTACGTCGGCGGCCTCGGCTTCGGCATGAAGTGGAACATGGGCTGGATGCACGACACGCTCGGCTACTTCAAGCGCAACCCGGTGTACCGCAAGCACCACCACGACGAGCTCACCTTCAGCCTGTGGTACGCGTTCCACGAGAACTTCGTGCTGCCGCTGTCGCACGACGAGGTGGTGCACGGCAAGGGCTCGATCATCGGCCGCATGCCCGGCGACGCGTGGCAGCAGTTCGCGAACGTGCGGCTGCTCTACGGCATGATGTGGTCGCATCCCGGCAAGAAGATGCTGTTCATGGGCGACGAGTTCGCCCAGCGGCGCGAATGGACGCACGAGGACAGCCTCGAGTGGCACGCGCTGGACGCGGACAAGCGCCACGAGGGCGTGCAGCGCTGGGTCGCGGACCTGAACCGGGCTTACAAGGAGAATCCCGCCCTCCACCGGCTGGATTTCAGCGTCGACGGCTTCCGCTGGGTTCAGCGCGGCGACTGGGAGCAGAGTGCGCTCGCGTTCCTGCGCTTGGCACCGGACAGCCCGCCGCTGCTGGCGGTGTTCAACTTCACCCCGGTGCCGCGCTATAACTACCGCGTCGGCGTGCCCCAGGGCGGGCGCTGGCGCGAGCTCCTGAACAGCGACGCCGCGGTCTACGGCGGCAGCGGCATGGGCAACCAGGGCGGCGTGGAGGCGCAGCCGATGCCGTACGAGGACCTGCATAATTCGCTTTCGCTCACGCTGCCGCCGCTCGCCGTGCTCGTCTTCAAGCCTGAATAATCCGCGCGAAAAACTGAAGTCGCGCGAGGAACTGCAGGCGCCGGCGCGCGTCGTCATCGAGTCGGTCCGTCCCCAGGTGGACGGCGGCCGCTATCCGGTCAAGCGCGTGGTCGGCGAAGAGGTCGAGGTCCATGTCGACGTGTTCGCGGATGGGCACGATGCCGTTTCGGTGGAACTGCTCTTCAAGTATTCGGAAGACCAGGAATGGCAGCGGATCCCGATGGAGTTCCGCTACAACGACCACTGGGTGGCCTCGTTCCGCGTCGAGAAGCTCGGCCGCTACCAGTACACCGTGCGCGGCTGGACCGATCCGTTCCTCACCTGGAAGCGCGACCTGAAGAAGCGCCAGGAAGCCGGCCAGGACCTCACCATCGACCTGCAGATCGGCTCGCAGATCCTCGGGTCCGACATTCCGGACTTCGGAGCCGGCATGGCCGCGGATCTACCTGCGCCTGAAGAAAGCAGAACCAGGGATTTTGGAAAGATCCTGGAGGTCGTAGTCGAGCCGGTGCGCGCGCGCTTCAGCTCCTGGTACGAGCTGTTCCCGCGCTCGTTCGGCGGCTTCAAGGGCGTGATCGACGTGCTGCCGTACGTGGAGAAGCTCGGCTTCAACGTGCTCTACCTGCCGCCGGTGCATCCGATCGGCGCCACCGCGCGCAAGGGGAAGAACAATGCCGTCTCCGCGAAACCCGGAGACGTCGGCAGCCCGTGGGCGATCGGCGCGAACGAGGGCGGGCACAAGGCACTGCATCCGGACCTGGGAAGTTTTTCTGAATTCGAACGACTCGTCCGGGAGGCGGAAAAGCGAGGCATTCAGATCGCGCTGGACATCGCGTTCCAGTGCTCGCCCGACCATCCCTACGTGAAGAGCCACCCGGAATGGTTCCGCTGGCGGCCCGACGGCACGGTGCAGTACGCCGAGAACCCGCCGAAGAAGTACCAGGACATCTATCCGTTCGAGTTCGAGACCGAGGCGTGGAAGAGCCTGTGGGAAGAGCTCGCGAGCGTGTTCGAGCACTGGATCGGCCACGGCGTGAAGATCTTCCGCGTCGACAACCCGCACACCAAGCCGTTCGAGTTCTGGGAATGGTGCATCGCGCGCATCAAGAAGAAGCACCCGGAGGTGATCTTCCTGGCGGAGGCGTTCACCCGGCCGCGCATCATGCACAAGCTCGCCAAGCTCGGCTTCAGCCAGTCCTATACCTACTTCACCTGGCGCAACGGGAAAGAGGAGTTGACTTCGTATTTCAAGGAGCTCACCTCGGATGCGTCCCGGGAGTATTTCCGGCCGAACTTCTGGCCGAACACGCCCGACATCCTGCACGAGACGCTGCAGCACGGCGGCCGGCCGGCGTTCATCGTGCGCGCGGTGCTCGCGGCGACCGCGGCGGCGAACTACGGCATGTACGGCCCGGCGTACGAGCTGCAGGAGCGCGCGCCGCGCGAGCCGGGCAGCGAGGAGTATTTGAATTCGGAGAAGTACGAGATCAAGAGCTGGGACCTCGAGCACGAGGGCAGCCTCGCGCCGCTGATCGAAAGGCTGAACGCCATCCGAAACCAGAATCCGGCGCTGCAGTCGGACTGGAGCCTCAAGTTCCATTCCATCGACAACCCGCAGCTGATCGCTTTCAGCAAAAAAGAAAAAGAGAATGAAATTCTCGTCGTGGTCAACCTCGACGTGCATAACCCGCAGTCGGGCTGGATCGATTTCGGCCCGGGCGTGGTGGATGACCTGCTGAGCGGCGGGCGCTACGAGTGGACCGGGCCGCGCAACTACATCGAGCTCAGCCCGCACCAGCTGCCGGCGCACGTGTTCCGGGTAGGGAGAGGTTAAAGAGCAGGCCGTGAACCAGATTTCCACCGCGGAAGTGTCTTTGCAGGTTGCGGATGACGCGCTCTGGTACAAGGACGCCGTCATCTATCAGCTCCACATCAAGGCGTTCTTCGACTCGAACAACGACGGCGTGGGGGACTTCGCCGGCCTCAGCTCCAAGCTCGACTACATCCAGGACCTCGGGGTCTCCGCGATCTGGCTGCTGCCGTTCTATCCGTCGCCGCTCAAGGACGACGGCTACGACGTCGCCGATTACCACAATGTGCACCCGCAGTACGGCACGGTGGCGGACTTCAAGGGGTTCGTGCGCGAGGCGCAGCGCCGCGGACTGAAGGTCATCACGGAGCTGGTGGTGAACCACACCTCCGACCAGCACCCGTGGTTCCAGGCCGCGCGGCGCGCGCCGCCCGGATCGCGGAAGCGCGACTGGTACGTGTGGAGCGACTCGGACCAGAAGTACAAGGGCACGCGCATCATCTTCACCGACACCGAGAAGTCGAACTGGACTTTCGACCCGGTGGCCAAGCAGTACTTCTGGCACCGCTTCTTCAGCCACCAGCCCGACCTCAACTTCGACAACCCGCGAGTGCTGAAGGCGGTGTTCCGCACCATGAAGTTCTGGCTCGACATGGGGGTGGACGGCTTCCGCCTGGACGCGATCCCGTACCTGATCGAGCGCGAGGGCACCAGCAACGAGAACCTGCCCGAGACCCACGTCGTGCTGCAAAAAATCCGCGCGCTCATCGACCAGAGCTACCCGAACAAGCTGCTGCTCGCCGAGGCCAACATGTGGCCCGAGGACGTGCGCCCGTACTTCGGCGACTCGAACGAATGCCACATGGCGTTCCACTTCCCGCTGATGCCGCGCATGTACATGGCCATCGCCCAGGAAGACCGCCATCCGCTGGTCGAGATCATGCAGCAGACGCCGGAGATCCCGCCGGATTGCCAGTGGGCGATCTTCCTGCGCAACCACGACGAGCTCACGCTCGAGATGGTGACGAGCAAGGAGCGGGACTACATGTACCGCACCTACGCCACCGACCTGCAGGCGCGCATCAACCTCGGCATCCGGCGGCGCCTCGCGCCGCTGATGGAGAACGATCCCGAACGCATCCGGCTGATGAACAGCCTGCTGCTGTCGATGCCGGGCTCGCCGATCGTCTACTACGGCGACGAAATCGGCATGGGCGACAACATCTATCTCGGCGATCGCAACGGCGTCCGAACGCCGATGCAATGGAGCCCGGACCGCAACGCCGGCTTCTCGCGCGCCGACCCGCAGCGCCTCTACCTGCCGCCGATCATGGACCCGATCTACGGCTTCGAATCGGTGAACGTGGAGTCGCAGCAGCGCGACCCGAGCTCGCAGCTCAACTGGATGAAGCGCATGCTCGCCACGCGCAAGGCGAGCAAGGCGTTCGGCCGCGGCAAGCTGAGCTTTCTGCGCCCGGGCAACCGCAAGGTGCTGGCTTACCTGAGGGAATACGAAAACGAAGCCATCCTGTGCGTGGCCAACCTGTCGCGCACCGCGCAGCCGGTCGAGCTCGACCTCAAGCGCTTCAAGGGACGCGTGCCGGTCGAGATGCTCGGCCGCACTTCGTTCCCCCCCGTCGGCGAGCTGCCGTATCTGCTGACGCTGCCGGCGCACGGCTTCTACTGGTTTCGCCTCGCCACCGACGCGCCGGCGCCGGAGTGGCACCAGGACATGCTGGTGTCGGAAGAGGCGCCGATGCTGGTGCTGTTCGACAACTGGACCAGCTTCTTCCGCGACCAGGTGGTGCCATGGCGCATCGGCATGGCGGAGCAGACGCGCACCCAGCTCGAGGAGACCGTGCTGCCGCGCTTCATCGGCATGCAGCGCTGGTACGCGGCGAAGGGCGAGGCGATCGCCAAGGCGCCGCTCGCCGACTACGCGATCTGGGACGTTGGCGGTCTCAGCTGGCTTTTGAATTTCATTCTTGTAAAAGATTCTCTTTATTTCCTGCCGCTGTCCCTGGCTTGGGAAGTGGACGAGGACCACGTGCGCGCGCTCGCGCCGCTCACCGTGGCGCGCGTGCGCCAGCAGGCGAACGTCGGCGTGCTCGGCGACGCGATCGCCGACGAGGGCTTCTGCCGGCACGTGGTGAAGGCGGTTTGCGGCGGCAAGAGCCTGAAAACCGCGCACGGCGAGCTGCGCTTTGCGCGCACCTCGGCCTGTCCCGAGCTCAGCGCGGATGAGATCGCCAGCCTGCAGCTCGGGGCGTTGCACACCCAGAGCACCAACACTTCTGTGCAGGTCGGAGACCGCTTCTTCCTGAAGTGCTACCGCAGGCTGCGCGCCGGCGTGAATCCCGAGCTCGAGGTCGGGCGCTTCCTCACCGAGGTGGCGAAGTTCCCGCACTGCGTTCCGTTGGCCGGAACCGTGGAGTATGTCTTGCGGAAGGAATCTTTTGCGGTGGCGCTGCTCCAGGGCTATGTCCCCAACCAGGGCGACGCCTGGGGCTACACGCTCGCCTACCTGGAGCGTTTCCTCGCCGCCGCGCCGGTCGAGAAGCCGCACGGCGGCTTCGTCAGCCTGATGCAGGTGCTCGCGACGCGCACCGCCGAGTTGCACCGCGCGTTCGCCATGCGCACCGGCGACCCGGCGTTCGAGCCCGAAGCGCTCGGGCCGCAGGACTTCGACGCCTGGAAAGCCAAGGCGCGGCAAGAGGTGACCGACACGCTGGCGCTGCTGGAACGAAGCGCGAACGAGGCAGCGCAGCCGCTCCTCGCACAACGCAGCAGGCTGATGGCGCTGATCGACGCCTGCGTCGCGCCAAAGGGCGCCAGCCTCAAGACGCGCCACCACGGCGACTACCACCTCGGCCAGGTGCTGATCGCCAACAACGATTTCGTGATCATCGATTTCGAGGGCGAGCCGTCGCGCCCGCTGGCCGACGCGCGCCGCAAGCACTCGCCGCTGCGCGACGTCGCCGGCATGCTGCGCTCGTTCAGCTATGCCAAGTGGTCGGTGCGCAACCAGGAGCGCACCGTCACCCGGGATTCCGACGACTTCGACGCGTGGGAGGCCGAGGTGCGCAAAGCGTTCCTCGCTGCCTATGCGGAAGCGGCCAAGGGCAGCGGGCTGTTCACCTCGTTCGACGACGTCAAGGGCCTGCTCACCCTGTTCGAGCTGGAGAAGGTGCTGTACGAGCTGCGCTACGAGATCAACAACCGCCCCGCCTGGATCCACGTTCCGCTGGCGGGGCTGATGGGCATGCTGGGAGGCGCACGATGAACACCATCGAAATGTCGCTCGAGCCGCTGCGCGGCTTCCTTCTGAGCGTTGGCGATTTCCTGCCGCGCCTGCTGCTCGCGCTGATCGTGCTGCTCGCGGGCTGGATCGTGGCCAAGGCGGTGCGCTTCGCCATCGCCCGCGGCCTGCGCGCGATCAACTTCAACGTGCTCACCGACCGCGCCGGAATGGACGGCTTCCTGCGCGACGGCGGCATCCAGACCGACACCGCCGGCATCCTCGCGCTGCTGTTCTACTGGCTGGTGATCCTCGCCTCGCTGATCATCGGCTTCAACCTGCTGGGGCTGACCTACATCACCGACCTGCTCGGGCGCGTGGTGCTGTTCCTGCCCAAGGTGATGGTGGCGCTGCTGATCCTCGCGTTCGGCGCGTACTTCGCGCGCTTCGTCGGCAACGCGGTCACCGCCTACTGCCGCAACGTCCATATCCAGGACGCCGACATCCTCGGCCGCCTCGCGCAGTACGCGATCATCGCCTTCGTGGTGCTGATCGCGCTCGACCAGGTGAACGTCGGCGGCGACATCGTGCGCCAGACCTTCCTCATCGTGCTCGCGGGCGTGGTGTTCGCGCTCGCGCTCGCCTTCGGCCTGGGCGGCAAGGACTGGGCCGCGGAAATGCTGGAACGCTGGTGGCCGCGCAAGAGAAAACCGTAACCCGGCATTCGCTGCCGTTCGGCGCCGAAGTCCAGGCGGGCGGCGGCGTGCGCTTCCGTTTCTGGGCGCCGGGGGCGAGGACTGTCGATCTTGCCCTGTCCAGCAAGTTTCTTCCCATGAAGAACAACGACGGCTGGTACGAGCACGTGGAACCCCAAGCCGGCCCCGGAACGCGCTACCGCTACCGCATCGACGGCGAGCTGCTGGTGCCCGACCCGGCCTCGCGCTTCCAGCCCGAGGACGTCGACGGCCCGAGCGAGGTGATCGACCCGCACGCCTACAAATGGAGCGACCACGCCTGGCACGGGCGGCCTTGGCGCGAGGCGGTGATCTACGAGCTGCACGTCGGCGCCTTCACGCCGGAAGGCACCTACGCCGGCGCGGTGAAGAAGCTGAAGGCGCTGGCCGACCTCGGCGTCACCGCGATCGAGCTGATGCCGCTCGCGGACTTCGCCGGCAAGCGCAACTGGGGCTACGACGGCGTGCTGCCGTACGCGCCCGACTCGGCCTATGGCCGGCCGGAGGACCTGAAGGCGCTGATCAACGCGGCGCACGGCCTCGGCCTGATGGTGCTGCTCGACGTGGTCTACAACCACTTCGGGCCGAAGGGAAACTACCTGCCGCGCTACGCGCCGCAGTTCTTCACCGAGAAGCACCACACTCCGTGGGGCGCGGCGATCGACTTTTCAAAAGATCCGGTCAGAAAATTCTTTGTCCACAACGTGCGCTATTGGCTCGAGGAATACCGCTTCGACGGCCTGCGCTTCGACGCGGTGCACGCCATCATCGACGAGTCGCCGCGCCACATCCTCGACGAGATCTGCGGCGCGGCGCCTCCGGGAAAGCACCTGGTGCTGGAGAACGATGCCAACCAGGCGCGCTTCATCGGCCCCGGGCATTACACGGCGCAGTGGAACGACGACTCGCACCACGGCTACCACGTGCTCGCCACCGGCGAGACCGACGGCTACTACGTCGCGTACGCCGGCGCGCCGGCGAAGCACCTGGCGCGCTGCCTCGCCGAAGGCTTCGCTTACCAGGGCGAGGTATCACCCTTCAGCAAGGAGCATCGCGGCGAGCCGAGCGCGCACCTGCCGCCAGCGTGCTTCGTCGACTTCCTGCAGAACCACGACCAGATCGGCAACCGGGCGATGGGAGAACGCATCACCATCCTCGCGCAGGAGAGGGCCCTGAAAGCCCTCACGGCAATCCAGTTGCTCGCGCCGTCGCCGCCGCTGCTCTTCATGGGCGAGGAGTGGGGCTGCAAGCAGCCATTCCTGTTTTTCTGCGACTTCGACGGCGAGCTCGGCGAGGCGGTGCGCAAGGGCCGGCGCGAGGAGTTCAAACGGTTTGTTTCTTTCAACAAAACCATTCCTGATCCGCTCGCCGAGGGCACTTTCCGCCTCTGCGTGGTCGAC
>Ga0307497_10000230_pt1 | contig 12367 bp, 12 predicted proteins | sample 10_S_MG_FD_201366 | JGI IMG/M metagenome (GOLD analysis project Ga0307497, IMG submission 201366) | Soil microbial communities from Populus trichocarpa stands in riparian zone in the Pacific Northwest, United States - 10_S | ecosystem: Environmental > Terrestrial > Soil > Riparian zone > Trees...
GGTTCTCGGTCTCGCGCCGGCGCTCCTTGTAGCGCGAGATGCCCGCGGCCTCCTCGAGGAACACGCGCAGCTCCTCGGGCTTGGCCTCGATCACGCGCGAGATCATGCCCTGCTCGATGATCGCGTAGGCGCGCGGCCCGAGGCCGGTGCCGAGGAACATGTCGGTGATGTCGCGCCGGCGCACGTGCGTGCCGTTGATGAAGTAGTTCGACTCGCCGTCGCGCTGCAGCGTGCGCTTGACCGAGATCTCGCCGTACTGCGACCACTGGCCCGCGGCGCGGCCCTGCGAGTTGTCGAACATCAGCTCGACCGAAGCGCGCGCGAGCGGCTTGCGGTTGCCCGAGCCGTTGAAGATCACATCCTGCATCGAGTCGCCGCGCAGCGCGGACGCTCTCGACTCGCCGAGCACCCAGCGCACCGCGTCGATGACGTTCGATTTACCGCAGCCGTTGGGCCCGACCACGCCGACGAGCTGGCCGGGAATCTGGATCGAGGTGGGATCGACGAAGGACTTGAATCCGGATAGTTTTATTTGAGTGAGCCGCACGCGAAAAATGATAACATCGCGGCGACTTTTTTCAGTCAGTTTTCGCGTGCCTTCCCGACCGAGCAAGCGGCTAGAAACCTTCGTCAATCCGACGCCGAAACGCGACTACCGGATCCACATGGAGATCCCGGAGTTCACGTGTCTGTGTCCGATGACCGGCCAGCCCGATTTCGCCACGCTGGTGCTCGACTACGTGCCCGACCGGCTGTGCGTGGAATTGAAATCGCTCAAGCTCTATGTCTGGTCGTATCGCGACCAGGGCGCGTTCCACGAGGCGGTGACCAACCGCATCCTCGACGACCTGGTGAGCGCGACCAGGCCGCGCTACATGAGGCTCGAGGCGCGCTTCAACGTGCGCGGGGGGATCTACACCAGCGTCATCGCGGAGCACCGGAAGAAGGGTTGGCGCGGTGAATCCGCTGCTGGGAAAGCTTAACCCCTACCCCTTCGAGAAGCTGCGCGCGCTGACTGGCGGCACGCCGGCCGAAATCAATCTCTCGATCGGCGAGCCGAAGCATCCGACACCGCGGCTGGTGAAGGACGCGCTTGCGGCCAATCTCGATGGTCTCGCGACTTACCCGCAGACCGTCGGCACCCCCGAATTGCGCGAAGCAATCGCGGGCTGGCTGGGACGGCGCTATGGAATCCCCAGGCCCGACCCGGCGACCCAGGTGCTGCCGGTAAACGGTTCACGCGAAGCACTTTTCGCCTTCGCCCAGACCGTGCTCGCGCCGGGCGCGCGCGTGGTTTGTCCCAATCCTTTTTACCAAATCTATGAGGGTGCGGCGCTTCTTGCCGGCGCCACGCCGGTCTACGGGGAGCCCGAAGACTGGAACGGCGTGCAGCTCCTCTACGTCTGCTCGCCGGCCAACCCCACCGGTAAAGTCATCGGCCTGGAGGACTGGAAGCGGCTGTTCGACCTCTCCGACCGCCACGGCTTCATCATCGCCTCGGACGAGTGCTACTCGGAGGTCTACTTCGACCAGGCACCCCTCGGGGCGCTGCAAGCCGCAGCCCAGCTGAAAAGATCCGACTTCCGCAGGCTGGTCGCATTCTCGAGCCTCTCCAAGCGTTCGAACGCGCCCGGTATGCGCTCCGGCTTCGTTGCCGGGGACGCTGCGGTGCTGGAGAGATTCCGCCTCTACCGGACCTACCACGGCTCGGCGATGAGCCTCGCGGTGCAGAAGGCTTCGATCGCGGCCTGGAACGACGAGGGGCACGTGCGCGAGAACCGGCGGCTCTACGCGGAGAAGTTCAAGGCCGTGGTGCCGATGCTGCAGGAAGCCCTGAAGGCGGAAATGCCCGACGGCGGCTTCTACCTCTGGATGCGCACGCCGGTCGACGACACGGAATTCGTGCGCCGCCTGCACCATGAATACAATGTCCTCGTGCTCCCCGGCAGCTACCTCGGACGCGAGGTCCGGGGAGAAAACCCCGGCCGCAACCGCATCCGCGTGGCGCTGGTCGCGCCGCTGGCGGAATGTGTGGAAGCAGCCAAACGCATGACGGAGTTCGCCCGCAAGCTATGAGCGCCAAGGACGTTGTCGACGCCGCATGGGAAGGCCGCGCCAACCTTCAGCCGAGCCCGGCTCTGCGCGATGCCGTGGAAGAGGCCATCGCGGGCCTCGACTCCGGCAAGCTGCGGGTCGCGGAGAAGAAGGGGGGCGAGTGGGTCACGCACCAGTGGCTGAAGAAGGCCGTGCTGCTTTCGTTCCGCCTGCAGGACAACCGGGTGATGCAGGCGGGCGAGTTGCGTTATTACGACAAGGTCGCCTCGAAATTCACCAACTATGACTTTTCGGGCGGCGGGTTCCGCGCGGTGCCGCCCGCCATGGTCCGGCGCGGCGCCTACATCGCCAAAAACGTCGTCCTGATGCCCTCTTTCGTCAACATCGGCGGCTACGTGGACGAGGGAACCATGGTCGACACCTGGGCCACGGTCGGTTCCTGCGCCCAGATCGGTAAAAACGTCCATCTTTCGGGCGGCGTCGGCATCGGCGGCGTGCTGGAGCCGGTGCAGGCGAACCCGGTGATCATCGAGGACAACTGCTTCGTCGGCGCGCGCTCGGAGGTGGTCGAGGGCGTGATCGTCGAGGAAAACAGCGTGATCTCGATGGGCGTGTTCCTCGGCCAAAGCACCAAGATCCTCGACCGCGCCACCGGCAAAATCCTCTACGGGCGCGTTCCGGCGGGCTCGGTGGTGGTTTCCGGGAATTTGCCCTCCCCCGACGGCAAGTACGGCCTGTACTGTGCTGTGATTGTAAAAACGGTCGATGCCAAGACCCGCGCCAAGACCAGCCTGAACGAACTGCTGCGGGGGGATTAAACTACCGTAGGAAGTAGAACCGCCGCGTAGAAACGCAGGTAGTAGCGGCACTAAAGGGGGGCAACAGATGTCCGCGATGAAGAGGCTGTTCCAGATCATGGCCGACAAGAAGGCGTCGGACATCTTCCTGTCCGTGGGCTCTCCGATCAACATCAAGCTGAACGGCGTCGCCATGCCGGTCAACCAGGCGGTGATGACCGCCGAGACCGTGCAGCAGCTGCTCTACGAAGTCCTGAACGAGCGCCAGATCAAGGAATTCGAGGACGAGATGGAGCTCAACACCGCCTACAACCTGGCGGGCGTGGGCACCTTCCGGATCAGCGCGATGCGCCAGAAGGGCTCGCCGGCGGTCGTGGTGCGCTACATCCCGGGCACCATCCCGTCGCTCGACTCGCTCGGCGTGCCGGAAGTGCTGAAGGAAATCATCATGGGCAAGCGCGGCCTGATCCTGATGGTCGGCGCTACCGGCTCGGGCAAGTCGACCTCGCTCTCCGCGATGCTCGACTTCCGCAACGAGCGCAAGTCCGGCCACATCCTGACGCTGGAAGACCCGGTCGAGTTCGTTTTCCAGAACAAGAAGTCGATCGTGAACCAGCGCGAGGTCGGCACCGACACCAAGGCGTTCGAGATCGCGCTGAAGAACGCGCTGCGCCAGGCGCCGGACTGCATCCTGATCGGCGAGATCCGCGACAAGCAGACCATGGCGATGTCCCTGGCCTACGCGCAGTCGGGCCACCTGTGCCTCGCCACGCTGCATGCGAACAACAGCTACCACGCGATGAACCGGATCATCAATTTCTACCCGCTGGAGAACCGGCCTGCGCTGCTGCTCGACCTCGGCGCGGCGCTGTCGGCGGTGATCTCGCAGCGCCTGGTGCGCACCAAGACCGGCGCGCGCGTCGCGGCGGTGGAAGTGCTGCTCAACACGCGCCACATCTCCGAGCTGATCGAGAAAGGCGAGATCAGCGAGATCAAGGAAGCGCTCGAGAAAAGCATGTCGCCCGGCTCGCAGACCTTCGAGCAGGCGCTGTTCAAGCTGTTCATGGACGGCAAGATCACGCAGGACGAGGCCATGGCGAACGCCGACTCGGCGACCAACATGCTGTGGCTCATCAACCAGGCCACCGCCGGCGAGATCACCGGACAGTCCGGGTCGTCGGGGCATTCGGGTCAGGCCACGGCCACGCCGGCCGCTGGCGAGGAAAAGAAGGAAGGCCTGCTGTCCGCCGGCGGAGCCTCCTTCGGCAACTTCAAGATCGACATGAATGCCTAGTGAAGGAAGGAGCGGGAGCGGCCCCGCTCAAGGTGCACTCGACCTCGCCAAAGAACTAATCGGTCGCAGGTCGATTACCCCGCAAGACGGGGGCTGCCAGGAACTGATCGCCAGGCGGCTCGGCGCCGCCGGGTTCAAGTGCGAGCCGATGAACTTCGGCGAGGTCACCAACCTGTGGGCGCGGCGCGGCACGCAGCATCCCGTGGTGTGCTTCGCCGGTCATACCGATGTCGTGCCCACCGGGCCGCTCAACGAGTGGCACTCCGACCCGTTCGTGCCGACCATCCGCGAAGGCAAGCTCTACGGCCGCGGCGCCGCCGATATGAAGTCGTCCATTGCCGCCTTCGTCGTTGCCGCGGAAGCGTTCGCGAAGGAAAGGCCCCAGCATTCGGGCTCGGTCGCCCTGCTCATCACCTCCGACGAGGAAGGCGTGGCGGTCGACGGCACGGTCAAGGTGGTGGAAGCGCTGCGCAAGCGCAACGAGGGCATCGACTACTGCATCGTCGGCGAGCCGAGCTCGGTCGACATGCTCGGCGACACCATGAAGCACGGCCGGCGCGGCTCGCTCACCGGCAAGCTGGTGGTGCGCGGCGTCCAGGGCCACGTCGCCTATCCGCACCTGGTCAAGAATCCGATCCACCTGCTCGCCCCGGCGCTCGCCGAGCTCGCGCGCACGCAATGGGACAAGGGCAACGACAGCTTCCCGCCCACCAGCTTCCAGGCCTCCAACATCCACGCCGGCACCGGCGCGGTCAACGTGGTGCCGGGCTCGGTCGAGGTCGATTTCAATTTCCGCTTCTCCACCGAGAGCACCGACGCGTCGCTGCGGGAGCGGGTCGAAGCCATCCTGAAGAAGCACGGCCTCGACTATTCGATCACCTGGCTGCTCGGCGCCAGGCCGTTTCTCAGCAAGCGCGGGCGCCTCGAAAAGCTGGTGGTCGCGGCGGCGAAGAAGCATACCGGGCACAACGCCGAGGTCACCACCACCGGCGGTACCTCGGATGCGCGCTTCATCATCGAGATCTGTCCCGAGATCATCGAGCTCGGGCCGGTCAACGAGAGCATCCACAAGCTCAACGAGCACATCCGGCTCGAGGAGCTCGAGATCCTGCCGCAGATCTACCTGGACACGCTGCGCGCCCTGCTCCCTTGAAGTTGAGGGAGCTCATTCGGCAGACCGAGCGCCGGCTACGGGCGGCGCGCCTTCATTACGGCCACGGCACGGATAACGCCCACGATGAAGCCGCATTCCTTGTCCTGCGTGGACTCGGCTTGCCGTTCGACACCGACCCGGAGCGAGCGGCACGCCCTGAGCGCGTCGAAATTCTGATCCAGAGAAGAATCGCAGAGCGCATCCCCGCCGCGTATCTGCTCAAGGAAGCCTGGCTGGACGGCCTTGCGTTCTACGTCGACCGGCGCGTGATCGTCCCGCGCTCGCACATCGCCTTCCTCTTCAAAGGGCTGCGCGTGCGGCCGAAGCGCATCCTTGATTTGTGCACCGGCTCGGGTTGCCTGGCGATCCTCGCTGCGCGCGCATTTCCGAAGGCCCGGGTCGACGCCTCCGATATTTCGCGCGACGCGCTCGCCGTGGCCGCCCGCAATGTCCGCACCCATGGGCGCCGCATCCGGCTGATCCGTTCCGATCTTTTCGAAAACATCGAAGGGCGGTACGACCTGATCCTCAGCAACCCGCCCTACGTCAGCACGACGTCGATGCGCAAGCTGCCGCCGGAATATCGCCACGAGCCGGGCCTCGCGCTCGGCGGCGGTCGCGATGGGCTGCAGTTCGTGTCGCAGATACTTGCCGGGGCTGCGCAGCACCTGACGCCGGAAGGCATGCTGATGTGCGAGATCGGCGAGAACCGCGGGGCGCTCGAGCGCGCGTACTCGGCGACGAACTTCGGTTGGCCGCGGGACGAGGTGTTTACGCTGGCGCGCGCCAGAATACGCGGCGCTTCGCGAAGCGCACCCAGACCAGGCCGAGCCGCCTGAGCAGCGCGGCTTCGTCGGCTTCGAAGCCGATCAGGCGGCGGCCGACCGAGATGTCGTTGAGCGCTCCGAGAACCTCCTGCAGCGCCTTGAGCGCGGCGATGTACGGCGACACGCCTTTGGCCGGGAATGCCGGGGCGAAGAACTCGCAGCTATAGCGCAGGCGCTTTACACGGATGCGGACCGCATGGCGCGCTGCGGCGTCCGCCCAGTCAAGGCCGAGCGCCTGCGCCATCAGTTTGCGGTGCGCGCGCGCCAGCGCCGCCGCACCGAATTGCGCCAGCGTCGCGCTGCATGGGGTGGTTGCCAGCTTGCGAACTCTGGGACCGATACTGGCGAAGCGCTTCGAGACGAGGGCGCGTCGTGCCGCGCGCCGTGCGGCCCCCTGGCGCGCCTGCGCTGCGCTGAGCAGGCCGGGCGAGCCGCGGTCCGCTTCGACTCGCGCCACCAGCACGTCCCAGTCGCGGGCGACACCGAGCCGGGGCGAAACCCTGCGTAGGAAACGGATTACGCGCCGCGCATCTTTTCGCACCAGGACGCCGCGGAAAGCGCGCAACGCGGCCCGCAGGCGGCGCATGCCGATGCGCAACTGATGCAGGAACTCGGGATCGTCGGAAAGCAGCACGCCGCGCGCATTGCTCTCGATCTGCGCGAGCGCAGCGAGCGCGACGGCCCTGAAGGCGGCTTGCGGCGTGGCGCCGCGCAGCGCCGGCGCCCGCCAGTGGCGCGGCGCGCGTGGCGCGGGATTGGGGTGACCGACGGGATTCGAACCCGCAACAACTGGAATCACAATCCAGGACTCTACCGTTGAGCTACGGTCACCATTGACTGCAAATACAAGTGCCAATGCCGTTGCTGGCCTGCCCGGCGGGACTCGAACCCACAACCCCCAGCTTAGAAGGCTGGTGCTCTATCCGGTTGAGCTACGGGCAGTCCCGTAACGCAAAGCAAGCCCCACGTGCAACTAAAACCAGCGCGCGTGGTCGGGGCGAGAGGATTTGAACCTCCGACATCTTGCTCCCAAAGCAAGCGCGCTACCAGGCTGCGCCACGCCCCGAAAAAGGCGTCAAATGATACTCTTAGCGCATGGCGAGGGCAACGCAACTCGCTTGCGACCTAGGGTCCTTTAGTGATACAAAGCGCATTCGTTTTTTGAGCCGAAAGATGGCCGTAGAACTCTCCAGAAAAGGCTTTACCCCGTACGCGGCGAAAAAGGGCGAGGAGTACATGAATGCCGCCCAGCGGAAGCATTTCCGCAAGATCCTCGAGTCGCTGAAGGCGGAGCTGTCGCAGGAAATCGACCGCACGGTGCACACCATGCAGGACGAGGCGACGGTGTTCGCCGATCCGAACGACCGCGCGAGCCAGGAATCCGACATGGCGCTCGAGCTGCGCAACCGCGACCGCGAGCGCAAGCTGATCAAGAAGATCGACGAGACCATCGCGCGCATCGACGCCAACGAGTACGGCTACTGCGACAGCTGCGGCGTCGAGATCGGCCTGAAACGCCTCGAGGCGCGGCCGACCGCGACGCTGTGCATCGACTGCAAGACGCTCGACGAGCTGCGCGAGCGTCAGGTCGCGAAGTAGCTACCTACCCGCTTTTCGCCGTTTCCTGCTCTTTGACCGCCTTCATCGAAAGGCGGACGCGGCCTTTGTCGTCCGCCTCGAGCACCTTGACCTTCACGATCTGGCCTTCCTTCAGGTGATCTGACACGGCGTTGACGCGCTCGTGGCTGATCTGCGAGATGTGCAGCAGGCCGTCGCGGCCCGGCAGCAGCTGGACGATGGCGCCGAAGTCGAGCAGGCGCAGCACCGGGCCCTCGTAGACCTTGCCCACCTCGACGTCGGCGGTGAGCTCCTGGATCTTCTTCCTCGCCGCCTCGCCGCCCTCGGCCGCGACGCAGGCGATGGAGATGGTGCCGTCGTCCTCGATCTCGATCGTGGTGCCGGTCTCCTCCTGGATGCCGCGGATGACCACGCCGCCCTTGCCGATGACGTCGCGGATCTTGTCCGGGTTGATCTTGATCTTGATGATGCGCGGTGCGTAGGTCGAGAGCTCGGTGCGCGAGCCCTGGATGCCGCCCTTCATGATCTCGAGGATCGAGAGGCGCGCCTCGCGCGCCTGGTCGAGCGCCACCTTCATGATGCCCTTGTTGATCGACTCGATCTTCAGGTCCATCTGCAGCGCGGTGATGCCCTTGTCGGTGCCCGCGACCTTGAAGTCCATGTCGCCGAGGTGGTCCTCGTCGCCGAGGATGTCGGACAGCACGGCGAAGCGGTTGCCTTCCTTGATCAGGCCCATGGCGATGCCGGCGACGTGCGCCTTCACCGGCACGCCGGCGTCCATCAGCGCGAGGCTCGCGCCGCAGACCGAGGCCATCGACGACGAGCCGTTGGATTCGGTGATCTCGGAGACCACGCGCATCGAGTAGCCGAATTCTTCCGGCGTCGGCAGCAGGCCGATGAGCGAGCGCTTGGCAAGCCGGCCATGGCCGATCTCGCGGCGCTTCGACGGGCCCATGCGGCCGGTCTCGCCCGTCGCGTAGGGCGGCATGTTGTAGTGGAACATGAAGCGCTCGCGGTATTCGCCCGCCAGCGCGTCGATGATCTGCTCGTCGCGCCCTGTGCCCAGCGTCACCGTAACCAGTGCCTGCGTCTCGCCGCGCGTGAAGAGCGCCGAGCCGTGGGTGCGCGGCAGCACGCCGACGCGCACCGTGATCGGCCGCACCGTGCGGGTATCGCGGCCGTCGATGCGCGGCTCGCCGTCGAGGATCTGGCTGCGCACGATCTTCGACTCGAGGTTGAAGAACATCTCCTTCACCGCGTTGGCGTCGAGCGGCGTGGCGGTGGCGGCGGCTTCGGCCGCCAGCTTGTCGAGCGCGGCCTTGCGGATCTCGCCCAGGCGCGTATTGCGCGCCTGCTTCTGCTTGATGGTGAAGGCGTCGCGGAATTCCTGCTCCAGCTCAGCGACGCGCGCGATCAGCGCCTCGTTCTTGGGCTGCGGCTTCCAGTCCCACGCCGGCTTGCCGGCCTGCTCGGCGAGCTCGACGATCGCCTGGATCGCGGCCTGCATCTGCTCGTGGCCGTACACCACGCCGCCGAGCATCACGTCCTCGGGCAGCTCCAGCGCTTCGGACTCCACCATCATCACGCCCTGCTCCGTGCCGGCGACCACCAGGTTGAGGCGCGATTCCTTGAGCTGGGTGGTGGTGGGGTTGATGACGTATTCGCCGTTCACGTGGCCGACACGGCAGGCGCCGATCGGGCCGTTGAACGGAATGCCCGAGAGCTCGAGCGCCGCGGACACCGCCAGCATCGCCGGGATGTCGGAATCGACTTCCGGGTTGAGCGACAGCACCGTCGCCACCACCTGGACTTCGTTGAAGAAGCCGTCGGGGAACAGCGGCCGGATCGGCCGGTCGATGAGGCGCGAGGTCAGCGTCTCCTTCTCCGTCGGGCGCCCTTCGCGCTTGAAAAAGCCGCCCGGGATCTTGCCGGCGGCATAGGTTTTCTCAACGTAGTCGACGGTGAGCGGGAACCAGTCCTGCCCGACCTTGGGCGCCTTGGCGGCGACCACGGTCGCCAGTACCACGGTGTCGTCGATCGAACAGATCACGGCGCCGTGGGCCTGGCGCGCGATTTCGCCGGTCTCGAACGTCACCTGGTGGCTGCCGAGGGTAAAAGTCTTCTTGATTGGGTTCACGGGGATCCTTGGAAACAAAAAACGCTCATCGGCGGCGACGAGCGTTCAGCCTTTCGGCACTTGGACAGACCTGACTATTTGCGCAGACCCAGCTTCTCGATCAGGTCGCGGTACTTGTCCGCGTCCTTGCGCTTCAGGTAATCGAGCAGCTTGCGGCGCTGGCTCACCATGACGAGGAGCCCGCGGCGCGAATGGAAATCTTTGACGTGCGACTTGAAATGCTCGGTGAGGCCGTTGATGCGCTCCGTCAGAAGCGCGATCTGCACCTCAGGCGACCCGGTGTCGTTCCCGGCCCGCTGGTATTGCTTCACCACCTTCTGTTTCTGCACAACCTGTAATGCCATCTCTCTACTCTCTCTTTGCGTGAGGCGCGGATTTTAAATGGTTTTCAGCCGTTTGGGTAAGCCGGAGCGGCTTCAAGCCGCCGGCGTCGGCGCTGCCCAGCCCGATGACCTCGCCGTCGGGCCGCACCACCGCGCACAGCCCCGGGTGCAGCCCACTGATTTGCAATGTCTGGCCCTGGCGCAGGCGCGCTTCCTCGGCGGCACCAAGCTCGGCGCGCGGCAGGTCCCCCAGCAGCGCGGGTAACGTCAGCAGCCGCCGCCGGCGCTCCCCGGCGTCCTCCAGCGCCTCCAGTGTCGCAGCCTGCTCGATCCGGAAGCGTCCCGAACCCGTGCGCCGCAGCCCGCCAAGGTGCGCGCCGCAACCCAGCGCCTCGCCCATGTCCTCGGCCAGGACCCGGATGTAGGTGCCCTTGCTACACACCACGCGCAGCTTGAGCAAGTCCCCTTCGAGACTCACGGTTTCCAGTTCCCGAATAAACACGCGGCGCGGCGCACGCTCCACTTCCTCACCTCGGCGCGCCAGGCGGTAGAGCGGCGTTCCCTTGTGCTTCAGCGCCGAATGCATCGGCGGGACCTGGTCGATCTCGCCTCGGAAGCGCTCCAGAACCGCCAACGACGCTTTTGTTACGGACACTGGCCTGCGCTCCAACACCTCCCCTTCGGCATCGCCGGTCGAAGTCCGGGCGCCAAGCTTCACCGTCGCGACGTACTCCTTGTCGGCGTCGAGCAGCGGCCCGGCGAACTTGGTGGCCTCGCCGAACAGCACCATCAGCAGCCCCGACGCCAGCGGGTCGAGCGTGCCGGCGTGCCCGGCCTTGGCCGCGCCGTAGAGCCGCTTGGCCTTCTGCAACGCGGCGTTCGAAGTCAGCCCGAGCGGCTTGTCGAGCAGCAGGGCGCCGTCGATCATCAAGGGCTCATTTCCTCGGCTTCAGGGCGGCGTCGATCAGGCGCGAGAGGTGGTCGCCGCGCTCAACCGATTCGTCGTAAACGAAACGCAGCTCGGGTGTCGTGTACATCTGGAGGCGCTTCGCGAGTTGCGAGCGCAGGAAGCCGGCGGAGCGGTTCAGGCCCGCGAGCGTCTCCGGCAGCTTTTCCTTTTCGAGCACCGTGAAGAAGATCTTCGCGTGCTTGACGTCGGGCGACACGTCGACCGAGGTGATGGTGATCATGCCGACCCGCGGGTCGCGCACTTCCAGCCGGATCAGATCGGAGACTTCCCGCTGGATCAGGTCGCCCAGCCGCTGCGGGCGACCTTGGCCTTTCTTCACAGCGCCCGGGGCACGGACGCTAAAGCGTCCGGGCGACCTCGACGGTCTCGAACACCTCGAACTGGTCGTTCTCCTTCACGTCGGTGAAGTTCTTGAGCGACATGCCGCATTCGAAGCCGGCCTTGACCTCGCGCACGTCGTCCTTGAAGCGCTTGAGCGAATCGATGTCGCCGGTGTGGATGACCACGCTGTCGCGCAGCACGCGCACCTGGGCGCTGCGCTTGACCAGGCCGTCCTGCACGTAGCAGCCGGCGACGGTGCCGATCTTGGAGATGCGGAATACCTGCCGCACCTGGACCATGCCGATGACCTGCTCCTTGCGCTCCGGCGCGAGCATGCCCGACAGCGCGGCCTTCATCTCCTCGACCGCGTCGTAGATGATGTTGTAGTAGCGCACCTGCACGCCCGCGGACTCGATCAGCTTGCGCGCGGTAGCGTCGGCGCGTGCATTGAAGCCGATGATCACCGCGCGCGCGGCCATGGCGAGGTTGACGTCCGACTCGGTGATGGCGCCGACGCCGGCGTGCACCACGCTCACCTTGACTTCCTCGGTCGCGAGGCGCGTCAGCGCATGGACCAGCGCCTCCTGCGAGCCCTGCACGTCGGACTTGATCACCAGGGTGAGCACCTTCTTCTCGCCCTCGGCCATCTGGCCGAACATGTTTTCGAGCTTGGTGGCGTGCTGCTTGGCGAATTTGACGTCGCGGGACTTGCCCTGGCGGAAGCTGGCGATCTCGCGCGCCTTGCGCTCGTCGGCAACCACCATCATGTCCTCGCCCGCGCTCGGCACTTCCGACAGGCCCTGCACCTCGACCGGAATCGACGGGCCGGCTTCCTGCACCGGCTTGCCGTTCTCGTCGAGCATCGCGCGCACGCGGCCATAGACCCCGCCGGTCAGCACGATGTCGCCGCGC
>Ga0307497_10000231_pt1 | contig 12361 bp, 12 predicted proteins | sample 10_S_MG_FD_201366 | JGI IMG/M metagenome (GOLD analysis project Ga0307497, IMG submission 201366) | Soil microbial communities from Populus trichocarpa stands in riparian zone in the Pacific Northwest, United States - 10_S | ecosystem: Environmental > Terrestrial > Soil > Riparian zone > Trees...
GTGATGAGGACCGTGCTGTCGGTGGGCGCGACCTTGCCGGCGAGGCGCTCGACGTCGGCCATCGCGGGCGAGCTGAAGCGGTACATGCGCGAGTCGACGGCGCCGACCACGCGGCGCAGCGCGCGGTTCTCGTCGCGCAGGCCGCGCACCGACTCGATCTGCGCCACCTGGTGCATCAGCTCTTCGTTGCGCACCGGCTTTACCAGGTAGTCGAACGCCCCGGCACGCAAGGCCTCGACCGCGGTTTCCACCGAGGCGAACGCGGTAATCATCAGGAACGCGGTGTCGATCCCCGCGGCGCGGCTGTTGCGCAGCAGGTCGACGCCGTTGCCGTCGCCGAGCTTGATGTCGCAGAGCGCGAGGTCGACGTCGCCGCGGGCGAGCCTGGCCGCGGCTTCGGCGGCGGTGCCGGCCTCGTCCACCGCGTGGCCGGCGCGGGCGAGGGAGGCGGTGAGGAGCTGGCGCAGCGCCGGTTCGTCGTCGATGATGAGGACTTGCATGGTTTCTCCTATTTCTCCCTGATTTTTTCCTTTAAACGGGCAGGCGCACGGTAACCAGTGCGCCCTCCCCCGGATGCGATTCGAGCGTGATGCCCCCGCCCGCCTCGCGCAGCAGGCGGCGGCATAGGGCGAGGCCGATGCCGCAGCCCTTGCCCTGGGGTTTGGTAGTGAAGAATTCCTCGAAGGCGCGGCCGCGGGTGCGCTCGTCCATGCCGGCGCCGTTGTCCGAAACGGTGAGCAGCACCGCGGTGCCTTCGCGCCGCGTGGCGACACGGATACGGCCGGCGACGCCCGCCTCGGCGATCGCGTCGCCGGCGTTGGTGAGCAGGTTCATGAGGACCTGGGTGAGGTGATCGCCGACCGCGTGCACCGCGGGCAGGCGCCGGTCGAGCGCGAGCTCGACGTCCACCTTGCGCAGGCGCCGGTCGTACCGTGCGAAGCCGCAGGCGTTCTCGACCAGGCCGTTGAGGTCGACGAGCTGGCGCTCGGCCGGCTGCGGCGAGGACATCTCGGCGATCTGGCGGGCGATGCCGGCGACGCGGCGCGCCTGCTCGGCGATGCGCGCTTCGCCGATCGCTTCGGCGATGCCCGCGATCACGGCGATGGGGTTGTTGATCTCGTGCGCCACCTGCGCCGCGAGCGCGCCGACCGCGGCCATCTTCTCGCGGTGGAACTCCTTGCAGCGCACCAGCTCGACCTGGGTCTCGCGCTCGACCAGCTCCTGCTGCATGCGGTTCACCGAGCGCTCGAGCGCCCCGATCTCGTCGTCGCGCGTCACCGCCAGCGCCGGGCCGCGGTAGCCCTTCGCCACTGCGAGGGCGCGCTCCTGCAGGCGTCTGAGGTCCCAGCCCAGGCGTGTCAGGAAGAGCAGCATCAGGGCGCCGAACACCAGCATGCCGGCAATGGAAAGGCCGATCGAGATGAGCGACACCTGGTCGTAACGCGCGCGGTAGAGCGCATTCAGGTCCTGGCGGCGAGAGCGGACCTGCACCGTGGCGCGGTCCATCGCGGAGGCCGCCTCGTGCAGCGCCGTTCGCAGCTCGAGCAGCGCTTCGCGCTCGCGCGCGAACCAGAGGTCCGCCGCGCGCGTGGCGAGCTGGGCGGCCACCGGAGCGAGGAAAGGAAAGCGCGGCGCGAGGCCGGCGATGCCGTCGTGCACCGCGTCGAGCGCCACCGCGACGTCGGTGAAGTCGCGGCCGGACCCGGCGCGGTAATAGCGCTCGTTGGTGGCGACGATGGCCTGCGCGAGCGACACGTTGACCCGCGCCATGCCGTCTTCCTCGGCGTGCGCACGCTCGAGCTCTTCGACCGTGTCGGTCATCCGTGCGCGCTGCGCCTCGACCACCAGGCTCGCGACGATAAGATAAACAAAGAGCGCGGCCACGGCGGCCAGTCCCTTGCCACGCAGCGTGAGGCGCGAGAAACCTGCGGCCCTGCGTTCCCTCGCCCCGCCTGCTACTCCCATCGCCGTTGTTGTCATGGGTGCAATTTCTTTTGGCACCCGCTATCGCCAATTGACCTAACTCAAAACTTTTTCAGTTCTGAGAAAACCACTTGGGTGATGGAATAGGAGCTATTTCCGCGTGTGGGGGCCGCCGCAACCCTTTCAGTCGCTGAGAAGGCGCGGCTCGTAGGAACTTTCCGAATCGGGTGTCAGCAGAAACTGATTTCTCAAACCAAACCCCTCGCGCTGGGGCGACGCCGCGGAATACGCAACCGTTTTCCAGTGTGCCGGCGGCGCAGCGAAGGGTTAGATCGCACTCAGAGCCAACGTCGAACCCGGCACATGTACTGCGCAAACTCGCCTCCGAACTTTTCGAGCAAGGCGCGCTCCTCGGGCCTGATCTGGTACCGAGTCATGTATGCGACGAAGGCAGGCAAGAGCAAGGCTGCGCCGGCATTTGACAAGTACACCGCCCAGCCTGCAAGGGCCAGAAGAAAGCCGAGGTACATGGGATTGCGTGAGACGCGGTAGACGCCGCTAGACACGACAACCGAGGACGCACTTGGGGTGAGCGGGTTGACCGTGGTGCGCTTGTTACGAAAGGCGATCACGCCGGCGATCGCCACGGCCCCGCCTAGCCCCGCAAGCGCCAGCGCGATGGCCGAGCTTCCGGCCAGCGCGAATGAAAGCCCCGGTGCAGCGTACGCCACACCAAGCATGGCGCCGGCAAAGACTAGCCAGACGAGCAGTGGCGGGATTTTCAGCTCAAGCCACTGCAGCACGAATACGCCCGCTCTTGAGCAACCATGCCAAGTATGCCGCTGCCGTAACGTCGTATGTGAGACAGAACTCCGGCCACCAATCTGGCACGCCTGGATTGGATATGACCGCGGCATGGGTGAGATCAAATATGCCATGCGCCGCTAGTGCAACCACCACGACCCAGAGTGACCACCTGAAGCCTATTACCGCGACCGCCAGGAAGACCGCGCAAACCAGCGACTCGAGAACGAGTGCATGTGTGGAAGCACCCATGACAGCGAACAGCGCATAGTAGGACGCGATCACAATCGTCACGACCGGATAGAAGGCCCGGTCGCGATCCAGGCCGACGCCCGAGGCCCATAGCCCCACAGAGATTGCGAGTAACGCTCCGACGAGTAATGGCACGGCGCCCCTCTTATCGACCCGATCCTTCGCCCGGCCCGGCCAACAGCTGATTCACAGCCTCGACCGCAGCACGCAGCGCTCTGGGATCGAGGCTCAAGCCAATGTGGTCGACGCCCGGAATCAAATCTACTGGGACGTTCTTTCCCTCCGCCCTGAAGACCGCCTCAAAGCGATCGGAGTGGAACAATTCGTCGTTTTGTCCGGCGATCACGCGCAGAGGTCGGTCTACAGCGCGAATGGTCGCCTTGTAGTCGCGTTTCGGGCGGTAGTTCTGGGCGAGGTTGAACGAATACGCCGATGTCAGAAACTTCTTCGCTTCATCGTCGAGTGCATATCGGACCACCAGAAGGTGATCGAAGGCGTGAATGCCGAATCCGTCGAGCACGGCAATAGCGATGTAGCGGGGAACACCGACGCTGGCCCAGCCACCGCTCCCGGGGCGGTAAGTCTGGGCCTCCTGGCTGATGAAAGGCGATAGGAGCAGGTAGCTGGCGAACATGCTCCGGCGGTCACTGCCCGCAACGCGAAGGGCGAAGCCTCCCCCGGAGGAAAAGCCGACCAGAGTTGCCGGCGCTGCGGGGCCGACGCCACGCACGAAATCTTCGAGGTCATCTTCCAGTTGGCCGACATAGCCGATGTCGCCCTTCACGCCAGAATTTCCGTGGCCGCGCACATCCAGCGCGTAGGCTGCGTAGCCGGCGTCAGCAAACGCCTTGGCCATGCTGTGCATGCTGCGGCTGCTTGCCGAGGAGCCATGCAGAAGCACGACGCTCCCTCGTGCCTTGCCGCCCCTTGGCGGGTAGTAGCGGAACGCGAGGGAGCTGCTATCACGCGCGCGGTAGTTCGTGAGCGGCGCAAGGTCGGAGTAATCGACGCCCTTGAAGGCCTCGTTGATGCTCGTCATTGGGAGAGGAGTGCCGGGCCCGCCCAAGGCTATGGACAGTCCCGCAGCGATCGCCAGTCCGGCAATACCGACCAGAACGATGCGAATGAGTAGCCTCATCGAATACCCAGGTGAAGCCGTTGGGGTTTGTCGCCTAACATTCGCGTTTTGCCGCACCGTTGCGAGCGCGGAGCGGCGAACTGTAGTGTCGGTCAACGACGCGCTGTTAGGCGGCGGTATTGGATTGGGCAGTTGCTATCGCCCTATCAAGAGCAACACGCCTGCGGCGATCGCGATGATCCCCATGATGGTGCCGGCTCCCGAGAAGCTGAGATTAAGCAGCGGCATTAGCCCACCTAGGATCAGCCAGATTGCCAGCAAAAGCATGCCGAGATTCTTAGTCAGTCTCATTGCCATTCTTAGCCCCTCCTCCAACGTTCCGGTTTGCAGCGCGGCGCACGGCGCCTCTGACCCGTCCGTCGCGCTTACCGGCTGGGCAGTGCATCCATTTCCTTTGGATCTTCGGGCAACTCCGTGTCGAGCCACTCGCTGGCTTTTTCATAGTCCTCAAATGCACCGACCCGGACGCCTCGATTCAGGGAACACACCTCGAGAAACTTGGCGTGATCGAACGCACGTTGGCCGGATACCAGCACCGCAATTTTCTTGCGCGTGGGAAGTGCAGGATCGGGCCAAGCCAAGCAACTCGCGATCTCGTAAACGTCCGTTACCGACAATTCGCACTGGCTGTTTCTGAGATCTAACAAGATCTCGTAATGTCTGTCGAATTCTGGATCGGCGGCGAGGCTTTTCAGGGCTGACTTCGATGCGGCGAGGTCGATCGTCCCCGAAGAAGTCACTACGATCAGATCCTTTAGCGGGAATGCCTTTCGGGTGGTCCTCACGCCTCGCTCCTGCTTCGACAATGCCTAACGACACATGGACTTCACATAAGAAGCCCAATTACACACGGTTAGTCGCTGGGCGTCATCTTTCCGATGCCGGTCAAGTGTTTGGTTCTCGGCAATCTGCGCGCGGTGCTGCGTTAGGCTGCAGGGCATGCAGCGGTAGTGAGACAGCCGGCGAATCGGACTGAACGATAAGTCGCGCGTTGCGAACCGATGGTGCGATCACGGTCCTAGAGTTCTAGTCGCTGCCTTTGATTCCGGCCTCGCGGATGACCGGGCCCCACTTGTCCATCTCGGAGCGCAGGTGCGCGCCGAGGCCTTCCGGCGAGGAGCCGATGACGACGACGCCGAGCTCCTCGAGGCGCGCGCGGGTGGCGGGGACGGCGAGCGCGGCGCGCGTATCGGCGTTCGCTTTGCGGATGACCTCAGGCGGCGTCCTGGCAGGCGCGAAGAGCGCATACCAGGATGAGACGTCGAATCCCGGCACGCCGGATTCGGCGATCGGCGGCAATTCGGGCAGCGCCGGCGTGCGCTTCGCCGTGGTTACGCCAAGCGCGCGCAGCTTCCCGCCCTTGATGAGCGGCATCACCGCGCCGATGTTGTTGAACATCACGTCGACGCGTCCGGGAACGAGGTCCTGGAGCGCGGGTCCGGCGCCACGATAGGGGACGTGGGTCATCTCGATTCCCGCCATGCGCTTGAAGAGCTCGCCGGAGAGATGGACCGAGGTGCCGTGTCCTGACGAGGCAAACGTAACCTTGCCCGGGTTGGCCTTGGCGTACGCGATGAAGTCGGCGACCGAGCGCGCGGGCGAGGTGATCGGCACCGCCATCACGTTCGGGTAGTCGCAGAGGAGAACCACCGGCGCAAGATCGGCGAGCGGATCGTAGGGAAGCGAGGCGAAGAGAAAGCGGTTCACCGCGAGCGGCATCGACTGGAGCAGCAGCGTGTAACCGTCGGGCTCGGCGCGCGCGACCATCTCGGTGCCGATGTTGGTGGCCCCGCCGCCCTTGTTCTCCACCACCACCTGCTGGCCCCACTGCACCGAGAGCTGCGCGGAGACGATGCGCGCGATCGCATCGGTTCCGCCGCCGGGCGGGAACGGCACGACCACCCGCACGAAGCGCGCAGGCCAGGTCTGTGCATGCGCGATGCCGGTCAAAACGACGACGCAGAGGAAAAAGATCGCGGTGAAGCGGAAGTTCATGAGCTACACGCCAGCATATCAGTCACCGGCACATCTGCCTCCACAAGCGGGGTTCGAGCGACGTGGCCGCCATGAATCCTCCCATGAATGCGCCCTGGATTCCGGGACCCGTCGCGTCCTGTCCCGCGAGCAGCAACCCCGGCACGGGCGTGCGAATCCTGAGCGCCTTGTGGCTCATGCGCTCGGCCGACATCTCGATCCCGTACATCGCGCCCCGATCGCCGAGCACGAATGACGCCTGCGAAAGGGGCGTCGAGGCCTCATGGAAAGCGATCAGCGGCGGGAGCTGCGGAAAGTGGCGCTTGAACTGCGACAGGAGGTTTTCGGCGATCCAGGCCTTGGTCGCGGCGTACGCCTCGGGTCGATCTGCCGGCGAGCTGCCCGCCCAGGCCGCGAAGGGCTCCCAGCGGCACAGCGCCACGACTTCCGCGGTGTGGCGGTCTGGGTCTCGATGCGCGGCATCCTTGAGCGAGGGAAACGACACGTAAAGCGCCGGCGCGTCCTCCTCGGTCGGACGTTCCCACACGCGGCCGACGTCGCCTGTTTCGTAGATCCAGACGTTGGCGGACGTGGCACCGTGTTTGCGAATGTCGCCGCGGAAGCCAAGATACAGGCTCACGTATGAGAGGCTGGGCTTGAGCGTCCCGATTGCCGCGCGCCAGTCGGGTGCAACGCCGGCCGCAAGCGCGGCCGCGGTGTTATGCGCGCCCATCGCCGAGATCACCGTCGGTGCGTCGAACGCTTCGCCGCCGGCGAGGCGCACCCCGGCGACGCGGCCGCGCGTCACGCGGATTTCATCGACTGCAGCACCAACCCGCAGCTCGCCGCCGGCGCCGGTGATGGTTTCTCCCAGAGCCTGGGCGAACTTCGCCGGGCCGCCGACGGGGTAATAGGCGCCCGCGAAGAAGCTGCCCGTAACCAGGGCGTGGATCGCGAAGGGCGAGCGTTCCGGAGCCATGCCATAGTCCCCCCATCGCGCGGTGAGCACTGCCGCGAGGCGTGCATCGCGGATCTCGCGCACCGCGTCGGCAGTCGTAGTGCGAAGTGCCTGGCGCACGCGTCGCGCGTGAGTCCAGCGCACGATTGCGGCCAGTGGCGTCGGAAGTGCCCGGGCTGCGAACAGCGCGGCGCTCGCGCGCCGCGCCTCTTCGCAGGCCCTGAAATAGCGGTCGATGCCAGCGCTCTCGTCCGGGAACACGGCTTTCAGGCGCGCGACATAGGCGTCTCGCGGCGCTTCCACCGGGAATTCGAACCCTGGCAGCCGCACGATGTCGTAGGGCGATCCGACGGAAACGAAGCGCAGGCGCCCGTCCGTAAGCCAGCGCAGCAAGCGCCCGAACTGGTTGTCCGGGCCCGGCGCGTTGCCGACGCCTCCGATGTAGTGCACACCGGTGGCGAAGGTGTACTCCTGCCGGCTGAAGGCCTGCGTCAGTCCGCCGAGCTGGAAGTGCTGCTCGACCACGAGAACGCGACGGCCGCATTTCGCGAGCGACGCCGCCGCCGCGAGTCCGCCGATTCCGGACCCGATGACGATCGCGTCGAATCGCGGCGACGTAGCCTCAGTCCTCGACGACGAACGTCCCCATCATGCCGCCGGCGGCGTGCTCGAGGATGTGGCAGTGGAACATCCACTCGCCGGGGTTCGCGGCGACGAAGGCGACCTCGGCGGTGCCGCGCGGGCCCATCAGGACGGTGTCGCGCCAGGGGCGGTAGCGCACCGGCCGGTCGTTGAGGGCGAGCACGCGGAAGATGTGCCCGTGCAGGTGCATCGGGTGCTCGAACTCGGTGTCGTTGATGAGCTTCAGGCGCACGTGCTCGCCGCGGCGGAAATGCAGCAGCGGCTCGTGCATCTGGGCATGCTCGTGCTGGGCGGAGTAGTTCATCGTCCAGGTGAGCTTCTGCTCGCTCATGATCTCGTGCAGCTTGCGCGGCTTGCCGTCGACCAGGCCGATCGCGGGCTTGCCGAGGAGGCCGCCCTCGAACAGCACGAAATGGTCGACCGCCTTCGAGAGGTCGGGCTCGGGCAGCGGGTTGGGCGCGATCGGCTCGGGCGGCGGAAGCGGCCGAGTGCGCATGGGGGGCTTCTTGCTGTAGCTGACGCGCACGAGCTCGGCGCCCTTGTCGCGGCGGTCGAGCACGGAGAAGCTGTCGCCGGGCGCGCCGGTGCAGTCGAGGACGAGGTCGGTGCGCATGCCGGGGCCGAGCGCGAGCGCGCCGCCCGGCACGCCGTGCGGCTCGACCGGCTGGCCGTCGTAGGAGACGACGTAGGGCTGGTGGTTCTCGAAGGCGATGAGAAAGATGCGCGCGGTGGAGGCGTTCAGCAGGCGCAGGCGGATGCGCTCGCCCGCGCGCACTTCCAGGCGCCGCGCGGCCGGCCTTCCGTTCAGCGCGAGCACGTTGCCGATGCGCCCGCCGCCGCCGAGATGCGCCACGTCGCCGAAGTCGTTCACCTGCTGGTTGTCGCGGCCGAGCTTGAAATCGGAGAGCACCCAGGCAAGCTCGCGGTCGACCTCGATCGGCCTGGGCTCGTCGATGATGAGAAGGCCATACAGGCCCCGCCCGACCTGCTCGAAGCTCGCTTGATGCGGGTGATACCAGAAGGTGCCGGCGTCCTCGGCCTTGAAGGCATAGTCGAAGCGCGCACCGGGCTCGATCGGCGCCTGCGTGACTTGCGGCACGCCGTCCATGGCGTTGGGCACGCGCAGGCCGTGCCAGTGCACGGTCGTCGACTGCGGCAGCGCGTTCTGCAGGCTGATCTTTACATCCGCGCCCTGCGGGTAGCGCAGCACCGGACCCGGAACCGAGCCGTTGAATCCCCAGACGCCGGTCGCCGCGCCCGACGGGCGCAATTTGAGCTGCGCCGGGCCGGCACGAAGAATCTTCGGGCCCTGCTCCTGGGCGGCGCGCACCGGCGGCGGCAGCGCGAGCATGGTGAGCGCGGCGCCCGCCGTGCGCAGGAACTCTCTACGCGTCGTTTTCGTCATCGTTTTCTCCCCTCATTTCCGCGCCTTGTTCTCTGCTTTGATCTTCACCATCACCCCGTTCGCGCCGGGGCGCGTGCGCGCGCTCGAGCCCTCGAAGTCCCCGGGCTGCGGCTGCGCCTGCCCGGAGCGCGAGACGCGCGCGACGATCACGACTTCCTTCGCCTCCGAGAGCTTCGCCGTCGGGCTCATCGCGGCGTTGTCATCGAGCCTGAACGCGAGCGGCAGCTCGGCCGCCCGGCGCCGCAGCATCGCGAGCGGCATGCGCTCGCCCGGAGCGCGCGCGAAGATGAACACGGTGTCGTCGGGCTTCACCTGGCCGGCGAGCGAGCGCTCGAGCTCGACCCGGCCCTCGATGCCGACGCTCGCGATGTTGCCGCGGCGCTCGGCGTCGGCGATGCTGGCGCGCACCGAGCGCTCGGCATCCGAGCCGGCGGGAACCAGCGCAAGGATCTTGCGCCACTGCTCGATCGCGCCGGCATAGTTTCCCTTCTCGAATGCGACCGTGCCGGAGAGCGACAGCGCCTTGACGTTGCGCGCGTCGGCCGCGAGCGCGCGCTCGATCAGCGCCTCGGGCTTGCCCTGCAGGCGCCTCCCCTGCGCCATGGCGGCGACGTCGGCGTAGTCGGCGAGCAGCCCCGAGTCATTCGGCAGGCGCTGCACCGCCTGCTCGTAGGCGGCGGCCGATTCGGCGTAGCGGCCGAGCGCGGCGTACGAGCGCGCGAGCATGATCCAGCCGTCGGTGTCCTCGGGCGTGGTGCGCATGCGCTCGGCCAGACGCGTCACCATGGCGTTCAACTGATCCGAAGAGATCGCATGCGGGTTCGCGCCGTCCTTGGTCGCCGCCGCTTTTTGCGGCGAGAGCGCGGCGGGCGTCCCCACGGCGAGATAGATGCCGGCCACGGCTAGCGGAAACAGCAGCGCCGCCCCCACGATGAGAATGCGTTTGCGGTTCATGAAATTCCCTCTGCTTCCGTCGTCTTCCTTCGTCTCAGCCATGCGATCCAGCCCGTCACGCCGAGCCCAAGCAGGATGAACGGCCCGCCCCAGAGCAGCGCCGTGGTGGCGCGCAGCGGCGGCCGGTAGAGCACGAAGTCCCCGTAGCGCTGGACCATGAAGTCGAGCACTTCGCCCTCGCTTTTGCCTTCGCGCAGCAGCTCGCGGATGCGGTTCTTGAGGTCGATGGCGAGCGCGGCGTGCGAATCGGCGAGCGTCTGGTTCTGGCACACGAGGCAGCGCAACTCCTCGGCGAGCGCCATGACGCGTTTCTCGAGGTCGGGGTTTTCCGACACCGGTGAGGCCGCGAAGGCATAAAAGGCGGTCGCGATTGAAAGAACAACCATGAAAAACCTAGGCACGCTGGAGCTCCTTCACCAGCGGCAGGATGCGCTCGCGCACGATCTCGGGCGTGAGGATGCCGACGCGCTTGTAGCGGATCACGCCCTTGCGGTCGATGACGAAGGTTTCTGGCACGCCGTAGACGCCGTAGTCCATGCCGAGGCGCCCCTCGCGGTCGTGGAGCGACATCGTGTACGGGTCGCCGAAGCGACCGAGCCAGGCGAGCGCCTGCTCGCGCTCGTCCTTGTAGTTGAGGCCGATCACCGGCGCGGCGCCGGAGCGCGCCAGCGTCGTAAGCGCGGCGTGCTCCTCGCGACACGAGACGCACCATGAAGCCCACACGTTGAGAATCCATACTTGGCCTTCAAAAGCGTTCGCGCTGATGCGCTTGTCGGGCGCACCCAGCGGAGGCAGCTCGAACGCCGGCGCCTTCTTGCCGATGAGCGGCGAAGGCAGCTCGCGCGGGTCGAGCGTCAGTCCCGCGCCGAGGAACGCCGCGGTGACGCCGAAGAGCGCGAGCGGAATGAAGCGCCGGCGGTTCATGGCCGCGACCTGGTGAGGGCCGCGAGCGCACCGCCCGCCGCCATGAGGAGCGTCCCAAGCCAGATCCAGCCGACGAAGGGCTTGTGCTGCAGGCGCACCACCCACTCCTGCTCGGAGAGCGGCTCGCCGAGCGCCACGTAGAGGTGGCGCAGGAACCCCATGTCGAGCGCAGCCTCGGTCATGGGCGTGGTCTGCGCGACGTACAAGCGCTTCTCGGGATGAAGCTTCGTGAGCGGCGCGTCGCCGCGCGACACCTCGACCGAGCCGCGCGCGGCGGTGTAGTTGGGGCCGCGCACTTCCTCGATCGAGGCGAGCCGGAAGTCGTAGCCGGCGAGCCGCGCCGTTTCGCCGACGTGCATGCGCAGCTCCTCGGTGCTCTCGTAGGCCTTCACCAGGGTCACCCCGGCGATGAAGACAGCCACGCCGAGGTGGGCGATCAGCATCCCGTAGTAGGCGGGCGAGACGCTGCGCGCGTGCCGGCGCTCGAGCCACGCGGCGAGGCTCGAAGCGGCGATCCAGAACGCGAGGAAGAGGCCGAGCGCCACCATCGGCCGCCAGCCGGCGGCGAACGGCAGCGTGAGCGCGCAGGCAAGCGAGACCGCGGCGGACCACTTGAGGCGCGCGCCGAGCTCGGGGAGGCGCGCGCGCTTCCATGCCGCGAGCGGCCCCACGCCCATCAGGAACAATAACGGCGCGACGACCGGCACGAACACCGCCTCGAAGTACGGCGGCCCCACCGAGATCTTGCCGGCGCCGAGCGCCTCGAGCGCGAGCGGATAGAGCGTGCCGAGCGCGACCGACGCGGCGGCGACGAGGAGCAGCACGTTGTTCCCGAGGAGCATCGCTTCGCGCGACACCGGGTCGAACGCCGCGCTGCCGGCGAGGCGATGGGCGCGCAGGGCGAAGAGCACGAGCGAGCCGCCGACCACGAACGAGAGGAACGCGAGGATGAAGATGCCGCGCTTCGGGTCGGTGGCAAAAGCGTGCACGGAGGTGAGCACGCCCGAGCGCACGAGGAAGGTGCCCAGGAGCGAGAGCGAAAAGGCCGCGATCGCGAGGAGCACGGTCCAGGCCGGGAAGGCGCCGCGCTTTTCGGTCACTGCGAGCGAATGCACGAGCGCGGTGCCGACGAGCCAGGGCATGAACGAGGCGTTCTCGACCGGATCCCAGAACCACCAGCCGCCCCAGCCGAGCTCGTAGTAGGCCCAGAAGCTGCCGAGCGCGATGCCGAGCGTGAGGAAGACCCACGCGCATACAGTCCACGGGCGCGCCCAGCGCGCCCAGTCGGTGCGAAAGCGGGCTTCGAGCCGGCCTGCTGTCAACGCCGCGATGGCGAAGGCAAACGCGACCGAGAAGCCGACGTAGCCCATGTAGAGGAGCGGCGGAT
>Ga0307497_10000232_pt1 | contig 12359 bp, 12 predicted proteins | sample 10_S_MG_FD_201366 | JGI IMG/M metagenome (GOLD analysis project Ga0307497, IMG submission 201366) | Soil microbial communities from Populus trichocarpa stands in riparian zone in the Pacific Northwest, United States - 10_S | ecosystem: Environmental > Terrestrial > Soil > Riparian zone > Trees...
ACTTCGGCCGCTCGGCCGCGGATTGAGCGTCCGCGTCGATGCCGTCCAGCAACAGAACGGTCGCCTGGCTTGCGACTCCGCCGAGCGCCAGCGCCAGTACCACCATGGTCTTCGCGACGAGTTTCACCATGATCCGGTCCTCCCTGAACGCGTCCGACTATAGCACCGGGCCGCGCGCTGTTCCTATGCACGAGCCGGACGTGCGTCACAGTTCGAAGCGCCGTGCGCCGTACTGCGCCTGTCGTCGGGCGGCGACTCTCGCGAGGGCGCGTATGGTTTAATGCGCGTCGATGTTTCAACCGCTCGAGTGGTTCATCGGCCTGCGCTACCTGCGCTCACGACGCCGCCGCGGCGTCGTGTCGTTCATGAGTACCGCGTCGCTCATCGGGATCGCGCTCGGTGTCGCGGCCCTGATCATCATCCTCTCGGTCATGAACGGTCTCGAGACCGAGACGCGCACGCGGCTCCTGAGCGTGAACGCGCACGCCACGATCTCCTCGCGCGCCGGCATCGCTGACTGGCGCGCTTGGGCAGCGCGGCTGAAGGACGCGCCGGGCGTCACGGGCGTCGCGCCGTACGTCGCGATCGAGGGCATGCTCGCGGCCGGCACGAACCTGCGGCCCGTGCTCGTCCGCGGCGTCGAGCCTGACGCGGAGAGAGCCGTCTCGGAGATCGAGCGCGAGCTCGTAACCGGCAGCCTTGCCGAGCTCGCGCCCGGCGCGCATCGGATGCTGCTCGGCCGGGTGCTCGCGCGGGGTCTCGGCGTGGACGTCGACGACACCGTCACCCTGCTCGTGCCGCGCGCGAGCGAGGGCCGCGTGCTGCCGCGCTACGCGGCGTTCACGGTCGCGGGCGTGTTCGAGGCCGGGATCCAGGACAACGATTCGCGCCTCGCGTTCATCGATCTCGAGGACGCGAGCGAGCTCAAGGGTCTGCGCGGCGCCGCCGAGGGTGTCGCGATCCGGCTCGCGAACCCGCTCGAGGAGAGCGCGCTGCCGCCCGATCTCAAGTACTCCGATTGGGCCGAGGACCACCGCAACCTGTTCACCGCGATCCACATCGAGAAAGTGATGATGCGGATCATCTTGATGTTCATCGTGGCAGTCGCGGCGTTCAACATCGTCGCGTCCCTGATGATGGTCGTGATCGACAAGCAGAAGGACATCGCGATCCTGCGAACTTGCGGGCTCGAGCCAGGGCGCGTCGCGCGGATCTTCCTCGTGCAGGGCGCGATGATCGGGCTCGTCGGTACGCTCGCCGGCATCGCGCTCGGCGTCGTGTGCTCGCTCAATATCCACGTGATCGTGCCGTGGCTCGAGGACACGTTCCATTTCAAGATCATGCCCGGGGACGTCTACTACGTGACGCAGATCCCGTCCGAGGTGCACCTGTTCGATGTGCTGACGATCCCGGCCGCCGCGTTCCTCGTCGCGCTGCTCGCGACTCTTTATCCCGCGCGGCGGGCCGCTGCGGTCGCGCCCGCGGTCGCTCTCCGCTATGACTAGCTCTGCATGAGACAGCCTTACGAGCTCTCGATCGCGGCGCGCTATCTGCGCACGAGCGGCGGGCAGAGCTTTATCTCGTTCATCTCCGCGGTTTCGATGGTGGGCATCGGCCTCGCGGTCGCGGTATTGATCGTCGTGCTCTCGGTCATGAACGGCTTCGAGCACGAGCTTCAGCAGCGAATCCTTGGCATGGTGTCCGATGCGACGATCAGCGGTTACGAAGAGCCGCTCGACGACTGGCGAGCGATGCGCGCGCGCGTGCTCGAGCAGCCCGACATACGCGCGGCCGCGCCGTTCGTCGAGGGCCAGGCGCTCGCGGTCGCGGGCGACCAGCTCGGCGGCGTGACCGTGCGCGGAGTCGATCCCGCCCTGGAGCGCGACGTATCGAACATCGGCGCGATCACGCGCGAGGGCGACATCGGCGCGCTCGTCGGCGGTGGGTACAAGATCGTGATCGGCAAGAGCCTCGCGACCGCGCTCGGCGTCGGCGTAGGGGACGAGGTCGTGCTCGTGCTCGCGCAGGCGTTCCTGACGCCCGCGGGGCTCATGCCGCGCCAGCGGGCGTTCACGGTCGTAGGGGTGTTCGAGGCCGGCATGTATGAGTACGACCGCGGCCTCGTATTCGTCAGCTTCGACGACGCGGCACGACTCTTCCGTACCGGCGGCCGCGCGACGGGGCTGCGCCTCGACGTCAACGATCTCTACGACGCTCGCGAGGTCGTGGAACGCACGGCGAAGGTGTTCGCGCGGGAGCTCGACAAGAAGTTCTACGTCGACGACTGGACCCGTCAGCATTACACGTACTTCCGCTCGATCCAGCTGCAGAAGTCGATCCTGTTCGTGATCCTGTCGCTCGTGATCGCGGTCGCGGCGTTCAACATAGTGTCGACGCTGATGATGGTCGTGCGCGACAAGCGCGGCGACATCGCGATCCTGCGCAGCTTCGGCGCGACGCCGCGCAGCGTGCTCGCGATCTTCGCGAGCCAGGGCACGTTCATCGGCTTGGTCGGCACGCTGCTCGGGATTGCGCTCGCGCTACTCGTGAGCTGGCAGCTCGGCAACATCGTCGCGCTGCTGCAGGGCTTGCTCGGAGTGCAGCTGCTGTCGGCGGACGTCTACTTCTTGAGCGATCTGCCGACTCAGCTCCGGCCGCTCGAGGTCGCCGAGATCGCGGTGCTCGCGCTCGTGCTCGCGGTGTTGGCCACGTTCTACCCGGCGTTCAGCGCGTCGCGCCAGCCGCCGGCCGAGGCACTGCGTTATGAATGAGTCCGCTCGCCCCGTCGTGCTCGAGGCGCTCGGTCTCGTGAAGACGTTCGCCGACGTCGGCCGCAAGATCGAGGTGCTGCGCGGCGCCGAGCTGCGCGTCGCGAAGGGCGATCGGGTTGCGATCGTCGGCGCGTCGGGTTCCGGCAAGACGACGCTGCTGCAGCTGCTCGGCGGGCTGGAGGAGCCGACCGCAGGCGAGGTCCGCGTCGCTGGAGCATCGATGACGCGCGCGAGCGACGTCGAGCGCGGGCGCTTGCGCAATCGTGCGCTCGGGTTCGTCTATCAGTTCCATCATTTGTTGCCCGAGTTCTCGGCGCTCGAGAACGTCGCGATGCCGCTGCTCGTGCGCGGCGTCGCGGTGCGTGACGCGGCCGCGCAGGCGCGCGAGCTGCTCGAGCGCGTGGGACTCCGCGAACGGCTCGAGCATCGGCCCGGCGAGCTGTCGGGCGGCGAGCGCCAGCGCACGGCCGTCGCGCGCGCGCTCGTGACGAGGCCGGCCGCCGTGCTCGCGGACGAGCCGACTGGCAACCTCGACCGGCCGACCGGGCAGCGCGTGTTCGAGCTGCTGCTCGAGCTCAACACGGCGCTCGGTACGAGCCTCGTCGTCGTGACGCACGACCCCGATCTCGCGCGGCGCATGGATCGCGTGCTCGAGCTCAAGGATGGGCTCCTGCAGCCCGCGTAGCGGTCGCGACGTCGGGGTCGTGCGACGCCCTGGGCGCGCGCTGCTGACGTCGCGCGGCGACGTCCATGCCCGCCACCGACCGACGTTTGCGCGGGTGTGGGAGGTCGCGGTGCGCGTGTTTGCGGGCGTGCCGCCGATCGTCGTGATCGCCGGCGCGTGGCTCGGTGGGACGCTCGTCGTGCATCAGCTGCCGCGCTTGCCGAGCTTTGGGGTGTATGTGCCGCTCGGGATTGGGGCGCTGCTTGCGTTGCGCTGGCCCGCGACGCGGTGGGTTGCGTGGGGGATCGCGGGGTTCGCATGGACCGCGAGCAGCGCGCAACAAAGGCTCGACGACCGGCTCGCGCCCGCGGACAACGGCCGCGACGTCGAAATCAGCGGCTACGTCGAGGGCTTCCCGACGCTCGCGCCGGGACAGGCGATGTTCTCGTTCGTCGTCGGCGAGCCGCGGCCGCCGGGTGTGCCGCCGCGCGTGCGGCTCACGTGGTACGAGCCGCCGCGGCCAGTTTCGGCCGGCGACGCGCTCGCGCTCGTCGCGCGGCTCCGCACTCCGCACGGCTCGCGCAATCCCGGCGGCTTCGACTACGAGCGCTGGCTGCTCGTGACGCAGCACGGCGCGACGGGCTACGTACGCTCGGGCTCGTCCGCAGCCGTTGCGCCGCCGAGCCTCGCGCGCGCCTGGCTCGCGCTGCGCGCGCGGATCGCCGAGCGGATCGGCGCCGTGCTCGGAAACGGCGACGCGGCGGCGCTCGTCACCGCGCTCGCGATCGGCGAGCGCTATCGCTTCAGCGAGCAGAACTGGGCCGACTTCAGACGCACCGGCACGAGCCATCTCGTCGCGGTGTCGGGCATGCACATCGGGATGCTCGGAGTGCTCGTCTTCGTCGTGCTGCGCGCGCTTTGGATTCGTCTGCCGCAGCCCCTAGCCAGCTACGATCTCGAAGCCGCGGCGGGCGCCAGCGTCGTGAGCACGGCGTACTACGCGGCGCTCACGGGTCTGGCGATCCCGGCTCAGCGAACGTTGCTGATGATCGCGATCGCGCTAGGGCTGCTCGTGGCGCGGCGTTCGGTCGGCGGGTTCCAGGTGCTTGCGGCGTCGCTGCTCGCGGCGCTCGTCTGGGATCCGTTCGCGCCGCTGTCGGCGTCCTTCTGGCTGTCGTTCGTCGCGGTGGCGGTCCTGCTCGCTCTCTCGGCGCGGCGCCAGCTCCGTTCGGGCGTGGAGACGCGCGCGCGCCGCGCGTCGCGCGCGGTCGTCGAGATCGGCGCGCTGCAGTGGTCGATCGGCTGCGCGCTGCTCCCGCTCACGGCCGTGTTCTTCGGCGAGATCTCGTTGATCGGGCCAGTCGTGAATCTCGTCGCGATCCCGCTATTCAACCTCGTGCTCGTGCCGCTCACGCTGCTCGCGACGCTGCTGCTTCAGGTCGACGCGCTCGCCGCGACCGCGGCGCCGCCGTTGCTGCACGCGGTCGGCTGGCTCGCGGCGCAGACGGCCGCGGCGCTACATGGGCTCGCGAGCCAGCGGTTCGCGGCGCTCCCGGTCGCCGCGCCGCCGGCCGCGACCGTCGCGCTCGCGGTGTGCGGCGTCGCGCTCGCGATGCCGGCACACCCGTTGCCAGGCAGGAGGCTTGGCTGGCTCGCGGTGCTGCCGATGTTCTTGCCGCCGTCCGCGGCGCCCGCGCCCGGCGACGTTCGCGTCGACGTGCTCGATGTTGGCCAAGGGCTCTCGGTCAGCGTCGCGACGCACGCGCATCGGCTGCTTTTCGACGCGGGACCGAGCTTCCGCTCGGGCTTCGACAGCGGCGACGACATCGTCGTGCCCGCGCTCGCGGCCGGCGCGCCGCGGGTGCTCGATCGACTGATCGTGAGCCACGCGGACAACGACCACGCGGGCGGCGCGCGCTCCGTGCTCGCGGCGTTTCCGCGCGCCGACGTGCTCGAGGGGCCCGACGTCGCGTTGCCGGGCCGCGTCTGCGCGCTCGGCGATCGTTGGGAGTGGGACGGTGTCCGCTTTTCGATTCTGCATCCGCCGCCCGAGTTCGAGCCACGCGGCAATGAAACCTCGTGCGTGCTCAAGGTCGAGGCGCGCGCGGGCTCGGCGCTGATCACGGGCGACGTCGAGGGGCGCGGCGAGGCGGAGCTCGTGCGCGGCGGCGAGATCGCGAGCGACGTGGTCGTCGTGCCGCACCACGGCAGCACGACGTCGTCGTCCGCGGCATTCGTAGCGGCGACGCGGCCGCGCTACGCGCTCGTCTCGGCGGGCTTCGCGAATCGCTGGGGGTTCCCCAAGCGCGAGGTGCGCACGCGCTGGGAGCAGAGCGGCGCGGCCGTCGCGGTGACCGGCGAGCGCGGCGCACTGGCCGTGTCGCTCGATTCGAGCGGCATCACAGTCGTCGCGGAGCGCGATCGGGATCCGCACTATTGGCAGGCCCTGAGCGCACCCCCCGAATAGCCCGCCGCTTCGGCGCGGGGGCCGCCGACGGCCGTCGCCGGCGTGTCCGGGGGCAAAAACGTGCGCTACCTCTCGTCCCGACGCTCGCGTCGCGAATAGCCCTTTGGAAACAAGCTTCAGCGCGCTATAGTTCCCGCCAGCTTCAGGAGGGCTCACGGAATCCGATGCTGGAAATCGTCAAAGCCGGCGGCTGGCTCATGGTGCCGATCGTCGCGTGCTCCGTCGTAGCTGTCGCGATCTTCTTCGAGCGTCTTTGGACTCTGCAGCGCAGGCGAGTCGTGCCTGGCACGCTGACGGGCGAGATCTGGGAGCTCGTGAAGCACAATCAGCTCGACGCGCGGCAGATCGCGCGAATCCAACAGAGCTCGCCGCTCGGCCAAGTGCTCGCGGCCGGTCTCGCACACCGGCATTCGCCGCGCGAGGTCATGAAGGAGAGCATCGAGGACACCGGGCGACACGTCGTGCTCGAGCTCGAGCGCTACTTGGGGCCGCTCGGCACGATCGCCGCAATCTCGCCGCTGCTCGGCCTGCTCGGCACCGTCTCGGGCATGATTCGCGCGTTCACCGCGATCACCGCGCAGGGGGTCGGCAACCCGACCGTGCTCGCGGGCGGTATCGCCGAGGCGCTCGTCACGACGGCCGCGGGCCTCACGGTCGCGATCCCGTCGCTGATCGCGTATCGCTTTCTGCGCGGCCGCGTCGACGGCCTCGTCGTTCTGATCGAGAAAGAGGCGATGGGCTTCATCGAGGCGGTGCTGCAGCACCAACGTACAGGCGTTCTTGGAGTGCCGGATGAGGCTGCAAAGCCGTTCAAGAGACGAGCCTGAGATCAACGTAATCTCGCTCGTCGACGTCTTGCTCGTGCTCGTGCTGTTCTTCATGGTCTCCACGAGCTTCCTGCGCGAGACCGAGATCAGCCTGCAACTGCCCGAGGCCACGACCGACAAGAACATCGAGGTGCCGCGCGAGGCACTCGAGATCACCGTCACGCAAAGCGGCGGCTATCTCGTGAATGGCCGCGAGCTCGTGAACAACGAGCGGCGCACGCTGCGCGCCGCGATCGAGAGAGTGATCGGCGCCAAGCGCGACATTCCGGTCTTGATCCGCGCCGACGCCGCGGCGACCCATCAAGCCGTGATCACCGCGATTGACGTGGCGGGCCAGCTCGGCTTCGTCAAGTACAAGATCGCGACCGTGACCCCGCCCGAAGCTTGAGCCGCGCGGAACCGGTGCCGCGCGGCGCGCCGCCGGACGAGGCGTAGATAGTCATGCAGGTACGCGGCCGCTCGGACGTCATCGCCGTCTACAAGCGGCTGCTCGCGTACATGCGGCCGCACTGGCTGATCATGGCGCTGGCCGTGATTCCCGCCTCGATCTACGCGGTGCTGAACACGACCGTGCCGCTCGTGATGCGCGAGCTGATCGAGCGGTTCGAGCACGCGGCAAAAGCATCGGGGCACGCGTGGCAGATCCCGGTGCTGATCGCGGTGCTGTTCCCGCTGCGCGCGGTGATGGACTTCCTCACGATTTACGGGCTCGCCTGGGTCGGGCGGTCGGTGATCCGCGATCTGCGCAACGAGCTGTTTGGCCACTACTTGAGCCTGCCGACGCGCTTCTTCGATCAGGGCTCCTCGGGCGCGCTGATCTCGAGGCTCACGTACAACACCGAGCAGGTCGCGGACGCGATCTCCAATGCCGTCGTGATCGTGTTGCGCGACACCCTCGCGATCGCGCTGCTGCTCGTCGTGATGGTGAAGATGAGCCCGCGGCTCACGCTGCTGATCCTGATCATCGGCCCGGCCATCGGCTTCGTCATTGGCCGGATGAGCAAGGCGTTCCGCCGCTATAGCTCACGGATTCAGGCTTCGATGGGGGACGTAACGAAGATCACGGAGGAGTCGCTGCACGGCCAGCGGATCGTGAAGGTGTTCGGCGGCCAGGAGCACGAGCAGAAGCATTTCGCGGACGTCAACCAGCGCAACTTCCGCTTCAACGTCCGGCTGGTCGCCGTCCAGGCCGCGGGCGACAACGTCACGGCGTACACCGTGCTTCTCGGCGTCGCGGCGGTGATGTGGCTGTCCTTCAACGACTTGAACGCCCCGTCTTTCATCGGTTTCGTCACGGCGATGGCCATGGTGCTCACGCCGCTGAAGCGCCTGATCAACGTGAACGCGGTCCTCCAGCGCGGCGTCACCGCGGCCGCGGGCGTGTTCGAGATCCTCGACGAGCCGAGCGAAAAGGACACGGGCACCACTGGGGTCAATCGCGCGCGCGGTGACGTCGAGTACGCTCATGTCTCTTTCGCCTACGCGCCCGACAAGCCGGCCGCGCTGCGCGGCGTGAGCCTCGCCGTGCGCGCCGGCACGACCGTCGCGCTAGTCGGCCAATCGGGCAGCGGCAAGTCCACGATCGCGAGCCTGTTGCCGCGTTTCTATGAGCCCGACGCGGGCGCGGTGCTGCTCGACGGCCGCGACATTCGCGAGTACAAGCTGCGAGATCTGCGCCGGCAGCTCAGCCTCGTGAGCCAGGACGTCGTGCTGTTCGATGACAGCATCGCGGGGAACATCGCGTATGGCGCGCTCGAGAAAGCGCCGCGCGCCGCGATCGAGGCGGCGGCCGAAGCGGCCTACGTGACCGAGTTCGCCGCAGAGCTCCCCGAAGGGCTCGACACGCGTGTCGGCGAGCGCGGCGTGCTGCTCTCGGGCGGACAGCGGCAGCGCATCGCGATCGCGCGCGCGTTGCTCAAGGACGCGCCCGTGCTGATCCTCGACGAGGCGACGTCCGCTCTCGACACGGAATCCGAGCGACGTGTGCAGGCCGCGCTTGCGCGGCTCATGCAGGGCCGGACGACGCTCGTGATCGCGCATCGGCTGTCGACGATCGAGAAGGCCGACCGAATCGTCGTGCTCCGCGAAGGTACGATCGTCGAGCAGGGCACGCACGCCGAGCTCATCGCGCACGGCGGCTATTACTCGACGCTGCACCGCATGCAGTTCACGGGCTAACGCCGTGCGAGCTCCGCTGCGCATTGCGCGTTCGCTGCCCGCCCTTTGGTACGGCAACAGCCCGCTGCGCTGGGGCCTGTTCCCGTTCGCGCTCGTCTATCAAGGGCTCGCGCGGCTGCGCCGCGCCGCGTATCGGCGCGGGACCCTCAAGACGGTCGAGTTGCCGGTGCCCGTCGTCGTCGTCGGCAACGTGAGCGTTGGCGGCACGGGCAAGACGCCGTTCGTCATCTGGCTCGCGGCCCAGCTCCAGAAGCGGAATCTGCGCGTCGGCATCGTGACTCGCGGTTACCGCGGCAAGGCGCAAGACTGGCCGCGCGTCGTGACGGCGACGAGCGATCCGCTCGAGGTCGGCGACGAGCCCGTGCTGCTTGCCCGCCGCACGGGTTGTCTGGTTGTCGCGGGACCCGACCGCGTCGCCGCGGCCCAGCGCCTGCTCGCGCAGCAGCGCGTCGACGTGCTGATCTCCGACGACGGCCTTCAGCACTATCGGCTCGCGCGCCGCTTCGAGATTGCAGTGGTAGACGGCGTCCGCGGCATGGGCAACGGTCTGTGCCTGCCGGCGGGGCCGCTGCGCGAGCCGGCCGAGCGTCTCAGCGAGGTCGACGCGATCGTCGTGAACGGCGGCGATTGGGGCCACGCCGGCGTGTTCCGGGCTCACGCGGTCGTGACGGGCGTGCACCGCGTGACCAACCGCGAGCCGCGGACGCTCGAGTCTTTCAAGGGCGCACAAGTGCATGCGGTTGCCGGCATCGGCAACCCGCAGCGGTTCTTCGCCTTGCTCGACGAGGGCGGGCTCGACGTGCTCCCGCACCCGCTCGAGGACCACGCCGAGATCGGTCCCGATCAGCTCGCGTTCGAGGAGCCGGGGGCCGTGCTGATTACAGAGAAGGACGCCGTAAAATGCGAGGCGTTCGCGCACGCGAACGTCTGGTGCGTCGTCGTCGATCTGGAATTCAATGCCGACCAGACGGCGCGCTTGATGCGCCTCGTGCTGCGCGACGTGGAGGGCCGCGGCTCGTGAGCGAAGGTTTCATCGCAGTAATTCCAGCGCGCTACGCGTCGACGCGCTTGCCTGGCAAGCCGCTCAAGGACATCGCGGGCAAGCCGATGATCGAGTGGGTCTACCGACAGGCGCTCGCCAGCGGCGCGAGCGAGGTGATCGTCGCGACGGACGACGAGCGCATCGTCGCGGCCTGCCGTGCGTTCGGTGCCGAGGTCGAGCTCACGTCCACGGAGCACCCGAGCGGCACCGACCGGATCGCCGAGCTCGCGCGCCGCTTCGAGTGGGACGACGACCAGATCGTCGTGAACGTGCAGGGCGATGAGCCGCTGATCTCGCCGGTGTCTATCGCGCAGGTCGCGCGGCTCCTCGCGTGGCATCCCGACGCGACGATCGCGACGCTCGCGGCGCCGCTCGGTCGCGATACGGAGTTTCGCGATCCGAACTTCGCGAAGGTCGTCACGACGCGTGACGGTTGGGCCCTGTACTTCAGCCGCGCGCCCATTCCGTGGCCGCGGGACGGCGGCGTGCCCGACGCGCGCCGTCACATCGGGCTCTACGCCTATCGCGCCGGCGGTTTGAAGGCGATCAGCGCGTCGCCGCCGTGCCCAATCGAGGACGCCGAGAAGCTCGAGCAGCTGCGCGCCCTCTGGCTCGGCCACAAGATCATTGTCGCCGACGCGGCCGAGCCGCCGTCGCCGCACGTCGACACCGAGGACGATCTTGCGCAAATCCGCCGGCTGCTCGAGGGCGGCGACGCGCGGGGCGGGCGATGAAGAACGTGCTCGCGAAGGTTCGCCAGGCAGCCGCGCGGGTGATCCGCAAACCGGAGCGCAAGCCGCTCGCGGCGCGACGCGTGCTGTTCGTCTGCATGGGCAACATTTGCCGCTCGCCGACGGCCGAAGGTGTGTTTCGGAAAGTGCTCGAAGCGCGCGCGCCGGGCCTCGCCGTGCAAGTGGACTCCGCCGGAACGCACGCGTATCACGTCGGCGAGCCGCCAGATTCGCGCGCCCAGCGCGCGGCGCTGCGCCGCGGCGTCGACTTGAGCACGCAGCGCGCGCGCCGCGTGACTGAGCAGGACTTCACGCACTTCGAGCTCGTGCTCGCGATGGACGAGCTCAACCGCGCGGCGCTGCTCGAGATCTGTCCGGTCGAGCGCCGCGGCCGCGTGCGCCTGCTGCTCGAGTTCGCGCCGCACGTCGGCCACAGCGAGGTGCCGGACCCGTACTACGGTGGCAGCAACGGCTTCGAGCATGTGCTCGACCTCGTCGAGGAGGCCGCGCTCGGCGTGCTCGAGCACTTGCGGCGGACCGAGCCGCCCGCGCCGGCTGACTCGCCCACGCCGGGCGCCTAGCGCGACTCTCGACCCGCCGCCGTTTCAGCTCGCCGGCTGGTCGGGCGGCGGCCGCGGCTCGTCGTCCTGCGGTGCGGCCGAGCGCTCGGGCGCGGGCTCGGGGCGCAAGGTTTGGGGCTCGGGGCGATAGCTCTGCTCCGAGCCGCCCGCCTCGCGCGGTGGCTCGGGTCTGTAGCTCGGTTCCGGTACCGTCTCGCGGATCTCAGGCCGCTGCGGCGGCTCGGGCCGCTCGCGCGGCTCCGTGTGCACGGGCGGCTCGCTCGATTCGAGTCTCGGACCGACGGGCTCGCGGGCCTCGAACGCTGGCGGTTGCGAGTCGGGTGCGCGCTCGATGGGGCCGCGATCGAAGCCGGCGTCGCGGCGCTCGTCGCCCGCGGGGTCGCGAACGCGGTCGACGGGCGCGTCGCTCGCGTGCCCGAAGTCTCCGCCGCCGAAGTCGCCTTGGGCGCTGCGCGGCGGTTGGCCGCCGTTGCCCCCTTCCGGGCGGCGCTCGCGTTGACGATCGTCACGATGTCCGCCGCCGCGACGGCGGCCGCGGCGGCCGCGCCCGCCACCACCCTGAGCCTGCTGTCCCTGCTCTGGGCGCGGCTGGCCCTGGCCGGGCCCTTGCCCTTGGCCCTGTCCCTGCGGCGGGCCTTGTCCTTGCTGGTGCGGCTGCCCCTGCTCGCGTGAGCGCTGCTCGGGCTGCTCGTTGCGAGGCGGTCGTTGGCCGCCGTCGCTCGCGTCGCGCCGGTGACCGCCGCCGTCGGAATGCATCCGCTGACCGCGGTTGCGGCCGCGGCCGCCCCGGTCGCGGTCCCGATCACGGTCACGGTCCCGGTCGCGCCGATGATCGCCTTGTTGCGCACGCGGGTCGCGATCCCGATCCCGGTCGCGGCCCCGCGGATGATCGCGGTGCCCTCCGCGCCGGTGTGGCTGCTCCGTGCGCGCCGCGGGCGGCGGCGCTTGCTCGCTCGCGGGCGGCCCGGCGAGCCAGCCGAACAATCGACTGAGTAACGACCGGCGAGGCGCCGCGGCAGGCCGCGGCGCCTCGGGCGCGCCGGCGGGCGGCTCCGGCGGTGGTGGCGGAGTCGGGACCGGTGTGCTCGGCAGCAGGTT
>Ga0307497_10000233_pt1 | contig 12354 bp, 16 predicted proteins | sample 10_S_MG_FD_201366 | JGI IMG/M metagenome (GOLD analysis project Ga0307497, IMG submission 201366) | Soil microbial communities from Populus trichocarpa stands in riparian zone in the Pacific Northwest, United States - 10_S | ecosystem: Environmental > Terrestrial > Soil > Riparian zone > Trees...
GCAATCACTCTGCGGTGTTCAAGGCCAAGGTGGCACTGGCCGCGGTGAAAGGCGAAGCGACGCTGGCGGAGCTGGCTGAGCGGTTTGACGTTCATCCGAACCAGATCACGCAGTGGAAATCACAACTGCTCGAACGAGCCGCGGACGTGTTCGCCGCGGGCGCTGAGCGCGGCACAGACTCGGGGGCGGTGCCGCTGAAGGGTCCCATAGGAGAGTCAATCGAATGGATGGTACAAACCTGGTGCGGGCGAAGAGCGCATACGAGCGCGGCGATCTCGCGACCGCGCGGACGTTGTATGAGGACTTGGCCAGAAGCGGTCACGCTAACGCATTGGTATTCTTGGCCCGGATGTATATCGACAGTGAGGGCGGGGCTGTTGACCTGGATAGGGCTGAAGCTCTCCTCAATCAGGCGATAGCATTGGGTGTCCAGGAGGGCGTCCTTCAGAAGGCGAGCTTGCTCCACGCTCGAGGGGATGCTCCAGGATATTTTCGTAGCCTTCGAGATGCATCTAACCTCGGCATCCTTCCTGCGCAATATCGGCTCGCTTTGTGTTACGAGACTGGCGAAGGAGTTGCGCGAGACAGCGATCGCGGGCTAGAAATCATGCGCGCCGCCGCGAAGCGAGGTCACCTGGGGGCGCAAATTTTTTTGGCGCGCCGCTTGCTGAGGAACCCACTCAGAGTGGTGGATTTTCTCACCGGTTTGTATGTACTCATCTCGGCTACGCTGAAGTCGCTCTACCAAATATTCCGCGATCCATATAGCGACCGGCTCCGCTAAACGCTCGCCTGCGCGAGGCGATACGACGCACGTAATCGACGTCCACCAGCAGAAGCTCGGAGCGCAGGGAGCTGCATTCGGGGCGACAACCGCTGCGGCGGGCGGCTTGATGTGGCTGGGTAGCGGAGGCACGTTTGAGCCGGGACTTGGATTTGGAGTTCCCAGGATTTAGCGGACACGTATTCGGTTTCGTCGTGCAGCCGCTTCGAATGCCTCGGGACTGACGCCGCCCACGTGGCTATGACGGCGCGTTGGATTGTAGAACGACTCGATGTAGTCAGAGACATCGGCTAACGCGATCTCTCGGTTCTTGTAGATTCGTTTCTTGATCCGCTCCTTCTTCCGAGCAACTTCCTCGCGCGCCTCGCCGCGCTCGTACCCCCGCCGCGCGCTCACCTGACGCGCTACCACGGGGTGTTCGCTCCCGCGAGTGCGTGGCGATCACGCCTGCGGGCCGTGGCCGAGGTGCCCGGCGCAAAGCCACGCCCGAGCAGCCGATGCCGAAACACGCCGCGATGACTTGGATGCAGAGGTTAAAGCGGGTGTTCGCGATCGAGATCGAGCGCTGCGGCCGCTGCGGCGGGAAGCTTTGTGTGATCGCGAGCGTCGAGGAGCCGGCGCTCATCGAGCGCATCCTGGCCAGCGTGCGGCCTGGGACCGAGGACGATGAGCAACGTACGCCGTTTGCGGCCCGCGCGCCGCCGCAGCCGCAGTTGCTTTGACCGGAGGGGAGCGTGCGCACGATGCCGTCTCGGGAGCGGCGCGAGGGGGGGCGGCGCTTGGGCTAGGATCACCCGAGCTCGTCCGATTTCTGTGGTCGTCGCGGACCAATGACGAACGCGTGCGATCGCAAGCGGCAAGTCACCGCAAATCACGGCGTACGGCGACCCCCACCGACACCTTCGTCGAGCTCACCCCCCCCGACCGCCGACGGACATAACGCCGATTCCGCGCACCGGCTCGCGGGGGGCAGGCGGTTTGAATTTCCTATTCGCCCGCGAGACCGCGAGACTCCGCTTCCGCGCGCAGCTGCTCGACCGCGCCCGCGAGCGGTAGCACGGTCTGCTGCTGCTGGCCGAGCCGGCGGATCGCCACGGTGCTCTCCGCGACCTCGCGCTTGCCGACCGCGATCAGCACGGGGATCTTCGCGAGGCTGTGCTCGCGGACTTTATAGTTGATCTTCTCGTTGCGTAGGTCGACGATCGCGCGCAAACCCGCGGCGCCTAGCCGGGCCGCGACCTGCGTTGCGTACTGATCTGCGTCCGACGTGATCGTCGTAACGACGACCTGCACGGGTGCGAGCCAGAAAGGCAGCGCGCCCGCGTAATGCTCGAGCAGGATGCCGATGAAACGCTCGAGCGAGCCGAAGATCGCACGGTGCAGCAGCACGGGCGTGTGGCGGTTGCCGTCCTCGCCGATATAGGTCGCGCCGAGCCGCGTCGCGAGGTTGAAGTCGACTTGGAGCGTGCCGCACTGCCAATCGCGGCCGATCGCGTCGCGCAGAACGAACTCGATCTTCGGGCCGTAGAACGCGCCCTGGCCCTTGTTCAGCGTGTAGCGGAGGCCGAGCGCGTCCATCGCGCGCGCGAGCGCGCCTTCGGCGCGGTCCCAGAGCGCGTCGTCGCCGAGCCGCTTCGGGGGCCGGTCGGCGAGCTTCATGATCACGTCCGTGAAGCCGAAGTCGCGGTAGATGTCGAGCAGCAGCTTGCAGACGCCGCCGGCCTCGGACGTGATCTGGTCCTCGGTGCAGAAGATGTGCGCGTCGTCTTGCGTGAACGCGCGCACGCGCAGCAGCCCGTGCAGCGCGCCCGACGGCTCGTAGCGGTGCACCTTGCCGAACTCCGCGATCCGATACGGCAGGTCGCGATAGCTCCGGAGCTCGTTCTTGAAGACCTGAATGTGGCCGGGGCAGTTCATCGGCTTGATCGCGAACACCTGCTCGTCCGCGGTCGTGGTCGTGAACATGTGCTCGCCGAACGTCTCCCAGTGGCCCGACGCCTCCCAGAGCGTGCGCATCATGAGCTCGGGCGTGTTGACCTCGCGGTAGCCGGCCGCGAGCTGACGCTCGCGGAGAAAGTCGACGAGCGTGCGGAACAGCGTCCAGCCTTTCTGGTGCCAGAACACCGCGCCGACCGCCTCGTCCTGGAAGTGAAAGAGGTCCATCGCGCGGCCGAGCTTGCGGTGGTCGCGGCGCTCGGCCTCCTCGAGACGGTCGAGGTACGCCTTCAAGTCTTTCGCGTCGGCCCACGCGGTGCCGTAGATCCGCTGCAGCATCTCGTTGCGTGAGTCGCCGCGCCAATACGCGCCCGCCAGCTTCGTGAGCTTGAAGCCCGCGCCGAGGCGGCCCGTCGAGGGCAGGTGCGGGCCGCGGCAGAGATCGATGAAATCGCCCTGGCGGTAGAGCGTGATCGGCTCGCCGGCCGGGATCGACGCGATGATCTCGGCCTTGTAGATCTCGCCCTGCGCGCGGAAGAACTCGACCGCGCGCGCGCGGTCCCAGACCTCGCGCGTGATCGCCTCGTCGCGCGCGACGATCTCGTGCATGCGCTTCTCGATCTTCTCGAGATCTTCGGGCGTGAAGGCTTCCTTGCGCGCGAAGTCGTAGTAGAAGCCGTTCTCGATCGCGGGCCCAATCGTGACTTGGGTCTCGGGGTACAGCTCCTTGACGGCCTCGGCCATCACGTGCGCGGCGTCGTGGCGCAGGAGCTCGAGGCCGTCGGGCGTCGTGCGCGTGACGATCTCGACGCGCGCGTCGCGCTCGATCGGGCGGCTCAGGTCGCGGAGCTCGCCGTCGACGCGAATCGCAACCGAGTCGCGCTCGAGGCGGGCGCCGATCGCGAGCGCGACGGTGCGGCCGTCGACTGCGGCGGCGAAGGTCTTTTCTGACCCGTCGGGTAACGTGATGGTCGGCATAGGAATCGAATCAGCCGCCCGCGACAGCCGCGGCGGCCGGCGCATTGTACGATAACTGCCATCGCGCGCATCCGAGCGGAGTGGCCATGAGCCCGATCGAGATTCACCAGTTCCCGTGCCTCCAAGACAACTACGGCTATCTCGTGCACGACGCCGAGGCAGGCGTCACGGCCGCGATCGATACGCCGGACGCCGGCGCGATCCTCGCCGCGCTCGCGGAGCGTGGCTGGACCCTCACGCACATCTTGAACACGCACCACCACGCCGACCACGCGGGCGGCAACCTCGAGCTCAAGCGCCGGACGGGCTGCCGGATCGTCGGCCCCCGGGCGGACGCGGCGCGGATCCCGGGCATCGACGCCGAGGTCGGGGACGGCGACGCGTTTGCGCTAGGCAGGCATCGCGTCGAGGTGCTCGACACGCCCGGCCACACGCGCGGCCACATCGCCTACTTCCTGCCGGGCGACGATGCCGCGTTCGTCGGCGACACTCTGTTCTCGCTCGGCTGTGGCCGCCTGTTCGAAGGGACGCCGGCGCAGATGTGGTCGTCGCTGCAGAAGATGATGAGTTGGCCCGAGCGCACGCGGATCTATTGCGCGCACGAGTACACGCAGGAGAACGGTCGGTTCGCAATTACGGTCGAGCCGGGCAATCGGGCGCTCGCGGAGCGCGTTGCGGAGGTCGCGCGACTGCGATTGGCCGGGAAGCCGACGGTCCCGAGCACGCTCGCGGTCGAGAAAGCGACGAACCCGTTCCTCCGGCCCGCGAGCCGCGACTTGCAGCAAACGATCGGGATGGTCGGCGCGAGCGAGGTCGAGGTGTTCGCGAAGACGCGCGCGCTCAAGGACGCGTTCTAGGAACGCCTCCGCAGGCGCGCTCTTTACGAGGCGGTTAGGCCGTCGGGCGCAGCTGCGTCCGGCCCTGCATCATGAGGCCGGCGCCGCGCTCCGACACGTGCGCGAGCACCGCTTTGCGCCGATGCAGACGCACCGTCTCGCCGAGGTTCACGGCGAAGACGAGGTTCACGACGGTCCCGGCCGGCAGCCCGAGTGCCTTGATCTCGAGGAACACACCCATGGCCGACAGGTTTCTCGCCCGACAGCGATGCAAGCGCCCGCCGGGCACGGACAGGTAAACCGTGGTCGCGACTTTGTTTCTTTCCAGCAGACGTCGTTCCATCTGTTCTTTTTCGATTGACCGAGACAGGCGTCCAAGCATGCCCGCACGCGCGCGGAAATCAAGTCCCGGCGGGGCTCGGAGGTGCGGAGGTCAACGCGGTTGGGCCGGCGAGCGGCGCCGTTTCGAGGGCTTCGATTATGTCGAGCGGGCGAGCGCGCAGGCCCGTTCGGCGGGCTGGGACACCGCGCAAGGCGGCCCGGGGCGCGGGCCGCGCTCGCGGCGACTCTTATCCTTTGTCCTTGCGGCGAATGCAGAGCTCGGGAGGCGCCGCGATCCCCATTTTCACGCGCCGGCCGTTGCCGCCGAGCAGCGTGATCTCGATCGGGCCCTTCGCGAACAGGTCGTTCAGCGTCAACGTGCCGTCCGCCCCGTCCGCGAGCTTGATTTGAATCGCTTCGTCCGCGCGTCTGCTCACGACCAACATCGTGGTGTCTCCCTACTCGATCAGGCAGTGCCGAGCGGCCGCGCGCTTCGCGTCGCATGCTCGAGGCCGCTGGGATCGTAGAGCGCCGCTTCGGTGCCGCGCAGCGCTCGTAACGCGATTCGCACTTGCTCGCTGCGCGCTTTCACCAGCGCGCCGTTGCGATCGTTCTGTTGCTTGCACTCGGCGATCAGGTCGAGCAGCGCGCGCCACTCGGCCGGCCGGCTTCGATCGGGCTCCGGGCCTTCGTAGCCGCTCGCGAGCGTCGCGCCGATCGCGTCGCTCAAGGCGCGGCGCTCGTGCTCGAGCGAGTCGAGCGCTTCGACGAGGCGCGCCTTCTCGGCCCCGGCGGTATTCAAGACCTCCGCGTCGCCCGCGACGAGCGCTTCGTTCTCGCGCGCGAGCGTCGTGAGCATCGCCTCCGCACACGAGATCTGCTCGTTCAGGATTGCGACCAGGCTCGCGCTCATCTCGTTCATCGTGGTCGCGCGGCGCTCAGCCGAGCAGCTCGCGATCCATTCGGATCATGTTGTCGGCGACCGCCTGGTCGTCGATCTCGTAGTTGCCCGAGGAAATTGCGTCCTTGATCGCGCGCACACGCTCGGCGTCGACGCTCGGCAGGCTCTGAACGAGCTCTGCGAGCTTGCCGAGCAGCACCGCGGAACGCGAGACGTTGACCGTATCGGCGGGCTGCGGCGCGGTCGCCTCGCCCGTCCGCCCGGTCTTATCGGTGGCGCCCTTCGAGCCCTCGGCGCGCCGCGCGCCCGAGGTATCGAGGGGTCTGAAGCCTTGACCGTTGATGCGTTCTGTCATGACCACTCACTCCGGCGCCGAAGCGCCTCGACGTGCTTATCGACCGTTCGAGCGCAGACTTTAGGGTCTCCGCGCCAGCTTATGTCCCAACCCGGACGTCGCCCGAGGCCTCGACGACGCCCTCGACGATTCGGCCGGACGGCGTTTTGACCCTGACCCGGCCGTTGCGGCGCGCGCCCTCGAGCGCGACGCCCTCCGATTTGACGCGGACCGTGCCCGCGCCCGAAACGAGCGTGACGAGCGCGCCGCGCTCGATGAGCAGCGGCGCCTCGAGCGCCGTGCCCGCGAGCAGCGTGCCCGCCGGAACCGTCCGCTTGATCGTGAGCCCGATGGCCTGAGCAGGGTCCGATAGGTAGTCGAGCGGCAACGACGTCGAAGCCTGTGTGCGGACGTCGAGGTCGTCGGCCGAGAGCACCGCGCCGGCCGCGAGGCCGCGGCGTGCGACGACGACGCTGACCTCTTCCACGACGCGCACGGGCACGAACAGGCGCCACGGCTCTGCTGCGCCGCACAGGACCGTGACCATGCCCTGGCCGTTGCGCACCTCGCGCTCGAGGCGCGCCTCGAGCGCGAGCCCGCATGCCGGCAGCTTCAGCCGCTCGTCGATCGCGACGGCTTCGACCGTGGCGTTCGTCTTGCCGAGGCTCGCGCGCATCGCGGCTACGGCCGCGGTCCTGATGCTCTCGATCGATTGCCACGAAGCGTCGGCGCGCGCGCCGTGCGTCAACGCGCCGGCTGCGAGCGTCAAAATGCCGACGAGCGCGACCAGGCGCGCGCGGGCGGCTGCGAGACTCGGCGCGGTCATCGCGGTGTCGTCCGTCTCATGCCGGGTACTAGTGCAATACGTGTGCCACGCACGCGGCCGCGAGTGGTGCGCGCTGCCCTCGCGCCTCGCGCCGGGACGAGCGTGTTGTTCTCGCGGCGCGCCGTTGCGATGGAGTCAGCTCTCGTCCCGGCGCGAGGCGCGACGACATCGCGCCGCTACGCGCGGTTCGATCGCCGCGTGCGGCGCTCTTAGCGGCAAGCGCTCGCCGACCGGGCCGTGCCGACCGGCAAGGGTTTTCCGCTCGGCGCGAGGGAGAGCGCGCCGGGCCGCGCCGCTGCGCGGCTTCGCGCGAGTGGCACGGTTGTTGCTCCTCCGGTCGCGAAGGCCGTGCATTGCGCACGCAGGACGCAACGACGATGGAATCGATTCTCGGCATACACGAAGCAGCGCTGACGTTCCGCGCGCACCGGATGGAGGTGCTCGCGGCGAACCTCGCGAACTCGGATACGCCGCGCTACAAAGCGCGCGACGTCGAGTTCAGCTCGCTGCTCGGCGGCTCGGCCACTAGTGCAGTGAGCCTGCGCACGACCAACGCGCGGCATATCGAGACGACACCGCGCGCCGCGCAAAACGAGCTCAAGTACCGGATACCTCATCAGCCCTCCCTCGACGGCAACACCGTCGAGACCGACCTCGAGCTCGCTCGCTACGCGGAGAACGCGGTTTCGTATCAGGCGAGCTTGCTGTTCGCGAGCAACCGGATCAGCACTCTGCGCACGGCGCTCTCGGGCTCGCGGTCATGAGCACGTTCAGCACCTTCGATATCGCAGGCTCGGCGTTGAGCGCGCAGTCGCTGCGCCTGAACCTCACGGCGAGCAATCTCGCGAACATGCACGACGTCGCGGGCTCGCCCGACGAGATCTATCGCGCGCGGCAAGCGATGTTCCGCGCGGCCACCGATCCGTTCGGCAACGCGCTCGCGAGCGTGAAAGTGCTCGGCGTCGTCGAGAGCTCGGCGCCGCCGATCGAGCGCTACGACCCGGGCAACCCGCAGGCGAACGCGGCGGGCCTCGTGTACGCGACCAACGTCAACGAGATGGAGGAGATGGCGAACATGATCTCCGCGTCGCGTTCGTATCAATCCAATCTCGAAGTGATCAATACCGCCAAGGAATTGCTGTTGCGAACCTTGACGCTCGGTCAAGTGTAGGAGCGCTGACGATGAACACGATCGGCACCGGTTTGGACCTCGCGAGCCTCGGCCTCTCGCCTCCCAAGGAGACGAAGAAGCTGCAGCTCGGCCAGGACGAATTCCTGAGCCTCATGATGACGCAGCTCAAGAACCAGGACCCGTTCAAGCCGATGGCGAGCGGCGAGTTCCTCGGGCAGCTCGCGCAGTTCGGCACGGTCTCGGGCCTGCAGGATCTGCAGACGAAGTTCGACTCGCTGTCGACCTCGCTGGTCTCGAACCAGGCGCTCCAGGCCGCGTCGCTCGTCGGCCGCTCGGCGCTCGTCGAGAGCTCGAAAGCCGCGCTCGCTCCGGGCGGGGTGATAGACGCCGCGGTCGACGTGCCGTCGGCGACGAGCGGCGTGCAAGTCGAGATCCGCGACGCGACGGGTCAAGTCGTGCGCCACCTCGAGCTCGGCGAGCGCACCGCGGGGCTCGCGCGGTTCGAATGGGACGGGATTACCGACGGCGGCGAGCTCGCCGCGCCGGGCGCCTATCAAGTGGTCGGGTCGTACCTGTCCGGCACCAAGCCCGCCGCGGCTTCGACGCTCGTCGTCGCGCAGGTCGACAGCGTCGTGTTCAACGCGGACGGCTTCACGGTCGACGTCCGCGGCATCGGCGAGCTGCCGTTCAGCTCGGTCCGCGAGATCCACGACTGAGCGCGCGACCCGCACAGCCAATTTCGATTGACAGCACCAACCTGAGGAACAAGCCATGCCATTTGCAGTTGCATTGAGCGGTCTCAACGCCGCCTCGGCCGACCTGAACGTCACGGCCAACAACATCGCGAACGCGAACACGACGGGCTTCAAGGCGTCGCGCGCGGAGTTCGCGGACGTATTTGCGGTCGGCGCGCAGCAGATCGGCAACGGCGTACGTCTCGGCGCCGTGTCGCAGCAGTTCTCGCAGGGCGGCGTCGACTTCACCGACCGCGGCCTCGACCTCGCGATCAGCGGCGAGGGCTTCTTCACCTTGAGCGACAACGGTGTAGTGAAGTACACGCGCGCGGGCTCGTTCGGCGTCGATCGCGACGGCTTCGTCACGAACAATCACAACGACCGCTTGCAGATCTTCCCGGTTGCGAGCAACGGTACGTTCAATACGGGCACGTTGTCGGATTTGCAGCTGCAGACGACCGACTCGGCGCCGCAGGCGACGACGACGACGGAGTTCGGCATCAACCTGCCGGCCAATGCGTCACCGCCGCCGATCGCAGCGTTCAACCCGAATAACGCGTCGACGTACAACCACTCGACCGCGATCACGATCTACGACTCGCTCGGCGCGACGCACACCGCGACCGCGTACTTCATCAAGACTGCCGTTGCGAACCAGTGGGACGCGCGCTTCTACATCGACGGCACCGCCGTCGGCGGCGCGAACGCGATGACGTACTCGCCGCAGGGCACGCTGATCGTGCCCGCGACGGGGTCGTTCGCGCTACCGCCCTACGCGCCGACGACCGGGGCTGCGCCGATCGCGTTGGCCGCGAGCGTGTTGAACTCGACGCAGTACGGGTCCGCGTTCGGCGTGAACACTCTGAGCCAAGACGGCTTCACGTCCGGCCGGCTGTCGAGCATCGACGTCGACACGGGCGGGGTCGTGTTCGCGCGCTTCACGAATGGCCGCTCGCAGGCGCTCGGGCAGGTCGCGCTGTCGAACTTCGCGAACCCCCAGGGGCTCCGCCAGCTCGGCGACACGAGCTGGGGCGAGACGTTCAAGTCGGGCGATCCGGTCCGCGGCTCCGCCGGCACGAGCAGCTTCGGCTTGATTCAGGCCGGCGCGCTCGAGTCGTCGAACGTCGACCTGACCGCGCAGCTCGTGAACATGATCACCGCGCAGCGCAACTTCCAGGCGAACGCGCAGATGATCTCGACCGCGGACCAGGTCACCCAAACGATCATCAACATCCGCTGACGCTGAAGGGCTGACGGGACACGCTCATGGATCGGCTACTGTATGTCGCGATGACCGGCGCCAAGCAGCTCATGCAGGCGCAGACGCTGGTCTCACACAACCTCGCGAACATCAGCACGACGGGCTTCCGCGCCGACCTCGCCCGCTTCGAGGCGCGGCCGATCGAGGGGCCCGGTTATCCGAGCCGCGTGAACACCGTCGCGACCGGCCTCGGCTTCGACAGAAAGCCGGGCCCGCTCGTGCAGACGGGCTCGAACCTCGACGTCGCTGTCGACGGCGCGGGCTGGATCGCCGTGCAGGCGAAGGATGGCAGCGAGGCGTACACGCGCAGCGCGAGCCTGGACGTCAACGCGCTCGGGCTGCTCCAGACGGAGCGCGGCGAGCTCGTGATCGGCGACAACGGCCCGGTCGCGGTGCCGCCTTACACGAGCATCTCGATCGCGAAGGACGGCGCGGTGTCGATCGTTCCCGAGGGCCAGGGCCCCGAGACCCTCGCGCAGGTTGGCCGGATCAAGCTCGTGAACCCCGATCAGGCGAAGCTCGAGAAGCGCACCGACGGGCTCGTCCGCGCGACGGGCCCCGCGGCCGAAGCGGACGCGAACGTCAGGGTCGTCTCGGGCGCGATCGAGAACAGCAACGTGAGCGCGGCGGACACGATGGTCAGCATGATCCAGTACGCGCGTGAATTCGAAGTCGCCGTGAGGATGATGCATGTCGCGGACGAGAACGCCGCGCGTGCCTCGAACCTCGCGAGCATGAACTAGGAGCAACTAGATGGAATCACTCTTCGTCGCGAAGACCGGCCTCGAGGCGCAGCAAGCGCGGCTCGCGGTCATTTCGCAGAACCTCGCCAACGTCAACACGACGGGCTACAAGCGCGGCCGCGCGATCTTCGAGGACCTGCTTTATCAGAACGTCGTGCAGCCCGGCGGGCTCACGTCGCAGCAGACGGAGGCGCCCACCGGGCTCAACCTCGGCACGGGCGTGCGCCTCGTCGCGACCGACAAGCAGTTCTCGCAGGGCAATCTCGTCACGACCAACAATCCGCTCGACCTCGCGATCGAAGGCCGCGGCTTCTTCGAGATCTCGCTGCCCGACGGCACGAATGCGTTCACGCGCGACGGTACGTTTCAGATCGACCAGAACGGCGAGATGGTGACCTCGCACGGCTTCAAGCTCCAGCCGTCGGTGACGATCCCGACCGGGGCGCAGTCGGTGACCGTCGGCGTCGACGGCGTCGTCTCCGCCACGCTCCCGGGGCAGAGCGCGCCCGTGCAAGTCGGCTCGATCCAGCTCACCGACTTCGTGAACCCCGCGGGCCTGCAGGCGCGCGGCGAGAATCTGTACCTAGAGACCGTCTCGAGCGGCCCGCCGCAGGCCGGCACGCCGGGATTGAACGGGCTCGGGAAGCTCGCGCAGGGCTCGCTCGAGACCTCGAACGTCAACGTCGTCGAGGAGCTCGTGAGCATGATCGAGACGCAGCGCGCCTATGAGATGAACTCGCGCGCGATCGAGACGAGCGATCAAATGCTCCAGCACCTGACGAACAACGTCTGAGGAGCCCGACGTGATTCGCAACAGCGTCTTCATCCTCGCGGTCGCGGCCATCGTCGCTGCCTGCGCGATCGCGCCAACAGAGCCCGACCCGACGGCGTCGATCGATTTTCATCCGATCTACGCCGTCGGCGGCATCAACACCGCGTCGTCCGGGACGATCTACAACCCGGCGGGCAGCTTCGATCTGTTCATGGACCTGCGCGCGCGCGCGGTCGGCGACATTCTGACGATCGCGCTCGTCGAGAAAACCGACGCGCAGAAGGAGCAGAGCACGTCGACCGCGAAGAAGTCGAAGACGGACACCGGCAGTCCGATCATCGCGGGCGGGCCGATCACCTACAACGGCAAGGAAATCTTGAACAACAGCATCGCGGGCGACCGCGCCTTCGACGGCAAGGCGGACTCGAGCCAGAGCAACCGGCTGATCGGCAGCATCACGGTCAGCGTCGCGGAACGGCTCGCGAACGGCAATCTGCTCGTGCGCGGCGAGAAGCTCATCAACATCAATCAAGGCGAGGAGTTCATCCGCTTGCAGGGTATCGTTCGCCCGGTCGACATCGGGCCAGACAACACCGTGGCTTCGACGAAAGTCGCGGACGCGAAGATCAGCTACAGCGCCAAGGGCGCGCTCGCCGATTCGAACCGGCAGGGCTGGCTCTCGCGCTTCTTCAACTCGCCATGGTTCCCGTTTTGAACGCTCTGTTGCGCGTGCTCGGCGCCGCGCCATCGCGCCGAACGTTCGGCACGATGGCGCTCGTCGTGCTCACGCTCGTAAC
>Ga0307497_10000234_pt1 | contig 12350 bp, 21 predicted proteins | sample 10_S_MG_FD_201366 | JGI IMG/M metagenome (GOLD analysis project Ga0307497, IMG submission 201366) | Soil microbial communities from Populus trichocarpa stands in riparian zone in the Pacific Northwest, United States - 10_S | ecosystem: Environmental > Terrestrial > Soil > Riparian zone > Trees...
TCGTTTTCAATAAACGCCGGGAGAGGTTATCAATGCAGACGCGCTGCACTTTGCCAAGCCGCCGCGAGATCCTGACATCGATTGCTGCCGTCGGCGCAATGACTGTGACTGGCGCGCGCGGCGAAGACGCCCGTTGGCCCGATCACCCGGTGCGCATCATCGTACCATACCCGGCCGGCGGCTCCACCGACGTGCTGACTCGAATTCTCGCCGAGCGCTTCAAGGATATTTTTGGCCAGCCTTTCGTGATCGAGAACCGCGCCGGGGCGGGCGGCAATATCGGTATTGCGGCTCTCACCGGCAGTTCGCCCGATGGATACACCATTGGCGCCGCGACCATAGGCCATTTCGCGATCAATCAGTATCTCTACAACAAGATGCCTTACGATCCCGAACACGACATGATCCCGGCATCACTCACTTGGGAATTGCCCAACGTCTTCGTCGTCCCCGCGGATCATGTGCCGGCAAAGACATTGTCTGAATTCCTGGTCTGGACGAAGCAAAAGGGCCGCGTCAGTTACGGCAGTCCCGGTGTCGGTACGTCGCCGCATCTGTCTGGCGTGATGTTCGTCAAGCAATCAGGCATCGATGGCATTCACGTCCCGTTTCGCGGCGCGGCCCAGACGATTCCGGCCATGCTGGCCGGTGACGTGAATTTTGCGATCGACAATCTCGCTTCATACGTGCCGGTCATTCAGTCGGGGAAAATGCGCGCACTCGCCGTCACGTCGGCGCAGCGCTGGCCGACTTTGCCGGATATTCCCACCATGGGAGAGGCCGGAATTAAAGATTTCGTGGTGACATCGTGGGCGGCCTTCGTGTTGCCGGCGGCCACTCCGCGTCCGATTGTCGACAGAATTTCCGCAACTCAGCGCCAGATAGCGGGTGAACAGGTGATCCAGGAGCGTTTTCTTGTCGCCGGTGCGCGCGTCCTTTCTAGCACGCCTGAGGGCGCGATAGCCTTCGCCGGCAAGGAACGCACGATGTGGAAGGACGTCGTCGCGGCGTCGGGCGCGAAGGTCGACTAGCCGAGCGGGTGCGTTGCGCCGTCGGCTATGCTACATCGCCCCGTGCTGGTCCCGTAGCTCAGCAGGATAGAACAGCGGTTTCCTAATTCTATTGCTTCCGTTTCGGCAAGAGGGCACATACTGGATCGATGATCGATGATGAAGCCAACGAAGCTAAAGCAAAGCTAAACGCCGAACTGCTCGCGGCTGGCCCAAACGACCAAAAAGATAATCCCGCACAAGGCTCGTGGTCCTTTGACGAAAGCTCGAAGGGATATTCGCCGCTTGCCATCGCGACAAGACCCGTGCGCATCCCGCACAGCATAAATTCGTTCCGCAACTATCTGAGGCATTTGCACTAAATTTTAAGGGGTGCAATTTTGCCGAGTGAACACGTTCTCGGTATTTCGTCGGCTGATTACGGAACATCACCAATGAATCATCAGGAAGCGATAAAACAGCTGATGGGAGTGACAGGTTTTTCAGCGCAATTGGAAGGTTCATATACGAGTTCTCCCAACTGGAATTTCACCTTAAAGTCACCATCGCCAATGCTATCGAGATAAAGAGCGAACACGTTGCCCAAGTACTTACGCACGATTTTTCCTTATTGTGTACCATTGTAGAAAATGTCGTCATTCCTAGCCTAAGCAAAGAGCAAGGTGCAAAACTCAAAGACCTACTAAAAACATGCTATGAAATGAACGCAGATCGTGTTCGCATCGCGCACGGGTTCTGGATTATCACCGAAGATTTTGGCGAATTGTACCATGGGCCAAAGGGAAAGTTGGACCCCATAGCGCACTTTAATAACGCCGCATCAATCGCAAGTGAGGCTGATCTTGCCAGCCGCTTAAACCGTCAACTCTCGGCAAATCTCAGGAACAAGCTTTAACGTCCAAAACGAATTTGGCTAGCATCACCGACGTACCGCATCAGCTTGGGTCGAAAGACTGGCCATTCTTGATAACATCTTCGGATGGTCACCGGCGCCGCAAAAGGGTGTCTGCGCGTTGAATAAACATGATTGCGCTGACCTTGGTCACATTCAGTGTTATGGAGACCTCAACTTTTGTCATCGCTTCGGCTCAGCGAATTTGGCCGATTTCTAAGCCTCTCTAGAGGTCACGAGACTCCGAGTTTTGCGGGGTGGCGATGCGTTCGAAGTAAGCACGAGCCACGGGCGTAAAGCAGACATCACATTCGGGCCGCAATTTCCGCTATCGAGCGGGCGGCGTGGTGCCGCCCCATCGATTTTCCGCTCTTACGACGGTTGTTTCATTAGCATGCGCTTGCGTGCTCGGAATTGGCTGTTGAGATCTTCCTATCGTGACGATCCGGTTGGTCTTGGAAGTTCGCACCTGTAAATCTTCCAAAAATTCCTTCGGACTGCGGATGAACTTCGGGTCGTTGCTCGCAGGAAGCTTAAGCGCGATAGCGATTTCCTTTACAAACGTCACGCAATTTTTTGTATCAAGACTGTAGGATGGCTGCGGATATTTCCGCCAACGGTCCACGATAGAAAGCACAGAGCGATATTGTTCGTCGCTGATCGCGAGCGAAAAATGCGGCTGGCTCATCGCGATGTAATCATCTGGCATCGAGAGGACATAACCTTCTACCGGTTCCCAAAGTATAGAAGGCGAGAGCGTCTGAGCCGAGAAGCCGAAATTGGCCTTGACTGGTTTAGTGTCCGCTGCGGTCGTTCCACTCAGCCTGACATAGGCGTGGGGAAAAGTGACGCTCGATCCATAGGTGCCAAAATGGTGCGAATAGAACGTCAGCGTGACTTCGGCACATGCACCCGAAGCCAAGGCCAAGAAAAACAGCGTTGTCAGTAGCAATTGACGCACTTGAGATCTTCCCTCGACAGCCCACCAAATATTCTTTCAAGATGAAACCGAGATTGGAAGTATGTTGCTGTTATTATCTACTATTGCCACGCGGTGTGACTTTTCTGCACTAATTGTAAATCGAAAAATGACAACCCTTGTTGGGGCGGAGAGAGTCGCTCGTTGGGGCGGAGAGAGTCCCGCGCCTTCTGGGCGATTACCGATGTCGGCAGCGGCAAACCGTACGGAATTACGCGGGCGCCGCACCCAGCGTGCAGTGAAAAGGTCGGACAAAATGTCCCGGTGGTCCGCTAACCGGGGTCGAGCCAAATGCCGATCAGCGCTGCGATCGAAACAATCCCAAGAATGCTGTTGACGAGGACTAGTATCGCCGGAGGTATGCGGGCCGCATCGGGCACCGGCGGCGGTGGCCCGGGATATAGGTGCCGCCAGACGCCCGCCCCGAAACAGAAGACACTAAACAGGACAAATACACTGCCGCTAGTCATAACCAGCCAATGCGGCAAGAGGTCTATTAGAAGCGCCTTTGCGCCGATCCCGCTTGCCATCGCGACCAGACCTGTGCGCACCCACGCGGCATAGGTTCGTTCCGCAGCGAATACAGTGCGGTCGGCAGCGAGTTCAGTACGCCGGTCGGCGCTGTCCTCGACGCGCGCCGTACTTTGCTCCATGTGGGCCGCGCTATCCTTTATCTGGACGGCGCTTTCCTTGAGCTTGTTGCTGTTCTCGACGATCTTTGGTTTTGCCGCCATGCCCTTATAAGGCGCGGTATGCTGTCACGGTTCCTGATCGAAATGCTGGCCGTTAGGTTACAGGTTGACGAGCCCCAGTTTTGGTCAATTGAAAAATACACTGGCCGCTGCGTACAGTGTTATCAGCGTCGCGATGGCGAGGACCAAGCCATAGTGCATGTTGAAACCAGTCACGCCTGCTTGTGATTTAGTTTTCTCCACAAGTCGGACATTTTTAACGTGCGGCTGATCCTGAGTGTCATGCATAGCAAGATGTGAAACCCATACTCTGCCTAGGTTGTTCCTGTACGTGAGGTTCTGAGGCCGTTATGTCTAAGTATGTCTGGCAACACGACTTAAAGGGCGAATCCGACCGGTTGCGCCTGATGTCGGATTTACTCGACCCATCGAGCGAGTTTCATTTACGGCGGATAGGCGTTGCGACAGGTTGGCGTTGCTTGGAGATTGGCGCGGGTAACGGATCGCTGTCACAGTGGCTCGCGCAGCGCGTCGGACCCACCGGGCATGTCATTGCCAGCGACATCCACACTGATTTGATGAGCGGGATTGCGGGTAGCAATCTGGAAGTTCGCAAATTTGACGTGGTGCACGACGAGCCACCTGATGCGCCGTATGACCTTGTTGCAATTCGAGCGCTACTGCACCATCTCCCCGAACGACGCGCGGTTGTGAGCAAGATGGTGCGCTGGCTTAAGCCGGGCGGTCAGCTTTTTGTTCAGGAACCCGACTTTTATCCAACATGGACCGTCGGGCCGCCCTCCCAAAATCAGTTTTGGAAGCAATTCATTCAATGGGCGGCGACCCATCAAATCGACTATTACGTCGGGCGCAAGATTCCCGCATGGCTACAGACGGAAGGCTTGCTCAACATCACATCGGAAGGGCATGCCATCCTGTATAACGGAGGCTCAGGATTTGCGCGGTGGTGGGATTACGGCATCCGCGAAATCGTAGACAAGCTGCAAAGCGAAGGCGGCGTGTCCCAATTATCACTCGACGAGTTATTTGCGTTCTATCGCGACCCGACCTATTGGACGACAACGATTGCATTTACGGCAACAACCGCACAGCGCCCAATCCTCACCTGACTCGAGTCCGCAGACGCCGCCTCTACATCGACCGGGAACGCTGACCTAGCGGAATTTTACGATTGCCGTTTCAGTGTAGTCGCAGGACACACACTTGAAGTTCCGCAGCTCGTGATCCGGCTGATCGGACGGCTCGATGGACCTAGGAACATCGGTACGCCGCAGGTGGGACATCTCCGTTGACCAAGCGGTGGCTTCGTCGGGTCAAAGCTAGTCGGTTGCGCGGCCCTCTGCAAACCTCCCCGTGTTTACCGATCATATCCATCTGCCTACCGTCGGAAGATCGATCATGTCGATCAACTCGGCTCGCTGTATCTCGGCGGCTTTCATTGTCGCCATGGTCTGCTTCGATGTGCTCGAATTCGAACCGAGAACCACTACACCGCCGAACGAGCCTACAGAACGGGACACTGATTGATCCCGGCTCGGCTCAGGAATGTGATGCAACTGCCCGTCAACAATTTTGTGAGCTCTCAAACCAAATCTGCCGTATGTGAACTGCGTCACATAGGCTGGGTAATTTTCTCGTTATCATTGCGCTGTTCAGAACAAGGCAGACAACTCAGTGCCTGCGGTAGATCGAATCGCGGGCATCCATGAACTTGGGGCAATTTCCATGGATCAACCATCCTCTCACCAAAATGAGGAAAATATCCTGATCCACGAAATTCCTGATGAGGAATTGGAAGCCTGCGTCGGGATGGAAAAAGCAAATTCAATCACCCTATGGGTCTGTACCGCTCAGTATTTTTGCCCGGGCCCATACTGCCTAGTTACGACTGCAACGATCCCTGATTTCAGGAGGGCGATTTCGTGAACCTTCTTATACTTGTTGTGGACGATGAGCCCGACGTCGAGATGCTTTTTCGCTAGCAATTCCGGCATGATCTTCGTTTGCATCGTTTCACGATGGAATTTGCTCAATCCGGCGACATTGCGCTTCAACGCATCACTGATGCGGTGGGTGTGTCACTCATTCTGATCCTGTCCGACATCAACATGCCGGGGATGACCGGTCTGGACCTGCTGCCGAAGGCCAAGGCGGTTCGACCTGACGTCCCGGTCATCATGATCACTGCCTATGGCGATGCGGAGACCAAGCGCAAGGCATTGGAGGGTGGGCCGAGGCACTTTTTACCAAGCCGATTGATTTCGGAGCGCTTCGGAGTGAAATCGATACGCGGGTCGAACGGGCCGCATGACGGACCGAAGCCAACAGGCGCGGATTTTCTGATACTTGGTCTTTCCCTTCGCGGTCGCTGAACTCCCGCCCCGTCAGCAGATTGTTCCAGTTGGCAGCGGACCGCCTCGAAACCTGTCAGCCCTTCGGCTCGGGGAGGTCGCCGCGAATTTCCCGAAATTCATTAGGCCCCTTTGTAAGCCGGCGCTTTCGCCTTTCCTGTTCGTCCACGGGGACCGATCCCGCGTCGCCGAGAAGACGATCGATCGTCTGTCCGGCCATCTCGCGCGCCTTGGCCGCTGATTTCTTGCGGCGCCTCTGCGACGGCTGTGCACCGCCGACCAGCGCCTGTCCGACCAACCGCCGGATTGCTTCCGCCCTCGTTGGGCGCGGCGCCGGTTGCGTCTTGATCCAGACGTCGAGGGATTTCAATTCGTCCGGCTGCATGCGCACATTAACGTGCTTCGCATTTGCGTCCCTACGTCTCGTCATCGCTCCGTCCTTGGTCGTTCGGGGCAGCACGGCTGAACAAACGGGCACATTACCACATTAGTTGCAGTATCTAGCGCGTCCGAAGAAGTGACATAGGTTCGGATCGGCGTGGTTCTTCCGCGTTTATTTCGCGCCCGCTCAGGGTCACAGCGCGACCAGTGAAACGCGGCGATATTAATTGTTTTTTCACGAATTGAGCGCGGAGATGCGCGTACGCCCACATGAGGTATCAAGATGAGGGACGACTAAACATGCGCAATTCCGCGCGCCTACCTATGCGCTTTCCTCTTGGCTCAAAATATGTACTTGAAAGTCGCGGACCATTCGTTCGGCGGTACATCGAGTTCCCCAACGGCCACAGAGTACAACTTCCGACGCGAAAAGCGGTGTCATGCGAATGCTGGGAACGGCAACAGATCGGAATTGTCCCGGACCAGCGTCCTGCTCCGATTGACGCGCCATCGGTCAGCAAAAAGTTGAGAGCGGGTTTCGGCCTGAAGGAGGTTCCGCGCTCGGACGGGACATGAAGGGTTGAGATTGTCACCCTTCGGTGGCTGTCATCTTCGCCCCGGACTTGTTAACGGCCAAAAACGGCCGCCATCGCATTCGATTGCGAGGCGCGCTACGTTTTGAGTTATGGAGACCTCGTCACCGCGCGTGTGATGTGCCCTACCGGCAACAATCCAGAAGATTCGTAACGAAACCCTCTTACGTTCTCGACACCGAGCAAAGGTCGGCTCATCATTTTAGACAGTGGCCCTGTCTAAGGCGGGGTGGCTCGCTGGTTTAAGTAATCATTTAGTGCGACCGTTCGAATAGTTCAGTATCGCGGAGGTGACTTATGGAAACCGTTGTTGGAAAAAATGTTCTGCGTCCTGAATCCTATGTTGTCGAAATCGATGGAAAGATTGCATCGGCATATGGAATTTTTGTTGAAGCATTGAAAACTGGTCTGGAATTGAAGCAGAAGTTTCCGCGTAGCCGAATCAAGGTCCACGAAGCAGACCACGGTCGTCGCATCGAGCACTAATCAATTGGCTCTGATACTGCTAATGCCTTGAACGGCGCGGATTAGTTGGTTCGGCGGATTCTTTCTTCTCAAGCAATAGACCGCCGAGATTTGCAAGCATATCAGCCATCAGTGTTGATTGTTCATCAGGAGGAGCCATCAAAATTAGGTCCGCAAGCACTTCCGTTACCTTTGCAGCGATTTCCGCAAGATTGACTTCTCGGTCTTGTAGACGACTTTCCAGCAAGTCATGAATATCGCAATGGATACAGTCGGACATTTGTTAACTCCAAATTCTCTGAATAGGTTAGTCTCGGCCGATTACGATTGCCCAATACACTCGATGGCTATTTTGCCCATGTGGAATGCGCGGCAAGCGTCTCCCCTCAATCCTTCCACTTGATCGAGCATCCCATTGAGGGCGTTTGATTCGCGGGGCCATGGCCCGGTTTCGGCCACCTGCTTCATCGCCTCAAAAAGGTCGCGGCGGGCATTGGGCACTAGCGTCGTGCGCGACGCATCGAGCCGTCCGCGATACTGCAGTTCGTCTTGCTTATTGAAGCCGAAGAAGTCGGGCGTGCACTGGGCACCATAGGCGCGCGCAAGCTCCTGCGTCTCATCGATAACGTAGGGAAAGGTAAAGCCATGATTAGCCGCGAACACCTTCATATTGTCGAAGGAGTCCTCGCGATATCTCGCGGTGTCGTTCGGCATGATAGCGATTACTCCGATTCCGATCTCGCGTAACGCCTTGGCCTCCGCCACGATGCGGCCAATGCTCGCCTTAACATATGGACAGTGATTACAAATGAAGATAATGAGCGTGCCCTTCGATCCGCGCACGTCGCCAAGTGTGCAGATTTTTCCGTCCACGCCCTTAAGCGCGAAGTCGCGGGCCTTCCAGCCGAAGTCGCAAATGCTGTTTTTGGCTAGTACCATCACCAGTCCTCCACAGAGCTTCCGAGCGTCTCATAGGTGTTATCGGGACCGTAGCTTAAGCGTCGCGGGTCTCTAACGAGAAGGCGGCTGCGTATTTGGCTTCCACTCTCGTGCGAGTTTCTGTGCCTCGGCGATCTGCTCCGGTGTCATCTTGTCGGCGGTATCCTTCAGAAACATATCTGCGAAAGTGTTGCCCTGCGCTGCTGCCAAGTTGAACCACATGTACGCGCTTACGTAGTCGCCGTAGGTGAAATAGTGCATCAACCCGACAACGGTCTGGGCTGTAACGTCACCTTGGTCAGCCAGCGGACGCATAAGCCGCATGGCGGTCGCAAAATCGCCTCTTGTATAAGCAGTATAACCATCCTCTAACGGCCCTGCCGCCAGTGGCACAGCAAGGGCTAACATCAGAAGGATGGCGGCAATGGCGTGCTTCAGCGTGAGATTCATGGTCTGTGACCTTCGCCTTTCATGCAGAACTAAATATAATCACCCTCGACGGACCAGCAGCCTGCGCGGCGGGGACGCATAATGGATCGCTCATTATTTCTTGCCAGAATCACTCGCATCACGCTGTCCGTGATAGTTGCGCTCAGTATCGCGAGCGCCGCCTATGCGCAGGAGGCTTTGAAAGGCGAAGTCGTTACGGTCGACAAGGCATCTAAGAAAATAGGCATCAAGTTAAGCGGTACGGTGGGGTCAAGCGACGCAACTTCTCCAACGCCCTTTAAGGTTCAAGATGCGCGGATGTTTAACGTGGTGAAACCGGGAGACAAAGTCTCATTTACCGCCGAACGCGAAGACGGAGTAATGACTATAAAAGAGATCAAAAAGGAATAGTTGCCTCCGGTGTTGGCGCCAGCGTCCGCTTTCGGGGATGGGTTCAACCGAACCGTCAAACATTTTGAATGTTACTCTTTCATCGACCGCTCTTCTTTTTCGGCCATGCTCAGAAAATCCCGTTTTTCGGCCATGCTCAGAAAATCCTGCGCCATTTGAATGAGCCGCGCTTTATCGAGCGGATTGGAGAGACGCTCGGACAAGGCCAGACATTCCGCAGCGTACTGGCGGTATTCAGCCGCTGATACGACCATGCGTTGGAACCCTTCCCCGTTGATGTCGATAAAATTCGCTGGACGGCTTTGGGTTCCAGACCGAAACCTCACAAAATTGTTCCAGAACAGTGTTCCAACTGGTGGCGTTTTGCCTCCCGAAAGGAGGCACTATGACCAATTCGCAGGAATGCAGGGAATACGCGAAAGATTGCATTCGCATCGCCCAAGGCATGCATGCTGAGGACAAGCAAACTCTTCTGAAGATTGCGGAGGCGTGGGAAATGCGTGCGCTAGAACTGGAAAAAAGGGAAAAGACCCTTCGCGAGAACGATCTGCCAAAACTCGGGCTTGCTGACGAGTGAAAAAACGGGCTCTACGGCCATGAGGCTCCAGTTTTGTCAGCAGGGGCTGCCATGAAATTTTCGGGATGTCAGCTTTGAAATCGACGCGACCGACATTAATCCCTAAGTCGTGCGCGCCGAGTGGGGTGATAACCCGACGCTGATTGATCGGGTTGCCGCGTGATCCGGCCTTACTCAGCGTATATGTGCTATCGGAGGTAAAACGAACAACCCGCGGAGTTGTGCGTCGATGGACTAAGATCCGCTCTTTAGTGTTACATTTCGACTGACGTTGACCAGAGGGGCACCGATGAAGCGGCGCGAATTTCTTGGGCTCATCGCAGGTGGGATCGCTTGGCCTGCTGCGGGACGGGCTCAGCAGCAAGCGACGCCGCTGATCGGCTTCCTCAGTAGCCGATCCCCGCAGGACTCAAAGCCACATTTAGCAGGCTTTCTTCGGGGCCTTGAGGCGTTCGGATACGTCGACGGCAAGACTTTAAGGATCGAATATCGTTGGGCCAATGGACAGTATGACCAATTGAGAAAGCTGGCGGGAGAATTGGCGGCGCTTCAGCCAGCCATCATAGTTGCAGCCGGGGGCGCCCCTTCCGCACGAGCGGCAAAGTCGCTTACGACGTCGATTCCAATCACATTTGTTGCTGGCGACTCCGTGACCGAGGGCGTGGTCGCCAGCCTTAACCAACCGGGTGCGAACATCACAGGTGTCGACCTGATGAGTGGCGAGCTCACGGGGAAGCGGCTCGGATTGTTATCACAGGTCCTTCCGCCGGGTGGCGTTATTGGCTTTCTTACGAATACCAAAGGCGTTCAGAGCAGCCTGCGAGCCGAAGATTTTAGACTCGCAGCGGCCGGATTAGGACGAGAACCTCTGGTTGCCGGGGCCAGTACCGACACAGAAATAGAAAGCGCTTTCTCGCTACTTGTTCAGAAACGAGTTGTCGGCATGGTCGTCGAAAACGATCCATATTTCGATTCTCGGCGTGAAAGGCTCGTACAGTTGACAGCTGAGCGCTCGATACCGGCCATTTATCACATACGCGAATTTCCATTAGCAGGAGGGTTGATGAGCTACGGGGCCAATTTGGTAGACGCCTACAATCAAATGGGCGTTCAAGTTGGACGAATCCTCAAGGGCGCAAACATTGCCGATCTACCTGTCGTCCGCCCAACGAAGTTTGAATTAACTCTCAACCTAAGTATCGCAAAAAAGCTTGGTCTCACGATTCCGCCGACAGTGCTGGCTATCGCGGATGAGCTGATCGACTAAGTGGCTACGCTCCTATGTCCGCTATTGGCACTTAGCGGACATCGGCCTGTGCGCTGCACATGTCTGCTTTTGACCCAAAGCGGACATCCGCCAAAATTGAACTAAGCCTCAGGTGTCCGAAGCGCTTTTTCAAAGGTGCATCGGAGGGGATGCTTGTGTTTACGCGCAAACGCGACGACGTCGGCAGCCTTTTTCTTCGCCAGCTCGTAAGAATAGCACCCACACTCCGCGGTTCCGTGGTGGTGAATTAGAAGCATTTTTTGCTTTGCCGTATCCCAGTCCATATCGAAGAAAACTTCCAAGACATGGACTACGAACTCCATTGGAGTTTCGTCATCGTTCAACAACGACACGCTGTAGAGCGAGGTTTCGAGTTCCGGCATTTGCCTTCTCCTACCTGCTCAGCTAGGACCACAATGGTAAAAGAAAAAGGTGATCGCAGAGAAATGATAGTCTCGTGCCAACGTTGGGGAGGCCGACTATCAAGTCGCGATGTCCGCTTTTGGCAATTGAGGCCTTGGTGGAGATTGGGCGATTGCACAATGTCAGCCATTCGACAATTTCTAGGCTCGAAGACTGTCCGCCGTCTCCATTACGCTCCTTAGCGGCCAGTCCCCGCTAGTGGACTGCGATTTTTTTTAACAAATTCGAAGCGTGGTCAGTCTAAAGACTTAAACATTGATCCATTTGACCTGCATCTCCCAATTTCAATGGGTCGATTACGGGTATGGCCGATTACTATCCCATCCTTGCGCGTGCAGTTTCGAGATTAGCGACCAATAACGCTCAGGCTCGCCAAGAACTGTACGAACACGCACGAGCGCTTCTCGCTGCACAATTGCGTAAACACGACCCACAATTTTCAACACCCGAAACAATAAGCGAGCGTATTGCGTTCGAAGCAGCCACCCTCAGACTGGAGGCGGAAATGCGCCCTCTGGGCGAAAAAACCCACGAGACATTTGCAGATCACGCTCCGTTCTGTAATGCCAACGATAAACCGGATATTGCCTCTCTACTCAGTCAGCCTGAGCACGTTTGGCCGGCGCCCCATAAATTGTTGGGCGTGCGAGTGGCCAAACTGCAACAACTTAAGAGAGAATTTGTAGGCGCAAACACATTGCGTCCACCAAACGACCACAAATCAGTTTAGAAATGTTGGCCCCGACCTCTGGGGACTATGGGGACGGGGAGTGAGATCGGGGCCGTGCTCTCGTGGGGACGAGAACGGCCCCTTTCCTATCACCGGTCCGGTCTCATCAACATCAACATTTTGCGATTATTGCGTTATACATTGATATAACGTTGCGAAAATATCAGGCCGTTCGAAATCTTCTTGTGAT
>Ga0307497_10000235_pt1 | contig 12309 bp, 3 predicted proteins | sample 10_S_MG_FD_201366 | JGI IMG/M metagenome (GOLD analysis project Ga0307497, IMG submission 201366) | Soil microbial communities from Populus trichocarpa stands in riparian zone in the Pacific Northwest, United States - 10_S | ecosystem: Environmental > Terrestrial > Soil > Riparian zone > Trees...
CTCGCGCCTGATGACGCTGCAGCTCGACGATTCGGCCGGCCGGCTGCTGCGCCGGAAGATCGAAGCGTTGGGCGCCAGGGTCCATCTGCAGAAGAACACGAAGGAAATCGTCAACGGCGAAAAATCCAGAAACCGCCTGGTGTTCGCCGACGGTACCCACCTGGAGTGCGACATCGTGGTGTTCTCCGCCGGCATCCGGCCGCGCGACGAGCTGGCGCGGGCGACCGGCCTGACGGTCGGCGAGCGCGGCGGCATCCGCATCAATTCGCACTGCCAGACCAGCAACCCGGACATCTACGCCGTGGGCGAATGCGCGCTGTGGGAAGGGCGCATCTTCGGCCTGGTGGCGCCGGGCTATCAGATGGCGGAAGTCGCGGCGCGCCACATGGCGGGCGAGGAGCACGTGCATTTCCTCGGCGCCGACCTCAGCACCAAGCTCAAGCTGATGGGCGTCGACGTGGCGTCGATCGGCGATGCGCACGCGGTGACGCCCGGTGCGCAGAACTACGTCTACACCGACGAGATCGTCTACAAGAAGCTGGTCGTGTCGGAGGATCGCAAGCAGCTTCTCGGCGCCATCCTGGTCGGCGACGCCTCCGACTACGGCTCGCTGCAGCAGCTCGTCCTCAACAACATGCCGCTACCGGAGCATCCGGAGGATCTGATCCTCCCTTTCCGGGAGGGCTCGAGGAAGGGCGTCGGGGTCGAGAGCTTGCCCGACGCGGCGCTCGTCTGCTCCTGCAACAGCGTCAGCAAGGGCCAGATCTGCTCCGCGATCGCCGCCGGCGCAGCGTCCCTGGGTGCCCTGAAGAAAGCGACCAAGGCCGCCACCAGCTGCGGCGGCTGCGCGCCGCTCGCCAAGGCGATCCTCGAGGCCGGGCTCAGGAAGCGCGGCCACCTGGTCACCAATCACCTGTGCGAGCACTTTCCGCATTCGCGGCAGGACCTGTTCCATCTCGTAAAAATCAATTCAATAAAATCTTTCGAGGCCCTGGTTGCAAAGCACGGTCGGGGCCGCGGCTGCGACATCTGCAAGCCGGCGGTGGCCTCGATCCTGGCCTCGTGCTGGAACGAGATGATCCTCGCGCCGAGGCACGCGCCGCTGCAGGACACCAACGACCGCTTCCTCGCCAACCTGCAGAAGGACGGCAGCTATTCGATCGTGCCGCGCGTGCCCGGCGGCGAGATCACGCCGCAGAAGCTGGTGGTGCTCGGCCAGGTGGCGAAAAAGTACGGCCTGTACACCAAAATCACCGGCGCGCAGCGCATCGACCTGTTCGGCGCGCGCGTCGAGCAGCTGCCGCTGGTGTGGCGCGAGCTGGTGGACGCCGGTTTCGAATCCGGCCACGCCTACGGCAAGGCGTTGCGCACGGTGAAATCCTGCGTCGGCAGCACCTGGTGCCGCTACGGCGTGCAGGACTCGGTGTCGATGGCGATCCGCGTCGAGAACCGCTACCGCGGCCTGCGCGCGCCGCACAAGATCAAGATGGCAGTGTCGGGCTGCACGCGCGAATGCGCGGAGGCGCAGGGCAAGGACGTCGGCGTGATCGCCACCGAGAAGGGCTGGAACCTCTACGTTTGCGGCAACGGCGGGATGAAGCCCAGGCATGCCGACCTCCTGGCAAGAGATTTGAGTGATAAAGAATTAATTCAGTACATCGATCGCTTCCTGATGTTCTATATCCGCACCGGCGACCGCCTGCAGCGCACCAGCACCTGGCTCGAGAACCTCGAGGGCGGCATCGACTACGTGCGCAAGGTGGTGTGCGAGGACTCGCTCGGCATCGGCGCCGAGCTCGAGGCCGACATGCAGAAGCACGTCGAGACCTACGAGTGCGAATGGAAGAAGGCGATCGAGACGCCGGCGATCCTCGAGCGCTTCCGGCACTTCGTGAATAGCGACGCACCCGACCCGGACATCGAGTTCGTCAGCGAGCGCGGCCAACCCATTCCGGCATGAAGATCTGCGATCTGGATCAGGTACTCCCGGATACGGGAGTGTGCGCGCTGGTCGGCGGCGAGCAGGTCGCGGTGTTCCGCGTCGGGGACAAGGTCTACGCCGTCGGCAACCGCGACCCGTTCAGCGAGGCGAACGTCCTGTCGCGCGGCATCGTCGGCGACCTGAAAGGCGAGCTGGTGGTCGCTTCGCCGATCTACAAGCAGCACTTCAGCCTGCTCACCGGGCGCTGCGTCGAAGATCCCGAGGTGCGCATCCCGGTCTATGAAGCGAGGATCGAGGGCGGCTCGGTGATGGTCGAGCCGCGACGCGAGGTGGCGACGACCTGCTGCTACTGCGGCGTGGGCTGCGGGGTCATCGTTTCTTCGTCAAACAACATGATCAATACCGTGAAGGGCGATCCGGCTCATCCGGCCAACTTCGGCCGCCTGTGCACCAAGGGGCTGTCGCTGCACAAGGCCGATGCGTCGTTTCGCGGGCTCTACCCCGAGGTGAACAGCCAACGCGTCAGCTGGGATGTCGCGCTCGACCATGCGGCTGGGAAATTCCGCGAAGTCATCACCCAATACGGCCCGGACGCGGTCGCGTTCTACATCTCCGGCCAGCTCCTGACCGAGGACTACTACGTCTTCAACAAGCTCGCCAAGGGCCTGATCGGCACCAACAACGTCGATACCAACTCGCGTCTGTGCATGGCTTCGGCGGTCGCGGGATACAAGCAGACGCTGGGCGCCGACGCGCCGCCGGCGTGCTATGAGGACATCGAGGCCGCGGAGTGCGTGTTCATCGCCGGCTCGAACACTGCGTGGGCGCACCCGGTGCTGTACCAGCGCATGGAGCAGGCCGCACCGAAGCATGTGATCGTGGTCGATCCGCGCCGCACCGAGACCGCGCGCGCCGCGACGCTGCATCTGCAGATCAAGCCCGGCACCGACGTCGCGCTGTTCAACGGCATGCTGCAGATCATGAAGCGCGAAGGCTGGTGCGACCTTGCCTACATCAGGTCGCACACCGAGAACTTCGAGCGGCTCGACCTCGAGGGAGACTGGGCGGCGATTTGCGGCATTTCCCGGAAAGACATGGCCGAGGCGGCGAAACTTTTTGCGGCGGCGCGTTCCACGCTTTCGCTCTATTGCCAGGGACTCAACCAATCGGCGAGCGGCACGGCGAAGAACGCCGCGCTGATCAACCTGCACCTCGCCACCGGCCAGATCGGCAAGCCCGGCGCCGGCCCGTTCAGCCTCACCGGCCAGCCGAACGCGATGGGCGGGCGCGAAGTGGGCGGCATGGCCAACCTGCTTTCGGCTCACCGGGACATGGGCAACGCCGAGCACCGGAAAGAAGTCGCCCGGCTGTGGGACGTGCCGAGCGTTCCGGAACGGCCCGGCAAGACGGCAGTGGAAATGTTCGAGGCGATCCGCCAGGGCGGGATCAAAGCCATCTGGATCGCCTGCACGAATCCCGCGCAATCGCTGCCCGACCAGAAGCTGGTGCACGAAGCGCTCGGGCGCGCCGAGCTGGTGGTGGTGCAGGACGCCTACCGCAACACCGAAACCGCCGCGTACGCGGACGTGTTCCTGCCGGCGGCCGGGTGGGGCGAGAAGGAAGGCACCATGACCAACTCCGAGCGCCGCATCTCCCGCGTGCGCGCGGCGGTGAAAGCACCGGGCGAGGCACGTGCCGACTGGCAGATCGCGGTGGGCTTCGCGCGCCGCTTATTCCCCGAGGGCCGGCGCCTGTTCCCCTACGAGGATGCCGAGAGCGTATTCAAGGAGCACCGCGAGACCACGCGCGGCCGCGACCTGGACATCACCGGGCTGTCGTATGCGCTGCTGGACGAGCGCGGCCCGCAGCAGTGGCCGTATCCGCAAGGCGCGTCATCGGGGCAGAAGCGCCTCTACGAGGACGGACGCTTTCCGACGCCGTCGGGCCATGCGCGTTTCGTGCCGACGCCGTACGTGCCGGTGGCCGAGGAGCCGGACGGTGAATTTCCGCTGCGCCTCACCACCGGCCGCCTGCGCGACCAGTGGCACAGCATGAGCCGCACCGGAACCATCGCCGGCTCGTTCGCGCACGAGCCCGAGCCGCGGCTGATGATTCATCCCGAAGATTTTCAAAAGCTCGGTGTGCGGGAAGACGATCTGGTCCGCATCGCCTCCCGGCGCGGCGGGATCGTGGTGCGCGCCGCCGCCGATGCGGACCTGCAACCCGGGATGGTGTTCCTCGCCATGCACTGGGGCGGGCGCTTTCTCGGCGGGCAGGGCGTGAACGCGCTCACCATCGGCGCGCTCGACCCGGTCTCGCGCCAGCCCGAGCTCAAGCATTGCGCGGTGCGCGTCGAAGCCGCGGCGCTTCCCTGGCGGCTGCTGGCCTCTTCGCCTTCCGGCAACGCCGCGCAGTTCATGCAGCAGCTCGAGCCGTTGATGAGTGCCGTTCCGTATGCGCTCCGCACGCTGGACCGCGTGGGGATACGGCTGTCGCTGGCGGCGCAGAATTCGCCGCCCGAGACGCTGCTGAAGAAGATCTATCTGGCGTTCAAGGACGGCAGCGTCGACGTCGGCGATGCCGCGCGCGCCGCGGTGCGCGGCCGCACGCTGTGCAACTGCTTCGACGTTGCCGAAAGCGAGATCGACGCCTTTGCCGCGGCGTCGAAATCGCTTGCCGAGCTTCAGGCCAAGCTCAGGTGCGGCACGAGCTGCGGCTCGTGCCTTCCCGAGCTGAAACGAAAGCTGGCGGCCTAGCTCTTCTCGGGCTCGGGCTTGTTGCGGCCGAGCAGCGCGCCGACCATGCCGGAGAAGGTGCGCTTCGCCTTATGCGTGACCTGCACCGGGCGCGCTGGCTCCGTCGGCGGCTGCTGGTAGTCGCGCGGCTCGGATTGCGCCGGCTCACGGCGCGGATCGCGGTATTGGCCGCCGCGCCGGTTACCCTGACCCTGGTCGGGACGCGCACTGCGCCCGCGGCCGCCACGGCGGCGACGCTGGCCTTCCGCCCTGCCGGCGCCATTGCCGCCATTGCCGCCATTCGGACGGTGTTGCTGCGGCTGCGAGATCGGCGTGGTCGGAACCGGCTCGCCTTCCTCGGCGAGACGCGCGCGAGCTTCGCGGATCTGGTCTTCGTAAGCGGAGGTCTGATAGTGCGGCTGCGCTTGCGGCTGCGGCCGGCGCTGCTGGTGCTGCTGCGGCGGCCGATGCCGCGGCTTCTGCTGCTGCCGCGGCTGCTGCTGCTGGCGCGGCTGGTGATGCCGTTGTCTTTGCGGCTCTTGCGGCTCCGGATTTCTTTCCCGCGACTGGCTGCCCGGCTCGAAGCCGGCGATGACGCGGCTCTCGACCTTGCGGTTCATCAGCCGCTCGATCGCCGCCATCAGCGGACGCTCCTCGTTGCTGACCAGCGAGACCGCTTCGCCCTCGGCGCCCGCGCGGCCGGTGCGGCCGATGCGGTGCACGTAGTCTTCGGCGACGTGCGGCAGGTCGAAGTTGACGACGTGCGGCAGGGCCTCGATGTCGAGGCCGCGCGCCGCGATGTCGGTCGCCACCAGGACGCGCAGCTCGTTGTCCTTGAAGCGCTTCAGCGTGCGGGTGCGGTGGTTCTGCGCCTTGTTGCCGTGGATCGCGTCGGCTTCTATGCCGGCGCGCACCAGCTGCTGCGCGAGGCGGTTGGCGCCGTGCTTGGTGCGGCAGAACACCAGCACCTGGCGCCAGTCGTTGGACTGGACCAGATGGGCGAGCAGCTCGCGCTTGCGCGCGGCGTCGACCGGGTGGACGACCTGGCCCACCAGCTCGGCCGGCGTATTGCGCCGCGCCACTTCGACCGTCACCGGGTCCTTCATGAACGAGCCCGCGAGCTTGCGGATTTCGTCGGGGAAGGTGGCGGAGAAAAGGAGGTTCTGCCGCGTCTTCGGCAGCAGCGCGAGGATCTTGCGGATGTCGTGGATGAAGCCCATGTCGAGCATGCGGTCGGCTTCGTCCAGGACCAGGATCTCGACCTGGCGCAGGTCGACCGTTTTCTGCTCGACGTGGTCGAGCAGGCGGCCGGGCGTGGCGACCAGTACGTCGACCCCGCGACGCAGCGCGTCGATCTGCGGCTGGATGCCGACGCCGCCGAAGACCAGCGTGCTCTTCAGCGCGAGGTGCTGCCCGTAGGTGCGGACGTCCTGTTCCACCTGCGCGGCGAGCTCGCGCGTCGGGGTAACGATGAGGGCGCGCACGGGGTGCCGTGCGGGCGAATGGGAGCTGTTCTGTTTCTCGGCCAGACGTTGAAGCAGCGGCAGCGCGAAGCCGGCGGTCTTGCCGGTGCCGGTTTGCGCGGCGCCGAGCAGGTCGCGTCCCGCGAGCACGACCGGGATCGCCTGTATCTGGATGGGGGTGGGGATTGTGTAGCCTTGGTCCGCGACTGCGCGGAGGAGCTCAGGGCGAAGCCCGAGCGTGTCGAACGACGTAGTAATTGGAATTTCTCCTGCACTCGGCCTGGGAAGGCGTTGCCTTCGACCGGTTCAGGCAGATGCTTTTTAGGCTTGTTTTTGAACGGTCCAGGATGGACCGCTAAGAACAACACTGAGACGCTAACCGGATGTGCGCAACAGAACCTGAGTGAATTATACAGGATTCAGGCGCCGGCGCAGGGTGGCCAGCTCATTGCCTGCCAATGCCGCCAGGACTACGGCGCCACCGGTGAGCGTATGGCGCGCGGGCTCCTCGCCCGCACCGAGCCACGCCCACAGCGGCCCGAGCACCACTTCGAGCAGTCCCAGGAGAGCGATTTCGGGCGCGAGCAGCGCGCGGCTCGCGAGCACCAGCAGCATGCACGGCAGCCCGAGCTGGGTCACGCCGAGGAAGGCGAGCAGGGCGAGGTCGCGTTCTGTTGCTGTGAACGGGAGAGCGAAGGGCAGAGCGATCAGGCAAGAAAGCGCGCCGCCCAGCATCACCGCCGGAACCAGATCGAGCTTCGCCGCGCTCGCACGCAGCACCACGACGTTGATCGCGGCTGCGACGGGAATCACGAACGCGATCGCCATTCCGAGGAAATGCTTTTCGAGAGAAGAAGCAAACATCAGCGCGATGCCGACGCCAGCCGCCGCCGCCGCCAGCCAGGTGCGCACCGGAACCGGGTCCTTCAGGAACAGGCTGGCGAACAGCGCCGTCAGCAGCGGGCTCAGGCTCATCACCACCAGCGCGTTCGCCGTCGTGGTCATCGACAGGGCGAACAGGAACGCGGTGAACATGATGGCCCACATCAGGCCGGAGACCAGACCGGGCACACCGGCTGCGCGTACCGCTTTCCATGGGCTGGTCCGCTGGAAGAGCAGGACGACAAGAATGAACAGAAAAGCAAAGCCACTGCGCCAGAAGACTTGCTCCGCCGGCCCCGCCGCCTGGATATGACGCGTCACCACGCCGGCGCTCGACCACAGTACCGGCGCCGCGACCATCAGCGCCACGCCGGTGGACCGTGTCATGCCGCCTGGCGCTCGGCGAGGAAAGGCTTCATGGCCGCCGCGGTGTGGCCGGCGCCCATGCCCTCGGGAATTCCCTGGTAGACGACTTTTCCGCCGCCGTCGCCGCCTTCCGGACCGAGGTCGATGATCCAGTCGGCTTCGGCGATCACGTCGAGGTTGTGCTCGATGACGACCACGGTGTTGCCGGCGTCGACCAGGCGGTGCAGCACGCGGATCAGCTTCTCGACGTCGGCCATGTGCAGGCCGACGGTGGGCTCGTCCAGTACATATAGGGTCTTCACCTCGGAGCGCTTGGCCAGCTCGTAGACCAGCTTGATGCGCTGGGCTTCGCCGCCCGACAGCGTCGGGCTCTGCTGGCCGAGCGTGAGGTAGCCGAGGCCGACGTCCTGCAGCAGCGTCAGGCAGCGGTGGATCGAGGGATGCGCCGCGAAGAACTCGACCGCCTCGTCGACGCTCATCGCCAGCACCTCGCCCACGGTTTTGCCGCGCAGGCGCACCTGCAGCGTTTCGGGGTTGAAGCGCGCGCCGCCGCAGCCTTCGCACACCACGCGCACATCGGGCAGGAAGGACATCTCGATCTTCTTGATGCCCTGGCCTTCGCACGCGTCGCAGCGGCCGCCCGAGGTGTTGAACGAGAAGCGGCTCGCGGTCCAGCCGCGCACGCGCGCTTCCGTGGTGTCGGCGAACAGCTTGCGGATGTTGTCCCAGAAGCCGACGTAGGTCGCGGGGCACGAGCGCGGCGTCTTGCCGATCGGCGTCTGGTCGACTTCCAGCACGCGCTCGATGCGCTCGCGGCCCTTGATCGACTTGCAGCCGACGGCGGCCTTCTGCACGAACGATTCATATAAGACATCGCGCGCCAGCGTGGACTTGCCCGAGCCCGACACGCCGGTCACCGCCACCAGCCGGCCGAGCGGAATGCGCACGTCCACGCCCTTCAGGTTGTGCAGGCTGGCCTTCTGCACTTCGAGGCAATCGCTCTTCCGGGAGACCGGGCGGCGCGGCTGCAGCGGATGCCTGAGGGGGTTGTTCAGGAATCTCCCGGTCAGCGACGCCGGATTCGCCATCAGCTCCTCGGCGTCGCCCTGGGCGACGACCGCGCCGCCGAGCTTGCCCGCGCCGGGGCCGAGGTCGACCACGTGCTGCGCGCGACGGATCGTGTCTTCGTCGTGCTCGACCACCACCAGCGAGTTGCCTTTGGCGCCGAGCTTCTCCAGCACGTCGAGCAGGATCTGGTTGTCGCGGTGGTGCAGGCCGATGGTCGGCTCGTCGAGGATGTAGCACACGCCGCGCAAATTGCTTCCCAATTGGGCGGCCAACCTGATCCGCTGCGCTTCGCCACCCGACAGGGTCGGCGCCGAGCGATCGAGCGTGAGGTAGCCGAGGCCGACCTCGCCGAGGAAGCCCAGGCGCGAGTTGAGCTCCGCGACGATGTCCCGGGCAATTTCCTGTGCCCTTCCCGTAAGCGCCATCGACTCGAACATGTTTTTCAACTGCGCAATCGGTTGCCCGGCGTACTCGGCGATGTTCTTTCCCTGCCACTTCACCGCGAGCGCTTCCTTGTTGAGGCGCCGGCCCTCGCACTCGGGACAGGCGTCCTCGATCTCGAGCCACTCGATCCAGGAGTCGAGCACGTTGTCCTCGGCGCCGGTGCGCGCGCGCTCGTCGCTCCATTCCACGTCGTCGATCTGCAGGCCGGTGCCGTAGCAGGCCGCGCACCAGCCGTGCTTCGAGTTGTAGGAGAACAGGCGCGGATCGAGCTCGGGGAAGCTGCGCCCGCATGAGCGGCAGGCGCGCTTGGTGGAGTAGACCTCGACCTGCTTGCTGCCCAGGACGTGGACCACGCCCTTGCCGATTTCCAGCGCTTTCTGCAGCAGCTGGCGCAACGGGGTCTCCGCCTTGGCGGAGACGACGACATCCCCGACCGGCAATTCGATCGTGTGCTCCTTGAAGCGGTCGATGCGCGGGAAGGGGCGGGTGGACAACAGCTTGCCGTCGACGCGCAGGTGCCAGTAGCCCTTCGACAGCGCCCACTTGGCGAGATCGGTGTAGACCCCTTTTCGGTTGACGACGAGCGGGGCGAGCAGCGTGAGCTTCTGCCCCCGGTACTGCTTCATCAGCCGTGCCGCGATCACCTCTTCGCTCTGCGGCTCGATCGGCACTTCGCAATCCGGGCAGTACTGCGTGCCGAGCTTGACGAACAGCAGGCGCAGGAAGTGGTGCACCTCGGTGAGCGTGCCGACCGTGGATTTTCGCCCGCCGCGGCTGGTGCGCTGCTCGATCGCCACCGTGGGCGGGATGCCGAAGATCGCGTCCACGTCCGGGCGCGATGCGGCCTGCACGAACTGGCGCGCGTAGGCGTTGAGCGATTCGAGGTAGCGCCGCTGGCCCTCGGCGAACAGGATGTCGAAGGCGAGGGTGGACTTGCCCGAGCCCGACACGCCGGTGACCACCGTGAAGCGTCCGCGCGGGATCTCGACGTCGATGTTCTTCAGGTTGTGCTCGCGCGCGTTGTGGATGCGGATCGAGTTGCCGAGATACTGGCCGCGGGGTTCGCGCACCACGGGTGGCGTCTTGAAGGCTTCTTCGTACTCGCGCAGTGCCTTCCCGGTGTGGGAAGTGGAATGGGTCATCACGTCTGCAGGAGTTCCTTCGCACACGATCTCGCCGCCCGCGTCCCCGCCTTCGGGCCCCAGATCCAGGATCCAGTCCGAAGAGCGGATCACGTCCAGGTTGTGCTCGATCACGACCATCGAGTGGCCGGCGGCCAGCAGCTGGCGGAAAGCGCGCAGCAGCTTCGCCACGTCGTCGAAGTGCAGGCCGGTGGTGGGCTCGTCGAACAGGAAAAGCTTGTTTCCCTCGTCGTCGGCATCGGCCAGGTGTCCCGCCAGCTTGAGGCGTTGCGCCTCGCCGCCGGAAAGCGTCGGCACCGGCTGGCCGAGCCGCAGGTATTCGAGGCCGACGTCGATCAGCGGCTGCAAGCGGTCGAGCACCGCCTCGTGCTTGCGGAAAAAGCGCGCCGCTTCTGCCACGGTCAGCTGGAGCACGTCGGCGATCGAGCGGCCGTCGAGCTTCACTTCGAGGATCTCGTCGCGGTAGCGCCTGCCGTCGCAGTCGGGGCAGCGCAGGTAGACGTCGGAGAGGAACTGCATCTCGACGTGCTCGAAGCCGCAGCCCGAGCAGGTGGGACAGCGGCCGTTGCCGGAATTGAAGCTGAAGGTGCCGGCGGTGTAGCCGCGCGCTTTGGAAGCCTTGTCCTTGGCAAACAGCTGCCTGATCTCGTCGAACGCGCCGACGTAGCTCGCCGGATTCGAGCGCGTGGTCTTGCCGATCGGCGACTGGTCGACCATCACCACGCCGTCGATGCGGTTCGCGCCCTTGAGCGCGCGGTGCGCGCCCGGCGTCTCGGTCGGCTTGCCTTTCGACTTGAGCAGCGCCGCGTACAGCACGTCGTGCACCAGCGTCGACTTGCCCGATCCCGACACGCCGGTGACGCACACCAGGCGCTGCAGCGGGATGCGCACGTCGATGCTCTTGAGGTTGTGCTCGCTCGCGCCCAGCAGCTCGATGAACTCGCGTGGCTTCTGCGGCGTGTGCGGCTCCGCGGCGCGCTTGCGGCCCGACAGGTATTCGGCGGTAAGGGTCTTTTCAGCCCGCAGCTTTTCGGCCGGGCCGAAAAAGACGATCTCTCCACCCCGTTCGCCGGGTCCCGGTCCCATGTCGAGGATGCGGTCGGCGGCGAACATGATCTGCGGGTCGTGCTCGACCACCACCAGCGTGTTGCCCGCGTCGCGCAGCCGCTTCATCACCTCGATGATCCGGCCCATGTCGCGCGGATGCAGGCCGATCGACGGCTCGTCGAGCACGAACAGCGTATTGACCAGCGAGGTGCCGAGCGCGGTGGTCAGGTTGATGCGTTGCACCTCGCCGCCGGAGAGCGTGCGCGACTGGCGGTCGAGCGTGAGGTAGCCCAGGCCGACGTCGCACAGGTAGCGCAGGCGCGTGCGGATTTCCTTCAGCAGGAGATCGGTGGCCTCGTCAGGGGTTTGTGTTTTTTCAAAGAACTCTCTTGTTTGCGAGATCGGCTGGAGCATCAAGTCGTGGATCGACTTGCCCTCGATCTTCCACAGCAGGCCCTCGGGCTTGAGGCGCGTGCCGAGGCACGCGCCGCACTCGGTATAGGCGCGGTACTTGGAGAGCAGCACCCGGATGTGCATCTTGTAGGCCTTGCTCTCCAGCCACTTGAAGAAGCGGCGCACGCCGTACCACACGCCCGGCCACGACTTGCGCCAGCTCACCCATTCCGGCTCGCCTTCCAGCACCCAGTTTTTCCGCTCGGGAGACAGCTCATTCCACCCAACGTCCAATGGAACCTTGCGTTTCCTGGCGTACTTCTCCAGATCGTCCTGGCATTCCTTGAAGCTCGCCGTCTGCCAGGGGCGCACCGCGCCGCCCTTCAGGGTCTTCGTTTCGTCGGGCACCACCAGCCCGAAATCGACGCCGATCACGCGCCCGAAGCCGCGGCACGCCTCGCACGCGCCGAGCGGCGAGTTGAACGAGAACATCGCCGGCGTCGGCTCCGAGTAGTGGATGTCGCAGTCGGCGCAGTGCAGGTCCGAGGAGTAGCGGAGGCGGAATTCGGGGTCAGAGCCCGAATTCGCTTCGGCTTCTGAATTCGGGCTCTGACCCCGAATTCCATAGACATTGACCTTGCCCTGGCCGAATTTCAGCGCGGACTCGAGCGCCTCGGTGATGCGGGCACGGTCCTCGGGGGTGACGCGCACGCGGTCCTGGATCACCTCGAGCAGGGTCTTGGAGCGCGCGTGCAGGCGCGTGTAGCCCTGGCGCTGCAGCAGGTCCTCGACTTCCTTCTCGCTGAAGTTCTTGGGAATCGGGACCG
>Ga0307497_10000236_pt1 | contig 12299 bp, 13 predicted proteins | sample 10_S_MG_FD_201366 | JGI IMG/M metagenome (GOLD analysis project Ga0307497, IMG submission 201366) | Soil microbial communities from Populus trichocarpa stands in riparian zone in the Pacific Northwest, United States - 10_S | ecosystem: Environmental > Terrestrial > Soil > Riparian zone > Trees...
AAGAAGGGTCTCGCGCGGATGCGTGGCCACGATGTGCTCGACCAGGCGGCGGGCGTTGAGCAACGCGCCGCAGTACACGCGCGCCGCGCCGCTCGCGAGCGTCATGGCCACAGTGCCGTTGGTGGTCGAGTAGATCACGCTCCTGCCCTGCACGCCATGGGCGACCAGCGCGAGCGGCGCTGGATGCACGAAGCCGGAGAGCGTCTCGGCAAACAGCTCGCCGGAGAGCACGCAGCCCGGAAAGTCGCCGGCGCAGGCGCGCGCCGCCTTCTCGTCGGCCACGGGCACGATCTCTTTCGCGCCGTGCGCGAGCGCCGTCACCATGGTGGTGGTGGCGAAGATGATGTCGAGCACCACGACCACCTTGCCCGGCAGGCGCACGCTGTCGAGCTCCTCCTTCTTGGAGAGCACGTGCACCTTGTGCTGTAGGTCAATCCTTGCGGCCAAACATCCCCCAGCCTTCCATGGTGAGCACCAGCTCGCCGCGCTGGTTGACCGCTTCCCAGCGATGCTTGACCAGCCCGACACCCTTGCGCGTGGTCGAGGCGCGCGATTCGAGAACGACGCGTCGGTACGCGATGGTGTCGCCGGGCCGCACCGGCTTGAGCCAGCGGATGTTGTCGATTCCCGGCGATCCCAGGCTGAGCGTCTGGCGGATGTACCCCTCGACCATCAGGCGCATGCCGATCGCGCAGGTCTGCCAGCCGCTCGCGATTAAGCCGCCGAACGCGCTGCGCTTCGCTTGCTCGACATCGATATGAAACGGCTGCGGATCGTAGTGCCGGCCGAAATCGACGATCTCCTCCTCGGTGAACGTGTGGCGGCCGAGCTCGGCGCGCTCGCCGACTTGAAAGTCCTCCCAGTACTTCATGTCTGCGGCGCTATGCGCTCATACCGCTTCACCCGCTCGCGCACGTCGTCGGGCAGCGGCGCCGCTCTTCTTTCCGAGTCGGCGTTCACGTAGACCAGCTCGGCCGTGATCAGCAGTTCGCTGTCGTGGTAGACCTCGAAGTGGAAGGTCATGCTGGAGCGCCCCAACCGGGCGACGCGGCAGCAGATGGTGAGCACATCGTCATAGCCTGCGGAGCCCAGATATTCGACGGTGGCCTTGCGCAGGTAGATGTCGCTGCCATAGCGCTCGACATAGCCCTGCGGGTAGGGCAGGCCGATCTCGCGCCAGTATTCGGCGATCGCGGTGTCGATGTAGGTGAGGTAATGGCCGTTGAACACGATCTTCTGCATGTCCACTTCGGCCCAGCGCACGCGCAGGGTGGGTGCGCACACGAAATCCGTTCTTGGCATGATAAAGTCTAGAGCAAAGGAGGAGGACCATGCTGCGTACGCTCATCGTCGCGCCTTGCTTCGCGCTCGCTGCGCTCGGTTTCGCTCTCGGCGCGCAGGCGCAAACCATCAAGATCGCGATCCTCGGCCCGATGGCGTTCGTCCAGGGCGAGCACCACTGGAACGGCGCCGAAATGGCGCGCGACGAGATCAACAAGGCAGGCGGCGTCAACGTCGGCGGCAAGCGCATGCGCATCGAGCTGGTGCGCGCCGACACCAACGAGATCCAGTCGGTGCCCGACGCGACCAACGCGGTCGAGCGCGTGATTACGCGCGACAAGGTCGACATCCTGATCGGCGGCTTCCGTTCCGAGGCGGTGCTCGCGATGCAGGAAGTGGCGATGGACTACAAGAAGCTGTTTCTCGGCGTCGGCGCCGCCCATTCCAAGCTCGGTCTCAACGTCGAGCAGAACTACGAGCGCTACAAGTACTGGTTCCGGGTCTCGCCGACAAAGGATGTCGACCTCGCGCGCACCTTGTTCGCGGTGATGGGCTCGATCGGCCAGCAGATCCGCAACGACCTGAAGACCGACACGCCCAAGGTCGCGATCCTCGCCGAGAAGGCGGTCTGGACCGAAGGCCTGGTCGCGGCCGCGCAGAAGAACCTGCCCGCGCTGAAGATGGAAGTCGTCGGCTTGTGGCAGCCCTCCGCGGTGGCGACCGACGTGACCGCGGAGCTCTCCGCCATCGACCGCGCCGGCGCGCACATCGTGTTCACCATGCTGTCGGGACCGGTCGGCATTTCGGTCGGCCGCCAGATGGGCGAGCGCAACATGAAGGCGGTGGCCTGGGGCATCAACGTCGAGGGTCAGAAGGAGGAGTTCTGGTCGGCGGCCGCGGGCAAGGCCCAGTTCGTCTCCACCCTCGATACCTATGCCGAGGTCGAGTACACGCCGAAGACCATTGCGTTCGTGCGCGCCTACAAAGAGCGGTTCAAGAAGGCGCCGACCTACACCGCGGCCACCTACGACGCGATCATGATGCTGAAGGACGCGATCGAGGCGGAAGGCACCACCAATGCCGACAAGATCGTCGCCCATATCGAGAAGGCCGAGCATGTCGGCACCGGCGCCGTCGCAACCTTCGACAAGCGTCATGACCTGGTTTGGGCGGTCGGCAAGACCTCGGGGATCGCAGTGCAGTGGCAGGACGGCAAGAAGGTTCCGTTCTGGCCGCCCAATGTCAAAGGAATGCAGCCCTTCAAGATGCCTGCGCGATAAGCGCGGCACTTGCTCCAAGACATTCTCGTAACAGGCCTCGTCAACGGGGGCGTCTACGCCCTGTTGGCGATCGGCTTCTCGCTGATCTTCGGCGTCGCGCGCATCGTCAACATCGCGCACACCGCGTTCTACATGCTGGCGGCGTACTGCTTCTACACGCTGCTGACCAAGACCGGCCTCGGTTTCGTGCTCTCGGGCTTGATTTCCGTGAGCGCGGTGACGTTGTTCTCAGTGCTCTGCTACCGCCTGGTGATCGAGCCGGTGCGCGAGCACGAGGCGGCGGTGCTGATCGCCACCATCGCCCTCGCGCTCGTGTTCCAGGAGCTCATGCTCTACATCTTCGGCGGCCATTTCCTCGGCATCCCGTCCACGCTCGAGGGCTCGGTGCGCTTCCTGGGTGTGAGCATTCCCTACCAGCGGCTGCTCATCCTGGTCGTGGCCGGCGCCATGCTGGTGCTGGTCTGGTTCGTCCTCTATCGAACGCGACTCGGCCTCGCGATTCGCGCCACGGCGAACGACCTTGAGGTCGCGAACCTGATGGGAATGAACGTGCACCGGGTGGCGATGGCCACGGTCGCGATTTCGGTGGCGCTCGCCGCGGTCGCGGGCGTCGTCGTGGCGCCGGTGTTCGTGGTCGATCCGTTCATGTGGCTCGCCCCGCTCGTCACCATGCTCGCAATCGTGGTGCTCGGCGGCCTCGGCAGCATGAAGGGCAGCCTGATCGGCGCGCTGATCATCGGCTACGTGGAGGCGATCACGGTGTTCGCCGTTCCCGCTGGCGCGTACCTCAAGGGCGCGGTCGCGCTGCTGATCATGGTGATCGTGCTGCTCGCGCGGCCCGAGGGCCTGTTCGGCGTCGCGTTCGAGGAAGAGCGCTGATGTATTGGCTCAGGCGCGCCTGGGCCGAGCTGCGCAACGAAGTGTTCGTGCTGCCGTCACGCACGCTCGTGCTGACCTGGGTCGTGGCGGTGCTCGCGTTGCCGTTCGTCTATGGCGATGCGTACGTCCTGCGCATCCTCACCATGACCTGCATCTTCGCGATCTTTGCCGCGAGCTGGGATCTGCTCGCCGGCTACACCGGACAAGTGAACTTCGGCCACGCGCTGTTCTTCGGCGCCGGCGCCTACACCTCGGGATTGCTGTCGCTCAAGTTCGGGCTTTCTCCCTGGCTGACGATCTGGGCCGGCGCGGCGGTGGCACTGTCGTTCGGTTTTCTGGTCGGTTATCTCTGCCTGCGCCTGCGCGGCTCGTACCTTTCGCTGGCGACGCTCGCTTTTCCGCTGATCGCGCTCGGCCTGCTGTTCGCGTTCCCCGATTTCTCGGGCGGCGAGCTCGGCATCTCCGGCCTGCGGCGCCTGATGCCGACGCCCACCGGCAACTACTACGTGGCGGCGATCTCGATGCTGGCGATCGTGTTCGGGCTTTGGCTTCTGGCCGACTCGAAATTCGGCATCGTGCTGCACGCCATTCGCGACGACGAAGTTGCAGCGCGCGCTTCGGGCATCAACACGCTGCAGTACAAGATGACCGTGTTCGCCATTGCAGGCGCGGCGGCGGGCTTCGCCGGCGCGCTGTTCGCGCACTACCTGCGCGTGGCGGGACCTTCGACCCTCGAAGTGGCGCTCTCTTTCCAGGTGGTGATCTGGGGCATCTTCGGCGGCGTGGCCACGATCTACGGTCCGGTGGCGGCGGTGTTCATCCTGTATCCGCTCACCGAATGGCTTGGCAGCATTCCCGGGGTGGGCGAGCTGCGCCTGCTGATCTTCGCGGTGATCGTGCTGCTCGTGCTGCTGTTCATGCCGCGCGGCCTGGCACCGTGGGTGCGCGACAAGATCGAGACGCAATGCCCGCGTTGCAAGCAAAGAAACGGGAGCTGGAAAAGCGTCTGTCGCTTGTGCGGCGCCGCGTTACGGCGAATTGACCCGAAACTACAGGCCCAAGTACCCGGCGCGTAGCGTCTCGTTGGCCATCAGTGACTGTGCCGAGCCCTCGCCGATGATGCGGCCCTGCGAGAGCACGTAGCTGCGCTTGGCCATGCGGAACACCTGACCGACCTCCTGCTCGACCAGCAGCACCGGCACGCCCTCGGCGTGGACCTTGCCGATCGCGGCGAACAGCTCCTCGCGGATGCGCGGCGCAAGGCCGAGCGAAGGCTCGTCGATCGCGAGCAGCTTGGCTTCGAACATCAGCGCGCGCGCCGTGGCGAGCATCTGCTGCTCTCCGCCTGACAGCGTGCCGGCGATCTGCGCTTTCCGTTCGGACAGCCTTGGGAACAGCGCGAACGAATGCTCGAGGCGGCGCTGCGTTTCCGCTTGGCTTGACGAAAGAAAGGCGCCGGCCATCAGATTCTCGAGCACGGTGAGCTCGCGGAACGGCCGGCGGCGCTCGGGGCAATGCACTAGCCCGCGCTTGCGGATCTCGTGCGCGGCCAAGCCGTCGATGCGCTCGCCGGCAAAACGCACTTCGCCCTCGAGCACGATGTCGCCGGTCGTGCCGCGCTTCATGCGCTCCTCGAAGCGCACCAGACCGGAGATCGCGCGCAGCAGCGTCGATTTGCCGGCGCCGTTCGGGCCGACCAGCCCGACGAACTCGCCCGCGTCGACCCCGAGCGAGACGCCGTTCAGGATCTGCGCCTTGTCGTAGCGCACGCTGAGGTTCTTCACCTCAAGCAGCGGCATGCTCGCTCCCGAGGTAGGCTTCGATGACCTTCGGATTCTTCACCACCTCCTCGGGCTTGCCGTCGGCGATGATCTCGCCGTAGTCGACCACGATCACGCGGTCGACGATCGACATCAGCTCCTTCAGCTTGTGCTCGATCATCAGCACGGCCGGTCCTTCCGAATGCAGCCGGCCGAAGCGCCCGCCCTTGTGCAGGCGGCGGATCGACTTGGCCAGCAGCTCGGACTCGGCCGGGTTGAGGCCGCCGAGCGGCTCGTCGAGCAGCAGCAACTCGGGCTCGGTGGCGATGGCGCGCGCCACTTCCAGGCGCTTGAGATCGCCCTGCGACAGCGCCGAAGCCGGCTCGAGCGCCATGTCCGAAATGCCGACGAATTCCAGCGCGTCCATCGCCTTCGCTTCCACGCTCTTCACCCATTCGCCGCGCTTGCGCGCGCGCGGCGCGACCAGCGGCACCATCACGTTGGCGACGATCGGCAGATGCCGGAACGGCCGCGTGTTCTGGAACGTGCCGGCGATGCCGCGCTCGACGATGTCCCAGGGTCGCAAGCCGGTGATGTCCTCGCCGTTGAACACGATACGGCCTTCGTCGGGCCGCAGGATTTTCGTGATCAGCCGCAGCAGCGTGGTCTTGCCGGCGCCGTTCGGACCGATGAGACCGACGATTTCTTCACGCGCGAGCGTGAAGCTGACGCTGTTGACTGCAGTCAAGCCGCCGAAGCGTTTTGTCAGTTTGTCCACTGCGAAAAACGGCGTGGTCATACCACTAGAATACCCCGTGGAAGATCGATTTCTCGACCGAATGGACGAGCAGCTCGCCGGCTGGGCCGATGCGCCGGCGCGCCTGCGCACCGCGCTCGAGCGCGACGAGTTCGAGCTTTACTGCCAGCCGATCGCCGCGCTGGCCCAGATCGAATCCTTCCCCATGGCGGAGGTGCTGGTGCGCATGCGCGAAGAGGAGCGCGCGCTGCTGCCGCCGGGAGAATTCCTGCCGGCATTCGAGCACTACGGGATGATGGCCGAGCTCGACCGCTGGGTGCTGCGCAACGCGATCCGGCACCTGGCGCGCGGCTCGCGCATTCCGCGCCTCACGATCAATGTCTCGAGCCAGACCCTGAAGGACGCCGAATTCCCCGCGTTCGCCGAGGCCGAGTTGCGCGCGGCCGGCGTACGGCTGGACGCGGTGCTGTTCGAGATCGACGAGAGCGACGTGCTCGCGCGCCTGGAGACCGCGGCGCGCTTCAGCGTGGCGATCACGGCCTTCGGCGGCGGCGTGCTGCTCGACGGCTTTTGCCGGCGCGCGGTGTCCTTCGCGCCGCTCAAGAAGGTGCGCGTCGACTTCGTGAAGGTGGACGGCTGCGTGACGCGCAAGCTGCTGACGAGCGAAGCCGCGGAGACCAAGCTCAAGGCCGTGCTGAGCGTGGCTGAAATGCTCGGCGTCGACGTGGTGGCCGAATGCGTCGAGGAACAGGATGTCCTGGCCCGTTTGAGGGAGCTGAAGGTCGGCTTTGCGCAGGGCTTTGAGGTTGGGAAGCCGCAGCCGATCGCCGAGATTGCCGCTAAACCTTAGTCTCGTCGCGCAGCTCGCGGCGCGACACCTTGCCGACGTCGGTTTTCGGCAGCTCGCCGCGGAATTCCACCATGTGCGGCACCTTGTACTCGGCGAGGCTTTGCCGGCAGTAGGCCTTGATCTCGTCTTCTGACAGCTTGCCGCGCGCATCGCCCTGCAGCACCACGATCGCCTTGATGCGCTGGCCCACCGCCGGGTCCGGCACGCCGATCACGCCGGCGGCCTTCACCTGCGGATGCGCGTAGAGCACGTCCTCTACATCCTTGGCGAAGATCGAGTAGCCCTTGAACTTGATCAGGTCCTTCGAGCGGTCATAGAAGTGGAAGTAGCCTTCCTCGTCCATGCGCACGAGATCCCCGGTGCGCATCCAGCGCTGACCGCTTTTCTCGACGAACGCCTTCGCGCTTTCCTCGGTGCGCTTCCAGTAGCCCTGCATCACGTTCGGCCCGCTCAGCACCAGCTCGCCGGTCTCGCCCGGCGGCACGAACTCGAGCGTGTCGGGATTGATCACCGCGGCCTGCATGCTCGGGATCGGACAGCCGAACGAGCCGACCTTGGGCCGATGGAGCGGATTCACGTGGCTGGTGGCGCAGGTCTCCGACAGGCCGTAGCCCTCGATGATGTTGGAGCCGGTGCGCTTCGCCCAGCCCTGCATGGTGGACTCGTGCAGCGTGTCGGCGCCCGAGAGCACCAGCTTCAGGCGCTTCCAGTCGGTCTTGTTCGTGTCCTTGTGGTCCTTCAGGTACTCGTAGAGCGTTGGTACGCCGTAGAACACGGTGGCGCGATAGCGTTCCATCGCCTCCAGGATCGCCTCGGTGTCCGGGCTGGTGAACAGCACCAGCAGGTTTCCCTGGCACAGGCCGTTCAGCATGATCACGACCTGGCCGTAGATGTGGAAGAACGGCAGGAAGGCGAGGACCACCTCCTTGCCCGGCTCGAAGTTCGAGAACGTGGCCTGGCCCATGGTCTGCGCCGCGACCAGATTGGCGTGCGTCAGCATCACGCCTTTCGGATTGCCCGTCGTGCCGCCGGTATACGGCAGTGCGGCAAGGTCGGTCTTGGGATCGATCGAAACCGACGGCGGCTGCGCGGGGTACTTCTTCAGCAGATCCTGCAGCCAGTGCACCTTGCCCGGAACCGCGGTTTTCTTGCCGAACAGCCGCTTCAGCGCCGGCAGATATTCATTGACGTTGGTGACCACCGCCAGATCGAGCGCGGCGCCGGATTTCGCGACTTTTTCATAGAGGATGTCCTGACAGACGATGGCGCGCGCGCCGCTGTCCTCGAGCTGGTAGCGCACTTCATGGCTGGTGTAGACCGGACTGATCGGCGTCACGGTCGCGCCGCACTTGAGCGCCGCGAAGTAGGCGATGATGAATTGCGGGCTGTTGAGCAGGTAGAGCGCGACGCGTTCGCCCTTCTTGACGCCGAGCGCCGCGAGCGCGGCGGCGAAGCGGTCGGTGGCCTCGCGCAGCTCGCGGTAGCTGATCGAGCGCCCGTAGAACACCACCGCCGGGCGGTCGGGCGCGCGCTCGGTGGCCTGGTCGAACAACTGAGGCACGGACTTGAGGGGGACCTCGACCGACGCCGGCACGCCCTTCTGATAGTGGGCGAGCCAGGGCCTCGCCAAGTATGTCTCGATTGCGGACATCGGTAGACCTCCTCCTTCTCCTCGCGGAAGATTGTAGTCCCGCATGGATGAGATCGTCGTCCGCAGCCTCGCCAAATGGCCGAATGTTCCGGCGGTGTACGGCTGGCTCGACCTCGATCGCCGGGGCAACTGGCTGATCAAGGGCGAGCGCATCGGCAACGTGGCGCTGCGCGAATTCATCGCGCGCAACTACGCCGTGGATGGCCGCGGCTGCTGGTTTTTCCAGAACGGTCCGCAGCGGGTTTTCGTCAGGCTTGCCTATACGCCGTTCGTCATGCACTACCGGGGCGAGGCGCTTTTCGACCACTGTGGCCGCCCAATCGAGGCGCTCGAGACCTTCCTCGACGACGAGGGCTCGGTGCTGGTGCGCGGGCCGCACGGAATCGGCCTTCTGGACGACCGCGACCTCGAGCGCTACGCCGAAATCGGCGAGCGCTTGCCGCGCATCGCGCGCGCCGAGGTCGAACCGCGCTTCGGCTTCGTTTCCAACCCCACCGATTCCTTGCGCTAGGGGATTTTCCTCTTTATAATCCGGCCTCTTTTTCGGGTCGGGGCGGCCTACGGGGAGCACTAAACCGGGCCGCCTATTCGTTTCTGGAAACTTAAAAACATGCCCACCGTCAACCAGTTAGTGCGTGAAGGGCGCGTTGCCAAACGCGCCAAGTCGAAGGTCCCGGCGCTTGCCGGCTCGCCGCAGAAGCGGGGGGTCTGCACCCGGGTCTATACGACCACGCCCAAGAAGCCGAACTCGGCCCTGCGCAAGGTCGCCAAGGTGCGCCTGACGAACGGCTTCGAAGTGATCGGCTATATCGGCGGCGAGGGCCACAACCTGCAGGAGCACTCGGTGGTGCTGATCCGCGGCGGTCGCGTCAAGGACCTGCCCGGCGTGCGCTACCACATCGTGCGCGGCTCGCTCGACACGCAAGGCGTGAAGGACCGCAAGCAGGGTCGTTCGAAATACGGCGCCAAGGCGCCCAAGTCCGCCTAAGGGATCGCAGATGCCACGCCGTAGAGAAGTCCCCAAACGCGAGATCCTGCCCGACCCGAAGTTCAACAACGTCGAGCTGGCGAAGTTCGTCAACGTGCTGATGACGCGCGGCAAGAAGTCGGTTGCCGAGCGCATCATTTACGGCGCGCTCGACACCATCAAGTCGAAATCCGGCAAGGATCCGATCGAGGTGTTCACGCAGGCAGTGCAGAACGTGAAGCCGGTGGTGGAAGTGAAGAGCCGCCGCGTCGGCGGCGCGAACTACCAGGTGCCGGTGGAAGTGCGGCCGGTACGCCGCATCGCGCTCGCGATGCGATGGATCCGCGAGGCGGCGCAGAAGCGCGGCGAGAAATCGATGATGGTTCGCCTTGCTGGCGAGCTCCAGGAAGCGGCCGAAGGCCGCGGCGGTGCGATGAAGAAGCGGGAAGAGGTCCATCGTATGGCTGAAGCGAACAAGGCCTTCTCCCACTACAGGTTCTAAGGACAATGGCCGTGGCACGCAAGACTCCAATCGAACGCTATCGGAACATCGGGATCTCGGCGCACATCGACGCCGGCAAGACCACGACCACCGAGCGCATCCTTTTCTACACCGGCGTGAACCACAAGATCGGCGAGGTTCACGACGGCGCCGCCACCATGGACTGGATGGAGCAGGAGCAGGAGCGCGGCATCACCATCACCTCCGCGGCCACCACGTGCTTCTGGAAGGGGATGGACCTGTCCTATCCCGAGCACCACATCAACATCATCGACACGCCGGGCCACGTCGACTTCACCATCGAGGTGGAGCGCTCGCTGCGCGTGCTCGACGGCGCCTGCATGGTGTTTTGCGCCGTGGGCGGCGTCCAGCCGCAGTCGGAGACGGTATGGCGCCAGGCGAACAAGTATCGCGTGCCGCGCCTCGCGTTCGTCAACAAGATGGACCGCGTCGGCGCGAACTTCTTCAAGGTCTACGAGCAGATGAAGGCGCGCCTCAAGGCCAACCCGGTGCCGATCCAGATTCCGGTGGGCGCCGAGGACAACTTCGTCGGCGTGATCGACCTCGTCAACATGCAGGCGATCTACTGGGACGAGGAGAGCCAGGGGATGAAGTTCGAGCGGAAGGAAGTCCCCGCCGAGCTCCTCGGGCTGGCCAATGAGTGGCGCGAGAAGCTGGTCGAGGCCGCGGCCGAGGCCAACGAAGAGCTGATGAACAAGTATCTCGAGTCGAACCAGCTGACGATCGACGAGGTGAAGAAGGGCATCCGCATCCGCACGATCAACAACGAGATCGTGCCGATGCTGTGCGGCTCCGCGTTCAAGAACAAGGGCGTGCAGACGATGCTGGACGCCGTGATCGACTACCTGCCGTCGCCGCTGGATATCCCGCCGGTGAAGGGCGAGACGGAAAGCGGCCAGCCGGCGACGCGCAGCGCCAATGACGAGGAGCCGTTCGCAGGTCTTGCCTTCAAGATCATGACCGACCCCTATGTCGGGCAGCTCACCTTCGTGCGCTGCTACTCGGGCGTGCTGAAGTCGGGCGACACCGTCTACAACCCGGTGCGCGGCAAGAAGGACCGCATCGGCCGCCTGCTGCAGATGCACGCCAACGAGCGCAAGGAAATCAAGGAAGTGCGCGCCGGCGACATCGCCGCCTGCGTCGGCCTCAAGGACGTCACCACCGGCGAGACGCTGTGCGACGTGCAGAAGGTCATCCTGCTGGAGCGCATGGAGTTTCCGGAGCCGGTGATTTCGCAGGCGGTCGAGCCGAAGACCAAGGTCGACCAGGAGAAGATGGGCGTGGCGCTCAACCGCCTCGCGCAGGAAGACCCGTCGTTCCGCGTGCATACCGACGAGGAATCGGGCCAGACCATCATCTCCGGCATGGGCGAGCTGCACCTTGAGATCATCGTCGATCGCATGAAGCGCGAATTCGGCGTCGAGGCCTCGGTCGGCAAGCCGCAGGTGGCGTACCGGGAGACCTTCAAGAAGTCGCTCGAGTCCGAAGGCAAGTTCGTCAAGCAGTCCGGCGGACGCGGCCAGTACGGCCACGTCTGGTTCAAGCTCGAGCCGCAGCCGGGCAAGGGTAACGAGTTCGTCGATGCCATCAAGGGCGGCCGCGTGCCCAAGGAGTTCATCCCCGCGGTCAAGAAGGGCGTGGACGAAGCGTGGCAGGAAGGCGTGCTCGCCGGCTTCCCGGTGGTCGACGCCAAGGTCACCCTCACCGACGGCTCGTACCACGAGGTCGATTCGAACGAGAACGCGTTCAAGATGGCCGCGATCTTCGCCTTCAAGGACGGCATGCGCGCCGCCAGCCCGACCCTGCTCGAGCCGATCATGGCGGTCGAGGTCGAGACGCCGGAAGAGAAAATGGGCGACGTGATCGGCGACCTGTCCGGCCGCCGCGGCGTGATCATGGGCATGGACGACCTGCCGGGCAGCAAGGCGATCAAGGCGGAAGTGCCACTGAATGAAATGTTCGGCTACTCGACGCAGCTGCGCTCGCTGACCCAGGGACGTGCGACTTACACAATGGAATTCAAGCACTACGCCGAAGCGCCGAAGAGCATCGCGGACTCCATCATGAAAAAAGACGAGGAAAAGAAGTAGGAGCAAATATGGCAAAAGGCAAATTCGAGCGCACCAAGCCGCACGTGAACGTGGGCACGATTGGACACGTGGATCACGGCAAGACGACGCTGACGGCGGCGATGACGCACATTCTCGCGAAGAAGTACGGGGGTGAGGCGAAGAACTACGACCAGATCGATGCGGCGCCGGAGGAAAAAGCGCGCGGCATCACGATCAACACGGCGCACGTGGAGTACCAGACGGAGAAGAGGCATTACGCGCACGTGGACTGCCCGGGGC
>Ga0307497_10000237_pt1 | contig 12278 bp, 12 predicted proteins | sample 10_S_MG_FD_201366 | JGI IMG/M metagenome (GOLD analysis project Ga0307497, IMG submission 201366) | Soil microbial communities from Populus trichocarpa stands in riparian zone in the Pacific Northwest, United States - 10_S | ecosystem: Environmental > Terrestrial > Soil > Riparian zone > Trees...
GCAGCACCGGCAGTTCGTCCTCCGCCGGGAAAAGCACGTGCAGCGAGGAGTGCCCGCGCGCCAGCTCGAGCGCCGCGTCGACCAGCACCTCCTTCTCCTTGCCCAGCAGGCGCCGGCCGCGAACCGGCGTGAACGGGATTGCGCTCAGGAGCTTGGGGTAATAGTCGACGCCGTGGCGCTCGTGCGCTTCGGCCCATGCCCAGTCGAACACATATTCGCCATAGGAATGCGACTTGGCGAAGAGCGGCATCGCCGCCACCAGCGCACCTGCGCGGCGCACGAGCACGAATTGCGGCAGCCATCCGCTGCGCGCGCTGGCGCAGCCGGTGTCGATCAGCGCAGAAAGGAACTCATGGCGCACGAACGGCTGGGCGCCGGCAAGCGCATTCCATTCCTCGGCATCCACGCCGGCGAGCGAATCGACAACGCTTACGCTCTCCAAGCCGGCCCCTTCTCCAGGTGAGCGCGCGAGATCGCCAGGCCGCGCCGCGCGCGCTCGAGGCTCGGTTCCGCCTCCAGGGCGCGCTCGAAGCGCGCAATGGCGTCAGCGTGACGGCCCACGCGCTGCAACAGGAAGGCGACGTTGAAATGCGGCGCCGCGTCGGCCGGCGTCAGGGCGCAGACATGCTCGAAAGCTTCGATCGCCTGCGCATACTCTGCCCGCTCGGCGAGCAGCATTGCGGCGCAGCTCCAGGCCTGGCGGTGGCTGGGATAATCCCGGGCGACGGAGCAAAAAACTTCGAGCGCCCGTGCGCGGCGCTTCAGCAACATCAGGAGCTGCCCGTACCGGAACAGGAACCACGGGCGCAGCGGCATCCCGGCCGATTCTACGTTCCTTTGTAGGCTGTACAATGCCCCCAATCTCGGAGGGAAAGTACCCATGAAGAAGATCGAAGCCATCGTGAAACCGTTCAAGCTCGACGAAGTGCGCGAGGCGCTCTCCGAGGTCGGCGTCACCGGCCTCACCGTCACCGAGGTCAAGGGCTTTGGCCGGCAGAAGGGCCACACCGAGCTCTACCGCGGCGCCGAGTACGTGGTCGATTTCCTGCCGAAGGTGAAGATCGAGGTGGTGGTCGCCAACAACCAGGTGGAAAGCGCGATCGACGCCATCGTGCGCTCGGCGCGCACCGGCAAGATCGGCGACGGCAAGATCTTCGTCACCTCGGTCGAGCATGTGGTGCGCATCCGCACCGGCGAAACCAACGAAGCGGCGGTCTAGGACTTAAGCAGCACCAGCGTCGCACCCGCGCCGCCCTGCGCCGGCGGCGCCTCCACGAAGGCCAGAATCTCCGCTCGCGCCGGCAGCGCGGTGCGCAGCGTTTCCCGCAGGATGCCGGCGCCCTTGCCATGCACGATGCGCACGCAGCGCATCCCGCCGGCTTGATCGAGGAATTCGGCCACGGCGTGCGCCGCCTCGATCCGATTCAGACCGTGGAGGTCGATCTCGTCCTGCACCCGCCACTCACCTCGGCGCAGTTTCCTTAGCAGGTCGGGCGAATGCCCGGCGCGGAGGTATTTGAGAGGTTCGCCAACCTCAGGCGGGAGCGAGGCCATCGAGGTACTTCTCGGCGTCGAGCGCGGCCATGCAGCCGCTGCCCGCGCTGGTGACCGCCTGCCGGTAGATGTGGTCCTGGACGTCGCCGGCGGCGAACACGCCCGGCACGCTGGTGGCGGTGGCAAAGCCCTCGCCGCCGCCGCGCGTGACGATATAACCGTCCTTCATTTCGACCTGGCCGGCGAAGATGCCGGTGTTTGGCGTATGCCCGATGGCGACGAAGAAGCCCTTTACCAGGATGTTCTTGGAACTGCCGTTCTTGACGCTTTTCACGCGCACGCCGGCGACGCCGCCGGCATCGCCCAGCACCTCTTCGACCACCGCATCGAGCTCGAGCCGGATCTTGCCTTCCGCCACCCGCTTCATCAGCTTGTCCACCATGATCTTCTCGGCGCGGAACTTGTCGCGCCGGTGGACCAGGGCGACGCTCTTGCAGATATTCGCGAGGTAGAGCGCTTCCTCGACCGCGGTATTGCCGCCCCCAACCACGGCCACGTCCTGGCCCTTGAAGAAGAAGCCGTCGCAGGTGGCGCAGGCCGACACCCCGCGGCCCATGAGCTTCTGCTCGGAAGGCAACCCGAGGTACTTCGCGGTGGCGCCCGTGGCGATGACAAGCGCGTCGCAGGTATAGGTGGCGGAATCGCCCTCGAGCACGAAGGGGCGCTTGCCGAGCCGGACCGTGTGGATCTGGTCGGAAACCACCTCGGTCTCGAAACGCTCGGCGTGCTTCTGGAAGCGCTGCATCAGGTCGGGCCCCTGAACGCCCTCGGCGTCGGCCGGCCAGTTGTCCACGTCGGTGGTGGTCATCAGCTGGCCGCCCTGCGCGATGCCGGCGATCAGCACCGGCTTGAGGTTGGCACGGGCGGCATAGACCGCGGCGGTATAACCGGCCGGGCCGGAGCCAAGAATCAGCATCCGGACATGTCGTGTCGTCGTCATTCGCAAAATGCTAACATTTCGCTATGGCCACAACGGTCTCCACCGCGGTACTCAAAGCCGTTCCCATCTTCGCGAGCCTTCCCGAAGAACAGCTACGCATGCTGACCATGGTCGTGACGCGCAAAAGCGCGCCGCGCTCCACGACCATCATGGCGGGCGGGGACCCCACCGATTCGCTCTATATCGTGCTCTCGGGCCGGCTCAAGGTCATGATGAGCGACGCCGAGGGCAAGGAAGTCATCCTCAGCATCCTCGGGCCCGGCGAATTCTTCGGCGAGATGGGCCTGATCGACGACGAGCCGCGCTCGGCCACGGTCGTCACCATCGAGCCGTGCGAGCTGCTGTCGATCGCCAAGCGCGATTTCAAGAAGAGCCTGGCTGAAAACTTCGACATGAACATGGCGGTGATGCGCGGCCTGGTGCGCCGGCTGCGCGAGGCCGACCGCAAGATCGGCAGCCTGGCGCTGCTCGACGTCTACGGGCGCGTGGCGCGCCTGCTGCTCGACATGGCGGAGAACGTGGACGGCGAAAAGGTGGTCACCAAGCGCCTGCCGAAGCAGGACATCGCCAAGATGATCGGTGCCTCGCGCGAGATGGTGAGCCGGGTGATGAAGGACCTGCAGACCGGCGGCTATATCGAGATGCGCGGTTCCACCATCGTGCTGCGCGACACGATCATGCTGCCGGAGTAATGGAGCAAACCTGGCTGTAGCAAGCAAAAGCGGCGCGCCTCTGCCCGCAAAGCTGGCGGGCCTGCTGCGCGAAGCCAAGTGGTTGCTTCTGATTGCGGCAGGGCTGTACCTCTTCCTGATCCTGGTCACTTACCACCGCTCGGACCCGGGCTGGTCCCACAGCGCCACCGAGGCGGTCACGCGCAACGCCGGCGGCGCCTTCGGCGCCTGGCTGTCCGACCTGATGCTTTTCCTCTTCGGCCTGTCGGCCTACTGGTGGGTGGCGCTTTGCCTGTACCTGGTGGTCTGGGGCTGGCGGCGCATGGACGGCTTTCGCCTCGGCGCGTCGCTGGGCGGGTTCCTGGGGCTTCTGCTCTCCAGCGCGGCGCTCGAGCGACTGCGCCTGCATAGCCTCACCGCCGAGCTGCCGCTCGCGCCCGGCGGCCTGACGGGCGATGTGGCCTCCGTCGCGCTTTCCGGCGCGTTCGGCTTTACCGGGGCCACCCTTGCCCTGCTGACCCTCGGCGCGATCGGCTGGAGCCTGTTCATCGGCGTGTCCTGGCTGACGATCTTCGAAGGGCTGGGGACGCTGCTCGAAAAAGGCACCCTGAGCGCGCTCGGCGCGTGGGAGCGGCGCCGCGACCGTAAGCTCGGCACCCGGGCGCGCGAGGCGCGCGAAGTCGCGGTGCAGATCGACAAGAAGCGCGAGGAGGACCACCCGCCGCTGCGCATCGAGCCGCCGGTGGCCGAGATCAAGAAATCCGAGCGCGCGCAGAAGGAGAAGCAGGCCCCGCTGTTCGATAACCTCCCCGACACGCCGCTGCCGCCGCTCAAGCTACTCGACGAGGCGAAGCCGCAGACCGGCGAGACCATCACCGCCGAGACGCTGGAATTCACCTCGCGCCTGATCGAGAAGAAGCTGTCGGACTTCGGCGTCGCGGTGAAAGTGCTGGCCGCATACCCCGGCCCGGTCATCACGCGCTACGAGGTCGAGCCGGCCATCGGCGTCAAGGGCAGCCAGATCGTCAACCTGGTGAAGGACCTGGCGCGCGCCCTGTCGGTGGTCTCGATCCGCGTGGTCGAAACCATTCCGGGCAAGTCGTGCATGGGCCTGGAGATCCCGAATCCGCACCGCCAGATCGTGCGCCTGACCGAGATCCTCGGCTCGGAGGCCTATCACGCGCTGCACTCGCCGCTCGCGCTGGCGCTCGGCAAGGACATCGCCGGCAACCCGGTGGTCGCCGACCTGCAGAAGATGCCGCACCTGCTGGTGGCGGGCACCACCGGCTCGGGCAAGTCGGTGGCGCTGAACGCGATGATCCTGTCGCTGCTTTACAAGTCGGAGCCGCGCCACACGCGCCTGATCCTGATCGACCCGAAGATGCTCGAGCTCTCGGTCTACGCCGACATCCCGCACCTGCTCGCGCCGGTGGTGGTCGACATGAAGCAGGCGACCAACGCACTCGGCTGGTGCACAGCGGAGATGGACCGGCGCTACAAACTGATGAACTGGATCGGCGCGCGCAACCTGTCCGGCTACAACCACAAGGTGGTCGAGCGCAAGGTCGAGGACCCGTTCACCATCAAGTCCAACGACCCGCATGCCAAGGCGCCGATCCTGCAGCCGCTGCCGCACATCGTGGTGGTGATCGACGAGCTCGCCGACCTGATGATGGTGGTGGGTAAGAAAGTCGAGGAGCTGATCACTCGCCTCGCGGGCAAGGCCCGCGCCGCGGGCATCCACCTCATCCTCGCCACGCAGCGGCCCTCGGTCGACGTGATCACCGGCCTGATCAAGGCCAACATCCCGACCCGCATCGCGTTCCAGGTCTCGTCCAAGGTCGATTCGCGCACCATCCTCGACCAGTCGGGGGCGGAGACCCTGCTCGGCATGGGCGACATGCTTTATCTGCCGCCCGGCAGTGGGCTGCCGCAGCGCGTGCACGGCGCCTTCGTTGCCGACCATGAGGTGCATAAGGTGGTCGAGCACCTGAAATCGCTGGCCAAGCCGGAATACGTCGAAGAGGTGCTGGAACCCGAAGTCTCCGACGAGCCTGCCATCGACGGCGTACCGACGGGCGAGAAGGATCCTTTGTACGATCAGGCGGTCGAAATCGTATTACGTACGCGACGGCCGTCGATTTCGCTGGTGCAGCGCCATCTGCGCATCGGCTACAACCGTGCCGCGCGTCTGATCGAGGATATGGAGCGTGCCGGCATGGTGTCAGCGATGCAGACCAACGGTAACCGAGAGGTCCTGGTTCCCGCCAAGGCGGAGTAGTCCGATGCGGTTTGCGCTGATCTTTCTCCTGTTCATTTCGTCGTTCGCGCAAGCGGCGGCCATCGACCGCTTCAAGACTTTCCTGAGCGGCACCAAGTCGGCGCGCGGCGAGTTCGAGCAGAAGGTGCACGACCGCAGCGGCAAGGTGACGCAGGAATCGAAGGGCAGCTTCGTGTTCCAGCGCCCGGGCCTGTTCCGCTGGGTGTATGCCAAACCGGTCGACCAGGTGATCGTCGGTGACGGCGAGCGCGTGTGGATCCACGACCGCGACCTGAACCAGGTCACGGTGCGCAAGCTGACGCGCGCGCTCGGCTCCACGCCCGCGGCGCTTCTGGCCGGCTCGGCCGACGTCGAGAAGGCGTTCGAGCTGTCCGAGGCCGGCGCCAAAGACGGACTGGAGTGGCTCGAAGCCAAGCCGAAGGAGCGCGAGGCCGGATTCGACCGGGTCCGCATGGGCTTCGACGCGCACGGCATCCGCGCGATGGAGCTGTTCGACCATTTCGGCCAGACCACGCTGTTGCGCTTCACCAACCTCGCGCGCAATCCCAAGGTCGACGCTTCCGAGTTCCGCTTTCAGCCCCCCAAGGGCGCTGACGTTCTAGGCGAGAAATGACTGATTTGTTCGGCAAGCGGGAGCCCGCCGCTCCGCTCGCCGACGCGCTGCGCCCGCAGTCGCTCGACGAGGTCGTCGGCCAGCAGCACCTGCTCGGGCCGGGCAAGGCACTGCGCCTCGCCTTCGAGTCGGGCAAGCCGCACTCGATGATCCTGTGGGGTCCGCCGGGCTCGGGCAAGACCACCATCGCGCGGCTGATGGCGAAGGCGTTCGACGCCGAGTTCGTCGCGCTCTCCGCGGTGTTCAGCGGGGTGAAGGACATCCGCGCGGCCATGGAAACCGCCGAGCGGGCGCTCGAGCAACGCGGCCGGCACACCATCCTGTTCGTCGATGAGGTGCACCGCTTCAACAAGGCGCAGCAGGACGCCTTTCTGCCTTACGTCGAGCGCGGCCTGATCACCTTCGTCGGGGCCACCACCGAGAACCCGTCCTTCGAGGTCAATAGCGCGCTGCTTTCGCGGGCTACGGTCTATGTGCTGGAGCCGTTGACCTCGGAAGACATGGCCGTGCTGCTTGCCCGCACCAAGCTGCAGATCGATGAGCAGGCAAAAGAAAGGTTGATTGGTTTCGCCGATGGCGACGCGCGCCGCTTCCTGAACGCAGTCGAGATCCTGCTGAATACCGGGGTCGAGAAGGTCGACGGCGCGTTCCTCGAGCAGACGCTGGCCAAGAACCTGCGGCGCTTCGACAAGGGCGGCGAGCAGTTCTACGACCAGATCTCGGCGCTGCACAAGGCGGTGCGCGGCTCGGACGCGGATGCCGCGCTCTACTGGATGGTGCGCATGCTGGATGGCGGCGCCGACCCGCTGTACATCGGCCGGCGCCTGGTGCGCATGGCGGTGGAGGACATCGGTCTCGCCGACCCGCGCGCGCTGCGCATCACATTGGACGCCTGCGAGACCTACGAGCGCCTCGGCAGCCCGGAGGGCGAGCTCGCGCTCGCCGAGGCCGTGCTGTACCTCGCGGTGGCGGCGAAATCGAACGCGGTGTACGAAGCCTATAATGCCGCGCGCGACTTCATTTCCCGCGACGGCACCCGACCGGTGCCGCTGCACATCCGGAACGCGCCGACCTCTCTCATGAAAAATCTCGGCTACGGCAGGGGCTACCGCTATGCGCACGACGAGCCCGACGCCTACTCGGCCGGGCAGACCTATTTTCCCGAAGGCATGCCGGCGGTCGAGTGGTACAAGCCGACCGAGCGCGGGCTGGAAGCCCACATCCGCGAAAAACTGGCCGAGCTGAGAAACAAGAAATGATCGACATCCAGCTGTTGCGCAAGGACCCCGAAGGGGTGGCGAAGCGTCTCGAGACGCGCGGCCCCGGCGCGTTCGACGCGGCGCTGTTCCAGCGCTTCGAGTCCACGCGCAAGGACCTGCAGACCGCGGTCGAGCAGGCGCAGGCCTCGCGTAACCGCATCGCCAAGGACATCGGCATCGCCAAGGGAAAGGGCCAGGACGTGGCGCCGCTGCTGGAGCAGGGCGAGAAGCTCAAGGCGCTGCTCGAGCGCTCGGAGCAGCAGCTCACCGCCCTGCAGCAGGAGTTCCAGGATTTTTTGAAGCGCGTGCCGAATATCCCGCACGAATCGGTCCCGCTCGGCGTCTCGTCGGAGGACAACCGCGAGGAGCGCCGCTGGGGGACGCCCCGAGAATTTTCTTTTACTCCAAAAGATCATGTGGATGTCGGCGAGGGACTCGGCGGGCTCGACTTCGCCACCGGCGCCAAGATCGCCGGCGCCCGCTTCGTGGTGATGCGCGGCGAGATCGCCCGGCTGCACCGCGCCATCGCGCAGTTCATGCTCGAGACGCACACCCGCGAGCATGGCTACACCGAGGTTTACTCCCCATACATGATCACCGCGGAGTGCGCCGACGGCGTGTCGAGCCTTGCCAAGTTCAAGGGCGACCTGTTCAAGATCGATGGCCGCGAGATGTACCTCATCCCGACCGCCGAATACTCGGTAACCAACTTCGTGCGCGAGGAAATCATCGAGCTGAAGAACCTGCCGCTGAAATTCGTCTGCCATTCGCCCTGCTTCCGCTCCGAGGCCGGCTCGGCAGGCAAGGACACGCGCGGCATGATCCGCAACCACCAGTTCGACAAGGTGGAGATCCTGCAGGTCGCGCACCCGTCGCAGTCCTACGAGGTGCTGGAGGCGCTCACCGGGCATGCCGAGGTGATCCTGAAGAAGCTCGAGCTGCCTTATCGGGTGATGTCCCTGTGCACCGGCGACATCGGCTTTTCCAGCGCCAAGACCTACGATCTGGAAGTCTGGCTGCCGGCGCAGAACGCCTACCGCGAGATCTCCTCGTGCTCCAACTTCGAGGCTTTCCAGGCGCGGCGGATGCAGGCGCGCTTCCGCAACGAGAAGGGCAAGCCGGAGCTGGTGCATACGCTGAACGGCTCGGGCCTGGCCGTCGGGCGCACGCTGGTGGCGATCCTGGAGAACTACCAGAACGCCGACGGCACGGTGACCGTGCCGTCGGCACTACGTCCCTTCATGGGCGGGCAGGAAAGGATCGCCCGTCGCGCCTGATAAAATCCGCTTTTCGTGTCGGACCGCGGAGAGATGGCAGAGTGGTCGAATGCGGCAGACTCGAAATCTGTTGTACCCATCGGGTACCGGGGGTTCGAATCCCTCTCTCTCCGCCACACCCCAAAACGAGAAGGGCGCGCTTTGCAGCGCGCCCTTCCTGTGAAGCCGGGTGAAGCTTAGTTGTACTCGAAGAACTTGTCGGCTTTGCCCGCCGGAATCGCGGCGTGCATCTCGCCGTACATGCTGACCGCCGGCTCGGACGGCGCCGCAGCGCTGACCTGAGCGACATCGGCGTTGCTGATGCAGCCCGCCGTCGTGAACAGAACCGTCACTACCGCTACGCGAATGATGTTTTTCATGATCTCCCTCTCCGTTGTCTGGTCGTAAAGTTGACGCGAGTCCAACTTACTCTTTGCACCAGGCGCGGGAAGAGTCGCGCACAATTCTTAAACCGCGATTGGTGACGCAGTTGGCGGCAAAACCGGTACCCCTGTCAGTTCCTCACCCCTTTAACAGTCCCCCATCTTCTCTGACCATTCCACACGAATGAACGCCCCCGCTTTGCAGGTGCAATTCGACCCTTCGTCCGCGCGCTTCGGCGCCTCGCGCTCGCAGAAGCGCCTCGAGGACGACCGGCTCCTCGTGGGGAAGGGCCTGTTCAGCGACGACCGGGTGCTGCCGCGCCAGGCCTGGATGGTCCTGGTGCGCTCGCCTCACGCGCACGCGCGGATTCGCTCGATCAAGCTGGACGTCCCGGGGGTCATTGCGGCCTGGTCGATGGCGGAGCTGCGCAAGGACGGGGTCAAGCACATCCCGTTTCCGCCGCTTTTCAAGCGTGCCGACGGCTCGCCGATGGCTGCGCCGCTGCGCACGCCGCTCGCCGAAGACAAGGTGTTCTACGTCGGCCAGCCGGTGGTGGCGATCGTGGCCGAGACCCGGCAGCAGGCGCAGGACGCGGCCGATCTGGTGGCGATCGAATACCAGGACCTGCCGTGCGTGGTCGATCCGCGCGCCGCGGTCAGGCCCGGCGCGCCGCTGCTGTGGGAGCAGGCCGCCGGCAATATCGCCGCCGAGACGCGCTACGGCGATGCCGCGAAAGTGGACCAAGCGTTCGCGGGCGCCGCGCATGTGACGCGCATCGAGCTGCACAACCAGCGGCTGAATGCGGTCGCGATGGAGCCGCGCTGCGCGATCGGCGTGCATGAAGGCGGCCGCACCACGCTCTACACCCAGAACCAGACCCCGACCGCGGCGCGCGAGCTGCTGGGCGCGGTGTTCGGCGCCAAGCCGGCCGAGTTCCGCCTGGTCAACGGCGACATCGGCGGCGGCTTCGGCATGAAGACCGGCGTCACGCCGGAAGACGCTCTCGTGTGCTACGCGGCGCGCAAGCTCGGCCGCCCGGTGAAGTGGCGCGCCGACCGGAGCGAGGAGTTCCTTGCCGCGCACATGGCGCGCGACCAGCATTACACCGCGGCGCTGGCGCTCGACCGCGACGGCCGCATCCTCGCGCTGCGCTTGGAGATGCTGGCGAACATCGGCTCGGTGCCAGTGGGCTCGTCGGCGATGATCCCGCTCGCGATGGTCGCCAAGGTCGCGACCTCAGCGTATCGCGTGCCGGTGGTGGACTACCGCTGCAAGGGCGTGCTCACGAACACCATGGCGACCGGCGCGTATCGCGGCGCCGGGCGTCCCGAAGGCAATTACCTCATCGAGCGCCTGATCGAGAAGGCTGCGCGCGAAATGGGCATCGACCGCGTCGAGTTGCGCCGGCGCAACCTGCTTACGCCGGACGAGCTGCCCTACCAGACGCACGTCGGCGAGACCTACGACAGCGGCGACTTCGCGCGCATGCTGCAGGGGGCTTTGCGGGCCGGGGATTGGGATGGTTTTTCGGAAAGGAAACAACAGTCCATGAAGTGCGGCAAGCGCCGCGGGCTGGGGCTGTCGGTCTACCTGGAGTGGACCGGCGCGTTACCCACGGAGACCGTGGACATCGAGATCGCCGCCGACGGTACCGTGACGGTGTTTTCTGGCACCCAGGCCATGGGCCAGGGACTGGAGACGACCTATACGCAGCTGGTCATGGAGCTTTTTGGGATTGTTCCTGAGAAAGTGAAAATCGTGCAGGGCGATACCGACCGCGCCAACGGCGTCGGCAGCGTCGGCTCGCGCTCGGCGTTCGTCGGTGGCTCCGCGGTCGTTGCCGCCGGCCACAAGATGATCCAGCAGTGCAAGGAATCCGCGGCCGAGGCGCTGGAGGCCGCGGTCGCCGATATCGAGCTGCGCGACGGTCGGCTGCGCATCGCGGGCACCGATCGCACGCTCGAGCTGGGCGAGCTGGCGGCGCGCCAGCCTTCGCGCGTGATCCGCGTTTCCGCCACGCAGACGCCATCGACGCCCTCGTGGCCGAACGGCGCGCAGGTCGCGGAGGTGGAAATCGACGAGGAGACCGGCGAGGTAACGCTCGCCGCCCTCGCCAGCTGCGACGACATCGGCCGCATCATCAACCACGCCATCGTGGAGGGGCAGATCCACGGCGGCATGGCGCAGGGCGCCGGCCAGGCGCTGTGGGAAGAGGTGCGCTACGAAGAGGGCAGCGGACAGCTCATGACCGGCTCGCTGATGGACTACTGCGCGCCGCGCGCCGACCAGCTGCCGCCGCTACGCGCGAGCTTCGACGAGAGCGTGCCGTGCAAGACCAACCTGCTCGGCGTGAAGGGCTGCGGCGAGCTCGGCACTATCGGCGCGGTGCCCGCGGTGGTACATGCGGTGCTCGATGCGCTCCAGGTGCCGCATCTCGAGATGCCGTTGACCTCTGAAAAGGTGTGGCGTGCGCTGCGTATGAGCCGCAGTGATCTCCTCTAACGGAGACAATCGGGTCTTCCAATACGCGATCCTCGCGTCGCTGGCGCTGCACGCGCTGCTCCTCCTCGGCTTTCCCGATCTGATCGACCGCGCGCGGCGCGCGGTGAGCTTTCCGGCGCCGCTCATCGCGCGCCTGATGGAACCAGAGCCGGCAGCGCCGGCGCCGCCGCCAGCGCCAGTGGAGAAGGTCGAGCCGCCGAAACCGGCCCCGCGGCTCGCCAAGCCCGTGCCCAAGGCAACGCCACCCGCGCCCGTGGCGCCGGCGCCCGTGGTCGAGCAACCGGCGCCGCCGGTGGAATCACCGCAGCCGGCGCAACCGGTGCCGGCGCCGCCGGTCGCCGCCGCCGCGCCGCCGCCGACGGCGCCGGCCACCCCGTCGACTGCAACGCTCAGCGCTGCTCCATCAGATGCACAGTCGCGCGACCAGTACCGCGTGCAGCTCATCGATGAAGCCCGGCGTCACAAGCGCTATCCGCCGCTCGCGCGCGAGAACAACTGGCAGGGAAACGTTCTGGTCGGCGTCGCGATCGCCGCCGACGGGCGCGCTTCGGTGACGGTTAAGGGCAGCTCGGGCCACGAGATTCTCGATCGCCAGGCGCTCGACATGTTCCGCCAGGCGGCGCGCGCGGTGCCATTGCCGCCGGCGTTACGCGGCAGGGAATTCGCGCTCGAGGTCCGGGCCGTTTACGGCTTGGAGGAGTAGCGCTAGGCCTCGGGGCGGAACGCCACCACGTGGTCGACGTCGAGGCGGATGCCGATCTTCTCGCCGAGCGCGTGGTTATGGTGGCTCGGCACCAGCGCCAGCACCTTGCGGCCGC
>Ga0307497_10000238_pt1 | contig 12276 bp, 7 predicted proteins | sample 10_S_MG_FD_201366 | JGI IMG/M metagenome (GOLD analysis project Ga0307497, IMG submission 201366) | Soil microbial communities from Populus trichocarpa stands in riparian zone in the Pacific Northwest, United States - 10_S | ecosystem: Environmental > Terrestrial > Soil > Riparian zone > Trees...
GACCTTGATTCCGGCGTGCGTCTCATGGCCGCTGCGCGGACTCTCGGCGTGGAAGACGACACGCTCGCTCTGCTCGAGCAGAGAGTGGCGAGCGCGCGCGCAACCCATGCGACCCAGCTCCAGGTCGAGCGCGTCGCTGCGGCACGCGCCCACATCCAGGCCGGTGCACTCACGACGCCGGCCGGCGACAGCGCGCTGTCGTTGCTGACGTCCGTCGAGGCGCAGGCGCCGACGACGCCCGGTCTGCCTGACGCGTGGAGCGCGCTCGTCGCGGCGCTCGCCGCCAACGCGCGCGCGGCGATCGCGTCCGCCGACTGGAACGCCGCAGAGGCGGACGTCACGGCGCTCGGGACGACGGGCCATGCGGCCGCGCTCCTTGGCGCGCTGACGCGCGAGCTCGGGGTCGCGCGCTTGCAGAGGGAGTATCTCGAGCGGGCTGTGCCCGCGAGCGAGCTCAACGCTGCGAGCTATGCGGCGCCGGTATATCCGCCCGAAGCGTTGCGCCGACAGATCGAAGGTTGGGTCGACGTCGAGTTCGTCGTCGATCGAACGGGTCAGCCTCGCGACCTCGCCGTTGTCCAAGCCAACCCGACCGGGCGCTTCGAGGAGTCCGCGCTGACGGCCGTCTCGAAATACCGCTACGAACCGTTCGTGCGCGACGGCCAGGTGTACGAGCGCCGAGTACGGCTGCGTCTTCGGTTCAACCTGAAGTAGGCCGCACTAAGGCCTTGAGCGAGCTGGCGATTCGGTTCGCTCTTGGCGCCGGCGCGACGGCCGGTTATCCTGCTCGGCACAATAAGTTCGGTCCACCCACCAGTTTGTTTTGAGGGCGCGCTGTCAGGCTCGGAGCTTGATGGAGCCATGGGTAGTCCCGTCAGTCGGCGGCGGTTTCCAGGGCGCTGAGTGTTGGCAGCGCCGCCCTCTCCAACTCAGCCATTTCGAGTGAGAGCGACGCGCAGTCCAAGGCGTGCGTTCGACCGTTTAGCGAGGTTCCGGTGCAAGTCCCACTGCTGGATCTGAAGGGCCAATACGCACCGCTGCGTGCGGAGATCGAGGCCGCGATCCGCGAGGTCTGCGACTCGCAACGCTTCGTGCTCGGACCGCACGTCACGCAGCTCGAGTCCGAGGTCGCGGCATATTCCCAAACGCGCTTCGGGATCGGCATGTCGTCCGGCACGGACGCGTTGCTCGTCGCCCTGATGGCGCTCGAAATCGGACCGGGCGATGAGGTCGTCACGACGCCGTTCACTTTTTTCGCGACGGCGGGTGTGATCGCTCGGCTCGGCGCTCGGCCGTTGTTCTGTGACATCGATCCCGCGACCTTCAATTTGTCTCCGGCGGCTGTCGCAGCGACGCTCGCGCGCGAGTGCGAGACCGTCGGCGACAGGTTGGTCAATCGCGAGACCCGCGGCATCGTGAAGGCGTTGATGCCCGTGCACCTGTTCGGCCAGATGGCGGAACTGGACGAGCTCAACGCCATCGCGCGCAGGCACAGACTGCTCGTGATCGAGGACGCCGCGCAGGCGATCGGGGCGGCGCTCCCCGACGGGCGGCGGGCGGGCGGTGTCGGCGACATCGGCTGCCTGTCATTCTTCCCGACCAAGAACCTCGGTGCGTTCGGCGACGCGGGGATGTGCGTGACGCAGTCGGCCGGGCTCGCGGAGCGCCTGCGCATTCTCAGAGTGCACGGCAGCGAGCCCAAGTACTTCCATGCGTTCGTCGGCGGCAACTTCCGGCTCGACGAGCTCCAAGCGGCCGTCCTTCGCATCAAGCTCAGGTACCTCGATGCGTGGACTGCTGCGCGCCAGAGGAACGCCGACCACTACGACGAGCTGCTAGTCGCCGCCGACCTAGGCGAGGCGGTTCGCCTGCCGTTCCGGCAGCCGAAAGCACGGCACATTTTCAATCAATACGTGATCCGTGCGCGGCGCCGTGATGAGCTACGCGCGCATCTCGAGCGCTGCGGCGTCGGCACGGAGATCTACTACCCCCTGCCGTTGCACGAGCAGAAGTGCTTCGCCTACCTCAGGCACGCGGCCGCGGATTTCCCAGAAGCGCACCGCGCCGCGGCCGACGTCCTGGCGCTGCCGATCTATCCCGAGCTCACGACCGAGCAGCGCGAGCACGTCGCGCGCTCGATCGCGAGCTTCTACGCCTGAGGACTCCCCAGTCTCGCGATTGCGGCCCGGCGTCGGAGCCGGTGTCCGCGCGCGATCCGGCGTTGTGTGACGGGGTCATTTTGGTTTTCCATTTACTTATGGCAGCATCGGACCGTGACCGATGCGCCCCGAAAACTGCTGATCGTCGAAGACGATCCCGGCATCCAGAGCCAGCTGCGCTGGTGTTTCGAGGACTACGAGGTCATTGCCGCCGTAGACCGCACGGAGGCGATCAACGAGCTCCGACGTCACGAGCCGAGCGTCGTGCTGCAAGATCTCGGCCTGCCCCCGGATGACGAAGGAGTCGGCGAAGGGTTCGCGACGCTGCGCGACATACTGACGCTGGCGCCGTTCACCAAGGTGATCGTGGTCACCGGCCACGGCGATCAGTCGAACGCGGTGCGAGCGGTCGGTATGGGCGCTTACGACTTCTACCAAAAGCCCGTCGATGTCGACACGCTGCAGCTGATCGTCCAGCGCGCGTACCACATCCACGCGCTCGAGGCCGAGAATCGCCGGCTGGCCGGCGCACTCGGTTCGTCGCCGCTCGACGGCGTGATCGCGGCGAGCGACGCGATGCTCAAAGTATGCAGAACGATCGAGAAGGTCGCGCCGACCAACGCGACGACGTTGTTGCAAGGGGAGAGCGGCACGGGCAAGGAAGTATTCGCTCGCGCGATACATACATTGAGCCCGCGCGCCGGCAAGGCGTTCGTTGCGATCAACTGCGCCGCGATTCCCGAGACTCTGCTCGAGTCCGAGCTGTTTGGCTTCGAGAAGGGTTCGTTCACCGGCGCGGTGAAGCAGACGCCCGGTAAGATCGAGGTGGCCGACGGCGGCACGCTCTTCCTCGACGAGATCGGCGACATGCCGATGTCGCTGCAAGCCAAGCTGCTGCGCTTCCTTCAGGAGCGCACGCTGGAGCGGATCGGCGGGCGCACCGAGATCCCCGTCGACGTTCGCGTCGTCTGCGCGACGAACAAGAATCTGCAGGAGGCGATGGCGAGCGCCGCGTTCCGCAACGATCTGTACTACCGGATCAGCGAGATCACGATCTTGATTCCTCCGCTGAGAGAACGCGGCGGCGGGCGCATCGTGCTCGCGCATCACCTGCTGAACAAATTCGCAGGCCAGCTCGGGCGTGCCATCAAGGGGTTCACGGACGACGGGCACGACGCGATCGAGACGTACGAATGGCCCGGCAACGTCCGCGAGATGGAGAACAAGATCAAGGCCGCCGTCATCATGGCCGAGGGCAAGCTCGTCACGGCCGCCGACCTCGGTCTGTCCGTGACGGCAGCGGCGCCGACCCTGAACCTCAGGCTCGTCCGGCAGCACGCGGAGACCCAAGCGATCCGCCAGGCGCTCACGCGCGCGGCGGGCAACATCTCGCGCAGCGCCGAGCTGCTCGGGGTGACGCGGCCGACGCTCTACGATCTCATGGCCAAGTACGGCATCCGCGCCGAGTCGCCCGAGCAACCGTCCGAGGCGCTCAGCGCGTCGCAGAAATAGCCGCAGCGGTGCTTAGCGTCCGTCCTTGAACTGCTCGGGATTGAGCTGATGCCGCCCGAGCAGCTTGTAGAAATCCGTTCTGTTCCTCTTCGCGAGCCGTGCCGCCTGGCTCACGTTGCCGCCCGTGATCTGCAGCAGCTGGGATAGGTAGTTGCGCGTGAACTCGTCGCGTGCCTCGGAGAACGATGGGAGAGCGTTAGCCTGCTCGCCGAGAGCGCTGCGAACCTGCTCCGTCGAGATCACGCGGGTCGGCGACAGCGCGACGTTTTGACGCACGACGTTGTAGAGCTGGCGGATGTTGCCCGGCCAATGGCTCGCGACCAAGAGCTCGACGGCCTCGGGCGCGTACACCTTGCGCTCGTTGCTCGCCTCGGCGGAGATCTGCACGAGGAAGTGCTCGACGAGCAGCGGGATGTCCTCGCGCCGCTCGCGCAGCGCAGGGAGCTGGATGTTGACGACGTTGAGTCGATAGTAAAGGTCCTCGCGGAACGCACCCTTGACCATGAGGTCCTTCAAGTCCTGGTGGGTCGCCGAGATCACGCGGGTATCGACCTTCACGGCTTCCGTGCTGCCGACCGGCCGCACTTGCTCCTCCTGCAGCACGCGGAGCAATTTCACCTGCAGCCGCATCGGCATGTCGCCGATCTCGTCGAGCAGCAGCGTACCGCCGTGCGCGGCTTGAAACAGGCCCTTGTGCGTCCGGTGTGCACCTGTGAAAGCCCCTTTCTCGTGGCCGAACAGCTCCGACTCGAGCAGGTTCTCCGCCATCGCGCTGCAGTTGATCGCGACGAACGGCTGATCCTTGCGCGTGCTCGCGCGATGAATCGCGCGCGCGAGGAGCTCTTTGCCCGTGCCGGACTCGCCGGTGATCAGAACGCGCGTGTCGGTGCCCGCAACCATGCGCGCCTGCTGTAGGCACGCCTCCATCGCGGGGCTCCGCGTGATGATCTCGGCGCTCCACTCGTCCTCGCTCTTCGGCAAGCCCGAGACCTTCATCGCACGCTCGACGTATTCGAGCAGCTGCTGCTTGTCGACGGGCTTCGTCAGAAAGCCGAAGGCGCCGCTCTGCGTAGCCTCGACCGCGTCCGGAATCGTGCCGTGTGCGGTGAGCAGGAGCACGCAGAGACCGGGTCGCTGGCGCTGGATCTCCTTGAGCAGCGCGATGCCGTCCATGCTCTCCATGCGCAAGTCGGTGATCACGAGGTCTGGTCGGAAGCGCGACAGCGCGGCAAGCGCCTCCGCCGCGCTCTCGACGGCCTCGACGTCGTAGCGCTCCGCACGCAAGCGGATGCTCAGCAGGCGCAGCAGGCCGGGATCGTCGTCAACGAGCAGAATGCGCCCGCGCGGCAGATCCTGTGCGGCTGTCTTACCGTGAATTTGAACCATTTTCACGCTCTCGTATTGATCGCTCGGTATTGATGATCGCATCGAGCTTCGCGCGCGCTTCGTCGAGCGCCGCGCGCAGCTGACGGTTCTCCTCGAGCGCTGCCTGTAGCCGTTGCGCGCTCTGGTCGTTGCGCTGTGCGGCGGCCGCCTGTGCTGCGCGCTGCAGACGTTGCGCCTCCGCGTCGAGAATCAGCCTTTGCTCGACTTCTTTCAAGTGAAGGAGCGCCAGCGTGCGCTCTTCCGGCAGTAGCGCGTCGCCCGACGCGAGCAGCTGACTCAGCTGCTTCTGCGCTTCCGCCGCGTTGCTGGACGGATGGCCCGGTGTCGCGAGCGCGAGCGCGAGCCGGAGGCGATTGGTCGTCGTCGGCGCGGAATTGGCCGCCTCCGCCGCGCGCCTGAACGCGTCGGTCTGAACCACGGGATCGCCGTCGATCAAGTCGCGCAGCGTTTGAAGATAGATGCTGATGTTGTCGTCGGCGCGCCGCTGCGCGCCATCCGGCAGCTGAGTCGCGGCACTGGACGACCCGTGGCCGCCGAACAGGCCGCCCGAGGTGCTGCAGCCGCACAGCGCGGCGGCGAGCAATGTCCATGCGAGCCTAACCATTGACGACCGCCAAGGCGCGTTTGTCCGCCGCGCGCCGCAGCGGCAGGCGTACCTGGAAGTGGGCGCCGTCCTCGCGGTCGGGAATGAGGCCCACCGAGCCGCCGTGCGCTTGGATGCACTCGTTGACGACCGAGAGACCGATGCCGGTGCCGCCGACCGGTCCGCCCTGCGCCCGCCGCCCTTGATAGAACGCCTCGAAGATACGGCCGGCGTCCTCGGGGTCCACGCCGGCGCCGTTGTCGATCACGTCGATGACGAGCTCCGCGCCCTGCATTTCGGCGCCAATGTGGATCACGCCGCCGCTCGGCGTGAATTTGATCGCGTTCGACAGCAGGTTCTCGAGCACGAGCTTCAGCTTGCCTTCGTCCGCGAGCACCTTGATCGCGGCGATCTTCAGCTGCAGCTTGATCTTCTTGTTCGAGAGCACGAGCCGATGCTGACCCAACACGCTGAAGACCATCGGCTTGAGCTCGAACTCGGCGAGCTCGAGCGACGCGGTCTGGGTTTGCCACGCGCTGAACGTCAGGAGGTTCTCGATGAGCTTCTGCAGCTTCACGCCGTTGTCGCGCAGGATGCTCGTGACCTCTTGCTGCTGGTGATCGAGCGTGCCGACCGAGCCGTCGAGCAGTAGCTCCGTGCCCTCGCGGATATTAGCGAGCGGCGTCTTGAGCTCGTGAGACATGTGGCGCAGGAACTTGTTCTTCTCGTCGCTGGACTCCTTGAGGCGATGGCGCAGCCACTCGAGCTGACGGCCCAGCGTCTCGATGTCGTTCGGGCCGCTCACCGTGATCGGCCGGCTGAAGTCGCCCTCGCCGAGCTCGCGGATCGCACGGTCGACCTGGCGCATCGGCCGGCCGACGAGGAGCAAGAACAGAACGACGAGCACGAGCGTCCCGGGGATCAACGCCGCGGATTGCCACGCGAGCGCGTGTTGCGCGGAGAGCGTGTTCTCTTGGAGCTCGTTCAGTCGCTCGTTGATCAGCTGGCGCATGTCCTGACCGACGTCACGCGCGGCCGCGTTCATCGCGCGAAACCGATCGATGACGAGGTCGACCGTCGCGTCAGCGGTCCGGCTGCGCAGCGCCCAGTGCACTTCCTTCGACAGGCTCGCGAGCCCGCGGAGCTGCTCCGCGATCGCCGCGTCCTTCGGGAGCGACGTGAGCGTGCTCAAGCTCTGCTCGAAGGCCGTCTGATCCGTGTCGTAGAAATTCAGCAGGTCGGCGGACGCGGGACGCTCCTTGAGCTCGAGGTACTGGCGCGCGTTGCGCTCCATGGTCGCGAGCAAGCTCACGAGCTTCTCGTTTTGCAGCGTCGCGCTCGCGCTGTCGCTGAGCACGGCCTCGCTCTCGGTTGCGAGCTGCCCGAGCTTGATGACGGCGTTGCCGATCGCGATCAGGAGCGGCAGCGTGACGAACGCGAGCCCAAGCAGCACGAGCCCGAGTAGCGTTCGCGGTCGCCGGATCTTCATCTGCCGCGGCTCACCTGGAATCGCCCCATTGCCCCGCAGCGAGCTTGCGCTCCCACGCGAGCGCGGTCGATACGATGTCCTTGAGGTCGTCGTGCTGCGGCTGCCAGCCGAGCAGGGTGCGGATCCGCGCCGCGCGCGCGACGAGGGTCGGCGGGTCGCCCGCGCGGCGCGGCGCCTCGCGCTGGGGTATCGAGTGTCCCGCGACCTTCTCGACCATCGTGAGCAGCTCACGGACGCTGTAGCCCCGGCCGTAGCCGCAGTTCAACGTCGTGGACTGCCCGCCGCCGCGCAAATACGTGAGCGCCTTGAGATGCGCGTCCGCGAGGTCCTCGACGTGGATGTAATCGCGCACACCCGTGCCGTCCGGCGTCGGGTAGTCGGTGCCGAAGATCGACACGTACTCGCGCTTGCCGACGACGACTTCGCACGCGACCTTGGTCAGCAACGTTGCCTTCGGAGTCGCCTGGCCGATTCGGCCGAGCGGATCCGAGCCGGCCACGTTGAAGTAGCGCAGCGCGACGTAGCGCAGGGGATTCACGGCAGCGACGTCGCGCAGCATCCACTCCGTCATGAGCTTCGACGTGCCATACGCGTTGATCGGCGCCGTCGCGGTGTCCTCCGACGCCTCGCCGCTGCTCGGCATACCGTAGACCGCGGCCGTGGACGAGAACACGAAATGCCGGACGCCCGCCTTGAGCGAGTGCTCGAGCAGTGTCCGGCTCGCGCAGGTGTTGTTTCGATAGTACTTGAGCGGGTCCGTCACGGATTCCGGCACGACCGTGTGGGCGGCGAAGTGCAGCACGGTGTCGATGTCGTGCGCTGCGAAGATCTTGGTGAGCGCCGTCGGGTCGCCCGTGTTGCCGACTACGAGCTCGCCGTAAAGCACGGCTTGACGAAACCCCGTCGACAAGTCGTCGAGCACGACGATGCGCTCGCCGGCCTCGCCGAGCTGGCGCACGACGTGGGAGCCGATGTAGCCGGCGCCTCCCGTCACCAGAATTGTCTTGCCGCTCATATGTTTAACAGGGTGACATAAGCAAAGGGGAGAAGCTTAGCAAATCCGGGCGTTGCTGCCGGGAAACGGGTCGCAATTTACGCCGGCTGCCCGAAGATTTGCGTTGCGCTCGCGCTTTCCACCTCACCGACCCGCTAGCCGCTTGAATACGAGAGTTGAGTCACGGCGTCGGTTGCTGGCGGATTCCTATAGTGATCGACCGACTCGGCCGATCGCAACCACGGCCGCTGAGCACTATGGCCAAGGATCGCCTCAAACGCAGGATCGCGGAAGCGCTCGCCGGGCCGGCACCGCGCGACGCCCTGTGGCGCCTCCTGAGCCGCGACGAGGAGCCGGAACGGACCGATCCCGACGCGACCTCCCTGCACTCGTTGCTCGAGAACGTGAAGGACCCGATCCTCACGCTCGACGCCGACGGGGCAGTCGTCGTTGCGAACGCGGCCGCTGGCCGAGTGTTTGCCGGGAACGCCGCGGAGCTCGCCGGCCGCAACGTCGCTCAGCTGATCCCGGAGTTCGCGGCGACGGGCCAGACGCTCGACACGCTCGCAGATCGTGTCGGCGACACGTTCGTCGATGTCATGCCCATCGTGATCGAGGCGTTGCGGGTCGACGGCCAGCGTTTCACGGCCGAAGTCACCGTGAGTCGCTCTGGACTCGACGCGAGTCAATGCTACGTGCTGTGCCTGCGCGACGTGACGGAGCGGCTGCAGGACGAGCAGGCGCTGCGCGAGAGCGAGGAGCGCTACCGGGCGCTGGTCGAGAACGCGCCCGAAGCGATCGTTGTGCTCGACGTCGATCAGGACCGCTTCGTCGACGCGAACGAGAACGCGGTGAGACTCTTCAAGCTCGCGCGCGAGCAGCTGCTGTCCATCGGTCCGCGCGCGATCAGTCCCGAGCATCAGTCGGACGGCTCACCCTCGTTCGGGCTCGCGCGCGGCTACATCGACCGCGCGCTCAACGGAGGCAGACCGGTCTTCGAGTGGTTGCACCGCGACGCCGGGGGCAACGAGGTGCCGTGCGAGGTACGCTTCATCCGACTGCCGTCGTCGAGGCGACGCTTGATCCGGGCGAGCATCATCGACATCGCGGCGCGCCGGCACGCGGACACGTTGGCCTATGGCGAACGTCGCGTGCTCGAGCTCATCGCCGCGAACGCGCCGCTCGATCGCACGCTGCAGGCGGTCGTGCGGCTCGTCGAGCAGCTGCACCCGACCGTGGGCGCGGCCGTGATGCGCCTCGAGGGCGAGAAGCTGAAGCTCGCCGCATCGTCCGGGTTGCCCGGTCCAGTCACGGCGATGCTGGCCGTGCTCCCGATCGGCCTCAAGGCCGGCGCGCCGGGTGCCGCGGCGTCGCTCGGCAGACAGACCATCGCGCGCGACATCGGCGAAGACTCGCTGTGGCTCGACCTGCGCAGCGTGCCGCTCGCGCACGGCTTGCGCGCGTGCTGCTCGACGCCGATCGTTACGTCGGGCGACCGGATTCACGGCACCCTCGATTTCTACTTCGACGGCGTCCGTGGACCGAAGACGGAGGAGCTCGATCTCGCGACGCGGCTCACGCAGCTACTCGGGATCGCGATCCGCCGCAAGCTCGACGAGACCGCGCTGCGCGACAGCGAGACGCGATTCCGCGCTCTGTTCGACAACGTCGTCGACGGCGTTTATCAAGCGACGCCTGTTGGCGAGATTGTGTCGGTCAATCCCGCGCTCGTGCGGATGCTCGGCTACGACGATGCGCAGGAGCTCGGTCGGCTCAACATCGCGGAGCTGTTCGTCGAGCCGAAGGAACGCGAACGGCTGCTCGCGGAGCTCAAGAGCTACAGGCGCGTGCGCCACTTCGAGTACAAGCTGCGGCGACGTGATGGCCGCGAGATCGTCGTGATCGAAAACTCGCGCGTGGTTCTCGATGCGGAGGGCCGCGAGCTCTACTACGAGGGAACCGTCACCGACATCACGCAGCGCAAGGCCGCGGAGCGTGCGCTGTTCAACGAGAAGGAGCGCGCGCAGGTCACGCTGCAATCGATCGGCGACGCCGTGGTCACGACCGACGAAGTCGGCAACATCGAGTACCTGAATCCGGTCGCGGAACAGCTCACGGGCTGGGAGCGGCGCGATGCCGAGGGCTTGCCGATCAATGACATCATTCGCCTAACGGACGAGTCGACCGGCGCGGACGTGGAGAACCCCGTGCTGCGCTGTCTCGCCGAAGGCCGTGTCGTGCAGCTCGCGGACAACGTCGTTCTCACGAGCCGCGACGGCGCCGCAGTGGCGATCCAGGACTCGGCTGCGCCGATCCAGGACCGCAACGGCGTCGTCGTCGGCGCGGTGATGGTGTTCCACGACGTGAGCCGCGAGCGACAGCTGCATCGGAAGCTCGCGTACTTCGCGAGCCACGACTCGCTGACCGGCTTCATCAATCGCCGCGAGTTCGAGGAGCGCCTGTCGGCCGCGCTGCGCGTCGTGCAGAAGGAGCCCGGGCGGCGCAGCGCCGTGCTCTACATGGACCTCGACCAGTTCAAGGTAGTGAACGACACGTGCGGTCACGGCGCGGGCGACCTGCTGCTGCGTCAGCTCGCGGAGCTCCTGCGCGCGCACGTGCCGAAGAACGGCGTTCTCGCGCGGCTCGGCGGCGACGAGTTCGCTGTGCTGCTCGCCGACTGCCCGCTCGAGAGCGCGGGCGAAATCGCCGAGGGTGTACGCGTGGCGATCGCGGCGTTCCGCTTCTCGTGGCGCGACAGCGCGCTCCAGGTCGGCGTGAGCATCGGCATCGTCGCGGTCGAGGCCGAGAGCGAAAGCGTCGGCAGCGTCATGAGCGCCGCGGACGTCGCGTGCTACGTCGCGAAGGATCTCGGCCGCAACCGGATCCACGTTTACGAGGAGCGGGACGCGGCCGAACGCCATCAAGAGATGCAATGGGTCGCGCGGATCAACCGCGCGCTCGAAGAGGAGCGCTTCGAGCTCTTCTACCAGCCGATCGTGCCGATCGGCCCGGGGAACGGCGCGTGGCCGCACTACGAGCTGCTGCTGCGGTTGCGGGACGAGCGCGGCGAGATCGTGCCGCCGAATGCTTTCATCCCAGCCGCCGAGCGCTACAACCTGATGCCGAGCCTCGACCGCTGGGTCATCAGCCAGACGCTCGAGACGCTCGTCTACCGCGGCGAGGCGGGAACAGAGCCGTACACGCTCGCGATCAATCTGTCCGGCACGACGCTCAACGACGCGCGCTTCCTCGACTATCTGCTCGACGAGCTCACGGCCGCGGCCGTGCCGCCCGCGGCGCTGTGCTTCGAAATCACCGAGACCGCAGCGATCGCGAACCTGTCGAAGGTCGTCTCGTTCATGCGCGCGCTCAAGGCCCGCGGCTGCCGCTTCTCGCTCGACGACTTCGGCACGGGTCTGTCGTCGCTCACGTATCTGAAGAACCTGCCGGTCGACTACGTCAAGATCGACGGCCATTTCGTCCGCAACGTGATTCGCGATCCGGCCGACGAGTGCGTCGTCGAGGCGATCGCGCGAATGGCGCGCGCGTTCAACATCGAGGCGATCGCGGAGCGCGTCGAGAGCCGCGAGGTCATGAAGCGGCTCGGCGAGCTCGGCGTCGCGTACGCGCAGGGCTTCTTCGTGGCGGTGCCGCAGCCGATCAGCGAGCTGCCGATCCGCTCGGGCCGACATCGAGTCCGCGCCTGAACCGGCGAGTCGGCGGACGCCGCCCGCGCGGCGTGACTCCGCCGGCGCCCTGGGTGATCATCCCCGCCCGCGGAGGAGTCGTCGATCTCGATGCCCAGCCGGAACAGCGCCGATTCTCGCCCCGTCGATTCGAGCGACGAGCCGCTCACGCTCGTCGCGCGAGGCACGACTCGCCGAGCAGCGCGCGGCGGTCGCGTGCCGCACGCCGGTGTCGGCACGCGAGGTCGGGGGCGATGCCGTTCACGGCGGACTTCGAACGTGACCGCGCGGATTTGGACGAGCGAGGGGTTCCTGCGAAAATGAGCGCCGCGGAGACGCGTGTCTCCGCGGGAACCTCAACTCCGGCCCGGGAAGGCACGTCTCAGCGCGATGATCGACCGAACAATCAGCGTAGCTCCGATGATGGATCGGTCGGACCGGCATTTCCGGTTCCTGACCCGGACGCT
>Ga0307497_10000239_pt1 | contig 12253 bp, 13 predicted proteins | sample 10_S_MG_FD_201366 | JGI IMG/M metagenome (GOLD analysis project Ga0307497, IMG submission 201366) | Soil microbial communities from Populus trichocarpa stands in riparian zone in the Pacific Northwest, United States - 10_S | ecosystem: Environmental > Terrestrial > Soil > Riparian zone > Trees...
CGCAGTCAGCGCGACGCCGATCCAGAACCGGTGCGTCATGTCGACGAGCTCGGCGTTCTCGCCCTCCTCGGCCGTCGGCGCGAGCGGCTCGAGCGCCATCCCGCAGATCGGGCACGAGCCCGGCGCGTCGCGCCGGATCTCGGGGTGCATCGGGCAGGTCCAGATCGTTTCAGTCGCGTGCGCCATCACGCTCCCCGCTCAACGCCGCGACGATCGGGCACGTCGCAAGCTCGCCGTGCCCGGGGCACGCGTCGATCAAAGTCTTTAGGCCGCGCCGCACGCGCTTGAGCTCGTCGATCTTGCGCTCGACGTCGGCGAGCCGCTCCTCGGCCTTGCGCTTCACGCCGCGCACGCCGCTGTGGCGATCCGACGATAGCGACAGGAGCTCGCCGATGTCGCCGAGCGAGAAGCCGAGCTCCTTCGCGCGGCGAATGAAGGAGAGCCGCGCGACGTCGCCGTTCGCATACTCGCGATAGCCTGATTCGCGGCGCGACGCATGCGGCAGCAAGCCCTGGCGCTCGTAGTAGCGGATCGTGTCAACGTTAACGCCAGCGGCCTTCGCGAGCCGGCCGATGGTGATTGTCTGCATGCGCATCTCCTGAACGGGACCGCAGCATAAACCCTGGAGTGTGGTCCAGAGTCAAATGTTTCCAGACTGGAGCGCTTCTACGCGGAATGCCCGAGAGTCAACGGCTACCGAGCAGTGCACGAGCGGCGCCGCCGAGGCGCTCGTCGAAGGTGGCGAGCGGCGCGCCGACCTCTGCGGCCAACCAAAGATAGGCCGCGTCGTAAGCCGAGAGATCGTATTCGAGCGCAAGGCGCCACTGTGCGTGCACGTCGCAGCGACAGCGCGTGAGCTCGAGCTCTGCGAAGTCGACGAGCGCTTGCCGCACAACGGCCTCCAAGCCGTGTCGCGTTTTTTTCACCGCGACGCTGACGAACTCGTCGGCCAGCAGCTCCGGGGCGAAAAGATCCTTGCCCGCGAGCGCCTGGACCGCAGCGTCGCGACTTGGCTCGTCGAACAGCACAGCGGCGACCACGCTGCAGTCGACCACGAGCGGCGAGCGCGCCGCATAGCGCGCGCTCGGCTCCGCAACGATCAACGCCGATGCTCGCTCAGCGCGCATCGCGCTCGGCACGGATCAGGTCGACGGCGAGCGGCCCGCGCTCGAGCGGCTTCTTCTGCCGCTGCCGATGCTCGGCCGCGATCTCCTCGATACGCCGCGTTCCGCTGCGGCGCATTGTCGCGATATCGCTCGTTGCAGGCGGCTCTCCGCCGCTCGCTTGCGGCGCGAGCGCCGCCGCGAGCAGAGCCATGAGCTCGCCTTGAATCGATCGATGATGCCTCGCGGCGCGTTCGCGCAGCTTGTGCAGCACTTCGCCCGGAACATTCTTGATCGAAAGGTTCGGCATCGATCGGCTCCGTTACGGAACCATAATGGCGCTGCTTCGGATCCCGGTCAAGCCTACACATCCTGCGGCGAGCCCGCGTTGCGCGATATCGAAGGTCGTGCACGGGTTCGCGAGCACCTCGCCCACGAACCGCCCCTGCACCTTCGGCCGAGCGCTTCTTTCAGCCGGCGTCGACAGCCTTGCGGACGCTATTCCTGCGCGCCGTACTGCTGGAGGATCGGCAACATCGCCGTCGCGCAGTCACCGCCGTTGGTGGGGTCCGCGCACAGCCGAAAATCGTCCTTGACGAGCTTCGCTCCATGCTCCAGCAACACCTTGACGACTGCCTGACGTTCCGCGACCCAGTTGGTCGTGAACATTATCAGGACGCGCTCGACCAAGGAGACGTTCTCGCACCGACCATTGGGATCGGCGCCCCGTTCTAGCTCCGCTCGAACCGCCTCGGCGTTCCGATAGACGATAGCGTTGCAGATCTGCGTTTGCCCGTACCGGTCGACAGCGTCGACATCGACGCCGGCAAGGATGAACGGCCGCAGGCGGGCTTCTTGCGGCCTGCCGAGGAGCCATCGGGCGAGCTCCGAGTAGTCGTCGTTCACGAGGGCCGATGCTTTTTCCACAAGCGCGGCGTTGCGCGAAGTAACGCCGCGATCGATATCGGCCGCAGCGACGAGGTACGTGTAAGCGAGCAGCATGCGCGTGCGCGGGAAGTTCAAGCATCGGCCTTCGCGCTGCGCATAGGGTTCCAGCAGCGCCCGGACGTCGTCGAATCTCTTCTGTGACTCGAGCAACCAGAACGCGTAATTCCAAAGCTTGCAATCGAGAGGCGTAGAAGAATCGAATGTGAGCCAGCCTCGGAATGCCGCCTCGTATTGCTCCAGGGGCACTCTGGAGTGCTGGATGGCGTCCATCGCCGCCTCTCGTGCGTTCGGCGGAAATTGCGGGTCGCCGAGGATCTCGAACTGGGTCAACCTCGCGGATGGAGAGTCCTTCAGAGTCTCTATGCGCAAGCGATCCAGATAGATCCAGAGATCGTTTGGGGCGCGCGGTTCGACGTCGTCGAGGATGGACCGCGCTTCGTCGAACCGAGACTGCCCAACTCTCAGCCCAGCCAACAACACGCGCGCCGACGAAAATTCAGGATACTTCGCGATGACTTGCGCTATGACTTCGTCGGCGCTCCCGGGTCCTGCCGTCATCCAGATAGCCCGAGCGGCGACGTACGATGCTTGCTCGTCGACGCCGCGCTCGGATACGTACGTCTTGAAGACCTGGTTCGCGTCTTCGGAACAGCCGCTGCTCAGCAGGGCATTGGCCAGTCGCATGCGGCCGTCCGTGATATCGGGGATCTCTGTCAGCGTCCGACCATGGAACTGAATGCTCTCAGTCGGTCTGACGAGCGCGCATCGCTGCCGCTCCTCGCTCTGCTCATTTGTCTGTTGGGCTGAGGCGAGCGAGGCCGCCAAGAACAGCGGAATCGATATCCATTTCCACGTCGTCATCGTCGCCTCTCGGTGCCGCTATCTCAGCTTCTCGACGCCGCGGCTCGCCGCACAGGTACACCGTCACAAAAACTCGACGAGCTGGGCTGCTCGCCGCGCTAGTGACAATGCCCTCTTCTTCCCGTAACTTGCCGTGAACTAAGAAATGGCGGAGGCAAAACTGCAGCGAGCCGCCACTGAACGTCGGAGGAATGATGCTCACCCGTCGCACTTTCGTTCGGAGCTCGCTCGCGGGCGCCGTCGCCGCTTCGCTACCCGCCGCCCGCTTCGCCGCGATCCTCGGCCCAACGCCAAGGCTCGACCGCGACTTCGATGCGATCACGGGCGCCGGCAAGCCCGTCACGCTCACGCGCGCGATGATGCAAGAGCTCGGCGACAGCCTGCGCGGCAACCTCTTGCTGCCCGGTCACCCGGCCTACGAGGACGCGCGCCGCGTGATCAACGCGCAGATGAACAAGCATCCAGCGCTGATCGTCCAGCCGCGCGGCGCGGCCGACGTGAAACAAGCGGTCGACTTCGCGCGCGCGTCGAACCTGCTCGTCGCGGTGAAGTGCGGCGGGCACAGCCCGTCGGGTAAGTCGACCTGCGACAAAGGGATGATGATCGACCTGTCGCTGATGCGCAGCGTGCGCGTCGATCCGAAGGCGAAGATCGCGCGCGTCGCGGGCGGGAGTCTCCTCGGCGACATGGACAGCGAGACGATGGCGTACGGGCTCGTGACCACCGCGGGCACGGTTTCACACACGGGCGTTGGCGGACTCACGCTCGGCGGCGGCTTCGGCCGCGTCGCGCGCCGCTTCGGGCTCGCGCTCGACAACGTCGTCAGCGTCGACATGGTCACGGCGAGCGGCGAGATCGTGCACGCGAGCGCGGACGAGAACCCGGAGCTCTTCTGGGGCACGCGTGGCGGCGGCGGCAACTTCGGCATCGTGACGTCGTTCGAGTTCGCGTTGCACCCGATGCAGCGTGAGGTCGTCGGCGGAATCATCATGTTCCCGCTCAAGGACGCGAAGAGCGTGCTGTCGTTCTACTCGGACTACGAAAGCCAGGCGCCCGACGAGCTCTATTTGAGCGGCGTGCTCGTGAGCAACCCGAAGGCCGGGAGCGGCGTCGCGTTCCAGACCTGCTACAGCGGGCCGAAGAGCGAGGCCGAGAAGATCTACGCGAAGATCCGCAGCCTCGGCAAGCCGATCGTCGACGGCGTGAAGCCGATCGACTACGTCGCGCTGCAGCGCTCGGGCGACAGCAACGACCCGCGCGCGATCGGCTCGTACACGAAGACCGGCTACGTGAAGAAGATCTCGCCCGCTTTGGTCGACGCGATGATCAACGGGCTCGAGGAGCACCCCGACCGCTCGACGACGGTCGGCTTCCAGCACTGCGGCGGCCAAATCGGGCGCGTCGCGAACGACGCGACCGCGTTCCCGCACCGCGCGATACACGCGACGACGCTACTGCTCGTCGACTGGCCCGTTCAGGTGGACCCGACACAGCACATCGCGTGGCTCAAGAAATACTGGGCGACGATCGAGCCGCACACCGACGGCTTCTACACGAACGACGTCGTCGACGAGACGCAGAAGCAAGTCGACGAGAACTATCTCGGCAACTACCCGCGGCTGCTCAAGCTCAAGAACAAGTACGACCCGACGAACCTGTTCCGGCTCAACGCGAACATCGTGCCGACGGTCTGACGCGCGCCGACGCGCGGCAGTTGCAGCCTCGCGGCCTCGAGCCTCAGCCTTTCGGGATCACACCGCCCGGGGTCATCTCGTCGATCGCCTGCGGCAGGATCTGCGCAAGCTTCTGCGTGAGCTCGGCGACGGGCATGCCGGTCTTTGCCGACATCTGCTGGAGCAGATCCATGCCGAGCACCTGCTGAACGTGCTCGGCGGCGATCGGCTGATTGGGACCGGTGCCGACCCACGAGCGAACCGTGGGGCCGAACCCCTGGCTCTCGAATTGGTTCACCACGCCCTGCACGCCGCCGTTGCGGCGAATGACGTCCGTCACGACGGCGCCGACGACTCCGCCCAAGACACCATCGAACAATCCCATCACCTTCTCCGTGGAATCGGCAGCGAACGCCTGAGTCCCCGGATTCTACTGAACCGGATGGGGCGCTGCTCAGCCGCCCGAGCGCTGCACTACGAACAACCCGAACGAATCCGGCAGCACGGGTCCGCGCCGGCCCGGCGGAGCGCCGGCCGCGGGCGGCCCGAACTTCGCGGTCACGACGAAGACTCTGTGGTTGGTCGGATCGAGGCCCATGTTGCGCGAGCCCGGGGTGGTCGTGAGGTTCTGCACGACGGTGTACTTGTCCGGCGAGTCCTCGTGGATCACGGTCAGCGTGCCTTCGCCGTTCGCGGTGAACACGTCGCCGGTCGCCGGGTCGAAACCCGCGCCGTCGACGCCCATGCCGATCGGCGCGGTCGCGACGACCTTGCCGGCCTTGTAGTCCGAAACCGCGAGCACGCCGCTGCGACAGCCGCTGAACAGGCGCGAGTGCGCCGTGTCGATCGCCATCGCGACCGGCTGCCTGCACGGCTCGGTCGACCAGCGCCGCGTCACGGTCGCGGCCTTCGCGTCGATCTCCACGATCTCGCTCTTGTCGACGAGGTTCACGTAGACCTTGCCGTCGCCGGCCGACTGGCCGTACTCGGGCTTGCCCGCGAGCGCGATGTCGGTGACGTGCTTACCCTCGCGCGGCTCTATCACGGTCGCCGAGTTCGCGTCGCCGTTGAAGCTGAACACGCGCTTCGACGCGGCGTCGTAGATGATCGCGTCGGCGTCGTCGGCCGCGGGAATCTTCGCGAGCTGCGCGAGCGTCTTCAAATCGAACATCACGACGGCCTTGTCGCCGCTCGCGGTCGCGAAGCCGTGGCCGGTGTCCGCCACGATCGCGGTGCCGTGCGCGCCGTTGATGCCCTGCACCTCGCCGACGAGCTTGCCGGAGTCCTGATCGACGACCATGACGCGGTTCTGCCGCGCGACGAATAGGCGATGGCTCGGCGGATCCGGCACGACATAGTCCCAGAAGCCGTCGCCGCCGAGCGTGTAGGTTTTCGTGATCGAGTAAGGCGCGGACGATTGGGCGAGCACTGCCACAGTGAGCACGCACCCCGCCGCAATGACTACGTAACGCATGTTCCCCTCCTTCTTCGGATGGCCGGAGTGTACGCCGATGACGGCGCGCGCGTGTCGCTTGCAGCGCTGATTCGCGGCGGCCACGCATGCTTGACGCACCGCGCCGGCTCCGCGTAGCGTCGGGCGTCCAACGACCCGGAGCTGCCACGACGATGCACCGCCGAGAATTCATCGAGCTCGCCGCTCTCGCGACCGCGCTCTCCACCGTCGGTGTGACGGCGCGCGCGGGAGAACCGGTCGCGGGCCTGATCTTCCCGCCGGCAAACTATCCGATGCCGCCCGATGTGAAGCGGCTGTATCCGAGCGGGGTCTCGTTCATCGGCAACGGACTCGGCTTCAACGGCATGACGATCGAGAGCTACGACGAGGCGCTTCCGCGCGCGCTGCCGCGCGCCCAGGAGCTCGCGAGCCAGGGCGCGAATCTGATCTCGGTGTTCGGCTCGTCGATCACGTTCTACAAGGGCGCCAAGTTCAACAAGGAGCTCTGCGACAAGGTCACGGCGCTCACGGGCCTGCCCGCGACGACGCAGAGCAACGGGCTCATCGACGGCTTGCGGCACGTGAACGCGCGCCGCGTCGCAGTCGCGACCGCATACACGGAGACCGTGACCGAGCGCCTGAAGATCTTCCTCGGCGAGCACGGCTTCGAGGTCGCATCCGCGACGGGCCTGGGCTACGAGCGGACACCCGAGGCCGCGAACGATGACATGCTCTACGAGCTCGGTGTCGGCGCATACAAGCTCGCGGGCAAAGCCGACGCGCTCGTGCTGTCTTGCGGCGGCCTCCGCACGCTCGACGTGATCGTGCCGCTCGAGAAGGCGATCGGCGTGCCCGTCGTGTCGTCGACGCCGCACGGGCTCTGGCACTGCGCGCGGATGCTCGGCGTGAAGACGAAGATCGCAGGCTTCGGGATGGTGATGGCCGCCTGATCGGCCTAGGGCGGCGGCTCGCGCAACGGCGCAGCAGCCGCGCTCGCCGCGACGCGGCGCGCGAGATCGTCGACGTCATTCGGATCGCCGCTCACCCTGTCGACTCAGATCTTCCGGTCGCGCGCGCCGTCCACGAGTATCGCGCTGACCTACACGGCCCCGTCCTGCTCGACCACGCGCCCTTGAAGCAAAAAATCGGCGTGCAAGGCCCGGGCGACGTCGCCGGCCGGGCCGCGGACGTCCGCGAGCGCGCGCGCGCTCGTGCTCGAGACGACCGCGAAGCGATCCATCCGAACGAGCTCCGCCGTCGAATCCGAAAGCCGCGCAACTCTATGGCTACGATCTCGTCGAGAAGGCGATCGAGGTGACGCCGAGCGATGCGGCCGCGATGGAGTTTGCGGCCTCGCTCATGACGACTGACAAGGCCGCCGCGAAGCGCCATCGCGACAACGCGGCCGCCGGCGCGGCGCCGGGCTCGCTGCTCGCCGCGAACATCACTGCCATGTGGGAGCGCTAGAGAGAACCGCCTCCGCGGCGTCACTCGGCGCGACGCCGCGGAGCGGGCTACCCCCCCTAAAAGCTTTTCGTGTACTGGACGCCGTAGCGTTGCGGCTGCGCCTTCCAGACGAACGGGAACGAGAATTCGTCGTTGTACTTCTCGTCGAGCAGGTTTTTCGACCAGAACGTGAGCTCCCAGTCCTTGCCTTGTAGACCAGCGCGGACGTCGAGCACGTCGTATGGATCGCGCGGGATTTGGTCCCACGGCAGCGGGCTGATGAACGTGCTGCCCGGGCCCCAGAACGTCGTGCCGACACGGCGGTAGTCGCCGCGAATCACGAGGCTCGTGCCGCTCTTCCGGTTGAGCGGCTTGGTCCATGACGTGCCGAGGTTCAGCGTGTACTCCGGCACGAGCGGAACCTTCGTACCCACGCTCTGCGGCACCTCGGCGTCCGCCTTGACCTTACTGTCCGTGGTCGCATACGCGAAGTTCAGGTTCCAATTGTCGGTCAGCAGCGCGTTGAGCTCGAACTCGATGCCTTCGTAATGCGTCTTGTCGAGGCTGCCCAAGTTCTGCGTGCTCGACGTGACGAGGAAGATGAAGTAGTACGCGCCGTCGAGATCCGTGCTGAACACGGCGGCGTTCATCTGCAGCCGGTTGTTGTTGAGCTGCGTCTTGATGCCCACCTCGATCGTGTCCGCCGTCTGCTGGTCGAACGTGTCCTTGACGCCCGCGACGCCCGCGAGCGCGACGCCCGATTGATTGAAACCGCCGCTGCGGAATCCGCGGCTCACGTCGCCGTAGAGCGTGACGTGGTCCGTAGGCCGCCAGCGCAGCGTCGCCTTCGGCTGCCACGCGTCCCAGGTCTTCTTGCGCTCCTGGCCCGTGACGACAGAGCCCGCGAGGCTTGACGGTATGAACGGCGGCGGCGTGTCGGTCGTCTGCTTACGAGTATCCTCGTCGTAGCGCGCCGAGAACGTCGCGTCCCACTGGTTGCTGATATTCCACGTCAGCGAGCCAAACGCAGCCCAGGCGAAGTTGTCCTGCGAGTCCGCGAGCCATGTCCACTGCGGATTCGGCATCGTGAAGTCCGCCGGGTTTCCGTCCGTCGTCCGCGGGGTTCGGTAGACACGACTCACGCCGCTGCCGGTGTCGACCATGTTGCCCGTGCTGATGTACCTCGTGGTCGAGAGCAGGTACGCGCCCGCGAGCCAATTGAACTTGCCGCCCATGTCCGAGGAGTAGCGGAACTCCTGGCTCGTCGTAAGCACGTTGAGGTATTGGCTCTGGTTCCAGTCTGTCCTCGTGGCGGTTTGTTGGTCCGCCAGTGGCACGTTCGCGCACTGATAGAACGCCACCGCGCATGAGGCGGGGCCCAGGAAGGGTCCGATCAACGTGTTGAATGACTGCGGCGGCGGGCGGAAATCGAACGCGTCGCCGGTCAGGATCTCGTCGAGCGCGTCGTAGGACGTGATCGAAGTGAACGTCCCGCCGGCGGCCTTGATGTCCCACTTCATCGACACCTGGTCCGCGTTCTTGATGCCCTCGCCCGGGTTGTTGGCGCGGATCGGCACGCCCGTGTAGTTCGGGTTGTTCACGCCGTTAGCCGGGATCGTGACGCCGGTCGCCGCCGGCGGAAAACCGTTGTTGTCGTTGATGACGAAATAGAGCGCTGTCGTGTCGATGTGCGAGGCCGAATAGCGGAAGTCGCCGGACACCCTGTCGCTCGCGTCCCACGTGAAACGGATGCGGCCCGAAAAGTCCTTGTACGGGTCCGCCTTTTGGTTGAGGTAAGTGTTATCGAGGTAGCCGTCCGTGTCGCTGTAAGAGAGCGCGGCGCGGTACTTCCACTTGTCGCTGAGCGGGCCGCTGATCGCACCCTGAGTCATCCAACCCGGGCCCGAGTCGAAGCCGACGCGAATCTTCGCGTCGAACTGGTCCGTCGCTTGCTTCGTCACGATGTTGATCGCGCCGCCGATCGCGTTGCGTCCATACAGCGCGCCCTGCGGGCCTTTCAACACCTCGATCTGCTGGATGTCGTTGAGCTCTTGGTTGAACTCGGCCGGGTTCGTCATCAGCACGCCGTCGACGACGACGGCGACCGGCATGTCGCTGTTGCGCGCCTGCGAGATGCCGCGGATCGTGATGAACGTGTTGCCCGGGTTCTGCGTCTGCACGACCGTCATGTTCGGCGTGAGCTGAACGAAGTCGTGCACGCGATCGATGCCCGCGGCCTGGATCTCGCCGGCCGTGAACGCCTTGATCGCGGCGGGAGCCTGTGCGTACGCTTCGCTGCGGAGCCGGGCCGTGACCACGATCTCTTCGAGCTCTGGTTGCGCAAGCACCGGCGCTGCGATGAGCGGAGCCAGGCACAACGAGATGCGCGCGACCGCGCCCGGACAACGTCGAATGGACATGAGCACCCCCGGCAGATTTTGTAACGACCGCGCAATCCTATCCTTCGCGTGCGGTATTCACAACGACGGCAACTTTCCCGCGACTTTAGGCCGCGAATTCTGTCGTTGCCGCGCAACTAATGGGACTCGAGAGTCTTCCAAGGCATCCGATGGCAGTCGGTAACCGCGCCATGCATGCAAGCCGCACCAGGAGCTGACGATGTCCTTTCGCGCGCGCGTCGAGCGCGTCACTGACGATCACTACGTGCTGCCGCGCCTCGGCGAGATGCGCGCCGACGTGCACGCGTTCCTGTCGCCCGTGCTGCTCGCACAGACGGACGAGGCGCTCTGGCAGCAGGCCGCGCGCGCGGCGAGCTATCCCGGCATCGTCGCGCTGTACCTGATGCCCGACACGCACCTGGGCTACGGCATCCCGGTCGGCGGCGTCGCAGTCACGGAAGACGTGATCATCCAAGCCGGTAGTGGCTACGACATCTCGTGCGGCGTGATCTTCCTACAGGCCCCCGAGCTGCACGCGGCCGACGTCGCGGACGAGGACAAGCGCCGGCGCTGGATTCGCGCGGTCGAGTCGCGGATCGCGACCGGCGTCGGCAGCCATCGACCGCGGCACATGCCGCGCTTCAGCGAGCCCGAGATCGAGGAGATTCTGCGCTTCGGCGCGCGCCCGCTCGGCGTCGCCGCAGAGCTTTGCGAGCGGCAATACATCGCGGTCGACGAAACCGCGCTCGACACCGATCGCATCGCGCGCGCGCGCGCCAAGGCGCAGCCCCAGCTCGGCTCCGTCGGCGGCGGCAATCACTTCGTCGAGATGCAGGTGGACCGCGGCGACGGCTCGGTCTGGGTGATGATCCATTGCGGCAGCCGCGGCTACGGCTGGCAAACCGCGAACTACTACTTCCACGCGGGCGCCGAGCTGCGCGGGCTGCCGACGAACCGCCGCGAGGAGTCGTGGCTGCGCGCCGACGAGCCGATGGGGCGCGAGTATTGGGCCCATCACAACTCCGCCGCGAACTACGCGGTCGCGAACCGCCACGTGATCGTTCGCGGAGTGCAGCAGGCGCTCGAGGATGTGTTCTTCGCGACAGGCGAGGTGTTCTACGAGATCTCCCACAACCTCGTGCAGGAAGAGACGCTCGTGCTGCCCGACGGCACGACGAAGCGGGGCTTCGTGCATCGCAAAGGCGCGACGCGCGCGTTTCCCGCCGGCCACCCCGGCCTCGACGGCACCGTTTGGGAGACGACCGGCCACCCGTGCCTCGTGCCGGGCTCGATGTACGACGGCGCGGCGATCCTCTACCCGCTCGCCGGCGCGTACGGCTCCGGCTGCTCGGTCAACCATGGCGCGGGGCGCGTGCTCGCGCGCGGCGCGGCGAAACGCGACCTCGCGCCGCTCCAAGGGCGAATCGACGCCGAGATGCGCAACGTCACGCGCACGCTCGGCGGCGTCGAGGTTCGCGGCATCGTCGGCAACACCGAGCGCACGCCGCTCGACGAGTGCGCGCACGTGTACAAGGATCTCGACGCCGTGCTCGGCGTGCTCGAGCGCGAAGGGATCGCGCGCGTCGCGCACCGGCTCTATCCGGTCGCGAACCTCAAGGGCACGGACTGAGCCCCGCGCGGTGAGGGCTCGGCTACGCTCGGGCCGCGGCCCGTACCGTCTTGGGGCCGACGAGCGCTCGAATGTACTCGACGAACTCCGGGTCTTCGCCTTGCAGCAGCGTCGGTAACGCCGCACGGAAGTCTTCACGACGGCACCACTCGCGCATGTAGTCCTCCCACGACGACCAGCGCCGCGCCTGCTTCGACGACATCCGGGGCTCGTAGAGCAGAAGGTACGCGCGCTCGAAAAGCGAGATCAGCATGTTGAAGATGATCAGCATCCGCTCGCGCTGCTCCACGCTGCGATCCGGAATCTGCTCGGTCGAGAACAACCGCAGGTCCGAATTGTCGAGCGCGATCTTCAGGAAGTCCTGGTAGTTGTCGGACAGGAGCTGGTAGACCTCCTCTTCGTCGCCGTTGCGCTCCTTCTTCTGCTCGTACAGAAACGCGATGATCGCGGCCGGGAAGCCGATCGCGGTCACGATGTAGCTCAGCAGTTCCCAAGTCTCGCGGTCGAACACTGCGTCCTCTCTCGCGCGAATAATGAGGCAGCGCGTATCTTCTCTCAGCCGCGCTGCAACCGATACGCCGGTCTCGCGCATCTAATCCCGACGACCTCGCAAGTCCTCAGGCGAGCCGCGATGCCGAGCGTCATCCAAGAGCCCGCGCCGAGAGCCGCACATGCTTAGCCACTACGTCGCCGTCGCGTTACGGAGCTTCCGCCGCTCGCCGCTCACTGCGTCGATCAAC
>Ga0307497_10000240_pt1 | contig 12228 bp, 10 predicted proteins | sample 10_S_MG_FD_201366 | JGI IMG/M metagenome (GOLD analysis project Ga0307497, IMG submission 201366) | Soil microbial communities from Populus trichocarpa stands in riparian zone in the Pacific Northwest, United States - 10_S | ecosystem: Environmental > Terrestrial > Soil > Riparian zone > Trees...
ACCTTGTGCCTCGGGGATATCGCGGCCTTGCGCGACCTGCGGCTCGCCGCCGATGCGATCTATCTGGACGGCTTCGCGCCGGCGAAGAACCCGGAGATGTGGTCGCCACAGGTGCTGCGCGCCGTGTCGCGCCTCGCCGCGCCGGGCGCCACGGCCGCGACCTGGAGCGTAGCCGGGCCGGTGCGCCACGCGCTGGAGGAGACCGGCTTCGAGGTCGAGAAACGACCTGGTTTTGGCGGCAAGCGGGAGATGCTCGTTGCAACGAATTTGAGAGATGAGAACTCCAAACCTGCCCCTGTGGATAGAAAAGCCGCCGTCATCGGCGCGGGCCTGGCCGGCGCCGCGATCTGCGAACGGCTGTGCGCGCGCGGCTGGGAAGTCGACCTCTACGAACGGCGCGATGCGCCGGCGCAGGAAGCCTCCGGCAATCACGCCGGCACCTTCCATCCGATCGTCACTTCGGACGACAGCATTTTCGCGCGCATCACCAGGGCAGCCTTCCTCTATTCGGTTTCCAGTTTTCGGAAATTCAATGCGCTGCGCTGGGACCCCTGCGGCGTGCTGCAGCTCGCGCGCGACGACAAGGAGGAAGCGGCGCAGCGCAAGGCGATCGCGGCGCTCGCCCTTCCGCCGGACTACGCGCAGTACGTGACGCGCGAGGAGGCCTCCGCGCACGCCGGCGTGCCGGTGTCGGCGCCGGGCTTGTGGTTTCCGCAGGCGGGTTGGATCAATCCGCGCAGCCTGGTCCGGGCGCAGTTGGATTCTTGTAGGAATCTCAGAACCCATTTCGCCAAGACGATCGATGCACTGCCGGACGCCCCGGTGGTCATCCTGGCCAACTCGTCCGAGGCGCCGAAGCTGCACGCCGTACCGCACCTCCGCCTGCGCAAGGTGCGCGGCCAGCTCACCCATGTCCCCGAGGATGCGCTCGATGCCCCGCACGTCGTGGTGCTGCGCGGCGGGATGGTGCTGCCGCCGGTCGAAGGCGTGTGCGTGGTCGGCGCGAGCTACGACATCGACGACGAAGACGCTGCGCCGCGCGCCGAGAGCGATGCCGGCAACCTCGAGCGCCTCGAGCGCATGCTCGGAGCACGAGTCGACCCCGCGAGCGTGACCGGCCGCGTTGCCTTCCGTTCGGTGGCGCCGGACAGGCTGCCGGTGGCGGGAAAGATCGCCGACGGCGTTTACGGAGCGTTTGCCTATGGCTCGCGCGGACTCATCTGGGCCGCGCTCGCGGCGGAGCTGATCGCCGCCGAGCTGGAAGGCGAGCCGCTGCCGATCGAGGGAAAGCTGGCGGATGCGATGCATCCGCGCCGATTTGCTAGACGCGCAGAATCGCGGGGCTCGCGTCCTTGACGTCGCGCAGGCCGCACAGCGCCATCGTGACGTCGAGCTCCTTCTCGATCAGCTCGAGCGCAAGCGCGACGCCCTTTTCGCCAAGCGCCCCCAGGCCGTAGGCGTAGGCACGACCGATCAGCGTGGCGCGCGCGCCGAGCGCGAGCGCGCGCAGCACATCCTGCCCGCTGCGGATGCCGCCGTCGAGCCAGACTTCCGTTCTGCCTTTGACCGCCTCGACAACTTCCGGCAGCGCGCGAATCGACGACACGGCACCGTCGAGCTGGCGCCCGCCGTGGTTCGACACCACGATCGCGTCTGCCCCCGCCTGCACTGCGAGCTTTGCGTCTTCCGCGTCGAGGATGCCCTTGAGGACCAGCTTGCCGCCCCACAGGCTCTTCACCCACTCGACGTCCTTCCACGAGAGCGTCGGGTCGAACTGGCCGGCGATCCACTGCGAGAGCGTGGTCAGGCTGCGCGCATCCGGGATGCGGCCCTCGAGGTTGCCGAACGACTTTCGTTTGCCGCGCAGCACGTTGAATGCCCAGGCAGGTTTGCCCAGGATGTTCAAGGCGGTTCCCAGGGTCAGCCTCGGGGGAACGGCCAATCCGTTCTTCAGGTCCTGGTGGCGCTGGCCCTGGATCTGCAGGTCGAGGGTCAGCACCAGCGCCGAGCACTTCGCCGCCTTGGCGCGCTCGATGAGCGAGGCGGCGAAGCCGCGGTCGCGCATCACGTAGAGCTGGAACCAGAACGGCTGCGTCACCCCGCCCGCCACGTCCTCGATCGAGCAGATCGACATGGTGGACAGCGTGTAGGGCACGCCGAAGCGCTCGGCGGCGCGCGCGGCGAGGATCTCGCCGTCGGCCCAGTTCAGGCCGGTGAGGCCGACCGGGGCGAGCGCCACCGGCATGCGCACCTCGCGCCCCAGCATGGTGGTGCGCAGCGAGCGCCGGTCGACGTCGATGCCGACGCGCTGGCGCAGCGCGAGCGACTCGAGGTCCGCACGGTTGGCGCGCAGCGTGGCTTCGCTGTAGGACCCGCGGTCGACATAGTCGAAAATCGCACGCGCCACGCGCTTTTTCGAGATCTCGCGCAGGTCCTCGATGCAAGTCACCACCGGCGGCATGGCGGGCGATTCTACACGCGGTAAAATGGCCCACCGATGCCCGCCAACGACGAGCACAAGAGCCCGATCCAGGTCATCGACCGCATGATGCGGTTGCTGGAAGTGCTCGCGCAGCATCCGGAACCGATGGGCCTGAAGCAGATCGCGCAGGTCACCGGGCTGCACCCCTCCACCGCGCACCGCATCCTGTCCTCGATGTCGGCCGACCGCATCGTCGACCGCGTCGAGCCCGGCAGCTACCGCCTCGGCATGCGCCTGCTCGAGCTGGGCAACCTGGTGAAGTCGCGCATCAGCGTGCGCGAGCTCGCGCTCCCCATGATGCGCGAGCTGCACGCGCAGACCGGCGAGACCGCCAACCTCTCGGTGCGCCACGGCGACGAGATCGTCTACGTGGAGCGCACCTCGTCGGGCCGCTCCGCGATGCGCGTGGTGCACGTTATCGGCACGCGCGCGGCGCTGCATGTGACCGCGGCGGGCAAGCTGTTCCTGCTCGAGGACGGCTTCGCGCGGCTGCGCGATTACGCCAAGCGCAGCGGCCTCGCCGAGCACACCAAGAACACCCTTTCCAGCATCACCCTGCTCGAGAAGGATCTGGAGCGGATACAACGCCAGGGATGGGCAAGCGACAACGAGGAGGCGGAGGTCGGCGTGCGCTGCGTCGCCGCCGGCATCCGCGACGACGGCGGCAGCCTGGTGGCGGCGCTGTCGCTCTCCACGCCGGCCGATCGCATGAAGGTCCAGTGGGGCCCGCTGGTGAAGGAAACCGCCGAGCGCATCTCGCGCACCATAGGCCACCGCCCGCCGGCGGCGCGCATAGGGGCCCATTGATGCCGCGCGCGCTGGCGCACGCCTTGCTGGTCGCAGGGCTTGCGCTGGCGGCTCCGGCGCCGGCCCAGATCCCCGGCACCCCGCCCCCGGCCGTCCAGGCGGACGCGCATGTCTTCAGCGCCTTCACTACGCGCAGCGACCCTCGCGTGCTGGCCGAGAACGTCGCGCTCGGTCCTGCGTTGCGCGGCCACGTCGGCGAGGAGAAGGACAGCCGCAAGATCTACGACGCCCTGATGGCGAGCGTGGCCGGAAAGCCGGTGCGCTCGCGCAGCCTGTCGATCGGCGAAGCCGCAGGTTACACGTCGCTCGGCCTGAATCCGGCCGACCCGGTGGTGCTGGTGCAGGCCGACGACGTGCACCTGCTGATGCAGTATTCGGTGGCCGAAAAGAACGTCGTCTTCGTCGAGCAGCTCGCCGGCGCCCCGGTGGCGCTGACGCCGCCGCAGGCGCCGAAGCCCGAGCCGATCGTCGAGCGCGCGCTTCCGACCGAGCCGCCTGCGCCGCCGCCTGCACCGCCCGCGGCCGTAGTGGCGCCAGCGGCCGCCCCAGTACTGGCTGCGCCTGCGCCAAAGCCCGCGCCGGTCGCCAAGCCTGCCGCCGCCAAGCCTCGCGCGGCACCCGTCGCGGCTGTGCCCGCCGCGCCCGTGCCCGCTGCGCCGAGGCCGGCGCAAAGGTCCGGGCCGCGCGGCGAATGCGTGATCAAGCCGGTGATGTCCGAGGACGATCTGTGGAACTGCTCGGCGCCGGGACAGGCGTCCAGCCCGAAAACAGAAACGCCGGCGCCCGCAGCGCCAGCGGCCGATCAGCCGCGCGCAGCTGCGGCCGTGCAGGCCGAGCCGCGCGAATGCGTGATCAAGCCGGTGATGAGCGAGGAAGACCTGCGCGCGTGCGCGGCCGCTTCCAAGTCACGTCCGGCCGGCACAATCGAGGTCGCGGTCCCGGCCAGCGCTCCCGCGTCAGCGATGGCGCCTACCCTGCAAGCCCCGGCGCCGCCCACGGAATGCGTGATCAAGCCGGTGATGACGGAAGAAGACCTGCGCGCCTGCCGCTAGGCGGTAAGGCCGAACACCGCGAACAGCCCTCGCCGTTCGGTCCAGACCCTGGTGCCGCGGAACCCTGCCTGCGCGGCGAGGCCGGCGAACTGCCCGGGCGAATACTTGTAGGAATTCTCGGTGTGGATGGTCTCGCCCTCCGCGAGCTGGAAGCGATGCCGGCCGAGCCGCACCGTGTGCGAGCCGAGCGCGACCAGGTGCATCTCGATCCGGCCCGCGGCCGGGTTGTAGAACGCGTAGTGGCGGAAGCGACGCGGGTCGAAATCGGCACCCAGCTCGCGATTGATGCGCGTGAGCAAGTTGAGGTTGAACGCAGCCGTCACGCCGGCCTTGTCGTTGTATGCCGCGTGCAGCACGGCCGGGTCCTTCTTCAGGTCGACGCCGACAATCATCTTCGCCGCCACGCCGCGCGACATCGAGAGGAAGGCGTGCGCTTCCTCGGGCGTCAGATTGCCGATGGTGGAGCCGGGAAAATAGACCACGCTCGGCTTGCCCCGGCGCACCGGAATGTCGATCGGGCGCGAGAAGTCCCCGGCGACCGGCACCACGCGCAGCCAGGGAAACTCGCGCGCCAGGCCGCGCGCCGCGGCACGCAACGCGTCCACGGAAATATCGATCGGCACATACACCGCGGGTCGCAGCGCGCGGATCAGCAGCCGGCTCTTGATGCCTTCGCCGCTGCCGTACTCGATCAGCTGGCAGCCGCGCCCGGCGAAGCGCGCGATCGCCGCCAGGTGGCGGCGCGTGAGCGCGAGCTCGGCGCGGGTTACGTAGTACTCGGGGAGGCGGCAGATGCGCGCGAACAGGCGGCTGCCCGCGGCATCGTAGAAATACTTGGGAGGAAGCGACTTCTGCGGGTGCGAAAGACCCGCGACGACGTCTGCTCGAAAACCGGCTAGCTCGAGCGGCCGGGCGCCTGCCCGTTCTCGAGCCACTTCTTCAGGCGGTTGGCGTCGCCGATCCGGGATTGCTTGCCCCACGAATCGAGCAGTACCACGATCAGGTCCTTGTCCGCCAGACGCACGTGCATCACCAGGCAGCGGCCGGCCTCGCTGATATAGCCGGTCTTCGACAGGCCGATCTCCCAGTAGCTCGAGCGCACCAGGCCGTTGGTATTGCCGTACTGCAGCGGCCGGCCGGAGGCTTTCACCGTCGCGCGGCCGGTGGTGGAGAACTCGCGGATCTGCGGATATTCGTAGGCCGCGCGCACCATCTTCGCGAGGTCGCTCGCGGTCGAGACGTTGGCCGGCGAAAGCCCGGTCGGCTCGACGAAGCGGCTCTCGGTCATGTCGAGCAGCGCGGCCTTGGCGTTCATCGCGTCGACGAAGGCTTCGAGACCGCCGGGGTAGTTCTGGCCGAGCGCGGCGGCAGCGCGGTTCTCGGACGACATCAGCGCGAGCAGCAAGAGCTCGCGGCGCGAAAGCGTGAGGCCGGTGCGCAGGCGCGAACGCGCGCCTTTCATCTGCACCGCGTCGTCGCGGCCGAGCGTGATCTTTTCGTCGAGGTCGAGGCCGCGGTCGAGCACCACCATCGCGGTCATCAGCTTGGTGATGGAAGCGATCGGCACCACCGTTTCGGCGTTCTTGCCGTAGACCACTTCGCCGGTTTCAGCGTCCTGGACCAGGGCGGATGCGGAGCGGAGAGCGATCTTGCGGATCTCGGCGCGCGGCTCTCCAGCCTGCGCGAAACCGACACTTAGGGCGAGCACGAAGACCAGCGCGCACATGGCGACGATGCCTTCGAGCGGGTGCAGTTTGCGTTGCATACGGCGAATCTTCTCCCTCTACCTGCGACGACCGTTTTGTTTTGTCCATGTACTGAACGGCACATGGAGTTGTCGCAGTCTACTCTACGGCCTGAAAAATACGCAACCAAAACAGTGCTTAGGCACACATTTTTAGAATTGGCGTGAGATAGTTCACTGTCGGGCGCAGGCGTCGCATCGCGCTTTGCCCTAGTCCACGGCCGCCCGGGCCAGGATCTGCTCGGCTTGCGCCTGTTCCTGCTGGAGCGCCCACATTCTCGCGTATTCACCTTTCAGCTCAAGGAGTTGCATGTGCGATCCGCGCTCCACGACGCGCCCGTGGTTCAGCACCAGGATCTGGTCGGCGTCCATCACCGTGGACAGGCGGTGGGCGATCACTAACGTCGTGCGGCCGACCGCGATGCGCTCGAGCTCGGCCTGGATGGCCTTTTCGGCACGGGAGTCCAGTGCCGAAGTGGCCTCGTCGAAGATCAGGATGCGCGGGTTCTTGAGCAGAGCGCGCGCGATCGCAACCCGTTGTTTTTCGCCGCCCGAAAGCTTGAGCCCGCGCTCGCCCACCATGGTCTCGTATTGCTTCGGCAGCGTCTGCACGAAGTCGTGAATGTGCGCGGCGCGCGCCGCAGCGTAGATCTCCTCGTCGCTCGCTTCCGGGCGCCCGTAGCGAATGTTGTAGAGGATGGTGTCGTTGAACAGCACCGTGTCCTGCGGAACGATGCCGATCGCCCCGCGCAGGCTTTGTTGCTTCACCTCCCGGACGTCGATGCCATTGATCTCGAGCTTTCCCGCAGCCACATCGTAAAAACGATAGAGCAGCCGCGCGAGCGTCGATTTGCCCGAGCCCGAATGGCCGACCACCGCCACGCGGTGTCCCGCGGGAATCTCGAACGAGACGCGGTGCAGAATTTGCCGCTCCTTCTCATAGGAGAAGTCCACGTCCTGGAAGCGAACGTCCAGGCGCCCGGAGGGCAGCGGCACGGCGCCCGGCTTGTCTTCCACCTCGCGATGCTGTGAAAGCAGGCTGAACATCTTGTCCATGTCGAGCAGCGACTGCTTGATCTCGCGGTACACCATGCCGAGGAAGTTGAGCGGGATGTAGAGCTGGATCAGCAATCCGTTCACCAGCACCAGGTCGCCGAGGGTGAACTGCTTCGCGGCTACGCCCTCGGCCACGAGCAGCATCAGCGCCGTCACCGCGGCAGCGATGATCAGACTCTGGCCGATGTTGAGCAGGCCGAGCGAAGCCTCGTTCCTGGTCGCCGCGTCCTCGTACTTGTGCAGCTGCTCGTCGTAGCGCCGCGCCTCGAATTCCTCGTTGCCGAAGTACTTGACGGTTTCGTAGTTGAGCAGGCTGTCGACCGCGCGCGTGTTGGCGCGCGAGTCGAGCTCGTTGGCGCGGCGGCGGATTTCCATGCGCCATTCGGTGATCGTCACGGTGAACGCGATGTAGACCACGACCGCGCCGAAGGTGATGGCGGCGAAGCGCCAGTCGAATTTCGCGAGCAGCACCGCCGCGACCAGCGTGAACTCCAGGATCACCGGAATGATCGAGAAAATCAGGTAGGAAAGCAGCGACGAGATGCCGCGCGTGCCGCGCTCGATGTCGCGCGTCATGCCGCCGGTCTGGCGCTCGAGGTGGAAGCGCAGGCTCAGGCTGTGCAGGTGGCGGAACACGCCGAGCGCCACGCGCCGGATCGCGCGCTGCGTGACGCGCACGAACAGCACATCGCGCAGCTCGGCGAACAGCGTCGCCGAGAAGCGCAGGAAGCCGTAAATGGCGAGCAGCGCTACCGGCACCGCGACCAGCTGCAGGCTGGGATCGAGCCCGTCGACCACTTCCTTCATGACGAGCGGCACGCCCACGTTGGCGAGCTTGGCGGCCACCAGGCAGCAAAGCGCAAGGATCACGCGCCACTTGTATTCCCACAGGTAGGGCACCAGCGTGCCGACCGCTTTCCATTCGTTGCCGCGCAGACGCTGCGTAGGAGCCGAGCTATGTGCCATGGAAGGTGATTATCGAGGAATCCGTCACGCTGCAAGCGAAGGCGCGGCGCATCCGACCTGCGCCGGTTGACGTATATTGGCCGTCTACAGGGGAGAACAAATATGGGCCTACGGCTGAAATTCAACCTGGTGCTGCTCGCGGTCTTCGTCACCGGCCTCGGCGTCACCGGCTACGTTTCGTACGAGCTGCTCCACCGCAACGCGCGCGAGGAAGTGCTGCGCAACGCCGGCGTGATGATGGAGGCGGCGCTCTCGATGCGCAGCTACACCGTCGGCCACGTGCGCCCCAACCTGGCGGTCGATCCGGACAAGTTCCTGCCGGAGAGTGTGCCGGCGTTCGGTGCGACCGAGATCATGACGCTGCTGCGCAAGAAGTATCCCGACTACGCGTACAAGGAAGCGACCCTCAACCCCACCAACCTGCGCAACCGCGCGGTCGAGTGGGAAACCGATATCGTCAACACCTTCCGCAGCGACGCTTCGCAGGGCGAGATCTCGGGCATGCGCGAAACGCCCACCGGGCGCTCGCTCTACCTGGCGCGGCCGCTGCAGATCAAGGATGCCGCCTGCCTCTCCTGCCACACCAACGCCGAGATGGCGCCGGCCTCGATGGTGAAGATCTACGGCCCGAGCAACGGCTTCGGCTGGAAGCTGAACGAGGTGGTCGGCGCGCAGATCGTCTCGGTGCCGATGAATCTGCCGATCCGCAATGCCAACCGTGCGTTCGTCACCTTCATGAGCTCGCTCACGGTGGTGTTCGCGGTGCTGTTCATCGTCCTGAACATGATGCTGACCGCGCTCATCGTGCAGCCGATCACCCAGCTTTCCGAGGCGGCCGACCAGATTTCGAGGGGCAAGCTCGACATCGCCGAGCTGCGGGCGAGCGGCAAGGACGAGGTGTCGCAGCTCGGCCAGGCGTTCAACCGCATGCGCCGTAGTCTGGAAAAAGCCATCAGCCTGATCGACAAAGGCTAATGGCAGCAAATGCCCGACCCTTTTGACCCCGCACTGCTCAAGGAGCTGGAAGCGGCGCTGGCGCAGCACCTCGGTCCCATCGCGCGCGTGGCAGTGCACGACGCCGCGAAAACCGCCGGCACGCTAGCGGAGCTCGTCCGGCTGCTGGCGTGGGAGATCCCTGACGCAGCGAAGGCCGCGTTCCAGAAGAAGTTTTCCGACGTTTCGTGGGTGCGTTCGCAGCCGGCCAGCGGACCAGGCAGCGGCCCCGCGACGGGTCGCGTTGCTGCGCACTTCTCGGCCGAAATTCTGGCCAAGGCCGAGCACCGCCTCGCGCAGTACCTCGGGCCGGTCGCGCGCGTCGTGGTGAAGCGCGCGGCGGTGAAGGCGCGCGACGAAGCGGAGCTCTATCTGCTGCTGGCGGAGGAGATCGAAGACGCAGAGGAACGGAAGGCATTCAGCCGTGCGGGCCTTTCCGCTCCAGGCAGGCACTGAACCCGTAAAGACCAATGGCAACGAATGCCCTACCCGTCGGATATGCCCTGCAGGAGTACCAGATCGAAAAGGTGCTCGGTGTCGGCGGCTTCGGGCTGACCTACCTCGCGCTCGACGGCAACCTCAACCTCAGGGTCGCGGTCAAGGAGTACCTGCCCGACGACGTCGCGACGCGCGGCGCCGACCATTCGATCAGCCCACGCTCGCCCGATAACGCCGAGCACTTCGGCTGGGGCAAGCAGCGCTTCCTCGACGAATCGCGCGTGGTGGCTTCCTTCCGCCACCCGAACATCGTGCGCGTGATGCGCTTCTTCGAGGCGAACGGCACCGCCTACATGGTGATGGAGTTCGTCGAGGGCGCTGCGCTCAACGACTGGATCCGCACGCGCCGGCCGCTGGCGCAGCCGCAGCTCGCGTCGATCGTCGGGCCGCTGCTCGACGGGATGGAGGTGGTGCACAAGGCGGGCTACCTGCACCGGGACATCAAGCCCGGCAACATCTACATCCGCGAGGACGGCAGCCCGGTGCTGCTCGACTTCGGTGCCGCGCGCATGCGCACCGGCGACTTGACCACCATCGTTTCGCCCGGCTTCGCGCCGTTCGAGCAGTACCACAACAAGGGCAACCAGGGGCCGTGGAGCGACCTCTACGCGCTCGCCGGCGTGCTCTACTGGATGATCACCGGCAACAAGCCGCACGAAGCGGCGGCGCGCATCAAGTCCGACACCATGCCGAGCGCCCTGCAGTCCGCGGACCGTGCGCTCTACCGGCCCGAGTTTCTCGCCGCGATCGACTGGGCGCTCGCGCCCAACGAGGACGAGCGGCCGCAGTCGGTGGCGGAGTGGCGCGAGTCGATTGCTGGCACCGGATTGGCGAATACCATCCGCACCGCCCCTTCATTTGATGTTCCAAGTAAGTCCGCACTCACCTTTGACCCGACGTTGCTCAAGAAACTGGAAACGGCGCTCGCCCAGCACCTCGGGCCCATTGCCCCGGTGGTGGTCAGGAACGCGGCCAAGAAAGCCGCCACCCAGGCCGACCTGGTGCAATTGGTGGCGCAGGAAATCTCCGACGCTCCCGCCAAGGCGGTGTTCGAAAAGAAGTTTTCCGACATTTCGCGCACCGACTCCCAGCCCGCCAGCCACACGCGCAGCAACCCCCCGACCGCGCTTGCCGCCAGCCGCTTCCCGCTCGAAGTGCTCGGGCGGGCCGAAAAACGCCTGGCCGAATACATCGGCGCCGTCGCCCGGATCGTCGTCAAGCGTGCCGCCATGAAGGCGCGAGACGAGGCCGAGCTCTACCTGCTGCTGGCCGACGAGATCGAGAACAAAGACGAAAGGAAGGCATTCGCCCGCAAGGCGGTTTCCGTTTCAAAGAAGCCGTGATACTGTTCAAACGTTCGTTTGAACTCAGTTACCACTCAGGTCCACGGCCATGTCCCTCCGCGCAGTCAAGCCCCAGCACGAAACCCGCACCCGCATCCTCGACGCCGCCGAAGAGCTGTTCATGCTGCACGGCTTCGAGGGCACCTCGATGCGCCTGCTCACCGCAAAAGCGGGCGTCAACCTCGCCGCGGTCAACTACCACTTCGGCTCGAAGGACGCGCTGATCGAGGCGCTGTTCCGGCGCCGGCTCGATCCGATGAACGAAGAGCGCATAGCGGCGCTCGACAGACTTGAAGATTTTTCAACAGATAACATCATTCGTGCGTTCATCCGGCCCAGCCTGCGCCTGATTGAAGACTCCAAGAGCGGCGGCCGCAATTTCAGCCGCCTCCTGGGACGCACCTATACCGAGCCCGCGAAAGCGGTGCGCGCGCTGATCGGCCAGATGTACGCGCCGACGATGGAGCGCTACAAGGCCGCGCTCGAGCGCGCGCTGCCGCAGATGCCGCGCGACGAGCTGGTCTGGCGCATGCACTTCATGTTCGGAACCCTCGCCTACACGCTCGCCGCCACCGATACGGTGCAGCTGATCGCCGGCTGCAAGCCGGAAGACCGTCACGACGCGCGCCTGCTCGAGGAGCGCCTGACCGCATTTCTTGCCGCGGGCCTGCATGCGCCGCTCAAGAGTTCCATCAAGAAAGCCGCCTAGAGGATCACCATGCTCGCACTCGCGCTTGGCGTCATCGCCGTCTTTTTCGTCTTCGGCTACCTCGGTCTGCCGATCCTCTGGTGGACCATCGCCGCGGCACTCTTCGGCTGGGGCCTGAGCGTCCTCGCCGGCTTCGGACCGGTCACCAACATCGTGCTTGCAGCCGTGTTCATCGGCGTTGCCGCGGTGTTGAATGTCCCAGTTCTTCGAAGAAAAATCGTGTCGAACCATATCCTCGCGATCTATCGCCGCATCCTTCCCGACATGTCGCAGACCGAGAAGGAAGCGATCGACGCCGGCACCGTGTGGTGGGACGCGGATTTGTTTTCCGGCAAGCCGAACTGGGACAAGCTGCTCGCGACCCCCGCGCCGCGGCTGAGCGCCGAAGAGCAGGCGTTCCTCGACGGCCCGGTCGAGCAGCTGTGCGAGATGTGCAACGACTGGGAAATCACGCACGAGCGCCAGGACCTGCCCGAGCACGTCTGGCAGTTCATCAAGGACAAGGGCTTCCTCGGCATGATCATCCCGAAGCAGTACGGCGGCCTGGGATTCAGCGCGCTCGCGCACTCGGCGGTGGT
>Ga0307497_10000241_pt1 | contig 12220 bp, 15 predicted proteins | sample 10_S_MG_FD_201366 | JGI IMG/M metagenome (GOLD analysis project Ga0307497, IMG submission 201366) | Soil microbial communities from Populus trichocarpa stands in riparian zone in the Pacific Northwest, United States - 10_S | ecosystem: Environmental > Terrestrial > Soil > Riparian zone > Trees...
TTCTCGGGCGGTAGCGCGGCGATAGACGCGGGCAGCTCCGCCTGAGCCACCGACGCGGTTCCGGCGATGCGGCCGCTCGCGACGTCGTCGACGAGATCCTTGCCGCCGAGCAGGTTCGCCTTGCCGCTCTCGCTCGCGTTGAACACGCCGCGCCGCGCCTGGGCGGCCGGCGACGCCTCGGCGCGCAGGCGCGTGCTCGCCGCGACCTTGCCGTTCATGGCTCGGCGTTCCTCGTCCGTGCCGTAGTAGAGGCGGGTCGAATCGAGCTCGGCGGAGAGCGTCGCGATCTTGTCGTCGAACGGCGTCGCGACCGCGACCGCGCTGCCGGCTTGGTCGACCGTGAAGTAGCGGCCGTGACCAAGCGCCGCGATCTCCTGCCACGGCTTGACCGTCTCGCGCATGCCGCCGCACTGGATCGTGTTCACGACGATGCCTTTCGCGGCCGCGGCCGCGATCGTCACCGGATACTTCACGTCATCTTGATAGTCCATGTGCGGCGGAGCGTCGCCGACGAGGAACACGACGCGATATGTGTTCGCGTCCTGGCTCCAGGAGATCTTGTTGATCGCCTCGTCGAGCGCCTGGTTCACGGATTCGGGCGAGTCGCCGCCGCCGTCCGCGCGGAAGTCCATGAGCTTCGAGTACATCGAGTCGAGGTCCTTGTCGAGATCGATGACATGGGTGACGTACGCGTCCCCGCGGTCGCGGTACGCGACGAGCCCCATCGAGATCTCGGGCGTTTGCCGCGCTTGCGCGAGCGTGCTCGCGATCGACCAGATCTTCTCCTTCGCCGCCGCGATCAGGCCGCCCATGCTGCCGGTCGTGTCGAGCACGAACACGACTTGGACGCGCTTCGGTGCGTTCGGCGGCGTGATTGCGACGTTTGTCGCGTTGTTCGTGACCGCGGTCGCGTGGCCGCGCAGCGTGGGGTACACGAGCACGGCGCCGACGGTGGCGAGCACGAGGCCAACGATGAGGATGTTCGTCTTCATGATTCAGGTCTCCGTTGTCGTGAGGGTGGAAACGCTCAGCGCGCGGTCGAGAGGCGGCGAATCGCCTCCTCGGCGGTGCGCTGCGCGCGGTTGAACGCGTCGTCGGCGTCGCCGCCTCGCGCACCGCGCCCCGCGAGCGCGTTCGGGATCAGCACGTGGAACGACTGCGCGAGGAAGAAGCACCAGAACGAGAGCCACGCGCTGCCCGAGCGCTGCGCGGCCCAGACCGCGAACGCGGCGCCGAGCACGCTCAAGCCGAGGTCCGCGAGCGCCGGCAGCACGCCCGAGTAGTAATAGAGCGAGCGCACGAGCCAGACGAGCCCCACGTGCACGAGCACGTAGGCCGCAAACGGCAGGCCCGCGACGCCGGCGCAGAGCGCCGCGACGAGCCAGCACGCGAGCGTCGCGACGCGGCCGACGCGCTCGCCGCTCTTGCCGACGAGATACAGCACGTACGCGAACGCGACGAGCGCGATCACGGCCCGCAGCCCCGTGCCGCCGCCGACCAGCGGCGCAAGCGCCGCGAGCACCGCCGCGCCGCAGACCGCGAGCGCGAAGCCTGCAGTCAACGAGGCGCCGAACGACGGCCGCTGCGGCGAGTCGGTGCGCGCGCTCATGACGGCTTCCTCGCCTGGCGCTCGCGCAGTAGCGCGACTTCGACCTCGTCATCGCCAGCGGTGAAGCTCGGGCGGCCCCACTCGTCGCCGCTTGGCGCGGACGCGAGCAGCTCGGCCTTCTGGCGCATCACGTCGAGCCGCTCGCGCTGCTCGTCGGCGAGCGCGCGCTGCGCGGCGATCTGCTTGTCGACCGCTTGCCTGCGTTCGACGACGTGCTCGCGGAGCTTCTCGGTCTCGAGCTTGCGCTTGACGACTTTGCGCGCGAGCTCGTCGTTGCCGTTCGCGAAGCAAACGTCGAGCTGCGACGCGAGCTCGGCGAGCGCGGCCTGCACCCTGCGATGACGGTCGGCTAGGGCCTCTCGCTCGTGCTCGAGCTGGCGAGCGCGTTGCTCGGAGCGCGCGAGCTCCTCATCCATCTCGCGGATCGCGTGCTTGAGCAGCACGTCGGGCTCTTCTATTCGGTCGAGCACCGCGTGCACGTCGGCGGTGAACAGCCTCGACATCCTGTTGATCAGTGCCATGAGCGCCTCCTCGGTACGCGTCTGTCGCGACGCGAGAGGAGCTTAGGAACGAGCCGATGCGCGCTCCAGACAGAGAAATGCAAAAAGTTCGCGCGTTGGTTTACACGCCGTTTACATCGCGACGAAGCGCAACCGTTCGCCGAGCAGGAGCATCTATGCAACGTGAACTGCGTCTCGTCGCGTCTGACTCGACGCGGTGCAGCTCCGCGATCGTTTGCACTGCAAAGGGCTTCGGCAGCGACAAACTGTCACAAAAATCCGCTGAAATGCTCGCCCTCGCCGTTGGCACATGTCGTGCACCGTGATCAGCGAGGTGACCGGGCCGGAGAGCTTGGTTACAGGGCGACTTCAGCAGGGAGAGCTTTCGATGAACGCATTTCGATTTCCGTTCGTAAAGTCGGCGACCCGCGTCTCGACCGTGCTCGTGGCGCTGTTCGCGTTCCATTCGGCGCTCGCGTTGGACGAGTACGTCGTCTATGGCAAGCGCGCGCCGTTGATCGGCGACGTCGACCGGGCCGCGCTGCGCGGCGAGCTCGAGGGGCACTCGAGCTCCGGCGCCGACGGCGCTCTCGGAGATAGCGTGCGCGCGGCGCTCGCGGACGCGCTGCGCGCCGAGCGGATGCCGAGCGACTTGCGCTTCGCGAGCAACGACCCGCGGCCGCGCGCGTGAACGCGGCGGGCGGCCGCGCGCCGCGTCCGCGCCGCTGCCGCGATCTGAGAGCCCGAGCCCGAATTTACAAACGATTTACACGGCGTCCGGCCGCGACCTGCTAGCCTAGCGCGCATCGCTAGCCTCGCCGCAGTGCGGCGCCGGGTCGATGGAGCGCAAGCCGCGAATACTCGTCGTCGAGGACGAAGCCGCGATCCGAACGGGGCTCGCGGACGTGCTCGTTTATCACGGCTACGACGTCGACGCCGTCGCGGACGGCAAGGACGGCCTCGCGAAAGCGCTGAGCGGGCGCTACGACTTGCTGCTGCTCGACGTGATGCTGCCGGGCCGCGACGGCTTCTCGATCTGCGACGAGGTCCGTAAGGTCGATCGCGCGCAGCCCATCATCATGCTCACCGCGAAGACGAGCGACGAGGACATCGTGAACGGCCTCACGCTCGGCGCGGACGACTACGTTGCCAAACCATTTGCGATCGCGCAGCTCGTGCTCCGAGTGAAGGCGGTGCTGCGCCGCTCGCGCGTCGGCACGGACGCCGCGGCGCGGATCGAGCTTGCGGGCGTCGACATCGACACGCAGAGCCTCTCGGGCCGGCGCGGCGAGGAGACGCTCGCGTTCACGCGCCGCGAGATCGAAATCCTGCAATACCTGAACGCTAACGCCGAGCGGCCCGTGTCGCGCGCGGAGCTGCTCACGCGGGTCTGGGGCTACGACCGCACGGCCGACATCGAGACGCGCACCGTCGACATCCACATCGCGAAGCTGCGCCGCAAGATCGAGATCGACGCGAAGGAGCCGCGCAATCTCGTGACGGTTCGCGGCGCGGGCTATCGGCTGATGACGAGCGGCTGAGATGCTCGGCGAGAAACTGTTCCGCAAGCTCGACGAGCGCCGACTCGCGCTTCTGCTCGGCGCGTTTTTTCTCGCGCTCGCGATCCCTGCGGCGGTGCTGATCGCGCAGGCCTACGGCCAGCTCAAGTGGGAGGCGTTCCATCGCAACCAGCTGCTGGCCGAGGATCTCGCCGCGCGCGTCGACGCGGGCTTGCGCGCGGCCGTCGCGACGGAAGAGGCGCGCTCCTTCGGCGACTACTCGTTCCTCGTCGTCGCGGGCGACGCGGCCGCGAATTTCGTGCAGCGCTCGCCGCTGTCCGCGTTCCCGGTCGCGGGCGCCGTGCCCGGGACACTCGGCTACTTCCAGGTCGACACGCTCGGCACGCTCACGACGCCGCTCTTGCCGGGCGCCGGCGTCGACGCGGCGAGCTACGGGATCGGCGCGGACGAGCAGGCCGCGCGGCGCGCGCTGTTCGCGTCGTTGAGCGACGTGCTCGCCGCGAACCGGCTCGTCACGCGCTCGCTCGACGCATCCGCCGTCGCGGACGAGCGCGACGCGAAGCTCGAGCGCGAGCAGGCGCACGTTGCCGAGCCCGCGGCGGCCAGCGGGCTCGGCGCGTCGTCCGCTCAGCGCGTGTCGCCAGCCGCGGCGCCGCCGGCGGCGCGATTCGCGCGGCAACAAGCGCTCTCGAGCGACGCGACGCAGAAAGAGCTCTCGGACCAGATCGCGAAGGCCGAAGCGACCCAAGCCGCGTTCGACAAGCTTGCCGACAAGGACGCCCCGGTCGCGCAGTCGGCGGCCAACGAAAAGCAGGCGCCGCTCGATCTCCTGGTTCGACCCGCGGCGGCGCCGCTCGCGGGCGGTCGCGTCGCGGGCACGGACGTGCGCAAGGATGCCGCCGCCGGCTCCGCGCCGGCGGCCGGGCCGCCCGAAAAAACGTCGGCGCTCGCACCGCAGGCGACGAAGGAATCATCGAACGAGCCGCCGCGCGTGCAGTCCGCCGAGCGGCGCAAGCGCTCCGAGCAGAGCCTGGTCCCGGAGCCGCGGCCGAGCCCCGACGACGCGGGCGCCGTCGCGGCTGCGAAAAGCGCGAAGGTCGAGTTCCGCGTGCGGACGTTCGAAAGCGAGCTCGAGCCGTTCGAGGTCGGCCAGCTCGATACCGGTCAGCTCGTGATGTTCCGCAACGCGTGGCGCACGGGACAGCGCTTCATCCAGGGCGTGCTGCTCGACCGCGAGCGCTTCGTCGCGGAGACGATCGCCGCCCCGTTCGACGCGAGCAGTCTCGCCGCGATGAGCGACGTCGCGGTCACCTATCGCGGTCGTCCGCTCGCGACGCTGCGTGCCGCGACCAGCGGCGACTACACGTCGCAGCGGGTAGTCGCGGGGCTCGCCGGCACGCCGCTCCATCGCGCGCGGCTATCGCCGCCGTTCGGCGATCTCGAGCTCGCGTTCAGCGTGAACCAGTTGCCGCGCGCGCCGGGCGCGCTCCTGCTGCTCTGGATGTCGGTCACTCTCGCGGTCGTGCTGTGCGGCGGGTTCTTCTTCATGTATCGGTTCGCGGTCGGCCAGCTTCGGCTCGCGCGTCAGCAGCAGGACTTCGTCTCGGCCGTGAGCCACGAGCTCAAGACACCGCTCACGTCGATCCGGATGTACGGCGAGATGCTCAAGGCCGGCTGGGCCGACGACGCGAAGAAGCAGACTTATTACGACTACATCCACAGCGAGAGCGAGCGGCTCTCGCGGCTCATCGAGAACGTGCTCCAGCTCGCGCGGCTCACGCGCAGCAGCCAGCATTTCGACGTCAAGCGCGCGACGACCGCGGAGCTCGTCGATCTCCTGCGCTCGAAGACGACGACGCAGGCCGAACGTGCGGGTTTCAAGCTCGACGTGCGCGACGATACGCCCCTTGGCACCGAGCTCGCGCTCGACGTCGACGCGTTCGCGCAGATTTTCATCAACCTCGTCGACAACGCGCTCAAGTTCTCGTCCGATGCGCAGCGCAAGGCCATCGAGCTCGCGGCGCGACGCGAGAGCGACGGCCGCGTGCTGTTCACCGTGCGCGACTTCGGTCCCGGCATTCCGAAAGGCGAGCTCAAGAAGATCTTCGACCTGTTCTACCGGCCCGCGGACGAGGTCACGCGCGCGACCGCCGGCACGGGCATCGGGCTCGCGCTGGTCCAGCAGCTCGCGGCCGCGCTCGGCGGCCGCGTCGACGTCCGCAACTGCGAGCCGGGCGCCGAGTTTCGTGTGTCGTTCCCCGCGGCCGGCCCGGCAGCGTAGACTCGCGCTCAGCACAACAACACCTTTCTACGGGGGAATCGATGGACACCGTGATCACGGATCTCGTCACGCGTTTCGAGTCCGGAACGCTGACGCGCCGGCACCTGATTCAGGGCCTCACGGCGCTCGCGGCCGCGGGCGCGGCGGCGCCGGCCGCGGCGCAGCCGGCGCCGTTCAAGTCGACGCGAATCGATCACATCAGCATCCAGACCAGCAACCTGCAGCGCTCGATCGACTTCTACCAGAAGATCTTCGGCTTGAAGGTCGTCAACGAGGACAAGCCGAACGAGATTGCGCGAATGGGCGACCCGAAGATCATCGTCTCCCTGCACCACAAAGAGCCGTTCTCGGTGGTCGATCACTTCGCGATCGCGATCGAGGGCTTCGACAAGCAGGCGACGACGACGGCGCTCGCGGCGCACGGCCTCAAGGCCGAGGAGAACCTCGACTACGGGTTTTTCGTGCGCGACCCCGAGGGCCGGCCCGTCCAGATCGTGGCGGCTTGAGCGTGCGCGTCGGATTGCTCGCGGCGCTCGCGGCCGCGCTCGCGGTGGGGTCGGCGAATGCGCAGCCCGCGGCACCGGGCCGCACGGCGCTCGACGCGGAGACCCTGAGGCATTACCAGTCGCTCGTCCGGATGGACACGAGCGACCCGCCCGGCAACGAGCGCCCGGCCGCGGATTATCTGAAGCGCGTGCTCGAGAACGAGGGCATCCCGGTGCAGATCTTCGAGAAGCAGCCGGGCCGCCCGAACGTCGTCGCGCGCCTCAAGGGCAACGGCCGCAAGCGCCCGCTCTTGATCATGGGCCACATGGACGTCGTGAACGTCGATCCCGCGAAATGGACGCACCCGCCGTTCGGCGCCGAGCTCGACGGCGGCTACATCTATGGCCGCGGCACGGTCGACGACAAGGACAACCTCACGGCCGCGCTCATGACGATCCTCACGCTCAAGCGCAACCTCGTGCCGCTCGACCGCGACGTGATCTTGCTCGCCGAGGCCGGCGAGGAGGGCAACACGTGGCTCGGGATCGAGCACGTAGTGAACGACCACTTCGACGCCGTCGACGCGGAGTACTGCCTCGCGGAAGGCGGCGGTGTGACGCGCAAGGGTGGCAAGGTGCAATACGCGAGCGTCGAGACTGCGGAGAAGGTGCCGAACGGCATCGACTTGGTCGCGCATGGCGTGTCGGGGCACGGCTCGGTGCCGCTCCAAACGAACGCGATCGCGCACCTCGCGCGCGCGATCGCCGCGGTCGTGGAATGGCAGCCGCCGGTTGCGCTCAACGAGACGACGCGGACGTTCTTCGCGCGCCTCGCCGAGATCGCCGCCCCCGAGCCCGCGCAACACTATCGCGACGTGTTGAGCGCCGATCCGAAGGCCGTCGCGAGCGCCGATGCTTGGCTGCGCGCGAACGAGCCGCGCTACGCGTCGATGCTGCGCACCGGGTTGTCGCCGAACGTCGTTCAAGGCGGCTACCGCAACAACGTGATCCCATCCGAGGCGAAGGCGACCCTCGACGTGCGCTTCGTGCCCGGAGCGAACTACGATCAATTCCTCGCCGAGGTGAAGCGCGTCGTCGCGGACCCGGCGGTCGACGTCGTGTTCAACCATTGGCCGCCGACCAGCACGGGCAAGCCGCGCACAGGCGGGATCTCGCGGATCGACAACGAGGCGTTCGCCACGATCGAATCGGCGCTGAAGCGGCAATACTCCACGCTCGTCGTGCCGACGATGGGCACGGGCGCGACCGACATGGCGTTCCTGCGCGAGAAGGGCGTGCAGTGCTACGGCATCGGCCCCGCGACTGACGAAGAGGACGGGCCCAAAGGCTTCGGCGCGCACAGCGATCAGGAGCGCTTGTTGGAAGCGGAGCTCTACCGCTTCGTGCGCTTCAACATCGACGTCGTGACCGCGCTCGCGGGCGCGCGTTGACAACGTGATCTCTGCGAGCGACGCGCTCGAGCGCCTCCGCGCGGGCAACCGCCGCTTCATCGCGGGCGACCACACGATCGACGAGCTCGCGAGCGGCGTGCGGCGCAGCGCGCTCGTGTCCGGCCAGCGGCCGATCGCCGCGATCTTGGGCTGCTCCGACTCGCGCGTGCCGGTCGAGGTCGTGTTCGACCAGGGCTTCGGTGAGCTGTTCGTGATCCGCGTCGCGGGCAACATCGTCGCGCCGTCGCAGATCGGCAGCGTCGAGTTCGCGGCCGAGCGGCTCGGCACGCGGCTCGTCGTCGTGCTCGGGCACACGCGCTGCGGTGCGGTGACCGCGACGCTCGAGGATCTGCAGCAGTCGAGGAACCAGTCGTGGAACATGGACTCGATCGTGAGCCGGATCCGCCCCTCCGTCGAAGGGCTGCTCTCGACCGACCTGAAGCACGACCGCGAGCGGCTCATCGACGAGGCGGTGCGCGCGAACGTGCGCGTGTCGGTCAACCAGCTCCGGCACGGATCCGAAGTGCTCGAGCAGCTGATCCGCCGCGACGGTTTGCGCGTGGTCGGCGCCGAGTACGCGCTCGAGACGGGCGTCGTCGACTTCTTCGACAACACGTAACGGGCATGGCGCGTGCGGTTTCGAAAACGGCGTTGCTCGAGCTCGTGAAGGGGCTCAGCGCTCGCGAGGTGCATGACGCGCTCGCCGCCGGCAAGACGGCCGCGCAGATCATCGCGGGCAAGAGGGACGCGGCGTATCGGCGGCTCGCGGCCGACATCGGCGCAGGCTCGCGAGGCTAGCCGACATGTATCGCTTGCATTGTTTCGCCCAATCGGGCAACTCATTCAAGGCCGCGTTCGCGCTTCGCGCGCTCGGTGCGCCGTACGAGACCGTCTACGTCGACTACGTCGGCGGCGAGACGCGCGCTCCGGCGTGGCGCGAGAGTACGAACGAGATGGGCGAGATACCGGTCTTGGAGGACGGCGAGCGCACCCTCACGCAATCCGGCGTGATCCTCACCTATCTCGCCGCGGAGCACGGTCGCTTTGGCGGCGCGACCGAGCATGAGAAGCTCGAGGTGCTGCGCTGGTTGCTCTACGACAACCACAAGTTCACGAGCTACTTTGGAACCTATCGGTTCATGAAGTCGTTCGCGCCGACGCCGCCCGATCCCGCCGTGATGGCTTTCCTCAAAGGGCGCATCGACGTGTGTTACGGCATCGTCGACAAGCACCTCAGCTCGCGGTCGTTCCTAGTCGGCACGGCGCCGACGATCGCCGACTTCTCGCTGAGCGGTTACTTGTTCTATCCACCCGAAGAGAGCGGCTACGACTATCGCACGCGCTTCCCGAGCATCGCGGCGTGGGTCGAGCGCCTGAAGAGTATCCCCGGTTGGGCGGATCCGTACGAGGTCTTGCCTGGCGCGCGAATCGCGCCGAAGTGGTAGCTCGCGCGTAGTTGCGGCCCGACCGCAAACGTGGTTTCGTACCGCGTTCTTCGCGTAGTCACGAATCGACGGGGGCTCGATGGCTCGACTGCATGGACTGTGGGCTGCGGCGCTGGTTCTCTGCGCGCTCGCGGCGTCCGCGCAGGATCTGCAGGCCGGTCGCGACTACGACCCCATCGCGCCGGCGCAACCGACGAGCGACGCGAGCAAAGTCGTCGTTACCGAGTTCTTCTCGTACGCGTGCCCGCACTGCTTTTCGTTCAACCCGACGCTCACGATCTGGGAAAACAAGCTGCCGAAGGACGTGCGCTTCGAGCGCGTCGCCGTGGTATTCGGGAAGGGAGCGACGTGGCAGAAGCTCGCCCAAGTCTTCTACGCGCTCAATGCGATCGGCAAAGCCGAGCAGCTGAGCCCGGCCGTGTTCGGCGCGATCCACGTGGAAGGGGCCGATTGGCAAACGGACGCGAAGATCATCGATTGGATGGCGGCGCACGACGTCAATCGCAACGAGTTCACCGCTGTGTTCAACTCGTTGAGCCTGCGTGCGTTGGTTGCGAACGCCGATCAGCTCGCGACGGCGCACGAGGTGCGATCGGTTCCGACCCTCGTAGTCGACGGCAAATACGCGCGCCAGATCTCCGACAACGCCAACGGCGACTTCCCGCAGCAGCTCGCGATCGTCGATCGCCTGATCGACAAGGCGCGGGCGGAGAAGAAGCAGCATTAGCCGAGATGGATCAGAACGCGATCTTCGGGCCGTTCTTCGCCCAGATGCTGCTCACGCTCGTCGTCTGGGTGTACATGTACGCGCGCCGTATTCCGTTCATCGTCGGCCTGAAGCTCACGCAGGCCGACATGGCGAAGCCCGGCGAGCTCGCGCGCCTGTCGCCGGCCGCGGTCTCGAACCCGTCCGACAATCTCAAGAACCTGTTCGAGATTCCGGTGCTGTTCTACGCGCTCGTGCTCTTCTTGTACGCGACGCGACAGGTCGATGCGCTGTACCTCGGTGCCGCCTGGCTGTTCGTCTCGTTCCGCGTCGCGCATTCGATAGTGCACTGCACGTTCAACCTCGTGCTGCTGCGTTTCTACCTGTATTTAACCGCGACGCTCGCGGTCTGGTTCATGCTGATCCGCGCGGCGCTCCGCTACGCGGGCTTTTGAGCTGCACGCGCGCGCGAGGGACGAGCCGATGAGCCGAGCCATGCGCTACCGAATCAACGCGGGCGTCTGCGTGCTCGTGGTCGCGTACGCGGCCTATCAATTCGCGACCGGCGACGTGGCCTCTTGGCCGACGCTGCGTGTCTTTCTCGTCAGCGCGGAGGCCGTGCTCGGCGTCATCGGCGCGATTTGGTTCTGGCGCCGCTCGCTCGGCGCGGCTTGAGGACGTCACGCGGCGTCGGGTTATGATGCGGCCCATCCGATCCAAGATGCCGAACCGGGGGAAACATGAGCTCGATCCGCACGACTGTCCGCCGCCGCGCGGTGCTCGCGACCGCCGCTGCCATGGGTCTCTGTGCGTCGCTCGGCGTCACCGCCGCGTACGCGCAGGCGCCGGCCGCGCCGCTCAAGATCGGCATCATCGGCACCGGCAAGATCGGCGGGGCGCTCGCGCGCCATTGGGTCAAAGCGGGTCACGAGGTCTTCGTGTCGTCGCGCCACCCCGAAGAGCTCCAAGGGCTCGTCAAGGAGCTCGGGCCGCGCGCGCACGCGGGCACGCCGAAGGAGGCTGCGGCGTTCGGCAGCGTCGTGCTCGTCTCGGTTCCGTACGGCGCGATGCCGCAGATCGGCACGGATCTGCGCGCGGAGCTCGCGGGCAAGGTGATCATCGATACGAGCAACCCGGTCGAGCGTCGAGACGGGCCGCAGGCGCCCGAGTGGCAGAAGAAGGGCGCCGGTGTCTCGACCGCCGAGCTGCTACACAACAACCGCGTCGTGCGGGCGTACAACTGCATTCCGTTCATGATGCTCGCGAACGACGCGAATCGTCAGCCCGAGCGGCTCGCGATCCCGATCGGCGGCGACGACAAAGAGGCGATCGCGATCACCGAGAGGCTCGTTCGCGATTCGGGGTTCGATCCGGTGCTGGTCGGTTCGCTCGCGCGCACGCGCGAGTTCGATCTCGGTCAGCCGCTCGCGACGGGTCCGCTCACGGCCGCGCAACTACGCGCGAAGATCAGCCCGTAGTCCGCAGCCTCAGTCGCTGTGGCACTCGTATATGACGGGCACGCCGTGCTCGATCGCGTAGTTGCGTGCGATGAACATCGCGTCTTCTTTCGACATCGCTTCGCCGTCGACGATCGTCGAGCAGTTCCAGCCGGGCTTCGTGCCGTCGCCCTTCGGCCGATACGACAGGTGCTCGATCGTCGCGAGCCGCTGCGCGCGCGGCTCGGCGTTGGCTGCCGCGGTGTAGACGCGCACGAAGTTCGGCTCCGTGTACGTCTCGCTCGGACGTATGCTCGGTTTTAGTCTGGCCATCCTCGCAACGCTCCGTGGTTCCGGTTCGTGGACGGCGCTTTCGCGCGTCGGCCGTCCCATGTTCGTTGCAAGCGGTATGCCACCGCGCGCCGCTATGTTCGGCGGCCAGGTGGGCGTCGTTATGTCAACGCGATGTGACGCGCGGGGTCAGAAATGGCTCGACCGCGGCGACGCTTACGCGGCGAACGATCGCGCGCGAGCTCATGCCCCCCGAGCTGGTGGCGCCGTTCCACCTCGTGACCCTGCTCACAGCCAAAGCCGCCGAGTTCTGTTGAAATCTTTTTACCTACAGGAGGATAGGGCGGGCACTGAGTGAGCACATCGCCAGACGAAGCCGGTTCGGGCAAGCACCGAAGCGCGAGCATCCGCTTCGTCGAGCAATTTTTGAAGCAAGGACAGCAGGGCCGCCTCGCGGGCTTGCTACTCGGCCAGCTCGACGCGTTCAACCGGATCG